>Ga0075426_10000219_pt1 | contig 37963 bp, 30 predicted proteins | sample SoiMethybrSBSTD5_FD_75304 | JGI IMG/M metagenome (GOLD analysis project Ga0075426, IMG submission 75304) | Bulk soil microbial communities from a Populus tree surrounding site in Tennessee, USA - Soil MetaG P. TD hybrid SBSTD5 | ecosystem: Environmental > Terrestrial > Soil > Tree plantation... | reverse complement strand
CTCGGCCTTCACCTTTATCCATTCCGGGTCCGCCTGGAACGCGGCCCAATTCCTCCGCGCTTCCTCACGGCTCGGATGCTCCAGAATGTACACGAAGAGGTTCTGCGAATACGGCGCGTCTTCCGGAACCCAATAGCCAATGCTCTTCATGTTGTGTCGCTTGAAAATTGCGTCGGTGTGATCGCCAAAGCGAGCTCTTAGGGCGTCCATTTTGCCCTCGTTAACGTGATACAGTCGCAGTTCGTAGACGTGAAGCGAGGAACTTGATCCACCAACGTTGCTGAAACCGAGCGTCACTGCCGCGCCACCAATAAAGGATAGAAGAGATGCGGACTTAATGCCGCTCAGCTTTGCCGCTGCGAGCTTCATTGTTGCTATTGCGATGCTCACCGTTTCCATAAATCCTCCGGGCGACTCTCAACCTGGGGTGCTTGCTGGCCACCGCATTGGTGCAGGCCTAGAGCGAAGAGTCTGATTCAACGATCTCTCTTGTGCACCCAACGCCAACGGCTTAGGTCGGTATGTGATTATCATTTCATTTCTTTCCCCTGTGATTCTCAGTATCAAGGTGCGTAACGGGTGAACACCAGATCGCGCTCTTCCATTTTCTGGTGGCACGGAAAACAGGTTTTCATGAACGCGTCATCAACTGTCTTCCCGTCACTGTTGAAATGACCGAAGCCCCAACCGCCGCTCGTGGCGTACTTCTTTGTGTCCTTGACCATGAATTGAACGTTCGTCGGAGCCCCGGCAACGAAAGATTGATCACGGCCAAAAGCTTTGTTGTTCTCCGCAGACGTAACGAATCGGTAATGCAATGCGGCAATGATGGCGCCGTCCGGGAATGGCAGCTTGCCCTCCCGGTAGGCCCTGATCGCGATGTCGTTGCCCAAAATGGAAGCGAAACTGTTGAGGTTCCCTTCTTCGTGGGCCACGGAGATGAACTTCCAGTCGCGGTATCCGGGAGGGATTTCGGTTACAAAGATCGGGGCGGCCACTTGATCGCTGTGTCGGGATGCGGTCGCCGAGAAGGCGACAACGCCTCCGACTGTTGCAACTGAAACAAGGAAGAAAGCAATCCGTTTCATGATGGTCCCTCCCGAACTAATCAAGCTGAGTTTGATAGCCGGTTTCTTTTCTCGTGTCGTCTGTGGTGCAATACGGATGCCTGCACTAAATCATTGCGACCACTGACATCTTGTTATCTGATAAATGCCCAAGTTCGGCATTTGCTCGGCATTTGCTGATTCTGGGCCGCGGATGCCGCTGACTTGTAAGGTCCGCGCTGCAAGTTTTGGAGAGCGCGACTAGAAGGCTGGAAGGAAGTATATGGTTTGGGCCGTGACGTGAGATTGGATCTAACTAAGATTGCCGGAACCGGTGCTTGTCGATTCCAAGAGTGCGGATCTTTGATTCTAATGTCTGGCGCGGGATCCCAAGCCTGCTCGCGGCTCCCGAAGGACCTGAGATTCGACCTTTGGTCTCTGAAAGCGCGGACTCGATTAATGCTCTTTCGCGTTGCGTATCCCTGACCAATGAGCCATCTTGTGCGGCCGCTGGTCGCGACTGTCGAGATAATTGGTTCTTCAGCCAGGTTTGATCCACCAATAATGTCTCGGCATCGGAAAGGATGACGGCCCTTTCGATCACATTCTGTAACTCACGGATGTTGCCGGGCCAATCATAAGCTTTGAACTGATCGAGCGACTTCTTTGTTATCGTCTTGATTCTTTTGCCCGCTTGCTTCGCATACCGCTGGATAAAATACTCGACCAACAGCGGTACGTCGTCCATACGTTCACGCAACGAAGGCATCTCGATCGGAAAGACGTTGAGCCTGTAAAAAAGGTCATCTCTGAAATTGCCTGCCGCAACGGCCGCCCTCAAATCGCGATTAGTGGCCGCGACTACGCGGACGTCGACCGATATCGGACGGCTATTACCAAGACGTTCGAATTCTTTCTCTTGCAACACGCGCAATAAAGCTATCTGGGTCTCGGAAGGAAGATCACCAATCTCATCCAGAAAGATTGTGCCGCCGTCGGCAGATTCGAAACGGCCCAGACGCCGCTGGTTAGCGCCAGTGAACGCGCCCTTCTCGTGTCCAAATAATTCCGAAGCCAGCAACGACGGAGGAATCGCCGCGCAGTTCACGCGTATAAAAGCTCGCGAAGCACGGTTCGACTTCTTGTGAATCGCGCGAGCGATCAGTTCTTTTCCCGTGCCGGTCTCACCAAGAATGAGAACGGTCGAGTCCATCGGCGCCACTCTTGCTACTTGCCGCAGCACCGCGCGTAACGGTTCCGACGAACCGACTATTTCTTCAAACATCGACGTGCGATCGATTTCTTCACGCAGGGCCAGGTTTTCACATTGCATCCGCTCTTCGTTTTGTTTTCGATCGTGGATGTCGGTGCCTGTCGCATACCAACGCAGAATCTGTCCGTTTTCATCTTTAACCGGTCTGTACTGGACCAGAAACCATCGGTACTCTCCGTCGTTCCTTCGTGCTCGCTGCTCGTTTTCAAAAGGGATCCCTCGCGCAAGAGCGAGCTCTCTTTCGTCGCGAAGCCTCTCCACGTCTTCAGGATGAAAGAATCTTGTTCGAAAATCTGGGGCTATCACCGCCTCCATCGTGAGGCCGCTGTATTCGAGCGCCGAACGGTTTGCGTAGAGCGCGGTGCCATCGGGCGCCAGCACCATTATGCTTTGCGCAATCGCATCGGTAATCTGTCGAAGCTCGGTCTCTTCTCGGCGAAGTTTCTCTTCAGCGCGCTTACGCTCTTCGATGTCAGTGCTAGTTCCATACCACCGAATGATCTTGCCGGTTTTCTCGTGCAGCGGTTCGACGCGAATGAGAAACCAATGAAACACTCCATCGTGGCGGCGAAGGCGCGCCTCGATTTCGCCCGGTTTTCCCGAGACCAACAGCTCACGCCAGGTTTCCATCAACGGCGGCAGATCTTCGGGATGGAAAGCAGCTTGCCAACCCCAACCGTGCGACTCTTCGGGAGAGAGACCTGTGTAGTCATGCCAGCGCTTGTTCAGAAACTCGTTCGGACCGTCCGGAAGATTGCACCAGGCCATCGCGGGTATCGTATCGATCACCTGCCGAAGTTTGGCTTCCGAGTTCTTGATCTCTTCGAATGCTTTTTCAAGCGCCGCTCGTGATCGGTCGCTCTCGATTGCGATGACTGCAATATTGGCCGCAGTTTCTATCCACTCAAGATCACTGTTGCCAGGGCTATTGGGCTCCGGATAATAGATCGCGAATGTACCCATCACTTCATCGTCTTTGGAAATGAGCGGATAGGACCACGCGGCACGCAATCCGTAACTCAAGGCAAGATTCCTATAATCGGTGCCTCCGACGACACACCAAAGGCCATCGCTGGCGATGTCTGAAGTGATCACCGGCTTCTTGAGGAACGCGGCGGTGCCGCACGAGCCCATCTGCGGACCGATCGGCAACGGAGTTATGGTTTGTGTCCATCCTTCAGGAACGCGGCGACCTGCCGCCGGCCACAGCTTCTCGCCGTCCGGGTCCATCAACAGAATCGTTGAAATAATTTCGGGAGACTGGGCGTCGATCATGTCGCAGAGGTCCTGAACCACTTCCGTGAGGCGCGCGCCGCCGGCAATCAATTGCAGGCTTCGTCTTTGGGCGGACAATAGAGCTTGTAAACGCTTTCGATCGGCGGGAGCAGCATCAGCTTTCACTTGTGCCGTGGCGTCTTGAATGACTTGTGATTCACGTGCGCTCATGATCTCGTTACTCAGACTCAGATCATCGCGATGAGACATCGGAGATATCCGTTAAGATACACCTCGATATGTCAACGCGCCATTTTAAATTGTTTGATGAGGGACCCACGGCGACAGTAAGCAATGATGTAAGACTTCTCTAGTGAAGCACAAAAGCGAAGGTCGTCGTCACAGAGCCTTTCACAGTCGTGATTCATTTCCCTTTTCGCACTTATGCCCAACAAGGAGTCATGATGGTTATAAGCCCGCGTAAACGAGCCGGGTGAAGAATGCCGGATCAGTGACAGAGCCACACACTTCGCGTCATACCCGGCAGTGGGTTTGGCATTGATCACTTCATCGAGTGTTTTGCCCTGCTTCTTGAGGCGGACGACATTAGTAGCGAACGCGATAATCTTCGCGAAAGTTCTTCGATTGAATAGTAGCCAAAGAAAAAGCGCAACTCCGTAGCACTCGTGGTGATGAAGAGCAGGGGTCGAAACAAAGGTGCAGATGAAAGTGCAGACAACAAAAAAGCCGTCCGAGGACGGCTTGCAAAGTATTGATTTGAAATGAGCCGTGCAGGGCTCGAACCTGCGACCCGCTGATTAAGAGTCAGCTGCTCTACCAACTGAGCTAACGGCCCGTAAGCCTGAATTCTACTGACCGCGCATTTTTGTTGTCAATCCTAAGCACATTCGAAACTCGGTCCATGATCCATCAGTCCCATTCTTTAATACCGCAACTGATAAGACAACTCATCAAGCAATGCCTTCCATTTCGTCCTTTCAACAGCGGGATCAAATAAGCTAGCCAGCTTGCGGCAGTGTTCGCGCAGTCGCGAAAGAAAGTTCGCGTCTTGCTCTGCTCGCGACATGAGGTTGGCCAACGTCCGAGTATCGCCTACATCAAAGTAACCCTGATAACTCCATCCCAGAATGCCGACCGAACCGGGGATCCGGGATGACAGTATCGGAGTTCCTGCGACTATCGCTTCGCCCAGCGCGTTAGCTCCCCCCTCCATTCTCGATGAGAGAACGCATATCCGGCTCTGCTTCAAGATCTGCCGCACTTGCGACATCGACTGCTCTCCCAGCCAACGATAACGAGGGTTGAGTCTCATCTCAGTATTCGCCCGAAGCTCAACCTCCTTGGTCATCGCTGCTCCCGCTTGCAACACCCGAATCCGCGACGAGGCCGGCAGCAATCGCGCCGCCATCGCAGCTCGGAACGGGTCCTTCACCGGCCGCAGGTGTCCGATCACGCAGATATCAAACGCCCGTCGAGATAATGAATCCGCCCGCTCCTGCCACAATGACGCTTTCTTGCCTCGCGCCCGATTGGTCTCAGCTTCGACCGATTGATAAATAACGCGAGTCTTATGACGCCATGGTATTCGCAACTCTTCGAGCGCTTTCGGCTGGAGAACTACAATCCGCGTCGCAAAATCAAGGGAGTCCTGGGCGCGTCGGCTCCGTTGAAGATCAGCGTAAAGATCTGTGCCGGTGAGCGCGACGATTGCGGGCCGCTCCGGATGCTGACTGAGGAAGCGAGCTATCGAACGATAGCTGCGGCGGGCGTGAAGCGCGATCAGCAAATCGAGCGGCTCGCCTTCGTATTCTTGTTTGATGGTGACCGAGTGGCCAAGCCCGCGCAGAATCCCGGCCCAACGCTCGGCGGTTACTCGATTGCCGTATCGCGACTTTGCAGGCGCCGGCGTGACTATCCCGATTTTCATGTTTGAGGAGCGTTCCATTTTCCATTTTCCATTTGCGATTTTACATTTGGCCCTGACAACCGATGGCTAACGCAATGACAATGGCAAATCGCAAATGACAAATGAAAGTGTCGGATGAAGAGGCCTGACCCGCTCTTTCGTGAATGCTACACCGCGCACGTTCGAAACCCTGCCCACACGTCGCGGCGATCGGGCGTGTAGAAGTTTCGATACGCGCCTCGAATCATTCGTGAGCGAGTCGCCCAGCATCCACCACGCAGAACTTTGTGATCACCAAACCACGGCGCCGAGTATTCTTTGTAAGGCCCCGCGATGAATCCGGGATAACCGTAGAAACTTGTGCTCGTCCATTCCCACGAGTTGCCAATCATCTGCCGACAACCGAAGCCGCTGTCGCCCGCCGGCAGAGCATCGACTTCTATGCACCCCATCGCGCGCCAATCGAGATTCGCGCGATCGGGGATCGGAGGTTCGTCGCCCCACGGATACCGGCGCTTATGATCTGAGATCGAGCTGCCATCAGAGGAAAGCTCACAACTAGCGGCCATCTCCCACTCGGCTTCTGTAGGCAAGCGCCGTCCTGCCCAGCGGCAATAGGCGTTAGCTTCGAACCAGTTGATGTGAATCACTGCCAGGCGTTCCTCGAGCGGGATCCAGTTATCGAAATGACGTCGCAGCCATCGGCCATTTGGCTCACGCTGCCAGTACACCGGATGTTCAGCGCCAGCCTCCTGCTTCCACTGCCAGCCTTCATCGCTCCACAACTCGCGTCGCTTGTAGCCGCCGTGTTCAACGAAGTCGGCAATTTCACCGTTGCTCACAGCGGTCTTCGAGATCGAAAATGGCGCGACTTCGACTTCGTGCGCTTGTTGTTCGTTGTCGAAGACGAAAGTCGCTCCAGGAGATAAGCCGAGAAGGAACTTTCCGCCGGGAACGTGAGCGTCGCCTGACGCCTCGCATTCATCGTTGCCCTCGTGAATAGCATCGCTTGCGATTACAACATGAGGCCGCGGGTAGGCCAGCGTCTGCCGCGTATAGGTGATTGCTTCGGCGTGCATCTGCTCATGAAAGAGACTGAGCTGGAAGAAGTACAACTCGTCGTAGCCGTCGATGGGCTCGCGATTTCTCTTGTCATTCAAACCACACACGTGATCGAGAACTTGCTTCATGTACGCGAGCGTCTTGTCTCGGGAAGGCAACGGCAAATCCCACCGCGTGTCGTGAGCGACCTTTGCCGAATCGTAGAGCGCGTCGCCGCCGGGCAGGATTGGAGCTAGACCGCCAAGGTGACGAAGAACCCAGTACTCTTGAAACCACGCGACGTGTCCGATCTCCCAACGCAGCGGATTGACTATTCGCAGACGCGGCCCCATCAGTTGCTCATCCGTGAGGTCGTCGATTAATTCGAGCGTGCGTTCTCGAGCTTCACGCAGAGCCTCGATCAACTCGCGCGTTGATACTTGCGAAGGCTTGATACTTGTCGTCATCGCTCTGTCAGATAATCTTTGCGCAGCGGAAGCCGGAGATCATCCAGCGCTCATCCGGATGAAAGAAGTTTCTATAGGTCGAGCGGATGTGAGACTGAGGCGTCGCGAACGAGCCTCCTCTCAGCACCTTCTGTCCGACGAACCACTTGTCGTTGTACTCGTCGAATTCAGCTTTGAATCCCGGATAAGGAACGTAGTCAGAGGTCGTCCATTCCCAAACATCGCCGATCATTTGATAGCAGCCGTGCGAGCTGCGGCCTTCAGGATACGAGCCAACCGGCGCGACTCCCCATAGTTCGTTTTCAAGCAGATTTGCCGTCGTCGAAACGGGAAGATCGTCGCCCCACGGGAAGTTCGAGCGAGTGCCTGTCGAAGAAACGCGCGCAGCCTTTTCCCATTCCGCTTCGGTTGGCAATCGCTTACCCGCCCACTTCGCGAAGGCAGAAGCCTCGTAAAAGCTGACGTGAGTTACAGGCTCCTCGGATTTCTCGGTTGCGCGATAAAGGCCGGAGAAGTCTCGAATCATCCATTCGTCACTGTGTAATTTCCAATACAACGGAGCCCGCCACTGCTCGATCCTGACCGTGGCCCAGGCTTCGGAAAACCACCAGCGAAAATCGGAATAGCCTCCGTCGCGAATGAACTCCAGGTATTCGCCGTTGCTCACAGGCACTCGATCGATAGCAAAATCCTGAATGAACACCTGATGAGCCGGCTTTTCATTGTCGAAAGCGAATTCGTCGCCGGAGTATCCGAGCAAGAACAAACCGCCTTCGATCTCCGCCATCCCGCTGATTGAGTTGCGGTCCGGCGATGCTCCAATTGAAGCCGGCTTGTAAAGGTCGCATAGAAGATGCTTGATGTCGTAGACCAGAAGCTCCTGGTGCTGCATCTCGTGTTCGAGTCCAAGTCTGACCAGCGTTTGTAACGAGTCTGCTTTTGACTCTTTGTTTCGTTGGCCTAGAAGGTCGAGCATCGCTTCATCGATTCGCTTGCGATATGCGAGAGTCTCTTTCACTGTCGGCCTGGAACGCGTGCCACGCTTGTCTCTGTCGATGCGAGTGCCGAAACGCTCATAATAGGAATTGAAATAGTAGAGATATTCTTCCGAGTAAATCTCGTAGCCGGGCAGGTAGTCTTTCAGCAGCAGCTCGAAGAACCACGACGTGTGACCCAAATGCCATCGCGGAGGGCTCATGAAAGGAGCGGTCTGAATGACGTAGTCTTCGATCTCGAGCGGCTCGACGATCCGCATCGTGCGCTCGCGAACCGTTTGAAACATCTGGCTCAGTTCTGCGCTGCGAGATCTCGTCTTCAGTCCTTTTTTCGTTTGCATCCTTTCTGGCGCCTCCGCGCTTCACAGCATCCTGCTATAAGGTTGTTACGAGCCTATTTTCATGAACAGATTGTTGAGGGACTCCGCCAGCGTTGGATGAGCGAAAATCCCGTTCTTTAGTTTAGTGTAAGGAACGCCGCCCATCATCGCTATCTCAATCATCGCCATCAGCTCACCGCCTTCGACCGCCAAGACCGCGCAACCGAGTATCAAATCAGTTTTATCATCAACGACTGCCTTGATGAAGCCGCGACTCTCGCTCATCTCGATTGCACGCGCGATGCTGGTTGCCGGCAGCTTCGCGACGCGAATACTGTAGCCGCGCTCGCGAGCTTCGCTCTCGGTCACGCCCACTCGCCCGAGTTGAGGATCGATAAAAACCGTATACGGCACGAGTCTGTCCTTCACGCCGGCATCGCCGCCCTCAATCAGGTTTGTTCGAATGATCCTGAAATCATCGTAGGAAATGTGAGTGAACTGCGGCCCACCTTTGACATCGCCTATCGCGTAGACCCCGCTTGCCGTCGTTTCGAGCCGATCGTTGACTTTGACGTAACCGTGCTTGTCGGTCTGAATGCCCGCTGCTGCCAGATTGAGATCTTCGGTGTTGGGTGTCCGTCCAGTAGCAACCAGAAGATGCGAGCCTCTCAAAGTCTGTTCTCCTGCGGAGGTTCGAATAGTCAAGCCGATTGAACCTTCGCTCTGCTGAACCCGAACGGCCTCAGCCTTCAGCAACAACGTGATGCCGTCTTCTCGCAAGATCTTCGCAACTTCGTCGGCGACGTCGTTGTCTTCGCGATTCAACAAGCGCTCGCTTCGTTGAACGATCGTTACTTCGCTGCCGAAGCGGCGAAACATTTGCCCGAATTCGAGGCCAATGTAGCCGCCGCCCAACAGCAGAAGATGCTCGGGAACTTCATCGAGCTCCATGATCGAAGTCGAATCCAGATAAGAAATCTTGTCTGCGCCTTCGAGATTGGGCTTTGAGGGACGGCCGCCGGTGTTGATGACGATTGTGTCGGCGTTCAGCGAAACCGTGCCGCCGTCGTTGAGCTGTACTTCAATCGAGTGCGATCCGGTGAAGCGCGCCGTACCCTTAAACAATTCGAGTCCCTGAGTGTCTTCGATGCCTCGCAGCCCTCCGTTGCGAAAGTCTTCAACGACTCTTTGCTTGCGAGCGCGAACCTCGGACATGTTCACCGCTACCGGTCCGGCTTGAATTCCGTAGTCCGAAGATCTGCGAGCAAGATAAGCAACCCGAGCGCTATTGAACATGGTTTTGGTCGGTGTACACCCGACGTTTATACAAGTGCCTCCGATGAATTCGCGCTCGACCAGAACGGTCTTCTTTCCAGCTTTGGCCAGGGCTTTCGAAAGCGGTGTTCCTCCCTGACCCGAGCCAATGACTATTGCGTCGTAGCGTTTTGATTCCGGCATTGTTTTCTCGTCTGTTCGATCGGAGTAGCACCTTTTGATCAACTGACGATGATCGAGTGTGTCCCACGCTCCAACACTCTGCCGATTTTCTCCGCGCGCGAATAAGTCTTGCGAAGACGCGCAAGAAAAGAGTCGGCGCTCGCGGGCGAAATTGAAATCAACAAACCGCCCGCCGTCTGCGGATCGTAAAGTAAGCTTCGAACATCCTTGCCTACGCTTTCCGCAATTTCAATGTCGTCCCTGATGTATTCGCGATTCGTCTTGTCACCGCTTGTGAGCAAACCGGCGCGGGCCAGCTCGAGAGCGCCAGGCAAGAGCGGCACACGCGACGAATCTATTTCAATCGTAACGCAGCTCGCACAAGCAAGCTCCCACGCGTGGCCGAGCAACGCAAAACCGGTTACGTCGGTCGCGCCCTTGACGTCGAATTCACGCATAGCTTCCGCGGCGTCGCGGCCGGCGGTCAGCATAACTTCGATTGAAGCGGCTGCTACTTCGGCGGGCGCCTTCGCGAACTTGATTGCAGTCGAGATGACACCGGTCCCGATCGGTTTCGTCAGAATCAAAACATCACCCGGTCGCGCTCCCGCATTCGTAGCTACTTTACCTGGATCGATAACTCCAGTCACCGAGTAGCCAAACATTATTTGTGCGTTATCGACGCTGTGCCCGCCAAGCAGCGCCACGTGGTTTTGAGTCAGAACTTCAAGTCCGCCTCGCATGATTTCAGCGAGAATCGAAAACTCGACGCCCTGCTTCGGAAAGCAGGTGATCGCCATCGCAGTGATCGGTGTTCCGGCCATCGCCCAAACGTCGTTGATCGAATTGAGAGCGGCAATGCGGCCATAATCAAAGGCGTCGTCAACAATCGGAGTGAAGAAGTCCAGCGTTTGGACGAGCGCGAGGTCATCGCTCAGTCGATATACTCCGGCATCGTCGGCGGTGTCGAAGCCGACGATCACATTCGGATCGTGTGGTTGTTTCGGTAGCTCGCTCAGCACCTGAGCGAGCGCGCTCGGCGCAAGCTTAGCCGCTCAACCCGAGCACGAAACCATCTCAGTCAGTCGCATAGTTGTTCGCTCCTGGACTTAATATACCGAAAGCATAACTCGTCACCAACTGACTTCGACCCAATTGATCGGTTAGACTTGTCTACATGCCACGAGTGCTTCTACTTTTGCCAACCACGACGTACCGAACAAGAGCCTTCGTTGAAGCAGCGCTGAAGCTCGACGTAGACGTTGTCGCTGCGTCGGAGCGGCCAAGCACTCTCGCCGCTAACAATCCTCAAGGCCTTGTCACGCTGAACTTCAACGACCCCGAGCGAGCCGCGCAGCAAACGGTTGAGTTTGCCACTCGTTTTCCGATAGACGCGGTGATCCCGGTCGATGAAGACACTGCCGTAGTCGCAGCATCGATCGCCCAGGCCCTGAAGTTGAGCCACAACTCGGTTGAAGCCGCGACGACCGCGAAGAACAAACTCCTGATGCGTCAAGTGCTCAGCCGCGCGCGTGTTCAGGTCCCTCGCTTCTGGCATTTCTCTTTGGATGAAGCTTCGCGTGAGGTTGCCGCCCGAGTCACTTACCCGTGTGTAGTCAAGCCGGTGTTCTTATCAACAAGCCGCGGAGTAATGCGAGCCGACGACGAAAAAGAGTTTACAGCGGCAGCGCGCAGATTAGAACAAATCGTCAGCAGTCCAAAAGTCGCGCGGCGTGGCGGTGAGCTTGCTCGCGAAGCGCTCGCGGAAGAATTCATCCCGGGGGTTGAAGTCGCCGTCGAGGGCCTCGTTACTGATGGCGAATTCAAGATGCTTGCAATCTTCGACAAGCCCGATCCTCTCAACGGGCCATTCTTTGAAGAAACGATCTACGTGACTCCGTCTCGTCTCGCGCGGAGTGCCCAACAGGAAATAGTCGACACCACTTCCGCGGCAACTCGGGCGATGGGGCTGACAAAAGGTCCGGTGCATGCAGAGCTGCGCGTGAACGAGCGAGGCTCGTGGGTCATCGAAGTAGCTGCTCGCTCAGTCGGCGGACTTTGCTCGCGAGCGCTGAGTTTCGATGGTGGGATTTCGCTTGAAGAATTGATTATTCGCCACTCGCTCGTCGAAGACGTTTCGAGTATCAAACGCGAAGCTCGAGCTTCTGGTGTTATGATGATTCCTATTCCTCGCGCGGGCATTCTGAAAGAAGTAACTGGAATTGAGCGGGCAAAGGCGATGGCCGATATCGAAGACGTCGTCATCACCGCTCACCTCACGCAAGAACTGTTACCGCCACCCGAAGGAGCGAGCTATCTGGGGTTCATCTTCAGCCGCGCCGAAGCACCAGAGTGCGTTGAAGCCGCGCTACGTGCAGCACACGCGAGACTGGAGTTTGGAATTGAATAGAGATTCAATAAGTTCGATGTGGATTTAAAGTGAAACAAGTCGTCACTCAGCCAAACTCAATTCTATTAATCTCGTGCTACGAGCTTGGTCATCAGCCTGCGGGCATCGCTATGCCGGTCGCGTTTCTTCAAAGGGCCGGCATTCGAGCTGTGACGATCGACATTTCAGTCGAAGGATTCGACATAAACAAAGTCAAGCATGCTCGATTCGTTGGCATATCGGTTCCGATGCACACCGCGTTGCGACTCGGCTTGCGAGTCGCCAAAGAGATTCGAAGACTCAATCCCGACTGCCACATTTGTTTCTACGGCCTGTATGCTTCGCTCAACGCCGACTACTTACTCAACGAAGTCGTCGATTCGGTGATCGGAGGCGAATTCGAAGAAGCCCTCTGCAACCTTATCGAAGCCGTACAAGCGGGAGCATCGATCGACATTGACGGCGTGAGCACTCGGAGGCAATCCGCCAACCCCGTGCTCGCTCGATTGAACTTCGCAGTGCCCGACCGCAGTTCGCTTGTGACGCTCGAGCACTATGCCAAGCTCGACTCCAACGGTGAGCAGCGGCTGGTCGGCTACGTCGAAGCCAGCCGTGGGTGCTTGCATCTCTGCACTCATTGCCCGATTCCACCCGTTTACAACGGGCGCTTCTTTGTTGTCCCAAAAGAAGTCGTGCTCGAGGATGTGCGAGGGCTGGTAGCTGCGGGCGCAAGACATATTACATTTGGCGACCCCGATTTTCTGAACGGCCCGCGTCATTCGCTCCAGATCGTTCGCGCGATGCACGAAGAGTTTCCCGATCTCACTTTTGATTTCACCGCGAAGGTCGAGCACATTATAAAGCATCGCAAGTTGATCGCCGAACTTGCTGACTGCGGCTGCATTTTCGTCGTGACCGCGGTTGAATCATTGAGCGGTGTAGTGCTCGAGCATCTAGACAAAGGCCATACGCGAGACGATGTCTTTGAAGCGCTTCGAATACTGCGAGGCGCCCGCATAGCGATGCGACCGACTTTTGTCCCTTTTACGCCGTGGACGACGATCGATGACTACATAGACATCCTCGAGTTCGTCGAATCTGAACATCTGATCGATCATGTAGATCCGGTCCAATACAGCATCAGATTATTAGTCCCACCGGGCTCGCTGTTGGTGTCGCGGCCCGATTCGAACCGTTGGTTGGGAAAACTGGCTCAGCAGTCATTCACCTACGAATGGTCGCATCCCGACCCTCGATTGGATGAGCTGCAGAAGCTGGTCAGCGCGATAGTCGAGCAAGCGGCCGGGAACGGAGAAGACCCTGTTGAGACGTTTTTAAGAATTCGCGAATTGGCCTATACAGCTCGCGGCGACGCCTCATGTACACGTCAAGCACCGGCAATCGATCCTTTGCGACTTCGTCCCCCGCGCTTGACTGAAGCGTGGTTCTGCTGAGCGGAGCCCACGCGGGACCAGTTTGGTCCCCTCGAAAAAAGAGCCGGGATTTAAAGATTGATTGGCGAGAACGCCATAACGGGCGAAAAGAATCGAAGTTCGTCTTTCTTTATTCGACGCGCGTAGATATATCATCAACGAATCGCTATAATCGTTTTGATCACAAACCGGATTAGGAGCACTTAACTATGAGTTCACCTCTAGCCGTCCAAATCAGAGCCGAAGTAGACCGTTCAGACATTCACGTTTGCCGCTTCACTGTAGACAGGCCGGTGCACGACGGCTCGGCAGTTTTTTATACCATCGAAGAAGCAAAGGACAATGCGCTTGCGGAAAAATTGTTAAACATCCCGGGCATTATGAAGGTTGAACTCAACGATAACATCGTTGATGTGACTCAAGGCGGCGCCGAAGACTGGCGTCAACTAGGCAAACGAGTCGGCTCAGCGATCAGAGCGTTCCTGAATCCCGTCCCTGAAGTCGCCGAAGGGGATCGCTTGCCTTCGGAACACGTGAGAATGAGAGTGCAGCAAGTTCTCGATGAGATGATCAATCCCGGAGTCGCCGCTCACGGTGGGTTCGTCGAACTGCTGGACGTCCAGGACGACAACGTGTTTATAAGAATGGGCGGTGGATGCCAGGGCTGCGGCGCGGCTGATGTTACTTTGAAGATGGGAATCGAGCGATTGATTCGCGAGCAGGTTCCGCAGGTCCGCGAGATACTCGATACAACCGATCACGCTTCAGGCACAAATCCTTTTTACGCTCCGTCGAAGTAAGAAACGGTAACTGGCGACCGGTGACCGGTGGGCGGTTGCGAAAACATCGCGGCCTGACAAGAGATAACCTGGCATCGATAGGCCGCAATCATTCTCCCGCTAGTTGAAAATATCTTTGACCTTATTCACGATACCGCGGTCCTGTTGAGTGTCGGCTTCCAGCTTCGCGAGTTCCTCGAGTATTCGCCGTTGTTCGCGTGAGAGGTGTGTTGGCGTGGTCACGCTGATGCTCACAAAGAGATCGCCTCGTCCGCGTCCGCCCAACCCGGGCATGCCTTTGCCTTTTAGACGAAACACGCTCCCGCTTTGTGTGCCTTCGCCCATTTTGAGGTTCTGCTCACCGTCGAGCGTCGGCACACTCACTTCCGCGCCGAGCGCGGCCTGAGCAAATGAAATCGGAACCGTGCAATAGAGGTTCGCGTCGCGCCGCTCGAAGAAGTCATGTTCCTTGACGTGTACAATGACGTACAAATCACCGCGACCGGCGCCCAGCTCTCCGGCTTCACCTTCGGCTGCGATTCTTAGACGGGACCCGTTATCGACGCCGGCTGGAATCTTGATCTCGAGAGTCTTCTCGCGTTCGACTCGCCCTTCGCCGCGGCATTCGCGACAGACATTTCTTATGACTCGTCCGCTGCCGCGGCAAGTCGTACAGGTGCGACTGACTGAAAAGAATCCTTGTTGATATCGAACCTGTCCGCTTCCGGCGCATGCTGAGCAGCGGACCGGTTCCGAACCTTCGGCAGCGCCGGTTCCGCGACAAGTCTCGCATGTTTCCAAACGCGGCACCCGAATCTTAGTTTTCAGTCCTGTGGCCGCTTCTTCTAATGTAAGCTCGATATCATAACGAAGGTCCGAGCCGCGTCTCGGTCCGGCACGGCGGCTGCCGCGACCGCCGAAGATATCGCCCATCCCGAACATATCGAACAGATCTTCAAAGCCTGGGAAGCCCTGGCCGAAGCCCGCGCCCGCAGTAGCGCCCGCGCCAACTCCCGCGTGGCCGAAGCGGTCGTACCGTGCGCGGATTTCAGCTTGCGAAAGCACCTGGTACGCTTCGTTCAATTCCTTGAAGCGCTCTTCGGCTTCCTGATCGCCGGGATTTTTGTCCGGATGGTATTTTAGTGCGAGTCGGCGGTACGCCTGCTTTAGTTCCTGATCATTGGCCTCTCGGCGCACACCCAGCACTTCATAGTAGTCGCGTTTGCTGCTCAATACTTGGTTCCTGGTTTCTAGTTTTTGGTTTCTAGTTTCTGGTTTCTGGTTTCTGGTTTTTGATTTCTGGTTCTAAACTTGGACCTGTTTTTAAGCTCCAGTTTCGGGTACGCAATCACGTACACTGACTAGAAACCAGAAACCCAAAATTAGAAACCAGAAACTAGCGGAACCGATTATAGCAAACTCTAAGACGCCTCCGACACCGGCACACTCTCCTCTTCTTCGGCGTTGGCCGGACCCGCAGCCATACCAGTCGGCCGGAACATCGCATCGGTAATGAGCCGAGCGGCTTTTTCGAGTTGCTCAAGCGTATACCGCATTTCAGTCGAGTCTTCCGAAGCGAAACTGTCCCGCGCGTGCTCGATCGTATTGCGCACGAACTCCTGATCGTCGCCTGACAACATCCACCCGAACTCGCTAAATGAACGCACCGTGTTCTGTAGCAAGCCTTCGAGTCGATTGCGAGCGATTATGATCTCTTTCAAACGGCGGTCGGACTCGACATTGCGATTCGCCTCTTCGATGAGGTCATAAATCTCCGAAGCCGACAAGCCCGAAGACGGTGTAATTCTCATCGCCTGTTCGAGGCTGGTCATCTTGTCACGCGCGGAAACCGAAACGATACCATCCGCGTCGACTTCGAATGTGACTTCGATTTGCGGAAGACCACGCGGCGCCGCTGGAATCCCAACAAGCTCAAATCGCGCAAGGCTGCGGTTCCCGGAAGCAAGCTCACGCTCGCCTTGCAGCACATGAACTTCAACAACTTGCTGGCTGTCGGCGACGGTGGTGAAGACCAGGCTCTTTTTTGTTGGGATCGTTGAGTTGCGATCGAGCAGCTTGGTGAACAATCCGCCGCGAGTCTCGATGCCGAGCGATAGAGGAATAACGTCCAGGAGGATGAGGTCCTTAACATCGCCCGCCAACACTCCGACTTGAATCGCCGCTCCTATCGCTACGACTTCATCCGGGTTGATCTCGATCGAAGGCTCTCGTTTGAAGATCTCTCGCACGCGATTGATGATGATCGGCGAGCGAGTCTGGCCTCCCACAAGAAGCACCTTTGTGATTTGTTCGGGTGTGAGCTTCGCGTCGGCCAGCGCTTTTTGACAAGGTTCGGCAGTGCGAGCTACCAGATCCCCAACCAGCTCTTCGAACTTTGGCCGTGTAAGCGTTTTGTTGAAATGTTTGGGACCGACTGAGTCGGCAGCGATGAACGGCAGGTTCAACTGCGATTCGGTCGCGGTTGAAAGTTCGCACTTCGCCCGTTCGGCGGCCTCCTTTAGGCGCTGAAGGGCGAGTCGGTCGGAACGCAAATCGATTCCTGTTTCCTGCTTGAAGGTCTCGGTCATCCAGTCCACGATTCGCTGGTCAAAGTCCTCGCCGCCGAGAAACGAATCGCCGCAGGTTGACAAGACTTCGAAGACGCCGTCGGCCATTTCCATTATTGAAATGTCAAAGGTGCCGCCGCCAAGATCGAACACAGCGATGCGCTCGTTCTCGCGCTTGCCCAGTCCATACGCGAGCGCCGCAGCCGTCGGCTCGTTGATGATGCGCTGGACTTTCAGTCCGGCAACTTTTCCCGCGTCCTTCGTCGCTTGCCGCTGTATGTCATCGAAGTAGGCCGGCACGGTTATGATCGCTTCGGTGACTTCGTCGCCGAGGAATTCCTCAGCCGCAAGCTTCAGACGTTGAAGCAAGATCGCCGAAATCTCGGGCGGAGAGTAGTCTCGTCCGCGGACGCGCACACGGCAGTCGCCGTTTGTCGACTCTGTGATCTCGTAAGAACAGACCTGTCGGGCTCGTTCCAATTCACGCGATTCGAACTTGCGCCCCATTAAGCGCTTCACAGCGTAGATGGTATTAGCCGAATTGGTTATGGCCTGGCGCTTGGCGATTTGGCCAATCAGTCGCTCGCCCTTGTCCGTGAACGCAACCACTGATGGAGTAGTCCGTCCGCCTTCCTTGTTTGGAACTATCTGTGTTACGCCGCCCTCAAGAATTGCCACACACGAATTCGTAGTCCCGAGGTCGATCCCGATGACTTTGCCCATGACCTTTGCCTCCTCACACAGCAAGAAACATGCGGGGTCTGATTTAGAAGTAGGGGCGGGACGTGACAAGAGGGCTGGGTTCCGAGTTACCGTTTCCGCGTTCCGCGAGCTGCTATTTTTCGGGGCTCGAAGCGACCTTCACTTTTGCCGGTCGCAGCAGGCGGTCGCCAATCTTATAACCGCGTTGAAACTCTTCAATCACCGTATTCTCTTTGTGCTTATCGGTCGCTTCCATGGTCACCGCTTCGTGAACATGCGGGTCGAAAGTCTTCCCGACGGCTTCGACCGGCTTCAATCCAAATTTAGAAAGCGCATCGATGAACTGCTTGTGTATCAACTCAACTCCATGTCGAAGCGCTTCGGCGTCGCCTTCACTGGTTTCCAGGCTCGAAAGCGCTCGCTCAAAGTTGTCGACCACGGGAAGCAGCTGCAAAAGGACGTCATCGCGGCCTCGCTGATATATCTCACTTCGCTCGCGCTCGACTCGCTTCCGGTAATTCTCGAACTCCGCCTGTCGCCGGCGGAGCTGATCAAATAGCGAAGCCTTCTCGGCATTCAGCGCTTCGAACTCGGAGCGAAGCCCGCCAATCGAATCACCTGAGTCAGGGGCAGGATCGTTCTGTTCGGTCTCTTCTTGCGAATCTCCCACACCCGATTCGGCTTCCGAGTCAGCCCGCCTGATCTCGAAGCCTTCCGGTTCGCCGTCTGCTCTCGCTTCGCGATTGTCATCGCCATCGAAGCTTATCTTTATTTCCCTTGGCGCGTTCTTCTTTTCTGGCATCTCTAATGTAGTTTGTTCCCTCTATTCATTGCTGCTTCGGCGCTCTTAAGCCGACCCTCCATCGAGCGTACGCTCGAACAATCGGGCAATGTAGTCCACAACCGCGATCAGGCGCTCGTATTCAATCCTCGTCGGTCCAACGACTCCGATGCTTCCGCCGGCCCCGCCTCCCGGATAAAAGCACGTCGAAGCGATCACGGTGCAGTTGCGAAGATCAGCGAAACGATTTTCGCTGCCGATGCGCACGGCCACGGCTTCGCGCGAAGCGCTCTTAACGCACTCATTCAATATCTTCACGATGCGGCTTTTCTGTTCAAACATCTTGAACAGCGCGCGCATCCGCTCGGTGTCCGCGAAATCGGGCTTCGAAATTATGTTCGACGCTCCCTCGATGAAGACGTCCGGTTGATCGCCTTCCTGTAAGCTCTGACTGCACAGAAGCACCGCATTGCAAAAGAACTTATCGTAGAGCGCTTTCTCTTCGCTCATCCGCATCAGCAGTTCGTCGCGAATTTCAGACAGCGTCCACCCGTGGAAGTTGTCAATAAGATAACGCGACGTTGAATTCAACTCATCCTGAGTGAAATCGGCATCCACGCGAATGACGCGATCCTGCACACGTCCCACGCTCGAGACGGTGATAACCATTATGCGCGAGTCGGGCAGCTTAACGAACTCGATGTGATGCAAAATATCCTTCGAGCTCGAGGGCGAAACGACTATCCCGACGTTGTCCGACAATTGAGACAACAATCTGCTGGTTCGTTCCATCAGCAGCTCCGGATTAGCCAACGTCTGCTCGTCAAGCAACCGTTCGTTTATTCGCGCCGCGTCGGTTCGCGAAACCTTCTTCGACCCTATGAAATTGTCAACATAGAAGCGGTAGCCCATGTCGGTTGGCATGCGCCCAGCCGACGTATGCGGGTGCGTCAGGTACCCTTCGTCCTCAAGTTCCGCGCAGATATTGCGGATCGTGGCCGACGACAGGTTCTCGCGGGACTTCCGGGCCAGCGCAAAAGAACCGACCGGCTGTCCGGTAGCGATATGGCCCTTTACGATGGTCGCCAGGATTTCGCGCTTGCGGTCATCGAACCTGTTGCCGCTCTTCTTTATCATAAGTTCTTAGCAAGGGGGGCAGGCCCGATTGAAGATTCGTGGCCAACTTAACATCAGCGCCACACCCTGTCAATAATAATGCCCCGCAAGGGTAAGGCAGCGCAAGCTTCGCTTTTGATGCGAGTAAAGCACTGTCCCGTTGAGCTTATTGATGACGCGTGGCTCGATGATTCCGGGCTGATCAAGGTGCGTCAAGGAGATCGATGCCGCTCTTCAGAACAACAGGACAGGGGGCATCGAAGCTTGACAATAACGCACTGCTTCTATAGGTTTAATGTTTTCTTGCAGCGACCTTTATCTGAGGAGTGTTGAACATGAAGAGGACTTTTCAGCCTAACAATCGCCGACGGGCGAAGACGCACGGCTTTCGCGTCCGCATGAGCACCAAGGGCGGCCAGCTCGTGCTAAAGCGCCGGCGCGCCAAAGGTCGCAAGCGCCTCACACCTGCGCACTACTAAAATCAAACGATGAATGATGAATGATGAATCGCGGACATCCGGAATTCATCGTTCATCATTCAGCATTCATCGTTTCCCTATGAGTGTAGTATCCGAAAAGTTTCCCAAGACAGATAGAATTCTCAAGCGCGACGTGTTTCGCCAGGTCTACGAACATGGAAGGAAGCTTCAATTCCGTTACTTCACCGGTTTCGTGCTCGAGAAGCCGGCTCAATCAGCGCGCATCGGCATCACAGCGACTCGTAAGATTGGGAACTCTGTTGAACGCAATCGCGCACGCCGTCTTGTTAGGGAAGCATTCAGAAAAAACAAATGGCTAGTGCCAGATCGAGTTGATATAGTCATTAATGTAAAACGCTCACTGGTAGAGGCCGGCTATCGCGAGCTCGAGGATGAATTCATTACATTTCTGCAGAAGGCGGGCGGGAAGTGAAGGTTGTTCTTATTTTTCTTATACGCGCCTACAGGCTGTTCATTTCGCCGCTGCTGCCGCCCGCGTGCAGATTCACACCCACCTGTTCAGAGTACACGATGCAGGCAATTGAGAAGTATGGCGCGATGCGAGGTGCTTACCTCGGCGCGCGCAGGCTGCTGCGTTGCCATCCGTTTCATTCAGGTGGATATGACCCGGTGAAGTAGCTTAGGCAAAGGACGGGCGAGACTCTGCCCGATGTGATTTGATGGATCGAAGCCGTTTGATTTTGGCGTTGGCACTCTCGCTAATTGTGCTGATGTCGTGGCCTGTCATCACGCACTATTTGGCTCCGCGAATCGAAGAGCCTTCTCAAACCGAAGAGCCGCCGCCCCAAGTCGCACGCGAACCTCAACAGCAGAGCTCCATTCCAGCTCCGAAGAAGCCCTTGCCAACGACTTCGTCACCTGCTCAAGCTCCGGCGCAGGTCAAGACCACACAAGCCGCGCCTCGCGAAGTCACAATCGAAGCCCGAAATGCCGAAGGCAATCCCTACTGGAAAGCCACATTTTCCAATCGAGGAGCGGTGGCCACTTCATGGATTCTCAGCAGGTACAAAGAGAACGGAGTCGAACGGGAAATAACAGGCGCCGACGGAAAAGACCTTCAATTGCTGCCGCAGGAGATTCCGGATCAGTTGAGCCCGCCTTTGGGTTTGCGCACGCCCTGGTCCCAGGAGCTCGGCTCACAGCTCAACCGTGTGAACTACGAGATCGCAGGTCTAACCACAAATGAAAACGAAATTACATTAGGTCCCGCGGACTCGCGCACCATCACATTCACATTTTCATCGGCTTCGTTGACTGCTACGAAAAGGTTCACGTTCCACGGCGACAGTTTTGTTTTCGATGCGACGGCTGAGGTTAAATCGAATGGCAGCGATCAACCGGTCGAAATAGTCCTGGGCCCGCGCTTCGGAGATCAAAGCGACCGGCAAACAGGAAGCTACAGCACTCCTCCTCAAGTCATCGCTTACACTCGCGACGGCCAGCGACAACAGATCCTGGGTGCGCGGATTACCCCACCGTTTGCGACTATCACCGCGTTGGACGCGGGTTCGAATCAGATCGAGCTCGACAAACCACTTGCGGCGGACGCTTCGCAGATCAAGTTCACCGCGGATAAAGGAAGCACTTTTATCGGCTATGCGCGGGTGCTGAATATTGAAGCGAACGGCCAGCGAGTAACCGTTGATGCATTACCGCCCGGGACGTCGAAGGGAAACGGCGTGGCGCAAGGCGTGGACACTTTGAGGCAGCTTTATCGCTGGGCCGGCGTCGCGGATCATTACTTTGCTTTGCTTGCTGTTCCGGATCAGTCGATCACCGAGATCAGTCTCACGAATATCCAGGTCAAGCCCGGTTACGAGCCGGCGCCGTTGGACTATCCATCCGCGATCGTTCCGGTGGGTTCGAATTATCTCACTCATATTTTCATCGGTCCGAAGGATCGCGATCTGCTTGCCGCCGTCGGACGCGACTTGGGCAACGCGAATCTTGGCGCCTTGATCGACTACGGCTTCTTTTCGTTCGCGGTCAAGCCTCTCGTCCCGGCACTGGCTTCTACGCTGAACGCGCTCGCGCGCTTCTTTGGAAACTACGGTTGGGCCATAGTCGGCGTAACGGTAATCATCAACCTGGCGCTGTCACCGCTCAGATTTTACAGCTCCAAGAAAATGAAGAAGGCAGCCAAGCATCAGCCGCGAATGAAAGAGCTCCAGGACCGAATGAAAAAGCTCAAGGAGAATCCGAAGAAGCATGAGCGCGAATTGCAGGAGCTTCAGCAGGAACAACTGGCATTGATGAAAGAAGCCAATCCGCTGGGCGGATGTTTGCCGATGATTCTACAGTTGCCGATCTTCTGGGCGGTTTATTTGTATCTCGGCTCATCGCTTGACGTTCGTCACGCGCCGTGGGTGTTATGGATTCACGACCTCTCGCGCTCCGACCCTTTGAAGATATTGCCAATTGTAATGTGTGTAACGATGATCGCTTCGACTATGCTCACGCCTCAGCCTCAGTCGGCTGATCCGTCGATGAAGATGCAGCGCATTATGATGACGTGGCTCATGCCAATCATGTTGACGTGGCTCTTCTTCTTTTCAGCGCCCAGCGGATTGGTGCTCTACTGGATGGTGAGCAATATGGTCGGAGTTTTGATCCAACTGTTCATCAATCGGCGAACGGCTGAGCTTACCGCCGCGGGAGCGGTGCCGGTTGCCGCGTCACCGGGCGCGAAAGGAACTTCTCGCGCTACTGATAAGACTGGCAATCAAAAGACAAAGAACAAAGGCAAGAGAGGGCAAGAGAGACGAGGCGGCGCAGAGGCCGAAGGGTTCTAGCACACTAAGTCTTCGCGTTGAGTTTTGCGTTTGAGGCACGAATGTCAGAAGAAGCCATCGGTCTAGTTGTGGACTTCACAAACCAGGTGCTCGAGTCCGCGGGGCTCGATCTGAAAGCGGCTGCGCAATCAGGCGAAGACGGCCCTCACATTCAAGTGCGCGGTGAAGACGTGGCTTTGTTGTTGGGACGCAACGCAGAGCTGCTCGATGCGTTGGAGTATCTCGGCAATCGTGTCTACGCTCGCACTTCCAGCGATGAGACTCGCCTGGTGTTCGACTCGGGCGGCTATCGCACACGGCGAGAAAAGGAATTGCGATTGATGGCAGAGAAGGCCGCCGAAAAAGTTCGCGCCTCTCGCATACCGTTTAGTTTCGATCCGATGACTCCCAACGAACGACGAATCGTTCATCTCGCTCTCGCGGACGATGCCATCGTTACGACCGAAAGCGAAGGCAACGGAGAAAACCGCAAAGTTACCGTTCGCCCGAAATAAGTTTCTGGTTTGTGGTTGCTGGTTTCTAGTTCTAGTTGGAACCGACTAGAAACCAGCAACTGGAAACCAGAAACCATGATGTTCTCCGATGACACCATAGCCGCCATCTCGACTCCGCCGGGGCGCGGAGGCATTGGAGTCGTCCGCTTGAGCGGACCTGCTTCGCTTCAGATCGCGTCGAAAATATTTCACAGCGAATCGACCAGCCATCCTGGAGCTTCCAACCGGGCGCGGTTTGGGCGAATCGTTGATCCAGCGAGCGAAGAAGTAATCGACCAGGCCATTCTCACTTTCTTCAAAGCGCCACACTCCTACACCGGCGAAGACATCGTTGAGATCAGTTGCCACGGAAGCCCGATTATTCTCGCGCGTGTCATTCAACTTTCGATTGATCGGGGCGCGCGAATAGCCGAGCCGGGCGAGTTCACGCTTCGCGCGTTCTTCAACAAGAGGATCGATCTCGCGCAGGCTCAAGCGGTCCGCGACTTGATCGATGCTCAAACGCAATACCAGGCCCAGGTCGCGACTAAGCAACTCGAAGGCGCATTGTCTCTCAAAATAACTCCGATCAAAGACGCCGTCATTGAAGTAATCGTTCATCTCGAGTCTTCCGTGGAGTTCGTCGAGGAAGACATTTCGCCTGACGCTGCTGCGAAGCTGGTCGGAAAACTTGATGTTGCCGCAGAAGAGTTGACTGCAATAGCAAACAGCTTTTCGTTCGGACGTTATGTCAGAGAAGGATTCGATCTGGCGATTGTCGGACGCCCTAACGTCGGTAAGTCTTCGGTGTTCAACCGGCTCATCGGCAGCGATCGCGCGATTGTGACGGAGCTGCCGGGGACTACAAGAGACGCGCTCTACGAAAGAACATCGATATCGGGAGTGCCTGTTAGGCTGATCGATACGGCAGGCATTCGCGAGACTAGCGACCTTGTTGAAAGCATCGGCATAAGTCGCAGCCGAACCGCAATCGCGGATGCCGACGTTTCATTGCTTGTTCTCGATGCCTCCGAGCCCTTGACGGATGACGACATCGGTCTGCTGAATCATCTTTCTCAGGAACGTCGCATCGTAGCGTTGAACAAAACCGATTTGCCAATCAGGCTCGACGTCCGTTCCATACCGTCTGAGGGGTTGAGTATCTCTGCTCTGACCGGGGAAGGTTTCGATCTTCTGACTGAAACAATTTTTGAACGGCTCGCGAGTGACACGGCCGCTGAGCGCGATGATATAATGCTCACCGACGCTCGCCAGCATTCCGCGGTACAAAGCGCAATCGAGCAACTTCGCGAAGCAAGCGAATTGATTAGGACCCGCGAGCTTGAAGAGATCGTGTTGCTGAAGCTTCGAGGCGCGCTTTCGTCGCTTGGTGAGATCACGGGCGAGACGCTGACCGACGACATACTCGGTCAGATATTCTCGACATTTTGTATTGGTAAGTGAGTACGCGTTCCTCAATAGTTAAGGACTGCTACTCAAGTATCTGTGATACGAATTCCTCGATAGTTGTCGCAATGTCGAGGCATACTTTTCTGGCACATCTGACGCCGCATAGTCGTAATACCGGTCAGTTTCGAGCTCTCTGTTTAGAAACAGCACAACAGGAATGTTTTCCCCAATCAGACTCTTGAATAAGGCAATTTCCTCTGGAGCGAATTGGTCTGCAGTCTTTGCGAAGACAAGATGACATTTGACATCCGTTCCTTTGAATTTGGCATATACTGTCTTGAGGTTGTCAATATCTTCCTGAACTATGTTGCCTCCATAGCTTTTGCATTCGCCAATGCCCAACTCGATATCCCCCCGCCTTTCATATTGCATGACACAGAAATCTGTTTCGCACTTCAGAGAACCCACCTCTAGATTAAGTGATGGGGAATATACCAAGTTCGACCAGTCGAAAGTATCAGCAAACTTCCGTAGGGTTAGAATGACTGGAACTGCGCCCTCCTGACTATTGTCCTTCGCGAAGAGGCCACTCTTGCGGAATCTCCAGTTGCCGCGATTACGTACGTGTAAACTTGTTTGATGTTTATTACCGCAATAGGTACAAGTCCAGATATCATCCATATCTTTTAGCGACAACCAACTCTTTAGTTTGCAACTATCGCATTGTAACTCGAGGCCTGCCCGAAAGAATTCCTTGGCCAACAAGTAATCAAATGCGCTATTGGGATCTTTCCAGTACCTTACATAATTCTTGAACTGGCCGTTCGCCCAAATCCGGTTGGTTGCTGCTCCCCTCTCAATCGACTCATCCGCTCTTAGGCTCTCCAACAATTCTCTTACTCCCCGTATACTAAAAACATCGCCACCTACCGCCATCTGCGATTTCAATTTTTCCAAAATACGCAGAGTGATTAAGCCGGGCTGACTTATGCTCGCTCCTATTCCCACGTAATTGAACACCTGCTCAATGAGCATCTGGTGGGAAAGAGGGTACAATGTAGTAAACTTGTCGTCTGCTCCGACGATAAGCCCAACGCCTTCGGGTTCAGAGCGCAATCTCTCGGGATAAACAGCTATTTCCTTACTGTATCCTCCGCTGAGTCCAAATATGAACGGTGGCTTCAAAGTGTGCCGACGGTAGTCCGAGCCCTCCCCATAGGGGCGTATCGATACAACGACCTGCTGAGCCTGTATTTCGTGGCCTGCATTCTTAACAACAGGTGGCTTGTCCTGCAAATTCAGAATCACTCGGTGTCTATCAAAGTACTCTTCGACATTGGCCAATGCCGACTCTGAGCCAAAATCATGAGTCGTCGCACCCAAATTGAGTCCATTCCACAGAGCTTCTGTTTGAGCCGAATAGATGAAGCCTTTCTTCCCTTGGAACCTCTTTGCGAGAGCCACTGTTTCTTCATCAACTTCGACGGGAGCTGTTACCTTACGGTGATAATGCACAACGAGGTGATCATTAACGCCAGAGAATTTGCTTGGGCGATCATCTAATAGTCGCAGGTGCGACCTAATATAAGCTTCACAACGCGGCACATTGTTCCTAGGAAGAAATTGAATTGCGGAACCCGCAGCCCTCAAGTTCCAGAAAGAGCATAGATCGTCGAAACTATTCTCGTCGCCTATGTATATGCCATCTCTCAGAAGACCATGCCCAGTGCTGTAGCTTTCGAGCTCTGACGCAGTAAACTGAATCGGGGAAACGGTTTTCAACAGATCGGCGCTCAAGAAGTCGGTGGCTACTATTCTGTTTTCTCTCGCACGAAGCCCCTTCAGAAATGCAGTTCCGAAATCGTCCAGTAAGCTGTCTCTACTAGGAAAGGATCCGAACAAAACTGCGAATAGATTCTTGAGCGGATCGTCCGCGTCCCAAGTTGTTAGCACGCAGTTTGACTTATATTTCTTCGGCCTATGTCTAAGATCTTGTTCCCAATAGCATTCAATGAGATTCAATACGTCCAAGTAGCACAACTTATGCTTCTGGGTTGGGTAATCCTCACAGAATAGCCCTCTCGCGTGATACTGGGGGCTTTGTAGAAAGGAGTATTTCTCTTCGAAGAGTTTGGAATGCTCGTTCTCGGTTGTTGCGTGCAGGACGTCGACTCTAAAAAGTCTTATTAGGTTCTCTGCAAGCTGAGTCCTTTCAGAGATCGGAATAATGGGGTTGTAGATACCTCCGCACAGCAGTGTGTTAGTACTGACTGCAGCGACTAGATCTTCGACGCTGCCCTCTCGAACCAAGAAACCGATTCTGACTGGTCTATATCTTATCGATAGATTCGTAGTTCCCACGGCCCCATGATGCAGCGACTCTTTACAAAAAACTAGCCGTCCTTGTGAGAAACCTAATCCGCGACCTATATTCAATAAATGACGCCTGACTTAGTTTAGGCGCGCAACAGTAATATGACTGCAGAATCGAGATTCGATGTCATCGTAATCGGAGCCGGACACGCCGGATGCGAAGCTGCTTACATCGCTGCACGCATAGGCGCGCGCACCGCTCTGGTTACGCTCGACGCAAATTCGATCGGGCAGATGAGCTGCAATCCTGCGATTGGCGGAATAGCCAAGGGCCATCTCGTTCGCGAAGTTGATGCGCTCGGCGGAATAATGGGCGAAGTCATCGACGCAACCGGCATTCAGTTCCGCTTGCTCAATCGAAGCCGCGGTCCTGCAGTTCAATCACCTCGCGCGCAGGCCGATCGCAACCTTTACCGAACCGGAATGCGGCGCGCGCTTTTGAATACCGAAAACCTTTCGATCATCGAAGGTGAAGTCGCCGAGATCAGATTCACTCGCGATCGAGTATCAGGAGTCGAGCTCGCAGACGGAACCGTTATCCAAGGCCGGGCGATTGTTCTTACTACGGGAACTTTTCTGAATGGCTTGATTCACGTCGGCAAGAAAACGTTTCAAGCTGGAAGAAGCGGTGAGCCGGCTTCGATCAAACTCGCGAATTGCATTCGGGGAATAGGCTTCAAGACGGGCCGGCTCAAGACAGGAACCCCGCCGCGTCTTGACGGCCGCACGATCGACTACTCGAAGTTCGAAGTTCAGCCCGGCGACGAGCGTCCGGTGCCGTTCTCGTTCAAGACCGATGAAATCAATCGGCCTCAGATCACGTGCTTCATCGGCTACACAAACGAAGCGGTGCACGACGTGATTCGCGGAAACCTCGATAAGTCGCCATTGTACAGCGGAGAGATCCAGGGCATCGGCCCTCGCTACTGCCCATCAATCGAAGACAAGGTTGTGAAGTTTTCAGAGAAGCCGAGGCACCAGATCTTTCTCGAGCCCGAGGGCTACAACACGTACGAAGTTTATCCGAACGGCATTTCGACCAGCATGGCAGAGGAAGTTCAACACCAGTTCGTTCGAAAGATTCCGGGACTCGAGAACGTGAAACTTCTGCGGCCCGGCTACGCAGTCGAATACGACTTCGTTGATCCTCGCGAATTGTTCGCGACGCTCGAGACAAAACGCGTTCGCGGACTGTATCACGCCGGCCAGATCAACGGCACATCCGGCTACGAAGAGGCGGCCGGCCAGGGCATCGTCGCCGGAATCAACGCGGCGCTGTCGGTGCTTGGTCGTGAACCTGTAATTCTGGATAGAGCCGAGAGCTATATCGGCGTAATGATCGATGACCTCGTGACCAAGGGCGCAGACGAGCCGTATCGAATGTTTACGTCGCGAGCCGAGATGAGGCTTTCGCTTCGATACGATAATGCAGATCAGCGACTCACGCCGCTCGCACACAAGATCGGCGCTGTAGACGATATGGACTACCAAACTTTCGAAGATCGGCAGCTTGAGGTTAGCCGCGTCAAAGAATACTTGTCGCACACGAAAGTGACCGATCTCGGAGAGGAACTGCTGGAAGAACTTCAGCTCGAAGGTTCACGCGACAGCTATCGCGGCCAGCGGCTCGAGTATCTCGCTCGCCGTCCCGATTGCGGTGTCGAGAAGCTTCTGGAGATTGTCACCAAAACAATGCCCGCGTCTACGCGAGAGTCCGAAATCAGAGTGGCGTTGAACGACATTCGATACTCGGGATATTTGAAGGACCAGGAATCACTCGCTCGCAAGCGTGGCCGCTACGATGATCTGGCGATCCCGCCAGAAGTCGACTTCTCGAACATTTCAGGTCTTTCAAACGAAGTAGTCCAGAAGCTCGGAACGGTGCGGCCTCGTACAATAGGCCAGGCCGCTCGCATCCCCGGCATTACTCCCGCAGCCGTGTCGATACTACTTGTGGAAATGTTGAGGGCCTAGCTTGCGCCTACACTGCTCTTTCGCGAGACTTAGAGGATTTGGTAAAATAATCGCGGCAGCACAAGAACTGCCATCTCTTCTCCAAGAGTGAGCGGAATGGTGGAGGGCGAGGCGATGTGCAACGGCTCGCCCTCATTTTTTGGCTGCCGCTGTCGGACACACCGTTTCCCAAGAGAAACTCTTTCGAGGACTCAAATCAAGATGAAACTCAAACAATTTTTCTCAGCGCTGCTTGTTGCGCTCTTTGCGACCTACTGCGTGGGAGTAGCCAGCGCCGATGAAGGGATGTGGCCCTTCAACAATGTGCCGAGAGCCGCAATCAAAACGCGCTACGGCTTTGACGTTACCGATGCGTGGCTCAAGAAGGTTCAACTTGCGTCGGTTCGATTCAACAACGGAGGCTCCGGCTCGTTTGTTTCTGCGGATGGCCTAGTGCTGACAAATCATCATATCGCGTCGGACACGTTGCAGAAGATCAGCACTCCTGAGAAAGACTACAACGCCGTAGGCTTTTACGCGCCCACTCAAGCGCAGGAGGCGAAGGCTCCGGACCTCGAGCTCAATCAACTGGTAAGCATTGAAGACGTGACCGATCGCGTGGCCGGAGCGGTGAAGGCCGGAATGTCGTCTTCAGAAGCTAACGATGCGCGCCGCGCGGCCATCGCGAACATTGAAAAAGAATCGACCGAAAAGACCGGCTTGCGCAGCGATGTAATAACGCTTTATCAAGGCGGTCAATACAATCTTTATCGATATAAAAAATACACAGACGTTCGTTTGGTGTTCGCGCCGGAGTTTTCGATAGCATTCTTCGGAGGCGATCCGGACAACTTCACCTACCCGCGATACGATCTTGATATGGCGCTCTTCCGCGTCTACGAAAACGACAAACCCATCAAGGTTGAAAACTTTTTCAAGTGGTCGCACGCTGGAGCGAAGGAGGGCGATCTGGTTTTCGTTCCTGGTAATCCGGGGTCGACCCAGCGTTTGGACACCGTTGCGCATCTGGAGTTTCTCCGCGACACAGGCTTGCCATTCGTGATCAAGCTTCTCGATCGTCAGCATGAGGCGCTCGCGAAATACAGGGCGCTTGGCGAAGAGCAATCGCGGCGCGCGCAAGAAGATTTTTTCGGAATCGAGAACAGCCTGAAAGCGCTTCGCGGAGAGCACGCTGGCTTGCTGGACAAATCTCTGATCGCGAAAAAAGCAAAGGCCGAAGAGGCTCTGCGGCGATCGATTGCGTCGGACGCCAGGAAGCAAAAGGACTACGGCGATGCGTGGGATAACATAGCGAAGGGCCGTCAGGCCCTGAAGAATTATTATCGCGAACTGTCGTTGCTGGAAAACGGCGGCGGCTTTAATTCGGATCTGTTCGCGATCGCACGCACGTTGGTTCGGCTCGCGGCCGAAAGCACGAAGCCCAATGAGGAGCGGCTGCCTGAATACACAGACGCGCGGCGAGCCTCGCTCGAGTTGAATTTGTATTCGCCTGCGCCTGTCTACGACGACTTCGAAAAAGTGAAGCTCGCCGATTCGCTTGGGTTCCTGCGCGACGAACTTGGAGCTGACAACGCGATAGTAAAGAAGGCTCTCGCCGGGAAAACTCCTGAAGCGCGAGCGAGCGAGCTTGTTGGCGGCACGAAGCTGAAGGACGTCGCCTATCGAAAGCAGCTCGCGTCGGGCGGCTGGAAGGCGATCGAGGAGTCGACCGATCCGATGATCGTTCTTGCTCGTTCGGTTGACGCCGACGCGCGGTCGTTTCGCAAACGATACGAGACTGAGGTCCAGGTAAACGAACGAGCGAACTACGCGAAGATATCTCGAGCGCTCTTCGACATCGAAGGCACGAAGCTCTATCCTGATGCGACGTTCACTCTGCGGCTTTCGTACGGAGCGGTGAAGGGCTACGAGGAGAATGGAAAGCGCATTGCTCCCTTCACAACTTTTGCCGGTTTGTATCAACGTTCGGCTGAGCACGGGAACAAGTTTCCGTTCGAGATTGCAAAGAAGTGGTTCGACAAGAAGTCTTCATTAAATCTGAATACTCCTTACAACTTTGTGGCGACTGCGGATATTATCGGCGGCAATTCCGGCTCGCCGGTTATCAACAAAGACGCGGAGTTGGTTGGGCTCATCTTCGACGGAAACATTCAATCGCTGGTTGGAGACTTTGTCTACGATGAGACAGTAAATCGCGCAGTAGCGGTTGACTCTCGCGCGATGATGGAAGCGTTGCGCAAGGTTTACGGCGCGAATGAAGCTGCAGACGAATTAATGAAATGATTTAGGGGCAGGGCTTGTCCCTGCCCGGAAGCTTCGCTCAAGTCCCGCCGCTTTTTACGCTTACTCGCTCTCAATACTTACTCTTGACTCGGATTCAACGTCAGGTTAGGCTCGCCGAGTTCGAAACATCTCATACTCGGGCCGGGGCGCTTCAACTTACCCACGCAGGACGGCCTTCTTATCAACCCTCCGATAGAACCACTTCTCAACAACAAACCTCTCTACGTATCGCAGTCGTGCAGCGTCGTACGGATTTCGATCTTCAACAGTGACTGATTTCGCCAAATGCCGCTCAGCCGACCGGCACTTGCGATGCTTGCATGTGAAACTTGAATTTTCAGGAGGTGCGGCTGTGATAAAGAAATTGGTAGGTATTCTAGCGATAGTTATGATTGCAGCTTCGCTGTCACTCGCGCGACAGACGAACGTCGACAACTCCCGCTTCGTCGAGCGCATTCGCAAGGAACTGGTCAAGCTTCCTTACTTTGGTGTGTATGACAACCTCAGCTTTGAAGTGAAGGGCAACGACGTCATCTTGTACGGTCAAGTTGTGCGCCCGAGCACTCGCTCGGACGCCGAGCGACGTGTTAAACGTATTGAAGGCGTTGACCATGTCATCAACAGAATCGAAGTGCTAGCGCCTTCTTCTTCCGACGATGGCATCCGGCGTCGAGTCTACCGGGCAATATTCAGTTCCGACGGCCTATATCGTTATGCGATGGGAGCAAACCCGAGCATACACATCATCGTCAATCACGGTCGCGTGACACTTGAAGGCGTGGTATCGAGCCAGATGGATAGTCAGTTGGCTTACATGGCAGCGAACCAGGTCCCAGGCGTGTTCTCGGTGATCAACAATTTACGCGTTGAGCGATAGTTGGCTGTAGCGAATTGATTGTTTGCGTCGGGTTGCTTGTGGAAGGTTGGGCCGGATTCCGAAGGACTACTAAAGTAGGTCTTTGAGCGTCACGGCTGTCTTCGAGGCCTTCAAAAAGGTTATCAAGTCGAGAAGCTGCTTCATCGAATAAGTCGAAGCGTACTCTTTGGGCATCACCGATTCATTCGAAGTCTCTAGCTTGACGATTTCAGACTTTCGCACGGTTCGCAGCACAGCGGGCAGTTCGGTTGTGTCATAGACGCGAATCGAATCGCCGTCTTCTTCTTTCTTGACGCCAACGATCTTGTCGCCACTGCGCAGTGTAATGTTCAAGGTTGCGAATCTCGGATCGTTGATTTGTCTCGTCAATACAATCTTCTGCAGCAACTCCTTCGGTGTTTCATTTGAGAGCTTTGATAAGTCGGGGCCGATTGGCGTTCCCTCGCCTTGCAACGAATGACACAACTGACAGCTCCTGGGTTGAGACGAATCAAAGAACAGAGCTTTGCCGGCTTCAGCACTGCCGGTCATGAATGACGATTCTGAATCGCCGCTTTTCGTCGTCGCAACCATGGTCTTATCGAGCGTCGTTCCTTCAACAACTATCGCGGGATTTGTCGCAGCGTCCGACATGATGAACGCAACGATCTTCCAAATCTGCTCGTCGGAGAATTCGGACTTGAAGCTCAGCATTGCGGTCCCGGAAATACCGCTCGATATGGTTTTGAACAGGTAAGCAGGCTCGAGCCCTCTATCGCGAAGCCGCGGTGCACCTCCACCCTTGCCGCCCGCTCCGTGACAATATGCGTTGCCGCAAACCGGAGCGAAGAGCTTTGCTCCTTCACTGATGAACTGTGGATCTTTGAGCCGGTCGCCGTCTGGTGAAGTTTGAGCCTGGCATGTCGCAGACTCGAACGAACCTCGAGCGGAAAAGAAGGCTAGCACCGCAAGAAATAAAATGAGAATGACAACGCGACTCGCTGATGACTCACGCCGCATTCGCTGCTGCGAGCCGGCTTCGACGACCGTGATCATTTACTTCTTACCTTCGGGCAGCGCGAAAGCAAAAACAGTTGACCCGCTCTGAAAATCAGCCGCCTCCGGCCACGTCGCAGGCATGCCGCTCACGAAAATCGAACCTAGTCCGGAAGGAACCGCGACGTATTGACGGCCTTTCACTGAATAAGTGATCGGTCCTCCACGATGACCCGAACCGGTGTTGAAAGACCAGAGTTGTTTGCCGCTCTTTGCGTCAAAAGCAATGAAGTGGCCTTCGACGTCCCCGGTGAAGAGCACATCTCCGGCAGTGACCAGCAACGAGGCAAGAATCGGATACTTAAACGGCAGCGTCCATTTTTTCTGGCCGGTCAGCGGATCGAACGCGTCGAGATGCGCGCGAATCTTTCCGTCAGGAGGCGGCTTCACGTCCACGTTGCCGGCGACGAACGGCCGGCCTTCTCGAGCCTCTTGTGGAAGCACGGTTACGTTCGCGCACCACTCAATGCCGTCGTTGTACCAGAGCCCGGTGCGCGGGCTGTACGCCGAATGATTCCAGCTTCGGCCGCCGCCCCAGTTCGGGCAGATGAGATTTGCCTTACCGGCTTCGGGTTCATTTCGCCCGACTAATTTGCCATCCTTGTCTATAGACTTCACCCAGGTGATGGTATCAACGTACGGCCACGCGTTGACGAACTTCCCAGTCTCCCGATTGAGCACCCAGACATAACCGCTCTTGTTGGGATGAACCAGCAGCTTCTCGGTCTTGCCGTTTCGGGTTATGTCCATCAGCACCGGCTCGTAAGCCGAATCGAAATCCCACGCGTCGTGAGGGATCTCCTGGTAGTACCACTTCAACTTGCCGGTATCGGCATCAATCGCGACTATGCAGTTCGTGTAGAGATTCTCGCCGGGGCGAACCGAGTTGTTGAAGTCCGAAGAAGGATTGCCGATGCCCCAGAAGATTAAGTTCTGTGCGGGATCATACGAACCGGTCAGCCACGTCGAGCCGCCGCCGTACTTCCACATATCCGTTTCCGGCCAGGTCTCGTGTCCGGGCTCGCCGGGTCCGGGGATCGTATAGAACCGCCAGGCGAGCCTTCCTGTCTTCGCGTTGAATGCGTTGATGTAGCCTCGATGCGCGCTGTCGCCTCCCGTTCCGCCGACGATTACTTTGTCCTTCACGATGAATGGAGCGCCGTTGATATTACAGCCGCATTTCTTTACGTCCTCGACTTCGACGTTCCAGACTTCTTTACCCGTCTGCGCGTTCACAGCTACTACGTGATTATCCATCGTCCCGAAGAAAACCAAACCGTAGCCCACCGCGACTCCGCGATTGAACTTACCGTAAGGCGAAAAGAAATCTCGCGGAACTTTGTAGTTGTAGGTCCACAATCGCTGACCTGTTTCCGCGTTCAAGGCGAAGACTCGATTCTCACTGGCGATCAGATACATGATTCCGTCGACGACGAGCGGCGTCGCGTTGAGCCCGCCTTCGACCTTGCCGGTTTGGAAAGCCCAAACGGGCACGAGGTTCTTCACATTGTCGGCACGAATCTGATCGAGCGAGCTGTAGCGCCACGCGTCGTAGGCTCCAAAATAAGTAGCCCAATTCTGCGGCTCCCTTCGCGCATTGACCAACCGCTCGCCAGTTAAGTCTCCGTAGCCGTCCTGTGCGCGGGCCTGCCTAGCGAATGCTGTAATCGCGACGATGAAAGCTAACACTAGTAAACTAGCCCGAATGAGCCGACACTTTATCCATTTATTCATGCCGAGACTCCTTCAATTGAAGCGCACATTTTCGGAATCGCGCGAGATACTATCGCAAGGAAGCGCCGACAACAAGCGGAGTGCTCGTGTGCGGGCTAAGAGGTATAGTGGACACGACGGGCAAGATGGCGGTAGCCTGAGGTCATTGTTTCTGAAGGAGGGACGAGGTTATGTCCACACGCGAACTCAAGGTGGTCTTGCCTGATAGCCTCGCCAAGGAGGCAGAGGTCAGTGGCTTATTAACGCCGGAATCCATCGAAGCCTTGCTGCGGGCGGAAATCCGTCGCCGTCGCGTCGACAAACTTTTCGCGGCGGCAGATCGTTTGGCCGCTTTGGAGACGCCGCTCACCGAAGAAGAAATCGAAGCTGAAATCGCCGCCCTTCGTCAATCTCGCCGCCCTCCTGATGCAAGTCGTCGCTGATACCAACATTGTGGTTTCCGGTCTGCTCTGGCGTCGCTTGAGGCGACGGGTGTCACGGCACATGAGTTGGTCTTGGGCTATGCAGCACTAGCCACGGTGATTGAGGTATAAGAAATAGAACCAGTTATTCTTGCTGACCCCGATGACGATTATGTCTTAGCTTGCGCTCTGGCCGCTCAAGCTGAAGTGCTTGTATCTGGTGACTATCATCTACTGGATTTGAAGCAGCATCATGAGGTTCGCATTCTGACGGCGGCGGAACTGCTTGCGGAGCTATCGTAACGAAGCTAGCGCGGTTACTCCACACGAAGACACTCTTCTCATTCGCGGTCACGCACAGCGCAGCGACACCTTTATGAGAAGCCGTCAAACCATGACCATCTCGCTTCCACAGGAGATGATTGACCAGGTAGAGAAGGTGAGAAAAGCCGAGCATCGTACCTCGCTCCGAGCTAGTCCGCGAAGCACACCGGACCTACATCTCTCGCCGCTTTGCCGAAGCGCCTCTTAGTGCAAGAGAACTCCGTGCTATTCGACGTGGCCGTGCGCAGATCAGGAGAGGTGAGTACGTATCCCTCGATGAACTCTTCAATGACTTGGAATCCAAGAATCCTACTAAGCGGTAGTGTCACTAATTTGATTTTCGCTGGCGGGTTCTTTTCTTTGTGGCTTGCTTCGGTCGCGGCCCTGGCATGTCTGGCTTGAAATTCTCGACCTCTCTTTTCAATAGAAACACATGATCGTCTATAACTACTGTCGTTAGCTTGCCTCGTTGAATCAGCCCTGTGATTGCCTGCTTCGACACCCCACGCATCCGCGCCGCCGTAGCTTGGCTGACTAAATCTTCTGGATTGAACTTCACTTTTCCGCCCCGTTCCATTGACGCGATCAATGGAACCGCGGCATAATGTGAAGGCCTGGAGTTGGATACATCACAACGGCTCTGGGCCTTCGGCAAATATGCCGAAGAAACTGCGGGGCTGGGTTGCGTTATGCCTCGCCAAAGGAAGCGCAGCCTAGTCCCGTCTACCAAACTTGAAACACTACCCGAAGTTATGCCAGACGCGCCAGAGAAACGAAAGCGAAAACCCAGTCGCATTGTTACCTCGTCCTCAACCTCTCTGCCAACAAGCGGACTCAGCGGTCTTAGTTTTACTCCGCTGCAAGTGCTCGGGCTAATCCTCAAGGCCGTTCTTAAGGACAGAATCACGAATGACGAAGTAGATAAGATATGCGTAACCTACTATGACACGATAAAGAAATGGTTTTCGCCATAGCCGCGCGTTAAGTTGCGCATGACCCAAGCTCTTTTTGAGTAGCGGGTTATTCCACTCTGGCGAAAAATATCGGGGCGAAGTTAGGAATATGACAAGGCGGACCGGCAGCGGCTGCGGGCGTGTTTCTGACTGAAGAACTAACCCATGATCTGAGACTCGCTACGTGACTCTGTCGCTGCGATAGAAACGGCGCAGCATATCGTCAACATCCTTCTTGCCGATGGCTTCAAGTACGACTGACGGGGGAAGGCCAAGCCCTTCGGCAAGCTTCAACGCCGTCTCAACATTCAAGGTATTAACCATCGACGACAATATTTTCGACAGCAAGCCCTGGTCGAATCCAGTGCTCCGGCAGAAATCAACCTGCCTCATTCCGCGCGTGTGCAGATGCTCGCTTACGAGTTCTGCAAGCGGACTTCGCCGGTCACCATTTGAGCCGCCATTCGAGTTGACGACTCCGCTTTTGGAAAGCTGTAAGACTGACTTAGGCATTTAGGCTCCCCCTAATAACTTCAACTGATTTCATTTTTCACTTCTCTCTTAGTCACACTCGCTAACAACCCAGCTTGCAGCTTCACACCATCGATCGCGTGACATCTCATCTTTGCAACAGGCATCCAGGCAGACTCACTAACGTCCCCCTCGCGTAAGGAACGTCACGAGTGTTGTAACGCCGACCATGCTCGAGATCTTCGTAATCGTCTTGAACAGGTTGCCGTGCACGATCACCGTGTCACCGGGACGCAAATAGGAATTCTCTTCCGGATTCGCCTTGCCGTTCAAAATCCGTTTCATATCCGCGCCGAGCACTTGAACACGTCCGTCTTCATATTGGCGAAGGATCGAAACATTCGAACTGCCGGTGTCGAGGATTCCTCCAGCAAGCGTAATCGCATCGAGTACTCGCAGCGGGCGCGTCATCACCATAACGCCAGGCGTTTTCACATCGCCCAGAACTCCAATCTTCGCGCTTTGCGCCTCGAGCAACGCGAGCGTCAGCCGTGGGTCCTTGATGAACTCAGCCACCGAGTTCGTGAAATATTCCTGAAGCTGAGGCAGAGTCTTGCCGACGACCGGGACGTCCCCGAGCAGCGGAAAATAAATTCTCCCGACCGGCGATACCGCGACTCGTAGTACTGAATCGTCCGGATGCTTGTCGATGTAAATCGCAATGACGTCTCCCGGGCCGAGACGATACGAATTGTAGAAGCTGCTGTAGACGGCATTTATTTGCGACTGTATTGCGGCCTCGTCTCCCGGGCTCGCCACCTCGCCGTTGTTCAGCGGGCGCGTGTCGACGATTGCGCTTTGATCGCCCTTTTGCG
>Ga0075426_10000216_pt1 | contig 38072 bp, 31 predicted proteins | sample SoiMethybrSBSTD5_FD_75304 | JGI IMG/M metagenome (GOLD analysis project Ga0075426, IMG submission 75304) | Bulk soil microbial communities from a Populus tree surrounding site in Tennessee, USA - Soil MetaG P. TD hybrid SBSTD5 | ecosystem: Environmental > Terrestrial > Soil > Tree plantation... | reverse complement strand
GCCGCGCGCTTCATCATGGACTGCAACCAGAACCTGGTGCCGCTCATCTTCCTGCACGACGTGAACGGCTTCATGGTGGGCCGAGATGCGGAGTGGAGCGGCATCATCAAGGCAGGCGCCAAGATGGTGAACGCGGTGTCCAATTCCGTGGTGCCGAAGATCACCGTAATTATTGGCGGCTCCTTCGGCGCCGGTCACTACGCCATGTGCGGCAAGGCCTATGACCCGCGCCTGCTTTTCGCCTGGCCCAGCGCCCGCTATGCGGTGATGAGCGGCGAGTCGGCCGCGGGCACGCTGGTGGAGATCAAGATCAAGCAACTGGAGCGCGGCGGTAAGAAGCTAAGCGACGAAGAAAAGCGCCAGCTGTTCGAGTCGGTGAAGAAGAGCTATGACGAGCAGCAGGACCCGCGCTACGGCGCGGCCCGCCTGTGGATTGACAAGATTATTGATCCCGTGGAAACGCGCGCCGCCCTGATCGAGGCCCTGGAAGCAGCCGCTCTGAATCCGCACGTGGCGGAGTTTAAGGTGGGAGTGCTGCAAACATAGTGGCCAGTAGTCAGTGGCCAGCGGTTAGAAAGCAGTTGGCAATTGGCATTTGACACATAGCCTGAGCTGCAAGGCTTTTCAAAATCAGCAAGGACCGCGGCGGCCAAATGCTAATTGCCAAGTACTAACTGCTCGATTATCCGCATTCATCGGCCGCCAAGAAGACGTGAATGGCTGAGACCATCAAACTCATCGAGTGTCCCCGCGATGCCTGGCAAGGGCTGCAGGGCCAGATTCCCACTGACGCCAAGGCTGCTTACCTGAACGCCCTCATTGGCGCGGGGTTCAAGCACATTGATGCCGCGTCATTCGTCTCGCCCAAAGCGGTGCCGCAGATGGCTGACTCGGAGAAGGTTCTGGAAGAACTCGATCCGCCGGACGATGTGGAGCTCATCGGCATTGTGGTCAACAGCAAGGGGGCGGAACGCGCCATCGCCACCAACGCCGTGGGCACCTTGGGTTTCCCCTACTCGGTTTCCCCCACCTTCCTGGAGAAAAACCAGCACCAGACTCTGGAGCAGTCGCTGGAGGAACTTGAAGCCATCGAGAAGAAGGCGAACGAGGCGGGCCTGGAAGTCGTGGTTTATATTTCCATGGCTTTTGGCAATCCTTATGGGGATGATTGGAGCGTCAATGAGGTGCTGGAAGCCGTCGGCATTCTGGAAGCTTCCGACATCCACATGATCTCGCTGGCCGATACTGTGGGCGTGGCCGGCCCGCAGCAGATTCAGAATTTGGTTTCGGCGGTGCTGGCCAAATACCATTACCTGGAAATTGGCGTGCACCTGCACAGCCGCCCGGACCAGGCCGTGGATAAAATTCTTGCCGCCTACGACGCCGGTTGCCGCCGCTTTGACTCCGCCCTCGGCGGCCTGGGAGGATGTCCTTTCGCCCAGGATAAACTGGTGGGCAACATCCCCACCGAAAAGGTCCTGCAAGCTTTGAAGCAGCGCGGCGTGACCCCGCCCATTCATCGCTCGCTCGAGAATGTGCTGCGTATGTCGGCAGAAATAGGCGCCAGGTTTGGGAAATAGCGGTTGGCACTTAGCATTTAGCCCCTGGAGTTTTCGGGCCCACCCCGTCAGCACGCGTGGCTGAGTGAATGCTGACAGCTGAGCGCTGAATGCTGTTCCAATTCGCCAAACCGCTCACGGACCAAATGCTAATTGCTAAATGCTAATTGCTGATCACAATGCCCAAAAACCTACAACTCGCCACCGCCAACCCCGTCGCCACCATCACTTTCAACCGACCCGACAAGCGCAACGCGCTTAGCTTCGAACTGCTGGAGGAGTTCACGGCAGCGCTGGATGAAGTGGAACGCGGCCCAGCCCAGGTGCTCATCATCACCGGCGCGGGCAAAGCCTTCTGCGCCGGTCTCGATCTGGAGGGCCTGAAGGCGCTGCTGGGCAAAACTCACGACCAGAACGTGCAGGACTCGGCGCGCATGGCGCAAATTTTCCGCCGCCTCTACGATTTTCCCAAGCCCACGATTGCCGCCGTGAACGGCGCCGCCATCGCGGGTGGCACCGGCATCGCCACCATGTCGGATTTCACCCTGGCGGTGCCGGAAGCGAAATTCGGCTACACCGAGGTGCGCATCGGCTTCGTGCCCGCCATCGTTTCCTCCATTCTGGTGTGGCAGGTCGGCCACAAGATTGCCCGCGACCTGCTCATGACCGGACGCCTGTTCGATGCCGCCGAAGCTTACCGCCTCGGACTGGTCAACGAGGTCGTCCCGCCGGAGCGCCTGATGGACCGCGCCGGCGAACTGGCGGCCCTACTGCTGGAGAACAGCCCCTCCTCGGTGCGGCTCACCAAGAAGCTGATCAACAGCTTTATCGCCCGTTCCCTGGATGAGCAGATCGCGCAGGCAGTGGAAGACAATGCCCGCATCCGCACCACCGCCGACTTTCGTGAAGGTATTACCGCGTTTCTGGAAAAGCGCAAACCGAGGTGGTCGGGCCAGTGAAGCTATTCCCCGGAGAGGGCACCGAGGAATATAGACTCTGACACGGGCGCGGCTGCAGGCGCGCTGTAGAACTATTGCGCGAACACTCACCCTTCGCATTGTTATACACTGCCGCGTTCCCATGTTCGCGCGACTAGCTGCATTTTTACTGCTTACAACCTGGGCTTTCGCCGCCGCGCCCGCGGGCGTGCCGCGGGAACTGGCGCAAGAGCGCGCGGCCGAAATCTCCAACCTGCGCTACCAGATTTCATTCGCGCTGGCACCGCACGCCGCCACCACGGCCGGCCATGAAGAGCTCAGCTTCACCTTGAAAGCCGCGCAAGCCGTGCTGCTCGACTATCGGGACGGAACCGTCCAGCGCATGACCGTGAACGGCAGCGAGGTCGCTCCCACTCCGGATAACGGCCACCTGCACCTTCCTGCGGACAAGCTGCGCGCCGGCGCGAACACTCTCACGTTTGACTTCACTTCCGCCATTGCCCCGGCCGGCAAACCCATCACCGGCTACGAAGATAAAGACGACGGCAGCGAGTACATCTACACTCTGTTCGTCCCCATGGACGCGAGCATGGCGTTTCCCTGCTTCGACCAGCCTGATCTCAAAGGCCGCTTCCAGTTGGAGATTACTGCGCCAGAGGATTGGACCATCATCTCCAACACCGAGCCCAGGGGTGCGGAATCCGCGGGCGGCAACCGCCGGCGTACCGCGTTCGCGGAAACCCGCCCCATCAGCACCTACCTGTTTGCCTTCGCCGCTGGACCTTTTCGCAAGCTGGAGAGTCCCGGAGTGCTCGACCTGCCCGGCCTCTACGTCCGCAAATCCAAGTGGGAGCGCGCGCAATCAGAAGCGCCGGAAGTGCAGCAGATCACCAAACGGGGCATTGCTTACCTTTCCACCTACTTTGCCCAACCTTTTCCCTTCCCCAAGTACGACATGGTGCTCATTCCCGGATTCCCTTATGGCGGTATGGAGCACGCGGGCGCCACTTTCCTGCGGGAGGAGTCGGTGCTGTTCCGCACCGCGCCGACGCATAATGACCTGCTGGGCCGCGACCTGCTGGTGCTGCACGAACTCACGCACCAGTGGTTTGGCGACCTCACCACCATGCGCTGGTTTGACGATCTGTGGCTGAAGGAAGGCTTCGCCCAGTACATGGCGTACCAGGCGCTGGACGCGCTCAAGCCCAGCGAACACATCTGGATGCGGTTTTATGAGTCCATCAAGCCCGCCGCTTACGAGATTGATTCCACCCAGGGCACCACGCCCATCTATCAGGATATTCCCAATCTGAAGGACGCCAAGTCGGCTTATGGGGCCATCGTTTACTCCAAGGCGCCGGGTGTGCTGAAGCAGTTGGCGTACGTGCTTGGACCGGAACATTTTCGCGATGGACTGCGCCTGTATCTGAAGGAACACCTCTACGGCAATGCCGAGTGGGGCGATCTGGTTCGCGCTTTCGAGCGCGTGTCAGGACAGAAACTGGACCACTGGGCCGATATGTGGATTCGCCATCGCGGCATGCCGCAGCTGGACGTCAGCTGGTCCTGCACCGAGGGGCAGGTGAGCCGGCTGTCCCTGTCGCAACACGACGTCCTCGGTGAGGGCAATCTCTGGCCCATCGCCACCCAGGTGCTGCTCAGTTACGGCAACGCTGGCCCGGGCATTCGCTTTCGCGCCAGCTTTGTTACCGCCACTGCAAACTTCAGCCAGGCTGTGGGCAAGCCCTGCCCGCAATTCGTGTTCGCCAACGACCAGGATTACGCTTATGGCCGCTTCCTGCTCGACGCTTCCAGCCGGGTGGAGGTGGTGCGCCAATTGGGGGATGTGCACGACGTTTTCCTGCGGGCTCTGCTCTGGGGATCGCTGTGGGAATCGGTGCGGGTGGCTGAAATGGAGCCCCGGCGCTTTGCTGGGCTCGCCGAACTGCTGCTGCCTGGGGAACGCGACGAACTACTCTTGCGCAGTACCGCGGCCCACACTCTCACCGCGCTGCATCGGTATGTGAGCCCCGGTACGCGCGGCCAGTTCGTTCCCTCTTTCGAGAAGATGGCGAATGATCATATGCTGCACTCCACCCAGAAAGACCTGCGCATCCTGTGGTTTCGCACGCTGCGCGCGGTGGCGGAAACGGCCATAGGGCGTGGATACCTGAAGGATCTGCTTAGCGGCAAACTCTCGGTTCCCGGGGTGGAACTGCGCCAGCTCGACCGCTGGAATCTGGTCACCGCCCTCCTCGCGCTCAACGATTCTCAGGCCGACGGCTTCTTTCATGCCGAACAGCAGCGCGACCGTACCGGCGATGGTTTGAAGTATGCCTACATTGCTGCCGCCGCCCGCCCCGACAGCAAGACCAAGCAACAATATTTCGTCGATTATCTGCACGATCCTTCGCGCCCGGAAGACTGGATCGCGGAAAGTCTGGATGCTTTCAACTACTGGAACCAGTCGCAGCTGACCGGGCCCTATCTCAAGCCCGCTCTGCAGGCCCTGCCGCAGATCAAGCGTGAGCGAAAGATCTTTTTTCTGGTGGATTGGCTGGACGCGTTCATCGGCGGACAGCAATCAGCTGCTTCGCAGGCGCAGGTTCATGATTTCCTCCGCACCGCCGATTTGGACCGCGACTTGCGCCTCAAGATTCTGCAGGCCGTGGATGAACTGGACCGCACGGTAAAGATCCGCCAGAAATTTCCGCAATAATTCGCTGCAGCCATCCGCTCACGAGCCCACTTCCGCCGCTTGCAGCGCGCCTTCTTCCACCCGGTTCTTGCCTTTGGCTTTGGCGCGGTACATGGCCTTGTCCGCCGCCCGCACCAAGGCGTGGGGATCGGGCAAGGACTGTTGCCCCGCAATTCCCACGACACCGATGCTGGCCGAAATTTGCAGCATCCCGGCGCTGCTGTTGATCGGTTCCGCGATGCTGGCGCGGATACGCTCAGCCTGCTGCTGCAGCGCCGGTGCAACCGATCCCGGCGCTAATATCAGAAACTCTTCTCCTCCGTAGCGCCCGACCAGGTCATAAACGCGGATCTTTTCACACATGCGCCGCGCGCTCGTCCGCAGTACCTCGTCTCCCACCAGGTGCCCATGCACGTCATTCACCTGTTTGAAGTTGTCCAGGTCTAGTAGCATGATTCCCAGTGCCGTCTGCATGCGCCCGGCGCGCTGCAATTCGCGGCCAAGAGCCTGTAAGATTGCGCCTCCGTTCCAGACCCCGGTGAGCGCATCATGGGTGGCTTCAAAGCGTAAAGCTTCCTGCGCAGCCAGCAGCTGCTCCTGCAGTTCGAGAATGCGCCGCCCCACATTCAGGCGGGCGTGCAATTCCAGCGCATCGAAGGGTTTGCTCAGGTAGTCGTCCGCACCTGCCTCCAGTCCTGCCACCAGGTCCTGCTTTTCGTTGCGCGCGGTCAGCAAGAGCACGTAGCGGTACCGCAAGCCAGTCCGGGACCGCAGCTTGCGGCATACGTCCGGTCCGGAAAGGCCGGGCATCATCCAGTCCAGAATCACCAGCTTGGGGGAGCGCTCGGTTTGCAGCAGGTCCCAGGCTTGCTGCCCGTTCTCGGCGACCACGACGTCGTAGCCGCGATCCTCCAGCCAGCTCTGCAGAAGCACCCGGAACATGCGGTCGTCTTCCGCAATCAGAATGGGTGTTTTATCCACGAGGTCGAAACGCAGCTCTTTTCGTAAAATAGCCAACGCAAGCTGCGGATCAGGTCAATTTTGCTATTGAATCGGGGAGTTTTGGCACATTCCGGAGGGCTCGGCGCGACGGGGACAAATCAAGTTAATCCCGGTGCCAAAAGGGGAAAACGGGGGGAGACGAGGCAAAACGGCTCAGGAGCCTATGGCGATGCCATAATCTTTGATTTTCTTGTAGAGCGAGCTGCGGCCGATGCCCAACCGCTTGGCCGCTCGCTGCACCCGTCCATGCTCCTCCCGCAGCACCCGCGCAATATGAACTTTTTCCAAATCGTTCAGGGTCATGCTGCCCAACTGGTTGGGAGGCAGGTTCATATCCTCTTCGAAACTCAGCTGTTCCGGTCCGATGGTGCGGTCGCTTCCCAGCACCAGGGCGCGCTCCAGCACATTGCGCAGCTCGCGCACATTGCCCGGCCAGGCGTATTCCTGCACCATCTTCAGTGCAGCCGGGGTTAGGCTCGTCTGCGGAACGCGCATTTTTAACGCCAGCATGGTCAAAATGCGGTCGGCAAGCACCGGAATGTCCTCTCTGCGCCGGGCCAGCGGCGGGATGGTCAAACGGATCGTGTTGATTCGAAAGTACAAATCGCCACGAAACCGGTTTTCCTGCACCAACTGCCCCAATTCCTCGTGCGTCGCCGCAATGAAGCGGACATCTACTGAGCGGTCGCGCACGTCGCCCAAGCGGCGGAAGTGTCTTTCTTCCAACACTTTCAACAGCTTGGGCTGGACCTGCGGGTCCACATCGCCGATTTCATCGAGGAAAATCGTGCCCCGATCCGCAATTTCGAACAGTCCGCTCTTGGCCGTAACCGCCCCGGTAAACGCGCCGCGTTCATGGCCAAACAATTCAGTTTCAAGGAATTCGCGGGATAGGCCGGCGCAGTTTAAATCCACAAACGGCTCCGCGGCACGGGGGCTGTGGGCGTGCAGCCAACGGGCCAGTACGCCCTTACCCGTCCCGGTTGCACCCTGAATCAACACTGGACTCTGGCTGTGCGCCACCTTGTGCGCCTGCTCCGCCAGTTCGGCAATTAACGAACTGCTGCCCACGAAAGGATCGGGATTTTCGAGATTGCTGGCCGGCTTTGCAGGGGTTAGCGCTTCGTGGTCTTTTTCTTCGATGGCTTTTTGCAGGGTAAGGGCGAGACTGGCCAGGTGAACCGGCTTGGCCACGAAATTCTGCGCTCCCTGCTTGATGGCGCGGACCGCCAACTCGATGCTGGCGTGCCCGGTGAGGATCACCACTGGGATGCCAGGCTGCAAGTCCTTGAGCCGCCGCAACAAATCGAGGGCAGTCGCATCGGGCAGAGCATAATCCACCAGGGCCACATCGGGCTGGAAGGTGGTCACTAACTCCTGGGCGGTGCGGCTGCTCTCCGCCTCTGCTATCTCATAACCTTTCGACCGCAGGAACGAGGCAAGCATGGAGCGAATACTGCTTTCGTCATCTACCACCAGGACCTTTCGCTTCAAAGCGATTCCCCCTTGCCCCTCCACACGAGAATCATTGAAATCTTCAAGACGGTGCGGTAGAGGCGAGAGAACCCGTTGCCACGGAAGAGTATAGGCATGGAAGGATTCAAGTTGCACCGAATCCAGTGCTTTGTAAATCGGCGTGATTCCCGGCATGTACCTCGCAGAGTCGGGATATACCTTACATTGTCGAGGGATGGTTCCGCTGCATGACCGACAGCTGGAAGGCCGTGCACTGGGTCCCGTTTAACCAGCGAAAAGAGGCTAATCGGCAGCCGCACTGGCAGCCTCCTTTTTGCCATCCTGTGCGTGATCCTCTGTCTTCCTAAGAACCTCATATAAGGCGCATTCCTGACAATAAACAGTATTGGCAATGCGCTGCGCGGCGGAACGTATCGCCTGCAGGTGCTTTCGGGCAGGAAGAGAGGCGGCGTACTCAGTGGTTAAAAAATCGGTGTGGGCGAGAATAACTGTCAGCAGGTTATTAACTTCATGCACAAAGGCGCATTTGACAAAGTCGGACATATCTCCCTCCGTTGCTTTGGTTATGCGCCTTGTACCGCTCTGCTGAGCGCCACTTCGACTATGCGGTGGTTGGGGGTGATAGCTCTGTGACAGCCATCACAGGGCAAGAGCAGAGGTTCTAGTCCTTTGGGCACAAACCAGGTGGAGAGGAGGGAAATTCGGCCGCGTTAAGGCGCCGGGCCTGTTTCCTGGCCGCGATCGGTTGTGGGCGAGAGGACAAAGATGGGGAGAAGTAGGCTTGTTGTTCTGCGCGCAGAACAAAAACCAGTGGTTTGTTGGATTTAGCAATCCTCCTGTTAGGGTGGTGGGTAGTGCAAGGGCAATGGAAGACATCCGACTCCTGATCGTCTCCGATTACCGACTGACGCGCACCGGGCTCCGGCAGATGCTGAATGCCGTAGCCGACTTCCGGGTAGTGGCGGAGACGGATAGCCCTGGGCAAGTGAAGGAAGCCGGCCAGCGATGCCCGGCCGACGTGGTGGTTTTCGAAATCACCATTCCGGGGCCGCACGGGTTGCGCATGGCGGCCAAATTGTTGGAAGAAATGCCGAACCGCCGGCTGGTGGTGATCAGCAGCAATGAAAATATCACCTATGTGCGCTCCATGCTGACCGCCGGGGTGCTGGGATATGTCTTGCGCAAGGCCAGCGACACAGAACTGTTCCTGGCCATCCGCAATGCCCACCAGGGCCGCCGTTTTATTGACCCGCGGCTCAGCGATTCGCTGGCGGATGTTCTGCTGGGGAGGAGCAACAGCGGGCATGGCAATGAAGGCCGGCTCAGCACTCGGGAACTGCAGGTGCTGCGGTCCATCGCGCGGGGTTTTACCAGCCAGGAGGTAGCCAAGCAGCTACAACTCAGCGCCAAGACGGTGGAAACGTACCGCGCCCGCATTTACGACAAGCTGGGGCTGAAAACCCGGGCCGACCTGGTGCACTACGCGATTGCCGTGGGGCTGCTGGAGATGGAAGAGCCGATGGCGTGATCCAGAGTGGAAAGCTACAGATGCCATCTTGGCTGGACGCCGATTCCGGTCGGCAGAACAGAGATATCAGTTTACATCCAAAGCTCGCCGGACGCTTATCCGGGAAAGATTCCGTCGTTCCGAACAGCGCCTCCAAGCCCTGCTCCGTTCCCCAGGTTTAGCGCGCTTGCCCGCGTTTGTCGCCGAGGCGTACCGCCCGACAAAGCGCCTGCCAATGCAGCTTTCGTTACAGTTTCCGAAATCCCGCTAATTTCCAGTCAACTAGCCCTAAAACCACCCCTCCCAGTGCCACAAGCCAGCTAATCCGGCGCAGGGAATCGCTTTTCGTTACGTTTTCCGAATCTCGATGAACGCAAGCTTGGCGGCGGAAGCCGGCTCCTGGCGTAGAGAATCGCGGCGTGCAAACCGCACAAAAGGAGCCTAAAAATGAAAAAAATCATCCGTGTTCTGATTGCTTCCCTATTGCTGGCCGGTTCGCTCTCCGTATACTCCCTGGCCGATGGCTCTGGCCCAGTCCCGTGCAACCCCGCTACCAAGCAGTGCGCTTAAGCAAGCTTCTGGCGGCAGGACAAGTTTCCTGATTGTGGGCCGTCGCGCGGAACGTTATGCTTCCCTAGCGGCGGCCCTTCATGCATGTTCCTATCCTAATCTCAAACCTCATTTGGCTGCTGGGGCCAGCAGGAAACCTGGTGGTCCTGGTGCTGATGTTTCGCCGCAGGATCGTGCGAGAATTCCCCTTCTTCTTTTCTTATCTGACCTTTCACGTGATCGAGGCGCTCGTCACCCTGCTCATCTACATGCATTTTGGCCGTAAGTCCTGGGAATATCTGTATGCCTACTGGACGGTGCAAGCTATCGGCCTGAGCCTGCGGTTTGGCGTGATTTACGAGATCTTCTCGCATGTCCTTCGCCCCTATGAGGGGCTGCGTCGCGGCGGCATACTGGTGTTCCGGTGGGTAGTAATTCTTTTAGCCCTGGCAGCCATCGGAGTTGCAGTGGCCGGACCGAGCAATGAGCCCGGTTTTGCGGTTACCGGAGCTGTGGTGGCTGAGCGAAGCATTGATGTAATGCAATGCGGAATGCTGGTCCTGTTATTCCTGTTTGCCTCTTATTTCGCGCTCACTTGGCGCAACTACGTGTTTGGTATCGCACTAGGGTTTGGCGTAATCGCAAGCTTGGAACTGCTGTCTGCAGCCCTGGCCTCGCAATCCTCGGAATCCATTTCCGGCCTGATCCTGAACTCGCTGCCACGCATTGGTTTTGACTTTGCCGGAATTATCTGGATCATGTACCTGGCTTCGCCTGAACCCTCGGGAGTGGAGCTGAAGGCATTGCCGCAGCACGAACTGGAGAAGTGGAACCAGGAGTTGCTGGAGTTGCTGCAGCGCTGAAGGCCCGGCCCTCCGGTTAACTTCCCGCGACGGCCGCGGCCTGGAGTGGAGAGTTCTTACTCAACAGCTCGGGAATCGCTTCAGCCGCCACAGGACGAGAGTAAAGATAACCCTGGGCAAATTCGCAACCCAGTTCTTGCAATTGTTCGGCCTGGGCGTGGGTTTCCACGCCTTCGGCCACCACACGCAAACGGAAGTTGTGCGCCAGGTTAACAATGATGCGCACCATCTCGCGGCTTTCGCGGTCACTTTCCATGTTGGAAATGAATCCACGGTCAATTTTGAGGGTGTCCACCGGGAAACGCTGCAGGCGGCTGAGAGAGGAATAGCCGGTTCCAAAGTCGTCAATGCTGAGGCGAACTCCGAGGGCTTTCAGTTGGTCCAACACGGAACCGGCCTTCTCCGCGTCGCCCATGGCGATGGTTTCCATGATCTCCAGTTGAAGGCAGGAGGCGCACACCTTGTTCTGCTGCAGAATGGAGGAGATGCCCTGGGCCAAATCGGGGTGCTCAAACTCCTTGGCGGACACGTTCATGCTCATGGCCAGCGGCGGCTGGGAAGGAAATTGCTCCTGCCATTGGCGCAAGTGCTCGCAGGCCTGCGCCAGCAAGGCACGATTCATGGCAAGAATAATGCCGGTTTCGTTGGCCACGCCGACGAATTCCGCGGGCGGGACCAACCGTTCAGCGGTCTGCCAGCGGGCCAAGGCTTCAAACCCTATGATCCTTCCATCGCGCAAAGAAATGATGGGCTGATAGTGGTTGAGAAACTCGCCCCGGTCCAGGGCCTTGCGCAAGTCCGTCTCCAGGCGCAAGCGCTTGACGGCGCTAGAGTGCATTGCCGAATCGAAGACCTCGCAGCGGGCCTTGCCGGCGCGTTTGGCGCGATACATGGCGATATCGGCGTCGCGCAGCAACTCCTCGGCGTTGCCGTGCGGGGTGGTGCTGAGAGCAATGCCGACGCTGGCGGAAATGACGATCTCCTGGCCATTGATGGTAAAGGGAACGGCCAACTTGGTGGCGATGCGCTCGGCGACGCGGATGGCGTCGCTGGCGTCGCGAATTTCGTATAGCAGCACGGTAAACTCGTCGCCGCCCAGACGGGCGAGCGTATCGTCATCTGCCGAACCCTCTGCGGTCGCACTGGCAGAAGGCCGGCCCACGGTATCGTCGCGCCGCAGCGAGGCAGTCAGGCGCTGGCCGATCTGGATCAACAACTGGTCGCCGGTACTGTGTCCCAAGCTGTCGTTGTAGAGCTTGAACTCGTCCACATCAATAAAGAGCACGGCAAATTTGTAGTTGGGATGCCGCTTGGCAAGATTAACCACATGCTGCAGCCGGTCCAGAAAGAGGGCACGGTTGGGCAGATCGGTGAGCCCGTCGTGAAAGGCGCTGTGCACCAGCATCTGTTCGGCACGCTTGCGCTCGGTAATGTCGCGATTGACGATAACAAGCTTTTCAGTTTCGCCGCGGGCATTGCGAATGGCGCTGGCAGTGGATTCCAGAATGCGCCAGGAACCGTCCTTATGGCGGATGCGGTATTCCAGGGTCTGGCCGTAACCGGTAAGGCGGGCTTTGTCGGCGGCTTCGAGCACACGCGGGCGATCGTCAGGGTGGATCTGCTCCAAAGCCGAAGTCCGCTGCAGCTCTTCCGCAGAGTAGCCCAGCACCTTCTGATATGCCGGACTGTTATAGAGACGGCGACCCTGGCTGTCCACCAGGGCGATCATGTCAGCGGCATTGTCGCTGATAAGCCGGAAGAGTTGGTCGTGCTCGGCTAGCTGGCGGCGAATGCGATGCAGCTGGAGGTGCTGATAAATCGTGTAAATGTCGAACAGGAGGACCAAGGCCGCCAGGCCGCGCACCCAGTCCTGCAGTTCGCGCCAATACTCCTCTCCGGCGCTGATATGAAACCAGGGGAATGTGAAAGAAACAATGGCGAAAGTGAGCAGCAGGGTGACGGCAACGGCAAAGCCCCACAGCCACCACTCGCGGCCTTCAATCTGGCGCAATTGCACAGGGGTACGCTCGGGACTCGAAACGAGACCCGGCTTGCAGTCTGATTGGTCGGTGTAAGCCACAGCGTATAAGCAATTTTAGGGATTAGGAAACAGGTGAAAAGTTACGAAGGTCAAGCACCTACTGATAGAGGGACCTGGGCCCGAGAAACCCGGGTCGCATGGCCCATGGTAGCCGAGATGCCGTTCTCGGATTATGGAAAGCGTTCTGCCGGAGTACCTGTCCTAAATATTCGCGGCCGCTGTTCCGAAAACGGTGTAGGATACGTCGGCTTCCCAATTCCATTTTGCGGTATGGAGCAGCAGCTTTAGTGCCCGATTACGTCGGTAAATGGCTTGAGTGCGGCGGGTTCCCGATTCGCGTCCCCTACCCAGCGCTGGTGTGGAAAGGCCGACGCGGAGACACAGATAGAGCAGCGTTTCTCTTTGCCTGCTCCGTTGGCCTGCATGTGAACTCCTAGAACCAAAATGACTTGCGCCAAGTGCGGTTTCGCTCCCGCGATCCCTATCAGGCGGGGCGCCTGGTGCTGTATTCAGTTCGTTTTGGCTGTGCCCGCCCGCGCTGCGCGACGGAGCTAGCGGTTGTGACCGTGGCCGCCGCCCACGTCACCCTTGCCATGCTGTTACCCTTTTGGAAATGGTGGAACCTAACACTCAGGTGCACCTCAGGACATGCTTTTCGAATCCCGGTCCCCGAGGTGTGGTGGGTTCAGGAAGAAAAGTCTTTGCGCTTCACCGATCATCCTAAGGGGCCACTGTCCAGAAAGTAGACTGTTCTCCAGCAATGGAACACCTGTAGGGGTGCCGCGGCTCTGGTTCGGCAAAAATCCCCAGAATTAAGGCATTCAGCGGGTGCACCATTTGGCACGCTGATTGCGGTAACGTGGGTGCGGTTACCGCTGTGTCTGCACCGGGGCGGCCCGAACCTTATTATGAAGTTAAGCGCAACGCCGAGCGGCTCGAGGCTTGGCGTGCTGCGAGGGAGCAACTGATGACGGAGCCGATCCTGGAAGGACTGGTGGTAGCCAACGACCTCGAGGTGGTGAACGTCTTTTCGCGTTCACTGAACGAGATTGGCCTGAAGATGGAAGCGCACCCCGACGCCGATTCCGCGGTGTCGGCGTTATCCCGGAAGAAATTCGACGTGGTGATCGTGGACTGCGTGGCGGGAGCCAAGAGCACGGAAATCCTAAAGACGGTGCGCTGGCTGCCTTCCAACAATAAGGCGGTGGTGGTGGCGGTGGCGGCGGGAGGCGCGGGCATGCGGGAGGCGTTCGCGAGTGGAGCCGATTTCGTGCTGTCGAAACCGGTGCAGCAGGAACAGGCGACGCGCACGCTGTGGGCGGGATATGGTTCCATGCTACGGGAACGTCGGCGGTATTTCCGGCACCGGCTGGACGTGCCCGCAGAAGTGCAACTGGAGTCGGCGGAAAAAACCCCGGCCCGTACCCTGAACATCAGCGAATCCGGGTTAGCCATCAGCGCCGACCTGAAGGTGAGGGCAGGCCAGAAGATCTGGTTTTGTTTTACGCTGCCGGACACCAGCCTGGCTATCAGCGGGTCCGGGCAAATCGTGTGGACCGATGCGCGAGGGCAATCCGGAATCCATTTTGAAGAATTGAAACCACAAGCCGTGCAGGAACTCAAGAATTGGCTGGCGCTGAAATTCCTGGACCAACTGGCCAGCAGCACGGAAGCATATTTCGTCAGCCCTAACAAATCCGTAGTCAAACAGTGAGAGCAGGTCGCGTCAGGCGGCGCTTCTGGCGTCCAAGGCAGCCTTTACCCGGGCCGGGGAGAACGGGGCCTGGCGCAGGCGCGCGCCGGCCGCGTCGAAAACAGCATTACCGATGGCAGCAGCCACGGTGGTGATGGAGAGCTCGCCGGCGCCGTTGGCTTCTGCTCCCGGACGGTTAAGCAGCACCGTCTCGATGACGGGCACCTCGATTCCCAGCGGAAGGCTGCGGTAGGTGGCCCAATTGGTGGAGGTGATCTCGTGATCATTCCAGGTGACCTCTTCGGTGAGCGCGCGGCTCATCCCCTGCAACGCACCCCCCTCGATTTGATTGCGCAACCCGGCGGGATTGGAGATGGGACCGCAGTCCGCCGCCGCCACGAGGCGCCTAACCTGCACCCGGCCGGTAGCCTGGTCAACTTCGGCTTCAGCGATCAGAGCCACGTAGCCGTTATCGCCCTCGTAGGCCACGCAAGCCACACCGCGGCCAGTGACCGTACCGCTGCGAGCAATGTTGGGCTCGGGCGAGGGCCGGGGGGCCCATTTGGCGGCTTGGGCGGCAGCTTTCAGCACGTCAACAATCCGGGTTTCGCTCAGATGTTGCAGGCGAAAAGCGATGGGGTCTGCCTGGGCACGCGCGCTGAGTTCATCCATGAAGCATTCATGGGCAAAAGTGTTCTGCAAACGCAACGGGGAGCGCAGAGGCCCAGTAAAGAAGGGCGATTTGACAGTGTGGGCCAGAACACGTTCGCTGCGAATTGTGCCGGCGCCCCCGCATTTGCCGCTGATGCATCCGGTGAGATAGGAAGGCACCAGGTTGTGGCCGTTGCGCAGCTCGCCGGTGGGCTGTGAGGAGCGCTGCGGCACCAGGGGTTCGGGCTCGAAACCAACCAGCAGGCCGGTGATCACGTTGCCGGGGTGATCGTAACCGGGACGGCCGCCGAAAGAGGCTGCCCAGGACTCGCACTCCCAAGCGGTAATGACGCCGTGGGAATCGAGGGCGGCCCGCTGATCAATCACGCAGGCCTGGCCATAGTTTTCTCCCCAAGCCATCTCATCTTTGCGGGTAAGCTGAACCCGCACGGGACGGCCAACCGCATGGGAAAGGAGCGCGGCATCGTAGGAGACGGTGTCAGCGCCGTTAAGCCCGTAGCAACCTGCACCTCGGGTGAAGATAACGCGCACATTGTCAAGCGGGATGCCCAGCAGCTTGGCCACCCCGCTGCGCGTGGGGTAGACCGATTGGGTGGAAGACCACACCGTAGCCTTCTCAGGGCGCACATCGGCGACCGCACAGGAGGCGCCGATGGAGCCGTGCATCTGGTAAGGATAAGAATAGGTGGCGCGCAGGACAGTGGGAGAGGCGGCCAGTTTCTGCTCCGTATCCTGGGAATCCACGACGAGGACGTCGCGCGAGGGCTGCTGGCGGATGTAATCGTAGAAAGTGTGCTGCGCAGGCAGAACGACGGGCGGTCCCCAGTTAACCTTAAGCTGGCGAGCGGCTTGCTCCGCCTGCCATTGTCTTTCCGCGACCACGCCAACGAAATTCTTGCGGACCACCACCTTTACTAGACCGGGCAAGCCACGAACCGAGCTTTCATCCACATTACGAACGACGCAGCCGAGGGCTGGCGGACGCACCACACGGCCGTGCGCCATGCCGGGGACCTGAAGGTTGTGCACGAATTCGAAACGGCCGGTGGCGAGCTCGCGAATGTCCATGGAAGGAACGGGTTTGCCGAGAACCGTCCACTGGCTTGGCTGCGTGCGCTTGGCGGCGGGATTCAGCACGAGGTTGAAGCGCTTGCCGCCGATGAGTTGGGCGTAGGTGACCCGCCTGCCGGCACGGGTGCTGATGACGCCATCGGAGATCGCCAGATCGCCCGAGGCAACACGCAGCTTACGCGTAGCCATCTGCAGCAGCGCTTCGCGTGCTGTGGCGGCGGCTTGGGCGAGGCCGCCAGTATTGAAGTTTACCGGCGTGGACTGGCTGCCCGAGGTGGTGCCTTCGTCGGGAGTGACCGAGGTGTCGCACTGGATAAGCCGCACGCGGGTGAGCGGAACGCGCAGCTCTTCCGCGACCAACTGCGTCTGCACCGTGTACATGCCCTGGCCAAAATCGCACTTTCCCGTAAAGGCGGTGACCACGCCGTCGGCCCCGACCGCGAGCCAGGAATCGAGCTTACTAGGATCAATGTGCGACATGTGGGTACCGAAGGGCCCCTGGGCGAAGCCTAGGGGTTCCAGCAGCGACGCTGCACTGAAGCTGACGATGAGGGCTCCGGATGTTTTCAGGAACTTGCGGCGGGAGAGAGACGAGTTCATACGCGCCTCGTCTGCGCGTAGCGTTCAATGGCGCGCATCATGCGGGCGTGGACGAAGCAGCGGCAGAGCACGTGCTCAAAGGCGTGCTCGATCTGGGCGCTGCTGGCTTGAGGATTGTGGTCGAGGAAGGCCTTGGCGGTAAGGATCACGCCGCTCAGGCAGAAGCCGCACTGTGCCGCCTGCTCATCAATGAAGGCCTGTTGAATGGGGTGGGGCTTTTCGGGCGTGCCCAGCCCTTCCAGGGTGATAATTTCGGATTGGCCGACGGCGCTGACCGGGGTGATGCAGGAGCGGGTGGCGCGGCCATCCATCAGAACGGTGCAGGAACCGCACTGGCCCAGGCCGCAGCCGAATTTGGGGCCGCGCAACCGAAGCTCGTCGCCGAGCACATAGAGGAGCGGAGTTGCGGGGTCGACGTTCACGCTGTGGACGCGTCCGTTGACCTTGATAGGGATGGCGCTCATGTAGTCCTCCTGGTTGATTCTGGGTTTGAGCACCGCGTTTTTGCACCGAGCGCAGCCGCCAATCCGGCCGGCGTGTTCGCCTCAGCTGTATGCGAGTTTACAGCGGCCAAAAAATTTAGACGACCCTCCCTTAAGTAAACCTTAAGCCGATGACAGCGGCGCTGGTTGCAATCTCTCCCACCCAGCTTAATCAGTGGGCAGAAGAGGCTTGCAGCATGGACTGCTGCAGGCCGAGCCACGCGGCAGCACACTGGTGTGCCTGGGCCCCGATGGCCTTGTCACAACTGCATTGTGACCGCAGTCACGGTCAAGATGCCCATTTCGGGATAAAAAGGCACATCACGGGCCCTATCTGAGACGTAAGGAGGCAGTATGTCAGCCGTATCCGGGGCGGAGGCTGGCCATAGAGCCGCTCGCGCCATTGCACGTTTCTTACTGATTGTTTGCGCATTTGTCCTGTTTATAACACCTCTGTATGCGCAAAAAATTACCGGAACCATCAGCGGGGTCGTGAGCGATCCCACCGGCGCCGTGGTGGCCAATGCCACGGTAACCATAACCAATGTCGCGACCGGGCTGGCCCGCACGGCGACTACCAGCGAGACAGGGGAATATACCGCTCCGGAACTGCCCAACGGTACTTATCGGATTACGGTGCAGGCGCCGAATTTCATGGAATCGGTAGTGGACAATGTGGAGTTGCACGTCTCCAGCACTGCGCTGGTGAATGTGCAGCTCAAAATCGGCAGCGCCAGCGAGCAAGTTACGGTGGAAGCCAATGCTATCCAGGTGCAGACCGATAGCGCCCAATTGGGCGAGGTGGTGCTTGGGCAACAAGTGAAAGACCTGCCGCTTAACGGCCGCAACTTCGTGCAATTGACCCAGTTGCAGCCCGGTGTTTCATCGGCCAGGACTTTTGATGCGGTTGGTAAAGGATTGCGCGGGGGCGTGGACTTCGGCGTCAACGGCAACTCCATGGCCAATAACCTGTTCCTAGTGGATGGGGCTAACAATAACGACGTAGGATCGAACCGCACAATTCTGATTTATCCCTCCCTGGAGTCGATTGCCGAGTTCAAGATGTTGCGCAACGCCTACGGCCCGGAATATGGGCAGGCTTCGGGCGCGGTGGTTAACATCGTGACCCGCAGCGGCAGCAACGACTTTCACGGCAGCGTTTTCTACTACGGGCGCAATGACGCGCTCACTTCCTACGACTGGTTTTCAGCGCGCCAGGCTGCCCTGGACCGTGCCGCCAACAAATTTAATCCCAGCACGGGCAGCATTTTCTCCAACCCGAATGCGGATAAGCCGATCCTGCGGCGCAACGACTTCGGTTATTCCTTTGGAGGACCCATTAAGAAGGACAAGCTGTTCTTCTTCTGGAGCCAGGAATGGAACCGCGAGATTCGTGGCGTGCACCGCACCGGCTGCGTACCCAGCGCGGGCGAGCGCCAGGGCGACTTCTCCGGGGGCATCACTTGCGGCGACGTTCTGACGCAAATCCCGACGCAATTTCAGGCGGCGGGCAACCAGTGGAAAATTGCACAACCGCTGCAAGGCTCTTTAGCTGAGATGGGTAACTACCCGCTTCCCAACCTGCCCTGCCCGGTGACCCCGGCTGGAGTTGGGACTCCCATCGACGGCAGTTCCGGCTGCAACAACTGGCTGCAGAACCCCAGCACGAAGCTCAACTATCGCCAGGAAAATATCCGCGGCGACTACAACCTGGCCAAGAATCACACGGTGACCTTCCGTTACACCCAGGACACATGGGTGAACCCAGCTCCGGTTGCGGGGTACTGGGGCGATGATGCCTACCCGCAGTTGGAAAGCAACTGGGCGCAGCCGTCAAAGTCTCTTATCGGCAAACTGACCTCGACGATTGGCGCGAACCTGGTGAACACGGCGGAGTTCTCCTATTCCAACAACCGCATCATCATTACGCCGGGGGGAACCGATCCCGGATTGGCGGCAACGCTCAACACCGACTTTCCTACGTTGTTCCCCGCTGATCTGAAGTCGCATCCCGTTGGTATCCCGAACCTGAATCTGGGCAATACCGGCGGCACCACGCAAATGATCGCGCCCTGGAGCAACAAGGAGGATTTGTACAACGCGCGCAACGACCTGGTGTGGCTGCGGGGCAAGCACACGTTAAAGTTTGGGGCTTTCCTAGGCTTTAACCTGAAGAACGAAGACACGGGCGGGGCCTCTGCGGAACGGCTGAACATCAACGCGGCGGACGCCAATGCCAGCATCAGGACAGGAATGCCGCTGGCCAATGCCATGATCCCCGGCAATGTCTTTTCCAACTTGTCTGAGACCTCCACCGACATTTACAACCAGTTGCGCTGGCGCGACTACGAGTTTTACGCCGGTGACTCCTGGAAGGTCAGCCGCAGGCTGACGGTGGATGCAGGGGTGCGTTGGTCAATGTTACTGAGTCCCTACCAGCCGAATGGGCAGATGACCAGCTTCCACGCCAGTCTCTATGACCCAACGAAACCGGCCAGCGATGCCTGCAACGGGCTATGGATAGTTCCAGGAACCGACCCGTGCGGAGCTATCAACGGCCTATTTGGAACCAACTTCAGTTCCGGTGCGCCCGGGCCCAACAAGTACCTGCGCGACCAGAACTATCACCAGTTTGCGCCGAGGTTCGGACTTGCGTACGACGTATTCGGCGATGGCAACACCGCCCTGCGCGCCGGCATTGGCCAGTTCTTCCAGCGCGACCGGACGGCCATCTACACCATGTCGAGCAACGCTCCCTTTGCTCTCACCGCCAGCGGGTATTCGCGTACCCTGGATGGCGCGCCGCTCTCGGCGAGCCAGTTCCAGAACGCGGTGACTTCTCCGACGGGCGGAGTGGATCCCTCCAATAAGAGCGCCAACTCGTGGCAATGGAACGTGACCCTGGAGCACAGCTTCGCCCGTGAGACCAGCCTGCAACTGGCTTACGTGGGTAATCGTGCCATTCATCAACTGACAACCCAGGACATCAACGAAGTTCCGCCGTCCTTGTGGGGCGTGGCTGCATTTACCAACCCCAACAATACCGGCGGCAATTACCTGCCGGCGGGAACTACTTCACCCAACTACTTCCGGCCGTACAACAACTTCGGATTCCTGACCTCGTGGGGGCACCTGGGCGACGCGCATTACCACGCCTTGCAAACTCTGTTCAAAGCCCGCGCCAAGGGCGTGATGATGAACTTCACCTATACCTACTCTCACTCCATCGGCAACGTGCCCCTGGATGAGTCGAACGGCAGTGCCAATTACCAGACGCTAACCTACGCGGGAACGCCCAGCTTCGATCGCGGCAACACGCAGATCAACCGGCCGCACATGTTTGTGGCCAACGTGATCGCTCCTTTGCCGGGACTGAAGGGCAGCAATGCCTTGGTCCGCGGCGCCTTCGGTGACTGGCAACTGTCCACCATCCTCAGCGCCCAGTCGGGGCCTTCGACCACGGTGTTCGCTCCGGGGTTGTCGGAAAACCTGGCGAGCGTGGTGGGATGCACGGACGCCGATGGCGGAACCAGTTCCTCCACCTGTATCCAGAATGGGCTGAACAGCCTATATGGCACCGGCAACATGGGGCCACCGTGGGCGCCGGGAAGCAACCGCCGTCCGTTCGTGACCGGCACCAGTTGCACAGCCGGCCGCAGCGGACCCAACATTTACAACCCGGCTGCGTTTACCGCGGTTGGGCACGCGATCGGAACTCCGGGCAACGAATCCACGGGATTCTGTGCCGGGCCCAGCTTCTTCAACGACGACCTCTCCGTCTCCAAGACGTGGAAGGTCTCCGAGCGGCTAAGCCTGCAATTCCGCATGGACGCCTTCAACCTCTTTAACCATCCCAACTTTGCGCCGAACGCGAATGGCAATCCGATTGGATCCGTGAACTGCGGGTCGGCGAATGCGCTGGGCTTGTACCAGCCCTGCAGCCCGACCAATAATCTGGTCACCGCACAGCAAGCTGGCGCCAATTTGCAGGCGACCGGCATTGTTGCCAACAACGATCGCGAGTTCCAGTACGGCTTCAAAGTAATTTTTTAGCCGTACCGGCCCGCGAAGTCAGATAATCAAATCGGCAGGGCCTGGACAATCGGGTCCTGCCGATATTTTTAAGATGGGCAGGTTGTGAAACTGAACCTCACTTCGGCGACCGCTGCGCTGAAGGCTGTGACAGGCAGGCTCGCGCATTCCCCGCCGGCCCGATGCCTATTCCTTCTCCTCGTCGCTTTCGCGTGCACCCAAGCAGGCGCTCTGCGTCAAGCAAGCGGCGCTAAGCCGGCCTTCCATAGAACGGCGCATACCCACTCCGCAGGTGCGGACGAACTCGAGCTCCGGCTGCGCACGCTTGAGGCCGCCAGGAGCACGGGCGGCGCTGCCGCCATCGCAAACGCCAGCCGTTCGGTAGCCGCCCTGACTTTGCGTCAGTTTGCGGAACTACAGCTAGCCAGGGGCAAAGCGGCGGAAGCCGCCGAAACTTGTCGCCGCTCCCTGGACTTCGAAGACGCACCCGGGGGGCACCTGGATTTGGCCCTGGCTTATGTCAGCGCCGGCCGCGCGGATCAGGCTCTTTCGCAAGCCACTGATGTTCTGGTTGCCGAGCCCCAGAACGCGCAGGCATGGCGGGTTCAAGGCCAGGTCTGGATGTCGAAGGGAAACTACGGCCAGGCGGTCGCGTCCTTACAAAAGTCCGCTGCCTTGCGGGCGTCTGCCGAAACTACCCGGCTGTTGCGAATTGCGGTTTCTCGCACCAGGACGGACGCGAATCCGCAGCATCCGCTAGAAGACAGCGCCGTGAGGGTACCCAGCATCGCACCCGCCGAGTCACAGATACGCGAGCGACGACTGCGGAAGATCCTGGGTAGCGCATTGAATGACTTGGGCACGGCGGAAGCGCGCCAGGAGCAGTTTTCGCTGGCGCTGGCGCATTTTCATGAAGCCGAGCAATGGCAGGCTGATACTCCTGGGTTGCAACGCAACATCGGGATGGCGGCGAGCCGAACCGGTGATTACGCGGAAGCGACGCGCGCATTGCGTCCCGTGTTTGCTGCCGACCCGAAGGATGAGATCGCCCGCTCCATGCTGGGCATGGCACTGTTCGCCACCGGCTCCTATGACGAAGCGGTGCGGACCTTCGCGCCGCTAGGTAACTCCCTTCTGGATCGTCCCGAGCTGATGTATGCGTGGGCGGAGTCACTGGTCAAAGTCAACCGCTACGAACAAGCGGCGGCGCTGCTGGACCAACTTGAGCGCCAGCCGCTTTCCACCAGCACGCAAATGTTGGTGGCCCGAGCCTGGTCGGAGATGGGCAACTACCCGCGAACGGTGGGGCTATGCCAGCGCGTGCTGCAGGCCAATCCCAAACTTGCCCAGGCCCACTACCTTGCGGGATTGGCGCTGATCCATGAAGATCGTCCCACGGAAGCGGCGGCGGAATTCCGGGCCGAGTTGCAGCAGGATCCTGCTGACAGCGACGCCGAATACCACCTGGCGTTCGTACTGTTTCAAGTTTCGCAGCAACCGGAGGCGGTGCGCCTGTTGCGGCACGTGCTGGCGCGCAATCCGAACCATCCCGACGCGAATTACGAGTTGGGCAAAGCGCTGCTGAATGAGGGCAAAACGGCGGAAGCCATTCCTTACCTGGAAGCGGCCGCCAGGCTGAAGCCGGACCTGGATGCGGTGCACTATCAACTGCAGTCGGCCTATCGCAGCGTGGGGCGGAAAGCGGACGCTGACCGGGAAGCCAACATATACCGCGCTATGAAAAGCAAGAGCCGCAACATCTCTCTGCCTGCGCCCCGGCAGGAGCAGAGTGCTGCGCCGCAGCCGCAGTGAATGGGCGGAAACGTAACGTGCTGAAAACTTTTATTTACTTATCATTCCTAGCCGCAGTGGCTACGCTCGCTGGCGCACAAACGGGGCACGACGTAGCGCCGCCCCCGCCGCCAGGGCTGAGGACCGCGGTCTGCAAAGAGCGACACGTTCCCCAACTGGAAGACGTCACCCAAAAGGCGGGCATTCACTTCCGGCATTCCTATTCGCTCGAGAAGAAGTACATTCCCGAATCCATGAGCGGCGGGGTGCTGCTGCTGGACTATGATCGCGACGGCTGGGTGGATATCTATTTCACCAACGCTCCAACCGTCGCGATGGCGCTAAAGCACCAATCGGCACGCGGCGCGCTTTACCACAACAATCACGATGGCACGTTTACCGATGTGACCGATAAGGCCGGCATCGCCACTCCGTGCTGGGCCAACGGGGGCGCCGTCGGCGACTATAACAACGATGGTTGGCCCGATATTTACATCACCTGCCTGGGAGCTAACGTACTCTACCGCAATAACGGCGACGGTACTTTTGCCGACGTGACCGCCCAAGCCGGCGTAGGCGATGCTCGCAATTCCACCGGCGCGGCGTTTGGCGATTATGACAACGATGGCCTGGCGGACCTGATGGTAACCAACTACGTTGACTTCCATCTGGAGAGCCTGCCCGGGTTCGGCAAGTTGCCCATTTGCACCTATCGCGGGTTGGACGTGCAATGCGGGCCGCGAGGACTGAAAGGCGCGGGGGACACTCTCTACCACAACAATGGCGACGGTACCTTCACCGACGTCTCCAAGGCCGCGGGTGTGGAGGACGCCAACGGCTACTTCGGCCTGGGAGTGGTCTGGGTGGACTTCAATAATACCGGCCGCCAGGATCTTTTCGTGGCCAACGATGCCACCCCCAATTACCTTTACAAGAACCAGGGGAATGGCAAGTTCGCTGAGATGGGTCTGGAATCAGGCACCGCGGTGAGCGAAGACGGCGTGGAGCAGGCCTGCATGGGGGTGGCGATTGGCGATTACAACCACAGCGGCCGGCCTTCTATCTACGTGACCAACTTTGCCGACGAGTACGACACGCTCTACCGCAACAACGGCGATTGGGAATTCGACGACGTCTCCTACAAATCGGGCACGGGCCTGCCCTCCATGCCCTACGTGAAGTGGGGCGACGCCTTCTTTGACGCCGATAACGACGGCTGGCTGGACCTGATCGCGGTGAGCGGGCACGTGTATCCGCAGGTCGCCAGTCTGCCCTCAGGCGCAGGCTACCAGCAGCCGGCTTTGCTTCAGCTCAACCAGGGCGACGGAACTTTTTGTGACGCCAGCACGCAGGCGGGGCCGGCGCTGATGCAGCGCCACGTTTCGCGGGGACTGGCGGTAGGCGACCTCTTCAACCATGGCGAGGTGGACGTGGTGGTGGAAGACATTGACGGCGCGCCCATAATCCTCCGCAATCGTGGCATCGCCGGACGCCATTGGGTAAGCTTTGAACTGGCGGGGACCAGGAGCAACCGGCTCGCCCTGGGCGCCCGCGTGAAGATCAGCGCTGGGGGGATGACCCAGACTGGCGACGTGCGCAGCGGAGGCAGCTATCTTTCGCAGAGCGATCTGAGGGTTCATTTCGGGTTGGGCACCAGCAGCAAAATTGACCGGGTCGAAATCCGCTGGCCATCGGGAGCGCTGCAGGTTCTGAGCAATCTAGCCGCCGACCAGTTTTACTCCGTCCTGGAGGGCAAAGGCGTGGTGGCCGCGGATGAAATTCGGCCACGTTCACACCCGCACTAACGTATCTAAAAGCAGTCCCACACGGCGAAACTCATTGCGCACAACCCCATAGCATTCGCCGGCAGCTTTTTCCAGTCCGGAGCGGTTCTTGATAATCACGTGGCCTCTGGTGTAATCAATCAAGCCGCGGTCCTGCAGGATACCTGCCGCCAACGTCGGGAGCAAGGCGGTTAATTTCCGACGTCGGCAATGAGGCCAAAATGCGGTTCCTGATCGCGGGGCCACATTGTTTAGCTCTGGTCAGGGGTATTTTCCCGCACCAGGCTGCCTTCGAAATGTGAGTACCCGGCCAGAGCTGCCCTCGCCCCGATTTCTGGCATCAGACAGAGGGAAGACCTAACTCTAAGCGTCAGGTATTTAAGATGTCCGAGGGTGACAGAACACACGAAAAGCTGGAAACGAGAGCGCGCCCCCCGAACGGGCGTGGTCTCTCCGCTTCGGCTGCGCACGAAATCAACAACCCCCTCGATTCCCTCCTTAACCTGCTCTACCTTCTGGAATCTGAACCCCTGACTGAGAGAGGGCGGCACCACCTGGCCCTGGCTGAAGAGGAAGTCCGCCGAGTGTCTCAAATCGCACGCGAATCGCTCGGCCAGCATAAAGTTATGGCCATGCCAGAAAAAGCCGCCATAGGAGAACTGCTGGCTGCGGTGTTCGAGTTTCACAGGGAACGGCTTGCGTCATCGCGTATTGCCGTGAAGGCCCATTACTCTGGCCACGACAACATTCGGGTTTTCGCTGCCCAGCTGCACCAGGCGTTTTCGAACCTCTTGCTGAATGCGGTGGACGCAATGCCTGAAGGTGGAACGATTTATGCCAAAGTCTGCGCCGGGCACGAATGGTGCGGCCAGCAGAGAGAGGGCGTCCGGGTGACCATTGCGGACGACGGCTCCGGAATACCCAAGAACATGATACCGGAGATTTTGCAGCGTTTCTTCACCACGAAACCTTGCGGCCACGGTTTGGGGTTGTCAGTGGTGAAGGACGTCATGCAGAAACATAAGGGTTTCGTGCATGTCAGGAGCAGCACGCAACCGCGACGACACGGCACCGTTTTCAATCTGTTTTTTCCTGCGACCTAAATCGCGCCCCGGGGCGTAACTTGTGACCACAGGGACACTGATTTGACGCAATGCGGAATTCCAGGAGAGGGCCAGAACACCTGCTGGCGGGAGCAGTTCTGCCATTGGGCATTCGACGTTTGGCTCTGGTCTTTGAGGCGGTGATTGTGCCACGATATCTTTGATGGCGCCCAATCGAAAAAAATCCGCGGCTCAGAGACGCCACGAAGGACGGGAAGCCGCCGAATCTTCTCGCAAGTTAAGACGACAGCAGAAACAAGCCCAGGATGTGGCTGAACGTGCCGGCCAACAGCTTGCCGAGTCCCAAAAGCACCAATCCAGCCACATGGCCTTTCTAAGCGAAACTACTGGGCAGTTCGCCAACCCATTTGATGCGCTGCACGCTGCAAGCATTCGGTTCCTGAACACCGAAGCGGAGGTCGGGCTGAACCTGGCCCGCATCGCAGCCGAGTCCCACGATCCCAGCAAAACGGAACGCAACCGTCGCCGCGCGCGTGAGGCCTACGATACGATTCTTAAGTTTCTCGGTCCGGCCGTCCCCACAAGTGAAGAACTGCAATCGGTTCAGGAGAAACTTTCGACATTGCGAGAGCTGCTCAGTTCGCTGGGAGAGCGCCTTTAGACCCTGCTTGAGCCCTTAGAGCGGAGCGGATTTCGTCTGCCGCACGAACCCGTGGAGTGGATTGTTTTTTCTGGTACAGGATTGGCCAGGTGTGGTGTTGAGCGTGGCAAAGAGCCTCGTTCCGCCGTTCCGAATTCCACACAGGACGAATTGCGCGTTCAGGATGTGCTGCGCTGCTGCTGTTCTGAGCGCTTTCGCTGCAAGCCTTTCCTCAGTGCGCGCCCTTTTATCCGCATTTTAATTCGTGATCTGCGTCTTCGATTCTCCCTGGCTTTATCGCCGTTGAGCAATGACATGGAGCCTCCTCGATGGATGACCTTAGGCGCGCGCCGTCCTGGTCTTAAGAGATCCGGGAAGCAAGACAGCCCGGCGGTTTGGTTTTTTCGCTTCTTCCACTCTCAAGCTGTATCCACCCAGGAGAGAGCGGTTAATGGATACAATCGCATCGCCCGCTTCCCTGTGGTTTGGCATATGGACAATCGCAAAACCGCAGGAATGACCCGTGCGGGGATCCTTCATCAGGGCGACACTTTGGACTGCTCCGTACAGCTCAAACAAAGCGTAAATGTCAGCCTCGGTGGTGCGGAAAGTTAAGTTGCCAACGAAAATATCAGTCATGCTCACCGGTCCTTCCGTTCGCACGCGAGTCACAAACAACCCTGTTAAGAACTGCTATGCGCTGGCCAAGACTTCGAAGAGCTTCATCTTCTTATTCTTAGGCGTGGGCTTGCTGCCGAACACTTCATCAGCGCAGGTAGAGGAAAGATAGTTGGGAGGGCCCACCAGAAAAAAGATCCGCTGCTTCGGATGTTCCCGTCGAATCGTTCTCCAAAATGCCATTGTCTCCGTGGGTTTCCGCCGCATGTCGAGCAATACGAGGTTGAAAAAATCCGGTACCCAGAGCAGCGCGGCCTCGGCAGTATCCCTGGCGCAGTGCACCTCAACACCGTGGCTGCGCAATATACCGGCACGGACGTTCTGCGCCGCTTGGCTGCCGGCAACAATAAGGATGTTCTTTTTAGAAGCCAAGTCACTGGATGAGCGCCACAAGAGACACCTCCATCTCTGGAGGCGAGCGTTTCGAGAAGCAACATCTTAAGGAAGCGGGCGTCGCCAGAAGTCAGATATCAGCATACAGCAATTCCACCCCAAACGCCGGAGTCTCAATTCAGAAGATGCGTGCCGCATTCCCCAGCGATATCCAGTGCTATCGAATTATGCCGCGCCTGGTTGGGGAGCGCGTATACTGAAGCTACCGCTTGACCACGAAGACACACCGCAGCCCTTCTCTCTGCGCCTTCGCGATTGAGAGGCTTGGCCTCGCGTAAGGCGCTCATGCGCACAACGAGTCTGCGTTCAGAAAACGAGGCAGTTGTGTGTGACACAGAAGGTACGTGCGGTCTCGACCGCAAGAAGGGCCAGGAGGCCACCCGATGTTCACGAAAATGACTAAGGTTGTGGCGGCGCTAGCCTTGCTGGTGGGGCTTTTCTCACACTCAGTTGCCGATTACCGCAAGCTGATATTCGCCGTGGTGTGGATGGCAGCGCTGGTGGTTCTGGCTCAGGCTTTCCATCGCACTAACTACTTTTGGGCTGCCGTATTTCTCACTTTGGCTTGCCTGTTCAATCCAATCCTGCCGATCGCGTTTCCGGCCAGCACCGGCCTTCTGATAGAGATGGCGGCCGCGATCCTGTTCATGATCTCGCTGGCTGTGTTGAGGTCTAAACCACGTCTTTCGATTGCCTCCATTACTGGTCCCGGATCGGGGAGCGAGTCTTTATGAATCAGCCACCGGCTCCTGCCTGCAGAAAACGTATCCTCTTGATCGTGACGGATGACGTCCGGCGCGATTTGCGGGCTCGGATCATGCGAAAGATGGGAGTGGAAGTGGAGTGCGCCGCCGACATCAGCGAAGCACGATTGCTATGGCGGGCAGACTCCTACAACCTTGTTCTCCTGGATGTAGTCCGTGACACTCACAACGTGGAAGAATTCTGTGCCGATGTAAAAGCTGCCAAACCACCGCAGGCGGTCGCTTTCCTGGTCGGCAAGCCTGGGTATATCGCTGCCTCTCCCGGTTGCGAGGCGTTGGCGGCTCCTGCCGACGGCTACAGCCATGGCGCTTGGGGAGAGGTGGTGGCCTCCCTGTTTGCCAGTGCCTGCCAGGGCCTGGCGCAGCGCTGGGGATTTCAAGAAGCCGCATGGCGCATTGCTGCCGCGCGCTCGATGAAGGATCCTTCCCGCAACCAGCCCCGCGGGTACACTAAAGTGTCGGCCCAGATCAAAATAACGGCTCCGTCCTGGGCTGAGGCGGTTGCGAGATATTCGACCCTCACTTCTGCCGGTGGCACACCGGTCCTGGCATCGCCGCCAGAGTCACCTTCCGGTGACACACCAACAGCACCCGATCTAAGTCTGGAGAAAATCAGATGAAGAACCTTTTTGTCGGCAATTTGGCCCACAGTACGACTGAGGATGAACTGCGAACATTGTTTGCTTCACATGGCGCGGTGGAGAAGGTGAGTTTGGTAACGGACCGCGACACCGGCCGCTCGCGGGGATTTGCTTTTGTGGAGATGACCGATGCCGGCGAGGCCGATAAGGCCGTGGCCGGGTTAAACGGTACCGAGCTAGGCGGGCGAACTTTGAAGGTAAACGAGGCTCGTCCCAAAGTGGAGCGCAGCTCCGGAGGCCCGGGCGGCCGATCGCACGGTTCCGGCCGCGATGACCCCCGCGGGCATGCCCGGCAACCGCGCGAACCTCGCTGGTAAAATCGCTGCTAAACTTAAGGCTGCCCTGGGCCACCGCTTTCCGTGGCTGATGGGACGCTGCTGGATATTTCTGGGAGGAGTATATGCCTGGTCGAGGCCGTTCGACTTTCAACAAACGTCAGAAGGAAATATCGCGCCAGGAAAAGCGGCGTGAAAAAGCTGCCCGCAAGCAGCAACGAAAGCTGGAAAAGCAGGCTGGAGACCCGGGAATTTTAGGCGATTCAACAACTCCAGAATCGCCCAGCCCGGACTCGTCCGAGTCCGGGAGCGCAGTCGCGCCTGATTCCGATATTTCGCAGGAAGAATGATTTGAATACCGAGAACATTAAGTTAACGTCGGCCCGCTGGCGGCGCAGTTCGGCCGCGACCGGCTCCACGCCATCACTGTTCCGGCAAACCCCACTCACTCAGGCGCCAAGCCCGCAATAGTTTCTCAGGCACGAATTTCTGGCGCCAGTTCTTCTCTACCCACTCGCGGAGTTGTGCCGAAGTCGCGTACTGGTCGGGGTCGAGTTTCAGTCGCTTGACAAGTTGCTCAAATTCAGAGGGGACGGGGGGAAAGCAGTTCTCCGCCTGAAGTCCCTGGGTCCAGCCGGGATTACCTCGATTTTTCCGCATACGTAATTAGACCACGAAATGAGCGGGCATACCCGGGTGAATTGCACCTTCGTGCACTCGATGGGTACACACCGTACCGATCAATCCGGCTTCCTTTTTTCCTCTTGCGTTGCGCGATGGCAGCCTGTTTGGCCGCCGCACCCGGACAAAATGACCGCCGGACAGCGCGGGATTACGCCAGTTCTCCCAACCATGCACAGGGCTAAGTTGATAGAACGGGTAAGCTGCCATTCAGGAAACGCTTACCTGAGTTAACGGATAAGAAATGGTCGGGGAGAGAGGATTTGAACCTCCGACCCCCTGGTCCCGAACCAGGTGCTCTACCAGGCTGAGCCACTCCCCGACACTTGCTAGTGCCTTGATTCTACTACACGTTTGGCTGCTCTTGCGACGAACCCTGCCCACCAACCATTGGCACCAACTCCGTCTTTTAACTGGCCCACCCATTCGGGAAGCGTATCGCCGAAGATGCTGTTTTCCTGCAGCACTGACCTGCGTGCATGGCGGAAAGCGGGTAGCCCCGCCGCTGGCAATCAGCTGCTTTAGGATCTGGTTAAGTTTGCGCCGGCCCTGCCTTTGGAAACGACGTGCCGTTGTGGATTATGAAACACGTGCGCAACGTCACCACTGTGTTTTGGATCGCAGGAGACACGTGCACCACAACCGCAATCTTCGTTCGCCAAAATGGCACGCATTCCAGCTGCTTTCCAGTCATCACGTTCACCGATGAACCAGTTGCAGCTAAGCGGTGCAGCGGGAGGCCGAACCTCACATATAAGTGCGGCCGGATCACGAACTCAAAGCCGACGCTCCAAAAACCCAAGGGGAGAAAACCGATGGTGAAAAGCGACCGCTCGGTTCAGTCATACATCTGTGCGACTTCCCCGGGCATCTGCTCATCGAATAAGGTTCTTTACTGGGCCGGGCGGCTCTGGAGCACCCCGCACGGCCGGAGACTTGAAATCCGCGTTTTCTGCGCATGATTTAAACCTGAAAGGCACATTGTCTTTTGATCCGGTGCCCGGTTACAGGGGAAGCATTCCAGAAACCAGCCGGACAGGCCTACACTGTTACGGACGAGGCGAACGAGAGTGAAGGTTGAACTAAATGGGAAGGGAGTATTTCTTGCTACACGCGCAGTAAATGTCGCCGGCGAGGCCAGAAGCGTTGCTCGATTCGTGCCTGTGCTCGCGGTTCTGGCCGCGCTTTTCTTTTGCCGGCAACTGCCGGCGCAAACCATGAGCGGCGCAACCAACGCGGCGCTGCCGGCAACCTTCTCGCAACCGGCCATGAACCCATTGCAGCTTCCAACGGCGCTCACCGGCAGCAGCGCACAAAATCCGTTTCTGGGCAGTACACCGCAAAAGGCCATGCCCGGGGTTCTGGCGCTTTCGTTGCAGGATGCGATCCAGCGCGGGTTGCGCTACAACCTGGGACTGATGCTCTCGAACCAGGGCCAGCGGCAAGCTCTGGGCGCGCGTCTGGCGGCGCGCAGCCGCTTGTTACCCGACGTCTCCGCCCGCGTCAGCTATATGGCTGAACAAGTAAATCTGGCGACCTTCGGCCTGCCCCCGTTCCCCGGGGTGCCTCCAATAGTAGGCCCCTTCGAGGTGTTCGACGCGCGCGGCCTGGTCTCGCAACGAATCCTGGACTTCTCCTCCTGGAACAGCCTTCACGCCCGTTCCGACGCGCTGAAAGCGGCGCAGTACAGCTACCAGGACGCGCGCGATACCGTGGTTCTGGTCGTAGGCGACACCTACATGCAGGCGGTGGCTAGCAGCGCCCGCATTGACGCGGTGCGCGCGCAACTGCAAACTGCGGCCGCCGTGTACCAGCAAACCGTGGATATGAAGAACGCCGGCCTAGCCGCGGCCATTGACGCATTGCGCAGCCAGGTGGAGATGCAGGCGCAGCAGCAACGCCTTCTGGCGGTGCAAAACGACTTCGAAAAACAGAAGCTCACGCTAGCCCGCACCATTGGCTTGCCCCCCGAACAGGCATTTACGCTCACCGACTCCATGCCCCTTACGCCCGCGCCATCGCTCACACTGCAGCAGGCCATTGAGCAGGCCTACCGCTCTCGCGCCGATTACCAGAGCGCACAAAGCCTGTTGCATGCCGCGGAAATGGCAAAAAAGGCAGCCAGCGACGAGCGCCTGCCGACCCTGAGCTTCAATGGCGACTACGGCGATATCGGCAATCGTCCGGCCAGTTCACACGGAACCTTCACCGCCGCGGCGGCGCTTAAAGTTCCGATTTTTCAGGGTGGCAAAGTGCGGGCAGATGTCCTGCAGGCGGATGCCCAATTGCAACAGCGGCGTTCTCAAGTGGAGGACATGCGGGGACGAATCGAGTACGAGGTCCGCACAGCTTTTCTGGATTTGAAAACGGCAGCCGACCAAGTGAACGTGGCCCGGAGCTCGGTGGGCCTGGCATCGCAGCAACTGGCGCAGGCGCGCGACCGCTTCGCGGCCGGCGTAAGCGATACCATCGAAGTCACGCAGGCGCAGGAAGCGCTGGCGGCCGCCAACGAGAACTATATTTCCGCGCTGTTCGCGCACAATGTGGCCAAGCTTTCGCTGGCCCGCGCGCTGGGCGTTGCGGAAGAAGCATCCAAGAAGTTTCTGGGAGGAAGGTAAGTGGCCGATCAGCAAACCACAACCAGGCCGCCCCAAACGGAACCCGCCGCCCGCGAGCCTTGGCCGGAAGAAGCGGAGCCGACGGCGCGCGGCGGGCGTGCGCAAGGCTATTTTCGCGCCCATCCCCGAGCCAAGTGGGTCCTGCTCGCCATCATCCTTATTGTTGTAGGGGTGGGGTACGCGGTCTGGAGTTACTACGCTTCGCGCGAATCCACGGACGATGCCCAAATTGATGGCCACATTGTTCCTATCAGCGCGCGCGTGGGCGGAACCGTAGAGAAGGTTAATGTGGACGACAACCAGTATGTGGAAGCCGGCACAGTCCTGGTGCAGCTTGACCCCACTGACTATCAGGTAGCGGTAGACCGCGCCCGAGCGGAGTTGCAGGACGCAATGGCGAGCCTGCAGGCAGCACGCACCGGGGTGCCACTTGCGCACACCACTACCTCGAGCACCTTGAGCAACGCCCAGGCCAGCCTGCGGGCAGCGCAGCAGGAAGTCACCGCCAGCCAGGCTCGGCTGCGGGAAGCCGAAGCACAGGATAAGTTGGCTGCCGATGACGTGCGCCGCCTTGCTCAGTTGGTGAAGAAGGATGAAATTCCGCAGCAGCGTTATGACACGGCAGTCACCACGGAACAACAGGCAGCCGCTAGCGTGGACGCGGCTCGCGCCGCCGTATCCAACGCGCAGAGCCATGTAGCCCAGGCGGAAGCCATGGTGCAGGGCGCCCAAACCGTGCCCCAGCAACTGGCCATCACTCGCGCTAAGGCGGGTTCCGCCGAAGCCAACGTGGCCCGCCTGCAGGCCACCCTGCAGCAAGCCGAACTTCACCTGCAGTACACCGTGATTCGCGCTCCCAACACCGGTATTGTCAGCAAGAAAACGGTGGAGCCGGGAGAGGTCATCCAGCCCGGCCAGCCGGTACTGGCGCTCGTCAATCTGGAAGACGTGTGGGTTACCGCCGATTTCAAAGAAACGCAACTCAAGAACATGCGTCCCGGCCAGCCCGCCCAAATTGAGGTGGATGCCTACGGGCGAAATTACAAAGGGCACGTGGACAGTATCGGCGGTGCTACTGGAGCCCGTTTCAGCCTGCTCCCGCCGGAAAACGCGACCGGAAATTACGTCAAGGTGGTGCAGCGCGTGCCCGTCAAGATCGTATTCGAGAAAGGGCAGGACCCTCAGCACCTGTTGCGGCCGGGAATGTCTGTGGTTCCCACTGTACTCATCAAGTAGCGCATGGCCAACGACAGCAGCGAAACTTCCCCCGCCCAGCCTTTCGTCAATCCCTGGCTGATCTCTGTCGCCGTGATGCTGGGCACTTTCATGGAGGTGCTGGACACGACGGTGGTGAACGTGTCGCTGCCGCACATTGCCGGCAACCTGTCGGCTACGGTGGACGAGGCCACGTGGGTGTTGACCTCCTACCTGGTGGCCAACGCAATTGTGCTGCCGCTGACCGGCTGGCTCTCCAACCATTTCGGCCGCAAGCGCGTGCTGATGACCTCCATTACCGGCTTCACCATTGCCTCGGTTCTGTGCGGCATGGCGCCCAATCTGCCCTTCCTGATTATCTTTCGGGTGATGCAGGGAGCGTGCGGCGGCGGGCTGCAGCCGTTGTCCCAGGCCATCATGCTGGAGGCGTTTCCGCCCGAAGAACGCGGTAAGGCGATGGCCTTCTGGGGCCTCGGAATTGTGGTCGCGCCCATGCTGGGACCGGTCATGGGCGGCTGGATCACCGACAGCTACAGCTGGCGCTGGATCTTTTACATCAACCTGCCGGTAGGAGCGGCCGGGCTGATCATGTCCAAGCTGTTCATCTTTGATCCGCCTTACATCAAACGCCAGGCCGGCGGCGTGGACTACTGGGGCATTGGTTTATTGGCGGTGGGCATCGGCGCCCTGCAAGTAATGCTTGATAAGGGCCAGGAGGACGACTGGTTCAGCTCGCATTTCATCCTGATTCTGGCGATTGTCGCGGCCATCGGGCTGACTGCTTTTGTGATTCACGAGTTTCTGGACCGGCACCCCGTGGTCAACCTGCGTGTATTCCGCGTTCGCACCTACTCCACAGGTGTCTTTCTGATGACCACGCTCGGCTTTGGCCTGTACGGCAGCATGGTTCTGATTCCCATTCTGCTGCAGACCTTGCTGGGTTATCCCGCCATGAATGCCGGCCTGGCCATGCTGCCGCGCGGCCTGGGCTCCTTCATTGCCATGCCCATCGTGGGTGCGTTGCTGTCAAAGTTTGAGGCCCGTAAGTTGCTGACCGGCGGCTTGCTGGGCGCGGCTTTCAGCATGTATGCCCTCTCCCATCTCAACTTGAACGCCGGCTATTGGGACATCGCCTGGCCGCAATTCATCCAGGGTTTCGCACTAGGATTCATTTTTGTACCCTTGACTACCGCCACGCACGATCCCATTGCCAAGGAGCAAATGGGAAATGCGACCAGCATCTTTAACGTCATGCGCAACATTGGTGGCAGCGTAGGCATTGCGGGGGCCACTACCATTGTGGCGCGCGACACGCAGACCCACATCAACAACCTGGTTACGCACGTCACCGGCTACGACATGGCCACCCGGCAGATGATTAATGCCGCCCGCGCCGGCTTTATGGCCCGTGGCATGGACTTCGGCACTGCCACCCACCAGGCGTATGCCGCGGTATTTGGCATGATTGCGCGCCAGTCCTCCATGATTTCCTTCAATTCAGCGTTTTTCTTGCTGGGAATTCTGTTCCTGGTGGTTACCCCCATGATCCTGCTGATGCGCAAGCCCAAGCACAAAGGCGCGGCCGTCGCAGCCCATTAAACGCGAGGTCAGCCAACCGACTCCTGAGAACTGACTCTTCCATTACAATGAGCGGCTAACTGCATGATTGCCCTGACCGCTGCCGCCCTGCTCACACCTCAAGATCAAATTGAGCAAGCTCTGCTGCTGCTGGAAGGTGGGAAGGTTGCGGAGATTACCTCCCGCGCCGCTCGGGAAATTCCAGCGGGCTGCCGCACGTTCAATTTTCCCGGTGCGGTGCTCGCCCCCGCTTACCTGGACATACACATTCACGGCGGAGCAGGCCATGACGTGATGGAACCCAGCGAGAACGGACTCTCCCGCTTTGAAGGCTTTCTCGCGCAGCACGGGGTAGCCGCCTACCTGCCAACCACAGTGACCGCCCCTGAGGATCATGTTCTCCGGGCATTGGAGTGGCTGGCGAAGCGGATCGAGGACACCGCCGCGACTGCCCGCGCCCGTCCTCTAGGCATTCATTTGGAGGGGCCATTCCTCAGCCATGCCCGCCGCGGTGTCCATCCTCCAGAGAACCTGGTTACGCCCACGCTGGCCCGCTTTGAGCGCTACTGGCAGGCGGCCCAGGGTCACATAAGAATAATGACTATAGCTCCTGAAGTGGACGGAGCGCTGGAGGTGATCGCGGAGGCCTCGCGGCGCGGAGTCTGCTGCAGCCTGGGCCACTCTGATTCCGACCTGCCGACGGCGCGCGCTGCCATAGCTGCGGGCGCGCATCATGCCACCCACACTTTCAACGCCATGCGCCCGCTGGATCACCGGAAACCCGGTCTGCTGGGCGCCATACTCACCGATGGGCGCATTACGGCCGATATCATCGCCGATGGCATCCACCTCGACCCCTCTGTCGTCCAACTGTTCTTAAGAGCCAAAGGAACGAACGCAGCTGTCCTGATTACCGATGCCATCAGCGCAACTGGCATGCCCGAAGGCCGCTACCGCCTCGGATCGTTTGAGGTGGAGGTGCGGGGCAATGAGTGCACCTCCGACGGCAAGCTGGCGGGCAGCGTTCTCCGACTCGATCAGGCCGTGCGCAACGTTATGCAATTTACCGGCTGGACACTGCAGCAAACCGTTCAGCTGGCCAGCGCCAATCCCGCAGCCGTGATTGGAGAAAAGAGCAAGGGCGTTATTGCGGCCGGCGCAGATGCCGACCTCGTGGTCCTCAGCCCGCGTGGCGAGGTGCAGAAAACCATTATCGGCGGCAGAGTCAGCGACTAGCGCCGCCTGCGTCCGCGCTGGCGGGATTGTTGCAAGGCCGCAATCTGCAGGACATCAGAAATTCACACGGAGGAGCCAATGAGCACACACAGCAAGAACGTCACGCAATACCGCCGCCTGGGCCGCACCTCAGTGATGGTTTCCGCCATCGGCCTGGGATGCATGGGCATGTCCGAATTCTATGGCCCGCGCAATGATCAGGAATCCATAGACGTGATCCGCCGCGCCCTGGACCTCGGCATCAATTTCCTCGATACCGCGGACGCTTATGGCATGGGCCACAACGAAGAACTGGTGGGCAACGCCATCCGTGACCGCCGGGAGAAGGCGTTCCTGGCAACCAAGTTCGGCAATGTACGTACGCCAGACGGTGGTTGGGCCGAAATCAACGGCCGTCCCGAATACGTGCAGCAAGCCTGCGAAGCCAGCCTGAAGCGCCTGGGCCTGAGCACGATTGACCTTTACTACCAGCACCGGGTTGATCCCAGTGTGCCCATCGAGGACACCGTGGGAGCGATGGCGCGTTTGGTCGAGCAAGGCAAAGTACGCTATCTCGGGCTCTCTGAAGCGGCGCCCCAGACCATTCGCCGCGCCCACAAGGTGCATCCTATCGCCGCACTGCAAACCGAGTATTCGCTGTGGACGCGCGATCCCGAAGCCGAGGTCATCCCGACCTGCCGCGAACTGGGCATCACCTTCGTGGCTTATAGTCCGCTGGGACGCGGCTTCCTGACGGGTAAGATCCAGAGCCTGAATGACCTGGACCCCAACGACTGGCGCCGTCGCAATCCGCGCTTCGAACAACAGAACCTGCAGCGCAACCTGGATTTGACCAAACGGGTGCAGAGCCTGGCGCAGGAAAAGAAGTGCACCCCCGCCCAGTTGGCGCTCGCTTGGCTGCTGGCGCAGGGCGATGACATCGTTCCGATTCCTGGTACCAAGCGGGAAAAGTACCTGGAAGAGAACGCTGCGGCAGCGCAGATCCGGCTCAGTGCCGAGGATCTGGCGCGTATCGAAAAAGTCGCGCCCCATGGAGTCGCAGCTGGCCAGCGCTATCCCGAAGAAGGTATGCGGCGGGTCAACTTATAGCGGGTGGGGCAGCAACTGAGACGTGCCGGCTCTCCCGGCGAAACTTTGAAACTGGGTCTCTCGTCACTGAATCGCCTCCAGCCATCATGTAATATGGGCTTTTTGCCGGGCTCTCTGGCCCGGGGCTGGAGGCCTCTCTGACCACTCATAAAATTCGCGTGATCCAGTACGGAGTGGGGCCCATTGGCGCGGGAATTGTGCGCCTGATGCTGCAAAAGCCCGAGATTCAGATCGTGGGAGCTATTGATTCGGACCCCCAGAAGGCCGGCAAAGATCTGGGACGAATTGTAGGCGCCGAGCGCGACTTGGGCGTAATTATTGCGGGAGAAGCCAGAGATGTTTTACGCGCCGGCGCTCACGTGGTCGTGCACACCACCTCCTCCTATCTGACCCAGGTCACCGACCAGCTCCTCGCCTGCTTGCAGGCGGGCAGTCACGTGGT
>Ga0075426_10000213_pt1 | contig 38420 bp, 37 predicted proteins | sample SoiMethybrSBSTD5_FD_75304 | JGI IMG/M metagenome (GOLD analysis project Ga0075426, IMG submission 75304) | Bulk soil microbial communities from a Populus tree surrounding site in Tennessee, USA - Soil MetaG P. TD hybrid SBSTD5 | ecosystem: Environmental > Terrestrial > Soil > Tree plantation... | reverse complement strand
GCGGAGCGTACTCTCGCCTATACGCATTGCAATTCGGTGATGCGAACGGCCAGGACGAGACTACGCCGGGAACGATCGCGAGTCGCGTCACTCAATCGGCCGGCTAAAGACATCAGTGCACGTTCTATTTCTGCATAGCGCGCGCGAGTGGTCGGGGACCGCGCGGTTGTTCGCCCGCGCGGGGCGCGGAATTTCCGAGCGCGGAGCCAAGGTGACATTTCTCGTGGCGCCCGACAGCAATGTGCACCTCGCGGTGTCACCGCGCCGGCAACCTGGCCAGCCGCGTCACACTCCGATCCCGGAGCCGTTCGAGATCATTCCGTTTTCGACCGAGGGATGGTTTTTGTCGGCCGCGCGTCGCTTGCGTCGAATTTTTCGGCGTTGGGATGCTGACACGATCTTCGTGACCACCAATCGCGAACACCTCATCGCGTCTACTGCGTGCTGGTTGAGTCGGAACGGCTCGGTCGTGCGGTGGACCCCGGCGGGCAAAACGCTGAATCTCGATTTCGCGGGCACGGTCGCCTCACGACTGACTCGAACGACGTACCTGTTCGCGAGCGAGAACGATCGTCGGCAGAGCAAGCTTCCGAAAAATGCCGTCGACGGCCTGGTCGCGAAGATTGGAGTCGATGTCGCAACCTATTCCGCTGACGGCGAGAAGCCATCAGGGCCCGTCGAGGCGTCGCCCAGCGGTGAAGGCGGCGAGCCGGCAAAGTACATCGTCTGTATTTACGATCCGACCTCGCGTGGACGCGCTGCAACGGCGATTCGTACGATCTCGATGCTCGCGCCGAGGCATCCGAACCTGAGACTGATCATCGTCGGCCCGCGGTCTGACGACGAAGATTTGCGAATGCAGGCGGCAGCCTTGCGAGTCCTGCACCTCGTGAGCTTTCTCGGCGAGCGCGACGATGTCATCAGCCTGATGATGGATGCCCACCTTGGCTGGGTCGTCGCCGAGGCGGATACGGGAGCCTATGGCATTCTGGATCTGATGGCGATCGGAGTTCCGGCGGTGGCGAGCGAAGGAGGCGTCGCCGACCGCTACATCGCCAATGGCATCACCGGCGCCTTGTATCCGCCCGATGACTCGGCGTCGACGGCCGCGACGGTGGCTGGATTGCTGCTCAGCGATGAATCACGCGTCGCGATGGGGAAGGCCGCGCGCACGAGAGTGGCGAGGGAATTTCCCGAGACCGACATGATCGAAGGTTTTGATCGCGCCGCGAACAGCGCGCGCACCAGGAGTCGCAGGGGGTGAGTCCCGCGGGCCGCGGCTCCTCCGATGTGACGGCGGTGATCGCGGCACACAACGAATCCGCGAACATCGAAGCCTGCATCGCCAGCCTCGACTGGGTGCGCGAGGTAATAGTCGTGGAGAACGACTCGGCCGATGACACTATCGACCGCGCACGGAGCGCTGGGGCGACGGTCATCAGCCCCACCTTCACGACCATCGGCGCCGCGCGCAACAACGCCATCGAGCGGGTGCAGACACCGTGGGTGCTGGTCCTGGACGCCGACGAGCGCTGTACACCTGAGCTTGCGACCGAGATTCGGGAGCGGGTGAAGCTGCCAGGTGACAACGTTGCATTCCGGATTCCCAGGCGGAACTACTTCCTTGGCAAGGAGATCCGTCACGGCGGCTGGGGAAGCGACAAGCCGATCCGCCTATTTCGCCGCGAAATCCGCTACAACGCGAATCTGGTGCACGAGCACGTCGATGTGACGCGGGGCGCAATCGGTGAAGTCAGAAACTCGCTCCTTCACTACACGTACACATCGCTCGACCAATACTTTGAAAAGTTCGATCGCTACAGTAAGTGGTGGGCGCAACAGAATTTCGCCAACGGGCGACGAACAACGGCGGCCGCGGTATTATTCAAACCCCCGGCGCGCTTCGTCTCGATGTATTTCCTGAAGGGCGGATTCCGCGATGGCGGTCACGGTTTGATCCTCGCGTCGCTTGCGGCGGCGAGCGTGTTGGCGAAGTATGCGAGACTCTGGGAACGATCTAGGACGGCGACGCGGCGTTGAGAGTCCTCATCATCGGCAGCAACAAGAAATGGAGAATGGAGCGCAGCACAGAGCGCGCACTCAAACGGGCCGGCCACACCACCCGTCTGTTCGATGACAAGCGCAGCAAGCAGCTGTTGGGCGCGGGATTCGTCCAGCGTCGCGCGCTGTCAATCGCCAGGTCGTTCAAGCCCGATTTCGTGCTGCTCGGAAAATGTCAGGCGCTCACGCTCGATACCGTCGGCAAGATCATCGCGGGCAAGCCGAACGCGATGTGGTACCACGACCCGCCATCGTTCCGCAACATCAAGCGCCCCGACATCGCGCACGTCGCCGATGTTGGCAGGCTCTCGCAAACCTTCTTCGTCTCTGGCTTTGTCGACGAGTGGAGAAAGCTCGGCTTGCCGGCGAAGTTTCTTCCTTCAGCCGCGGACAAGGAGCTCGGCCCCAGAAAACCCGAGAGCAACCTTGGCTCTGACGTCACCTTCATCGGCACCGGCTACGACCGCTCTCGGGCAGCCTTTCTCATCAAAGTCGCCAAGCGCTTCGAGCTCAAGGTGTGGGGGCCGGGTTGGGAAGAGTGGCGGAAGGAGCTGCGCTGGACCGGACGCTCGGTTTATGGCCCCGCGTTCGCAAGCGTCTGTTCGAGCTCGAAGATTGTGCTCGGCGTCAACCCCACCATCGCGCGTGGCGCGACGAACTACACGTCGGACAGAACGTGGATGGTCATTCAGGCAGGGGGTTTCTATCTCGGAGAGGGAACCGACGGCATCACCTCACTTCTCCGCGAAGGTGATCACTGCGCATGGTACAAGGATCTCGAGCAGTGTCTCGACCGCTGCGCCTATTACCTCGGCAATCCCGCCGCGCGCGAGCGGGTGCGCAGGCAGGGACAGCACTTCGTCGCCGAGCATCATACCTTCGACCAGCGCATCCACAATCTTCTTTCCGGCGAAGAGTTCCATAATCCGCTTGGCTAGGTGTCGGTGAGTCGGCACCTGTTCGTCACTCAGGATTACGGTCCCGACCTCGGAGGAATGGCGCGGCGACACGTGGAGCTGTGCCGACGCTTTGGCGATGGTGAAGACACCGTGATGAGCGTGTCGACAGTCGCGTCGCCCGGCGCGGAATCGTTCGACCGGCACGAGGATTATCGAATCTTCCGGCAGCCATTTCCCTTTCAGCGGGCCAACCGATTCTCCAATCAGCTGCGTTGGGCACGCTGGCTCACTTCAAATCGCGCGACACAGTTCGACGTACTGCACTGCGGCAACATTCGCCCGGTCGGCTATGGTGTCCGCTGGGCAAATCGACGACTCGCCGTGCCATATCTTGTCTATGTGAACGGTGGCGATCTGTTGCGCGAGCGCAGGAAGGCGGAGCAAAGCGCGGTGAAGCGGATGTCGGCGCGCTCGATCATGGGCAACGCATCGGGTGTAGTTGCGACATCGAAGTGGGTCGCTCAGCTCGCGACGGATGTAATGAAAGAGCTTGGCGTCGAGCAGCTGCCACCGGTTGCCGCTCTCGATCTCGGAACAGACCCGGTCCACTTCAATCCATCGCGCGATACTGGATCGCTTCGTCGGCGCTGGGGTGTTGGTGACGCGCCGATCATGCTCACCGTCGCCCGTCTGGTTCCCCACAAAGGCCAGGACGTTGGGATCCGGGCGCTGGCGATGTTGTCGCACGATTTCCCCACGCTTCGCTACATAATGGTAGGGGAGGGCCACGACGAGCACCGCTTGCGTGCTCTCGCGCGTGATCTCGGCGTCAGTGACAAAGTCGGATTTGTCGGTGCCATGCGCGACGACGAACTGCCGGAGGCCTACGCCACGTCGACCATCTACCTCGGTGCTTCGCGCGTCGACCGCGATATCAACGTCGAAGGCTTCGGAATTTCTTTTCTGGAAGCCGGCGCCTCCGGAATTCCATCGGTCGCAGGCGACTCGGGCGGAGTGCGCTCAGCTGTCCGCGATGGCGAGACGGGTTTGGTGGTTCCTCCGACTGACGTCGATGCAATCGCCGATGCGATTCGCTCGTTGCTGTTAAATGCCGACCGACGCAAGCTGATGGGAGTGGCTGCACGACGTGCCGTCGAGACGCATTACAACTGGGATCGCGTTGCGCGTGATACGCGCGACTTCACCAATCGCGTTGTGGGATCCGGGTGACGGCCAAGGCCAGGAAAAAACCAACCCTCGCCCACCGCGCCGAGTATTACGCGATGCGCGGGATTCTTGGCGTGTTGCGTACCATGAGCTGGGACGCTGCGTGCAGGTTCGGCGAGCGACTGGGGGTGCTGGGATACCGGCCGCTCAACATCCGCAAGCGTGTTGTCGAGAAGCAAATCGGCGCCGCCTTTCCGAATCTGGATCGCCAGCAGGTGAAGGCGCTCGCACGGCAGTCTTACGCCCACCTCGGCCGCACTTTTGTCGAGTCAGCCCTGTTCGACACCATTGGGAAGCAGGGCGTGCTGGACATCGTAGACGAGGTCCACGGCTGGGACCACGTCGACAAGGAGATTGCGCAGGGGAAGGGGATCGTTTTTGTCACTGGCCACCACGGCAATTGGGAGCTCGCCGGCGCCTATGTCGCGGCCCGTGATGTTCCGGTCGACGCAATCGCCCGCGGGATGGCCAATCCACTGACCGACGACTATGTGACGCGAGTCAGGGAGGCGACCGGAATGGTGATCGTGCACGACGCCGACGCCGTTCGTCGCGCGCCGAGATCCCTTCGCGCGGGACGAGGCGTCGCGTTCATCGCCGATCAAGGTGTTTTGGGGCTCGCTTCGACCTTCGTTCCGTTCTTCGGACGGCCTGCAAAGACGCCCCGGGGTGCCGCGGTATTCGCCTTGCGATTCGAAGTGCCCGTAATTTTCGTGGTCGCGCTGCGTAAGCCGAGCGGAAAGTTTCGCGTCATCGTCGAGCGAATCGAGCCGAAGCGAACCGGCGATATGGATCAGGATGTCGACAGGATCGTAGCAGAGTTCACCGCGCGACTCGAGCACTGGGTGCGAGAGGAGCCGGCCCAATATTTCTGGCAACACCGCCGTTGGCGACGGCAGCCTCCCGACACACCGCCGGAGCTGCGAGATCCATCGCGCTGAGTAAGAGGAGCAACTGACTGGATGCTCGATCCAAAACAGCGGCACAGGTTCTTTCACGATAATCGCGCGCGGGTTGGGATCGGCGTTGTCATCGTCATGGCGCTCGCCGCCATTCTTGCTCCGCTGATCGCCCGGCAAAGTCCGGTCACAATCGATCTGCTTCACATTCTGCAGCGCCCAAATGCGCAGCACTGGCTCGGGACTGACATCCAGGGCCGCGACATCTGGTCGCGACTCGTTTACGGGGCGAGAGTGTCACTCACGGTCGGACTCATCTCGCAAGGCATCGCGTTGCTGCTCGGCGTCACGATGGGTTTGGTCGCCGGGTTTTACGGTGGCTGGGTCGACGAGATCGTGATGCGCCTCGCGGACGTTACGCTGGCTTTTCCGACCCTGCTGCTGCTGATCGCGATGGTCGCGGCGCTGCAGCCGTCGATGACCGTGGTGTTCGCGACGATCGGATTAGTGGGATGGGCTGGTATGGCGCGCATCGTCCGCGGCCAGGTGCTGGTGGTGCGTCAGCTCGAGTATGTCCAGGCGATAAGAGCGCTGGGTGCCGGCGATTTCCGCATCATGCTGCAACACGTTTTACCCAACGTCATCGCCCCGGTTGTCATCGCCGCGACGCTTGGAGTTGCGGGCGCGATCATGGCTGAGGCGGCGCTGTCGTTTCTCGGACTTGGCGTGCCGCCACCGGCACCGAGCTGGGGTTCGATGATTGCCGACGGGCGCGATCTGGATCAACTTCGACGCGCGCCGTGGACATCGGTTTTTCCAGGAATGGCGATCGGCGCCGCAGTTCTTGGCTTCAATCTGCTCGGCGATGCGCTACGCGATGCGCTCGACCCGAGAGTCTATTATCGCGAGACGAAGGAGACAAAAGAAAAAGAGGAAACGACGCAGTCGGCTACCCAACCCTAATTGCAAAACCGGAGGATGATCATGCTGCTCCAGGTCACGACGCAGGCACCTGTTCAGACTGTTCCGGTTCAAACGCAGGTTGTTCACCCTTCCTTTACAGATACCCTGATCGGGTCGTTCCGCGACGCGTTCTCGATGATACTCGGCGCGATTCCGCGGATTCTCGGATTCATCGTCGTCGTCGCAATCGGCTGGTTCGTGTCGACGCTGATCGCGCGAGCGATGCTCGGGCTGCTGAGAGCGATCCGTTTCGATGAGCTGATGCAGCGCTCCGGCATCGCCGATTTCATGAACAAAATGGCGACCGGAACCGATTCGGCCGGAATTGTCGCCGGGATCGTGAAGTGGATAATCCGTGTCGTGGTGTTGCTCGTCGCCTTCGCCGTGCTCGGACTGCCAGCGGTGTCAGACGTGATGCGGCAGCTATTGCTGTGGCTGCCGAATCTGGTGGTCGCCGTCTTCGTGCTGTTCATCGGCGGCATCGCCGCGCGCGCAATCGCCAACATCGTGCGTGGCGCGACTGCCGAGGCAGGCTTCGCGAATCCGGAAACGCTGGCGAACGTCGTTCGGACGACGGTGTGGGCGTTCGCGATCGTGGTGGCCATCAATCAGCTCGGCATCGCCACGAATCTGATCAACACGCTGTTCACCGGCTTTGTCGGCGCACTCGCGCTAGCCTGCGGTCTCGCGTTCGGACTCGGCGGCCGCGATCTCGCCTCGCGCTCACTCGAGAACTGGTACGATCAGGCCCAGGAAGTGAAGCCGCGGCGCAGGACGCGAATTGACGAGTGAGTTCAGCTAAAGGTGAGGGGCAATGGCCGTTGTGGCTTTTTCGGAGGTAAGGATCGGAATGACCTCGAAGTCGACGATGTCGTTCCAGTTGGCCATCCACTCGTCGAGCAGCATTCGGTCGTCGCAGTCCATTACCTGAAAGCAGCGCTCGAAGTCGGTGGTGACCCAGCTCGAGAGGTACCGCGCGCCCTGCGGACACATCCGTCCCTTCTCCTTGAAGCGACGATAGACGGGTTTTGGATCGCCGTCGCGGTACTTCTCGATCACCATGAAAAGCATTGGAGCCTCGGCTCGAGCGAGTGAGTTAGCGTTTGAACGCAGTTGGATGCTTCGGTTGATATAGTCCCACGTTGGCGCCACTTGGGAGCGCGAAAGTAGTCACGGTTCCCCAGGGCGCTTCGACGACGCGCGTGAAGCTAGCCTTTTTGGCGCTCATGGTTTTCATCGTCGAGTCGAGATTGTCGCACATCAGATAAACTGCAGCCCCAGTGACGGCATCCTCGGAGTTCGGTGGAACGGTTGCATCGCCCGGGTGAACCGCGATCTCAGCGGGCGGCAGCGCGAAGATCATCCAGCCGCGGCCAACATCTACCGACGACAGCTCCAGCACGTCGCGCAGAAACGCGCGGTCTGCATCAGGATTTGTGCTGTAGATCAGGAAGTGCGTACCGAAAATCGCCATTGTGTCGATCCGTGATCAGGCTCGAATTAAACCGTAGTCCCGCGCTCCTTTGCGCAGAAGGTGGTAGCCTCCGGCAAGCGGAGTCGCAGACGCGAGATTCGTGTCCGCATTTGCGCGCTGACCGTTGAGTGAAACCCCTCCTTGCTCGAGCAGTCGCCGCGCTGCGCTCCTGGATGCGGCGAGTCCAAGCGCGACGAGCGCATCGATTACCGTCGCTGCCTTCGATTCCGAGTACGGCACTTCGCCACTCAGCGCCTTGAGCACGGGCTCGGTGAGGTCCACCGGATCGGCTTTGCCAAAGAGAACCTTCGACACTTCCTCCGCTACCCGCGCGGCTTCCTCACCGTGCACCCGCGCTGTGACATCGCGGGCCAGTGCCTGCTGCGCGTCGCGCTTCTCTGGCGCGGTCTCAATCGACCGCTCCAGCGATTCGATCTCGTCGTGCGACAGGAGTGTGAACATGCGCAGGAACTTGCCGGCGTCACGATCGTCGACGTTGATCCAGTATTGATAGAACTTGTACGGCGATGTACGCGACGGATCGAGCCACACCGCGCCCGCTTCAGTCTTGCCGAACTTGGTGCCGCTTGCGGTCGTCACCAGCGGCAGGGTCAGCGCGTGCGCCGTCTTACCCTCAATGCGACGAATCAACTCCATGCCGGCGGTGATGTTGCCCCACTGGTCGCTTCCGCCCATCTGCAGCGTTACGCCCTCTCGGCGATTCAGCTCCAGATAGTCGTACGCCTGCAGCAGCATGTACGAGAATTCCGTGAACGAAATTCCTCCCTCGATTCTCGACTGCACCGACTCCTTGGCGAGCATGTAGTTCACGGTGAAGTGCTTCCCGATGTCGCGCATGAAATCGACAGCCTTGAGCTGAGTCAGCCATGTTGCGTTGTCGCGCATCAGCGCCGCGCGCGGTCCGCTGAAGTCGAGGAAGTGCGAGAGCTGTTTCTCGATCGCGCGCGCATTCGCTGCGATTTCATCCAGTGACATCAGCTGTCGCTCGGTGCTGCGGCCGCTGGGGTCCCCGATCATTCCAGTTCCGCCCCCGACGAGCGCGATCGGCCGGTGGCCGGAGCGCTGCAGATGCACCAGTCCCATCACCGGCACCAGATTTCCGATGTGGAGACTCGGGGCGGTGGGGTCAAACCCTACGTAAGCGGTCACTTCGCTCGTTGCCAGAGCGTCCGCCAAACCGTCCGTGTGTTGGTAGACCATCCCACGCCAGGACAGCTCGTCCACCAGTGATTTTCCTGCGCTCATGCGGGGAAGATAGGGACGCACGACCCACGTGTCACCTTGGGTGTATCACAGTTATCTTTTTCACTCCGCATGGCCGCCGCTCCGACGCCGACTACTACCACGACGACCAACAAAATCCCGTTCCATAAGCGCCACCCGACTTTCGTCCGCGTGGTGCTGTTGTCACTCACTTTCCTGATCGCGGTCGGTGTCGGCGCTGTGTACGCCACCTGGTCGCTGATCTGCCGCGGCAATCAGTGTCCGTCGATCGAAATTCTCGCCGAGTACACTCCGCACCAGACCTCCAAGCTCTACGCGATCGACGGCAGATTCATCGCTGAGCTCGGCCTCGAAAAAAGGACGCTGGTAAAGATCGACGAGATTCCGAAGATCGTGCAGGACGCTTTCGTATCGACCGAAGACAAGCGCTTTTACGAGCACGCGGGCATCGACTGGCATCGCGCCGCCAGCGTGGTCATCCGCTCACCACTGCACGGATACTCGCAGGGATTCTCGACCATCACGATGCAGCTCGCGCGCAACGTGTTTCCGGAGAAGATCTCGCGTGAGAAAAGCATCATCCGAAAGATCAAGGAAGCGAAAGTCGCGCGCGCGATCGAACAGAAGTACGACAAGAAGAAGATCCTCGAGCTCTATCTCAATCAGATCGACCTCGGTCACGGAGCATACGGCGTAGAGACGGCGTCGCAGCGCTACTTCGGCAAATCGGTGCGCGATCTGAACATCGCCGAGGCGGCAACTCTCGCCGCGCTGCCGAAAGCGCCGGCCCGATACAATCCGGTGCGCTTTCCGGAACGCGCCATCCAGCGTCGCAACACCGTGATCGAGCTGATGCGCCAGAACGGCAAGATCAGCGACGCCGACGCCAGCCGCGCCAAGGCTTATCCGCTCCAGTTAGCAAACAAGACCATCGCTGGTGAGACGGCGCCGTACTTCGTCGAGTGGGTCCGTCAGCAGCTCGACGCACAATTCGGCAAGCAGCTCTACGAGCAGGGTCTAAAGGTTTACACCACCCTCGATCTCGACATGCAGGGCGCCGCTGAGCGTGCCGTGCTGAACCAGGCGAGAGCGATTGAAGGCGGGAAGTTTGGGCCGTACCAGCACGAGACCTATGAGCACTACATCGCCCACCGCGAAGGCGACGAAGGCACCGGCACGTCACCGTATCTGCAGGGCGCTTTCCTCGCGCTCGACCCGCGCACCGGCGCTGTCCGCGCAATGGTCGGCGGTCGCGATTTCGATGACTCCAAGTTCAACCGCGTCGTACAGGCAAAACGGCAGCCCGGCTCGACATTCAAGCCGATCGTCTACACTGCCGCGATCCAGAACGGTCGTCCGGCGTCATACATCGTCAACGACAGTCCGCTGGTGCTGCAGGTGCCCGGACAACCGGAGTGGGCGCCGCAGAACTACGATCTGAAATTCCTCGGCGAGATCCCGCTGCGCGAATCGCTTTATCTGTCGCGCAACGTCTCCACCGTTCGGCTCGGGATGGAGCTCGGCGAGCAGACCGTCATAAATGAGGCGCGCAATTTCGGTATCACCACTCCAATTCCGCCGTATCCATCGATCCATATCGGCGCGGCCGAAGTTTATCCGATCGAGCTGATCTCCGCCTACACCGCGTTCGCCAATCTCGGAGTGCGAGCTACACCGAACGCGATCCTCAGAGTCGAGAATCAGAAGGGAGAGATTCTCTGGCAGCCGACGCCGACGCGGACGCAGGTGATGTCTCCTGAAGAAGCGTGGATCATGGTCGATATTATGAAAGACGTCATCCGACGCGGGTCAGGTGCTGGCGTGTGGGCGTCCGGCTTTCATTATCCCGCCGGCGGAAAGACTGGAACGACGAACGACGGCACCAACGTCTGGTTCATCGGCTACACTGCCGATCTCGTCGCCGGCGTCTGGTTCGGTCTCGATCTGCCACAGAAGATCAAGGACAACGCGCAGGGCGGCGTGCTCGCGGCCCCGGCGTGGACCGCGTTCATGACCGAGATCTATCGCCGCAAGCCGATTCCGCCTGACTGGCCGAAGCCGACGTCGATCGTCACCCGCGAGATCGACTTCAGCAGCGGACTGCTGCAGACGCCGTACTGCCCGCGCAATCTCGTAGGAAGTGAGTTCTACATCTCCGGGACAGAGCCAACCCGCGATTGCGACAAGCACGGCCCATACTCACAGCAGCTCGGTGTGCCGCAGATCGATACGGGTCCCTTGCCGCTCAACCCGCCCGTCCCTTCTGGCGGCAACAGAAATCCGGTCAACGTGACGCCGCCGCCGCTGCAGCCCGGTTACGAGCCAGTGCCAGCGCGCAATCGCACGCCTACTGTCTTCGATACGACAACCCGTCGCGATTCTTTACGCCGGCCGACGGGTTTTGATAGCGCTCGTCGCCGCCCGCCTCGTCGGGACTCGACTCCGCGCACCCCGACCGACACCGCTCCACCTCCGGATCGCAGTCCGATCCCAACGCGGTAATGCGCTACCACGCGCGTTGGGTGCTGCCCATCACCCAGCCGCCGATTGAAAATGGAACTTTAGTCGAGCGCGACGGACGCATCACCTATGTCGGTCCGCGCGCGAGCGCACCAGCCGGCGACGACTACGACCTCGGCGATGCGATTCTGCTGCCGGGACTCGTAAATACTCACACCCACCTCGAGTTGACCGCGATGCGCGGATTCCTCGAGGACCTCGATTTCGCCGATTGGATCGACAAGCTCCGCCAGAGTCGAAACGAGATACTGCAGTCGGATATACTCCTCAACTCAGCTCGCCTCGGAATTGTCGAAGGGCTGGAGGCGGGTATCACTACCTACGCCGACACATGCTCCAGCGGGGTAGCGATGGAAGCGATGCGCGAGCTCGGCGTCCGCGGCGTGATGTATCAGGAAACTTTCGGCCCCGATCCCGCAGCGTGTGACGCTGCGATCCAGGCACTGACCAACCTCCTCGAGACCTTTACTCCTCAGCAAACCGATCTCGTAAAGTTGGGCGTCTCGCCGCACGCTCCTTACACGGTCTCCGATGCGCTCTACAAGGCCACTGCCAAACTCGCGCGCAATCGCGGCCTGCCTCTCGCAATGCACATCGCCGAGAGCGGTGCCGAAGAGGACATCGTTGTGCGCGGCTCCGGACCATTCGCTGATCGCTGGCGGAAACGCAGCATCGATGTGAAAAAAAGAGCCCGCTCGCCCATCGCACTGCTCGAGATCCAGGATGTCCTGCAGCCTGGCGCGTTGCTCATACATTGCGTGCGCGTCGACGACGACGACATCAAGACCATCGCGCGCCGCGGCTGCTCTGTCGCGCACTGTCCGGCATCTAACGCGAAGTTCGGTCACGGCGTTGCCCCGCTTTTGCCGATGATCGCGGCCGGAATATCCGTCGGGATCGGCTCGGATTCCGTTGCCAGCAACAACCGGATGGATATTCTCGACGAGGCGCGGCTCGCCGTGCTCACCCATCGCGCTGTATCTCGGCGGCACGACGCGTTCGGCGCGCATCAGGCGCTCGCGCTCGCTACCATTGGGGGCGCCCAAGCCCTTGGTATCGATGACACAGTCGGTTCACTTGAGACAGGGAAGGACGCCGACTTCGCCGCCTTCAAGGTCGACATCGCTCGCACCACCCCACTCGGCGACCCCTGCTCGGCGGCGATTTTCGCCCTACCCGGCCGCTCCGCCGAACTAGTGGCAGTGAAAGGAACCATTCTCGTAGAGCGCGGCCATGCGCGCGCATCCGATCCAACACTCACACAACGAGTTCGCAAAGCAGGCGCCGCCCTCGCCCAATGGAGCGCAGCAAAAGCTATTACGCCCGTATAACAACTGCCGACTGAGATCTGTGCATTCTCTGTCAACTGCCGCCTTTAGTTTTCGATCTGGAGGAAACGCCGTGATCCCAGCCCGGAGAAGTAGCGAATAGGCCTCCCCTCTCGGTATCTTGAAGCTCCTCCCTCAAGGATCCAGCTCAATGGCGGTCGATAACCACCACCGCATCTGGCGCGACGGCAAATTCGTTGATTGGGAAGACGCGACGATTCACGTCATGAGTCACGTCGTCCACTACGGCTCCAGCGTCTTTGAGGGAATACGCTGCTACGAGACTCCAAACGGCCCGGCCGTTTTTCGACTTGGCGCGCACATGCGGAGATTCGCGGACTCGTGCCGGATTTACCGTATGCCGCTTTCATACTCGACCGACGATCTTTCCAGGGCTGCAGTCGAGACAGTCACCGAGAACAACCTCCCGCACTGTTACCTGCGGCCGGTTGCTATCAGGACCGGCGAGCAGATGGGTGTGCTGCCGACTGACACGCCGCTCGAAGTCTTCATCATCCCGTGGACGTGGGGTACATACCTCGGCGCCGACGCACTGAAGAACGGCGCCGACGTTTGCGTCTCCAGCTGGAGACGTCCCGCTCCCGACACCATCCCAACTCTGGCCAAAGCCGGCGGAAACTACCTTGGCGGACAGCTGTCGAAGATGCAGGCACGCGTCGACAACTACGTCGAAGGAATCATGCTCGACTCCTTTGGACACGTGTCGGAAGGGAGCGGCGAAAACCTCTTCCTCGTGCGCGACGGTAAGCTGTTCACCTCGACGATTTCGTCAGGCATTCTGCACGGAGTGACGCGTGATTCGGTGATGCAGATCGCGCGCGACATGGGAATCGAGATCGTTGAAGGCTCGATACCACGCGAGATGCTCTACATCGCTGACGAATTGTTCTTTACCGGCACCGCGGCCGAGATCACCCCGATTCGATCAGTCGATCGCATCCCGGTCGGACCTGGTAAGCCAGGACAGATAACGCTGGCGATCCAGCGCGAGTACATGGGAATCGCGCAGGGAACTCTGGAAGATCGTTACGGTTGGCTGACGCCGGTGCCTACGCGTCAGACCGCTTCGACCGGCACGCGCAAAGTCAGACGGGAGCCCGTCGGCGACATGTCGGCATCGGCGGTTTAGGCTCGCGGCCGCAGGCTCCCGGGCCGACCGGCTGCGGGCAGGTAGTCATCAGTTAGTAGTTCAAGACCGTAACGCCGCCTGATGCCTGGTCGTCGGTATCTAGAGAGCCAGACATAAGCCGTTGGTGTAGTACCAGTTGTATATTTTGGTGGGTTTGCCCGGGAGGAGTGCTTGATCGTTGGTTGTCTGGCACTGAATGCTTCGTTTGAGCCGTTGACGATGGTCCCGCTTCGCCGCGCCTTGCGGCTCGTCATCGACGGAAAAGCGGAAATCGTCGAAGCAGATTCTGATCGCGTCGTTCGATCAGAGAAATTGACGCTGCCGCGTCCCGCCGTGATACGGCTGATGCGCTTCATCCACGTCCCGCGCCGCTTTCGCCGGCAGGTCACCAACACATTCCTGTTTGCTCGCGATCGCTACCGCTGCCAGTACTGCGGCCGCCTTCAGATCGAGCTCAAGCCCCGCGAATCCCTCACGCGCGACCATCTGATCCCGCTGTCGCGCGGCGGCACCAATGATTGGGGCAACGTCGTCACCGCCTGCAGTCCCTGCAACACGCGCAAGGCGAACAATCTCCCGAGCGAAATCGGGATGCACCCGCTCCACGCTCCGGTCGAGCCGCACTTCGTGCATCTGAGCTGGGCCGTTCGCCGGCTGACGCCGACGCAGGCGAAGTACATCAGGATCTTTTACGGCGAAGAGACGCTGCATCATCTCGAAGATCTTGAGCACCGGCATGCGGCAAACCAGGCGCACGGGCATCATCCGAAGGTCAGTTAACTACAAAAGAAGACCCCTGCCGGCAGCAAACTACAAACTGAAGAATACCTGCCGGCAGCTTCACTGCCCGGGAGCCAGCCGCCCCGAGCTACAAAACGGCCAGCCTCTCGCTGGCCCGTAAGGTTTATATGGGCTCGTGGCTGCCGGCTGCAAAGGCCGGTGGGCTGCAGGCAGGTAGTCATCAGTTAGTAGTTTGCTGCCGGCTGCTTTTCTAAGGTGGTAGCCCAGCTGCCGGCAGATCTCAGTTCGTAGTCAGGGCCTGAACGTCCCCGTTCTCGCCTCGTAGTGCCGCTTCTCACCGCCCAATAATCGTACAATCAGAGTTCGCACTCCCCGCCCGATTGCCGTGCCGGGGTTTTTCTTTCCGCTCACCGCTGGCTTGAGTTCTCCTCGCAGCCAGCGATTTACTTCGTCGAGATCGCTGAGCGACAGCGTCTCGACATCCAGCAACAGGTTGTAGTAACCCCGCGCCCCTTTTTTCGGCAGCGAGATGTCAACCCTGTACGGCCCCTCGACCGCGTTCTCGGCGTCGGCCACCTCGCCGTACTCCCCCAGTGACTGGGGCTTGTTGTTGATCAGGCGCACGACCTGGTATTTCTTGCCAAGCACGTCGTACTTCATCACGACATCCCATTCCGCGGCTGCTTTCAGATCGTCGAACCATCTTCCCGATTGCCACCGTTCGAGGCGGTAGTGCAGCCGGGCGGGGAATCCGTTCGCCAGCAGATCGCGCATCGCCGCATCAGCGAGCAGGCCCGATGACACCACCGAGGGCGGTTCGTCGCCCCACGCGTTGCCGGGCGGAGCCAGCACCTCTAGCCGGGTTTTCTGCGCTGCAACCGGAGAAGCGACCGCCAGCAGCGTCGACGCGAACACTGTCACTCCCCAACGACTGAAAACAGTTCCGCGACCGTGAACCGTCATTCGCTGCACTAGAATAGCCGGTGCACTCTGAGGAATACGTTCGCCGGCTCTTTCGAGCTCGACACAGCTTTCGCCACGTACACGCCGATAATCCCGAGATCGAGTCCCAGTCCAACGTCGGTTCGGAAGGTTCCGAAACGTGGGAAGCTGTGCGACGAGTACTGCAGGGTTCCCGAGGGCTGTCCGACCAGCCAGCCCCGTCCCGCGTCTACGAAGGCAACGATCGTCGGCTGCACCGTGAATCCGATGCCGCGCAGACGGATCGGCCGCGCGTTCAGAAAATCCAGCAGCGATGAATGGAGCTCCTGTCGATACTCCAGCTGCGCCAGCGCGACCCGCTCACACTGCGCGGGGCTGCCCGCCGGGATGATGACGCCATCGCTGCACTGCGAGACGTCGACAGGCCCTTCGTATTTGCGGAAATCGAATCCAGGTACGGTGCCGACACCGCCGACAGAAAATCTCCGCTGCAGCGGAAGATCATCTCCGTTCAGCCAGCCACCGAGCACCAGTCGTCCGTTGATCCAGGTCGTCGGCGACAGTCGGTTGTACCGGCGAAGATCCAGCAGGCCGCGGCCGTAGCTGACGTGCGGCGTCGTCGGTGTTCGTGCAATCGGAGACGTCAAACCGAAATCCGTGATGTCGCCGATTCCGTGTTCGTACTCTGCCTGAATCAGCCAACCCGTCGACGGATTGTCCGGATCGTTTCTGGTGTCGACGTTCGCGCGCAGGACCCCGATGTGGAAACGACCCGCATCGAACGTCGGATTGGTGCGCCACGCTTTGCCGTTGCCGAAGACCGAGAACACCCGCCGAGTGTCGGGCGACGCCCACCGCTCGTCACTGAAGTCCAGTGACAGACTGCTGCGCGCGCTCATGTTGAACGACGCAGTCGCCATCCCACCGTGACGGTTGTACCAGTCGCGGAAGTCGCGATGACCGAAGAACGCAGCTAGTCCAGCGTCGGGATCGGGGAGATGCCACCCCTCGATCGGCGCCATCACATCGTAAGAAGACAATCCCAGTCCGTACCCGCGCCCGCGTCCAACGCGCACGTCGGCCGTGGCTCGATGACCCAGATTTTGATTGTCCCAGTGAAAAGTGTTCGCGCTGCGGATGATGCCGAGCACCGATGCGTTGACCTGTGCCGCGCCAACGCTGTCGTGAAACACCGGACCGAAAAGAACCGGGAGTCCTTCGACTCGGTTGTAGGTCTTCCCTGAGCTCAGTATCAGCCCACTGCTGCGACTGGTCCTCGCCCACCAGCCATAGTGCTCTGGAAGCGTGTCGTTCGCGGATGTATCCGGCACTTGCCCAATCGCCGGAACCGCGAGCAGCAGCGCGGCAGAAACGTAGGTCCAGCGAATCATGCGCCTCTCCCCTCCCGCCTTCCGCCTCCGCTCATCCCTCGTCCCCCATCTCCAATTCCCAGCCTCTTCATTCGCCGATAGAGATTCGGCCGATCGGTCTGAAGACGACGTGCAGCGTCGGCGACATTTCCCCCAGCATCTGCAAGCGCCCGTGCAATGACAGTCCGCTCGAAGGTGTCCAATCGATCCGAGAGTGAAACCGGACCGCGCGCACTCTCGCTGGATGCCGCGATTCGCTCCCGCGCTTGGGTCGGCGTAGTAACCGGTTGGTCGTCATCCCGATCCACGATCAGGACGTCCTCTACCTGTTGCCCCGTCATCTCCGCGCCCGGATGCAGGATCGCCAGTCGTTCGACGATGTTCGCCAGCTCCCGCACGTTGCCGGGCCACGGGTAATCCCGCAGCAGCTGCAGGGCGTCGCTTCTCCAGCGTGGTTTTGCCTGACCTGTTCGCTGCAAAAACTGCTCGGAGAAATGCTCGACCAGCTCGAGAATGTCGTCTCCCCGCTCGCGAAGCGGTGGGATTGCCAGCGGAATCACCTGCAGTCGAAAGAACAGATCCTCGCGGAACGTGCCGCCCTTCACTGCGCGCTGCAGGTCGTGATTGGTCGCTGAGAGTATCCGGACGTCGGTTCTAATCACCCGGTTTCCGCCGACGCGCTGGATCTCCTGCGCCTCGATTGCGCGCAGTAGCTTCGCCTGTGCATCCGGGCCGAGGTCGCCGACCTCGTCGAGAAAGAGTGTGCCGTGATGCGCCAGCTCGAAGCGTCCGATCCGCGTTTGCGTGGCGCCCGTGAATGCGCCCCGCTCGTGCCCGAACATCTCGCTCTCGACAAGATCCTTTGGAATCGCCGCGCAATTCACCCGCACGAACGGCTTGTCGCGTCGTGGACTGGCGTCGTGAATCGCGCTCGCCACCAGCTCCTTGCCGGTGCCCGACTCGCCGGTGATAAGCACGCGGGCGTCAGTCGGCGCGACGCGGGCGATCATCTGCCTGACGCTTTTCATCGCCGGACTGTCGCCAACCATTTGCCCCGAAAAGCCGAGCTCGGCACGAAGCTGTCGTGCCACACGCCGCGTTTGGCGCAGCTCCAGAGCAGAGGAGACGGCGAGCAGCACGCCCTCCGGAGTCAGCGGCTTCTCCAGAAAGTTGAACGCGCCAAGCTTTGTCGCTTTCACTGCATCAGCGAGCCCGGCGCGACCGCTCATCATGATCACCGGAAGGTCCGGCGCTACTTCCCGCAGTCGCGCCAGCGTCGCCATTCCGTCGAGATCGCCCGGCATCATCAGGTCGATCAGCGCTACGTCGGGCTCAGTCTCTTTCACGCGTGCCACCGCTTCGACGCCACTCGGTGTCTCCGCGACTTCGAAGCCTTCGACGCTGAGCAGCGCGCCCACCATTCGCCGGATGTTTAGCTCATCGTCGGCGATCAGGACAATCGGCACTTATTAGCGGGTTTGCGCGCCTGCGCTCGACGAAGAAGCGGGTGCGATTGCAGGATTCCTTGCTTCGGATAGCAGCTTGGTGGTGAACCGCTGGCCTTCGGAGATACGCTCGACTTCGATTGCCACTGCTTCGATCGACTGTTCGATCCGCTCGAGTCGATTCGCAACCTCCAGTGGAACCTGCGGATTCTTTGAATCCGCATCCATTTTTCGTGTGTAGGCGCGCGCGACCGGAACGCCAATGGCGAGGACGATAGCGGTTGCCATTGCACCGAGCGGAACGATTATCTCTGGTCCCATTATTCTTTCCTCACGGCGGCGACGCCGTTCGCGGGTATCGTGAACTGGATCTCGGTGCCTTCGCCCAGGGTGCTGGTCGCGTTCACCGTTCCATCGTGTGCCCAGATCGCCTGTCGGGCGATAGCCAAACCTAGTCCAGTGCCGCCCGGCTTGTTGGTGACGTATGGCTCCCAGATCGTTTCCAGATGCTGCGGTGCGATGCCTTTGCCATTGTCGGCCACTGAGATTCGCACCGCATCGCGACCAGCCAGCTTCGTGGTGTCGGCTCTCACCGTGATCCGGCCGTTCTCAGCGGATGCGTCGACCGCGTTGAGCAGCACGTTGCTGAGTGCGCCGGTTAGCGCGCCGTTGTTGCCATAGACGTGCGGCAGATTTTCGTCGATCTGCAGATCCAGGCCAATGCCCGGTGGCACACTGCTGCGCGCGGTGTAGCGCACCAGCTCGCCGATGTCGATCTCCGACGCGGGACCCTCGGGCAAGCGTCCAAACTCGGCGAAACTTTTCGCCATGCGATCGAGTCGATCCGATTCCATCGCGATCACACTCACGTCTTCCTGCAACTCCGGCGGTGCCTGGCCACGCAAACGCGCCAGCGCGAACCGGATCGGCGTAAGTGGATTCTTGATCTCGTGTGCAACCCTGCGCGCGCTCTCACGGAACGCGTGCAGGCGCTCAGCCTCGACAGCCTGGCGGCGCCCGTGCTCGAGCTCCGACACCATCTCACGCATGCTCCGTCGCAAAGTTTCGAACTCCGGCGCGCCACGCACCCGGCTTTGGGTGACCTCCATCGTCGGACCGTCGTCGCCGTTGCGCTCACTGTGCGCGACGATCGTTCGCTCCGGTGGAGGCGGCAGCGGCTCGCCATGTCCGATCAGCTCCGTCCAGCGCACCAGCTCGTCGAGCGGCCGGCTTAGCTGACGACTTAAGTGGCCGGCGACACGCGACGCTGTGCCGGTCAGGATCAACAGTGCCAGCACGCCCGCGATTGCGATCACCCGCACCGTTCTCTCCGCCAGGAAGCTGTAGCGGCGCGCCTGTTCGACCGAGAGACGCAGCTCGCGCTCGTGCGCGTCAATCGCTCGTTTTTGCGCGGGAGTAAGCTGCGCCTGACGGGCGGCGGCGATGGCGCGCTCACCGCTCACGGCGACGCTGTCCCACGCCGATTGACCGGTTACGAATGGCACCACGCTGCTGACGGTCCCGCTCCACAACAAGGTCAGGACCAGCGCGGGAACGATCGCGAACAGCGACAGGATCAGCACCAGTCGCGTGCGGAAGCGCAGTTGATTCATGGGGGGTTAGGTATAAATTATACCCCGAGGACGCGACTTCGAGGATCAGCAAACGGTCAACAAAAGGTTGACGCGCTCGCATGAACCTGAAGACGCACCGCCTGCGGCGATTGTCGCAGGGATGATTCAATGGCGTGCAGCCCACATGGCGAAGAATTCGCAGGCACGCAGCCAAGCACTTAGGTAATTCCCAAAAAAAAATGAGTACACGGCCACATCGGTCCAACGCCCACACGGGAGGCGTGCACCGACACGGTCCCCCGGTTCATCGAGGACCACACGCAGTAAAACCGATCCACCGCGGGCCCCAGGCAATGTCGCCCGCACAATCGCAAGGCACCCACCACGCACCAAACGCAGCACTGCTCATCGACTTCGACAACGTCACGATGGGCATTCGCTCCGAGCTTCAGACGGAGCTGAAAAACCTGCTCTCCTCAGACATCGTCAAAGGCAAAGTCTCGGTTCAGCGCGCCTACGCCGACTGGCGGCGCTATCCGCAATACGTCGTGCCACTCGCTGAAGCATCGATCGACATGATCATGGCGACCGCATACGGCTCGGCGAAGAAGAATGCAACAGACATTCGTCTCGCCGTCGATGCGATGGAGCTGGTGTTCACCCGACCCGAGATCGGCACCTTCATTCTTCTCTCCGGCGATTCCGATTTCGCCAGCCTCGTCACCAAGCTGAAGGAGTACGGCAAGTACGTCATCGGGGTCGGCATTCGCGAATCATCGAGCGATCTGCTGGTCATGAACTGCGACGAGTACTACAGCTACAACGCGCTCGCGGGATTGGTGAAAAGCGGGGAAGAAGAAGTTGTCAAGAAAGATCCGTGGGAGCTCGTCACCGAAGCGATCGAGCGGATGCAGCGCAACAACGACGTCATGCGCGCCGATCGGCTGAAGCAGGTGATGCAGCAGATGGACAGCTCCTTCGACGAGAAAAACCTGGGCATGTCGAAGTTCTCTCGTTTCGTCACAGAGGCAGCGCACAAAGGTCTGTTGACGCTGACGAAGCTCGAAAACGGCCAATTCGAGGTCAGTCCGCCGCGTGATGGCGCGACACCGCCCGCGTTGACGTCGACCGTATCAGAGCCCGCACCAGCGCGCGTCGTGAGCGAGGAAGAGGAGTCAGATCGGGCACGCCGTAGTCGTCGCGGGCGCGGACGTGATCGCGGTGGTCGTGAGCGTCCTGCCCGCACCGAGGAATCACGCACTCCGGAAGCGCGCACGGCGGAAGCACCTCGCGCGCAGGCTCCAGCGGCTCGCGATGAAATCGGATCCAGTGGGCTCCGGCTCCGTCGCGAGGAAGCGTTCGATCTGGTTCGCCGCGCCGTCGGCAGCAACGGCGGCTCTCCGATCCGCGCCAGTCAGGCTCGAATTGCAGCACGTGATCTGCTCGGCAGAGACAGCGAGAGTCTGAACGAGCGCAACTTCATTCGGATCCTGCAGGACGCCCACGACGCGAACATCGTCGACCTGCGCCGACGCGGTGAGGACTACGAGGTCGCGGCTGCCGCACCATCGACGCCGGTCACCGAACAGCTAGTCACTGCTGAAGGCGGTCGTACGTCACCGCCAGGAGAGGCGCAAGCTCCTGCTGCGTCCTCCCGAGGTCTGTCGATCGGACGCGGTCGCGGTCGTGGGCCGATTGGCGCGAGGGCAGGGATGGTTCCACCCGAGTTGCTTTCGATCGGTGTTGTCGAGACATCCCGACCGGCCCCTGAGCCAGTCACCGAGGCGAGCATTCCAGATCTGCCAATGACCGGCGAGGATGCGCTCGGCGAGCCCGAGCCACAGCCGCGCACTGTACGCAAGCGCGCCTCTGGGGAATCGAGACCGCGTCGTGGGCGCAAATCGGCTTCGGCAGATGTGGGCTCCGAGTCCGCTCCAGTGGCCAAGCGCGCAAGAAAGAGCCGCAGCAAGAGCGCCAGCGAGTAGGATGGCCCGCAGCGAATACATGGGCCGGGTAGAGGAATCAACTCTGCTCGGCTCGAGGCCGCGCGCATCGTTTCACCGTGGCAGAATTCTGCCACGTGATTTCTACAATCGTGAGACTGAGGTCGTTGCGCGCGACATGCTCGGTACCGTGCTCGAATGTGAGACGGACGACGGCATCGCCAGCGGAATCATCGTTGAGACCGAAGCGTACCTCGGCGAGCACGATCTCGCCTGTCACGCCGCTGCCGGTAGAACCGCGCGCACCGAACATCTATACGGCCCGCCGGGCATCGCGTACGTGTATTTCATCTACGGCATGTACTGGTGCTTCAACGCCGTTACACGGCAGGCCGGCGAGCCGAGCGCGGTGCTGGTTCGCGCGCTGGAGCCGCTCGACGGGATAGCGTTAATGCACAAGCGTCGTCCGCGCATCAGCAGGGAGACCGACCTCACCAACGGTCCCGGAAAACTCAGCACTGCGCTGGGGATCGTGGGTTCGATGACCGGCAAGCCGCTTCAGCGCAAACCACTCGTGATTCGCGAAGGCGAGCCGATCGACGATGGGCAGATCGAGATCACGACGCGGATTGGTATCACCAAATCGGCCGACTGGCCACTCCGCTACATCATCCGCGGGAATCGCTTTGTGTCGCGGGGAAAGTTGTCCGCGTGAGAACTACCAGAGAGTACTAACGGCAGCCGAAATGCTCTCTGGCGGTCCGCAAAAAAAAAAGGCCCTCCGTTAGGAGGGCCGACCCATCAATCCGGTGCGCCGAGAGCTGCTAGTCCCGATCGATGGAACTGCCAAAGTTCAGACGAATGCCGAACTCGAAGAAGTTGAGCACGCTGTTGAACAGGAAACCGGGATTGCTCGGAATGATGGTTTCCTGGGCGAAGATGGCCATTTTGCTCGCCTGAATCTGAATTCCACCGATACCAACGACCGCGCTGCGGCTGCGCTCTCTCTCGACCTCGTCGAGGAATGCGTTGCTGGGGAATGTGTTGGCGCTATCGACGAAAACTCTCGCGTCGCCAAGCACGGCGATCGTATAGCCGAGGCCGGCGTAAGGAGTTATTCCGCCGAAATGTTTCGGAAACGCGAGAGCGCCAAGCGTGATTCTGCGCATGTCGTTGACGCGAATCGTGCGCTGGCCGGTGTTCGACGACGGATCAACGAACTCGAGATCTCGCTGGAAAATCGACTGGTTGCCTGAGACGTAAAGGCCGCCCTTGCTGCGTGTGATCACCCAATCGATGCCGAGGTCGACCGTCGACGTGTTGCCGTGGCCGGGGACCGAGAAGGTGTTGATTCCGGACTTGAATCCCCAGAACCATGAATTGTCGAAGTTCCGATTTTCCTGCGCGCGTGCGCTCCCGGACACGACGACCGTGGCGACGACCGCCACGAATACTGCTCTGAGCTTCTGCATTAAGGCGTCCTCTAGATTATGCCTAGCTTTGTCCCGACGCTCTTGAACGCTGCGATTGCCTGGTCCAGATCGTCGCGTGAGTGGGCAGCGCTCAGCTGACAGCGCACGCGCGCCTGCCCTTGGGGAACGACCGGAAAGCCGAATCCCGTCACAAAGACGCCTTCATCCAGCAACATGTCACTCATTTTGATGGCGGTCGCCGTCTCACCCACGATTATAGGGACGATCGGGGTCTCTCCAGGTAGCGGTTTGAACCCCGCTTCGGCGATCGCGCCACGGAAGTAGCGCGTGTTGTCGCGGAGCTTACCAACGAGTTCCGGATGCCTCTCCAGTTGTCGGATAGCGGCCAGCGCGCTGCTGGCAACCGTCGGTGGCAGCGCGTTCGAGAACAGCTGAGGCCGTGAGCGCTGGGTCAGCATGTCGCAAAGGCCTGCCGAAGCTGCCACGAATCCGCCAGCCGCGCCTCCGAGCGCCTTGCCCAGCGTCGACGTGATGATGTCGACCTCACCGAGCACACCATAATGTTCGGGCGTGCCGCGCCCGGTCGCGCCGAGCACGCCCGTCCCGTGCGAGTCGTCGACTGCGACGATCGCATCGTAGTCTTTGGCGATCTGCAGGATCTCCGGCAGTTTGGCAACGCTGCCTTCCATCGAGAACACGCCATCGGTCCAGATCAGCCGGCGGCGCGCCGTCTTCGCGCTCTCCAGCTTCGCCCTCAGGTCGTCGAGATCTGAATGCTGATAGACAGCAGTGGTGCATTTGGTGATTGCTTTCGCCAGTCTGATCGAATCGATGATCGAGGCGTGATTGAGCGCGTCGGACACGACGAAATCGTTCTGCTCGACGATGGTGGCAGTGAGACCTTCGTTTGCATTCCACGCCGAGACGTAGCTCATCGACGCTTCGGTGCCGACGAGATCGGCGATTGCCTGCTCGAGCTCGCGGTGAACTTCGAAAGTTCCGCAGATAAAGCGCACGCTCGCGGTTCCAGCGCCGTATTTCTTCAACCCATCGATTCCCGCGGCAACAACTACAGGATCGTTCGATAGACCGAGGTAGTTGTTCGAAGAGAGAATAACGACTTCTCCTCGCCCCTCCATCTGCACGCGCGCCGCCTGGGGTGACTCCAGATAATTCAACCGCTTGTAAACTTTGTCCGCTTTGAGCTTCTCGATCGCCGCGTTCAGGTCCGCGTCGAGTTTCTCATTGAGTGCCACTTAGTTCCCCTCAGTTCGTAGTTGCGCCTCCCGCATCCCGCATCCCGCTACAGGCTAACCGCTAACCTCGAATATCACCTTGCCCGCTTCGCCCGACTTGATCGCCTCAATCGCCGCATCCGCTTCAGCAAGTGGGAAACGGTGAGTGATTACCGGCGCTGGATCGAACTCGCCCGAGCGCAGGAATCGCGTCATCTGATGCCACGTCTCGTACATGCGCCGCCCAACGACGCCGTAGATGGTCAGACCCTTGAAGATCACTTCCGTGGCGAGATCGAAATCGACCTTCTTCGAGGGAATTCCGAGCATCTGAACGCGACCGCCGACCCGCACCAGCGCGAACGCCTGGTGAATCGCAACCGGCACGCCCGACATCTCCAGCACGACGTCTGCGCCCAGTCCATCAGTCGCACTCTTTACCAGTTCGACCGCCGCCTCGGGATGCACCGCGTGGTGCGCACCCATCTTCTTGGCCAACGCCAGTCGAGTGTCGTTGACGTCTGTGGCGATGATCTGTGAAGCGCCCGCAGCTTTGCAGATGCCCACCGCGAAGATCCCAATTGGTCCGCATCCCGTGATCAGCACCACCGCGCCGGGAATGTCTGCGGTCAGCACGGTGTGAAACGCGTTGCCCATCGGATCGTGGATGCCGCCGACGTCGTACGAAATCTCGTCATCGAGGTGCCAGACGTTGGTCGCCGGCATTGAGATGTATTCCGCGAAGCATCCATCGCGATCGACGCCGATGATTTTGGTAAACGGACAGACGTGTGCATTACCGGTCCGGCACAGCAGACATCTGCCATCGACGATGTGTCCCTCTGCCGTCACACGATCGCCTTCCTTCACGTCGGTGACGAGCCGCCCGACCTGCACTACGTCGCCGGCGAACTCGTGACCAACGACGAAGGGCGGCTTGCACCGCCCCTTCGCCCACGCGTCCCAATCGTAGATGTGGACGTCAGTCCCGCACACACCGGCACGCCGCACACGAATCAGGACTTCGTCCTCGCGGATGCGCGGCTCCGCGACATCCTTCAGCTTGAAACCAGGCGACGCGGATTCTTTTACCAGCGCTTTCACGTGCACGAACTCCAGAGAAGACGAATCTGCTGAGAACGAAAGTCAAACCTGCTCACTGCGCGACACTTTTGGAAGTGATCGCAGCGTAGCGAATCACCTGGATAAACGCTCGCAATCAATGCAAGCGCGCGACCACATGGTTTCACTGACTTCGATTGAATCGGCGTTTCTTGTGATGCACGCACATCTCTTGCAACCGGATTCGCGCAACGAGTTTCAGGTGAATCATGTCGACTCGTTCGAGTGAGCTCTTTGGTAATTCGCGGCCGTGAGGACGCGATGCAGCACTTGCCGACTCGATCAGGAGCTGGTGAGCGGTCTTACTTCATCGTGGAGAGAACATGGCAGCAGCAAGGAAACGTGGTCGCAAGTCAGCCGCTAGGAAGGGAGCAGGTACTCGTGGGCGCAGCAAAGCCGCCCGCAGTGCGTCGGCCCGCAAAGGTGCGCGGACCCGTGCGCGGAACAAAGCAGCCCGTAGTGCAGCGCGGCGCAAGGGAGCGCGGAAGCGGCGGTAGCTTCCAACAGAAGGAGCAGTGCATACGAAAGCCGGCGAAATCGCCGGCTTTCTTTTTCGCTCGCGATTTATCTCGAGTAGCGCGCGCTCGCCAGCTCTATGATGCGCGCGATCATCGCTGGATAAGCTAGTCCGCTTTTTTCTGCCGCCCGCGCAAACTCGCTGTTCTTTTCGAGATAGCAGTTGGGATTCGCCTCGATTACGTAAACCTGCTCTTCGGCGGTCACCCTGAGATCGATGCGGCCATAGTCGCGCAGCCGCAGCGCCTGGAATGCGTCGATGGCGACACGCTGAATCTTTTCCGTCAGCTCCTCAGACAAGTCACTCGGAAATATCGATTGTGTTCCCTCGAATTCCGCCCCTTTCTCGTCGCCTTCGTCCCCCCACTTCGCTTCCCAGCTTGCAATCTTCGGCAGCCCCGCCGGAAACTTGGAGAAATCGAGCTCGATGATCGGTAACGCTTCGACCTTGCTGTTGCCGATCACGCCAACGTAGAACTCGCGACCGTCGATGAATTCCTCCACCAGCACCGGTGATTGGTACTCCTGCTGCGTCGAGCTGATTACGTCTAACAGCTCCTTGATGTCGTTCACGACCGATTTCTGTGTGATGCCGAGCGAAGCATCCTCTTGAGGCGGCTTCACCAGCAGCGGGAAGTCAATCTCGTGTGCCCAATCGACCTGACCGCGATACATGGTCGCGAACTTGGCACTCTGAATTCCGTGAAATGCCAACACCTTCTTCGTCAGTGTCTTGTCGCCAGCCAGAATCAAACCGGCGGGGCTCGATCCCGTGTAGCGGAGATCCATGAGATTGAGAAGCGCGGCCACGTTCGATTCCAGCGCGCTCTTTCCGCGAAACGACTCGGCCAGGTTGAACACAAGGTCGGGCTGCGAGGACTTGAGCTGTTCGATCACCGGCTCGACCGCGTCGTCGACAACAGTCCGCTGCGGCGTGTGACCATTCTCTGTGAGCGCCTGATCCAGCTGGTCGAGTAGCGGATCGACCGGGGGCTCGAGAGCGTCCTTGGTGTGGAGGACGGTGATTTTCACGACTTGGGCGCCTTGCCGCCGTCCACCGTATTGGTATGGCGATAGTTCATCATCACCGCGGTGCCAAACGCTGTCAGCTCGATCAAGGTCGACGCCTCGAGTCCTCCCAGCTGGAGCTCCAGCTGCCGGGTACGGTCGACGAGAAAATCGACAAACTGCCGCACGACCGACGCGCTCTCGCCGGTCCAGTATGAAATGCGGGCGACGATCTCGCGGCGATGCCGCGCGATGAAATCAGCAGCTGACGCTGCGCCGGGTGCCTGATCGCGCGCGACGAAGATGGTTCGCAGGTCGCCGTCAAAGATGCGCGGGTCCCGGATTGGAATGGATTCGTCGTCCTCGTAGTGCTCCGCGACTGTGTACCGCATCGCCGTGACCGGCAGATCATCTTCCGACGGCTCGACGACCGGCGGTACCTGGTGCGCGATCTCCTTCATCACGCTGTCGACATACTCGAGTTTGCGCAGCGCACCCCAGCCTTCGTACGAGGCCCGCCAATCGAAAGTCGGTGTCAGCCATACCGCAAAGGTCTCCGCGAAATCTTCATCGGGATGTTTTTGCGCGTACCAGCCGAGGATGTGTCGAACGTAGTCGTGTGAAAATGGATCGGCGCGATACCGCTCGCGATAGGGCCGCGAGTAAGGGCCAAAAATCTTCCGCCAGTCGGGACGATCGTAGAGACGATACGCGTAGTTGAACGCGTGTCCCGCCTCGTGCCGCAGGTATTGCATCGATTCGCCCTCACTCTCGACCGCCGCGGAATAGTCTTCCTCGATTTTAGAAAGTCGAGGATCCGCTAGGTAAAACGGGACGCCGATCAATGGCGTCCCGTCCGGACATCCCCACTGATCGCTTAAGTAGACCGGCGGGCGGAAATCGAGTCCCTTCGCGTTTAACTCGTCGTAAAGCTGCTTGACCAGCTTTTCGAGCAGCGTTCCGCGGATCTCGAGACCAATGTCCGAGATGCGCTGGGACAACAGCGCATGCCGTTCGCCTTCCCAGCCAGGGGACTGTTCCACGGGGTTCAGAGGGGCAAGCAGTGTACCCGCATTCGTGCGTTTAACCCGGCGTGGAGTCGCAATTAAAAAGCCCCGCGACTCAGTCGCGGGGCTTCTATAGCCGGCAATCCGGGGCAGCCTAGGCAGCGCGAGTTTCCTGTTCCTCTACGTTCTCTGGTGCAGGCGCCCAGATGTATGCCGCGAAAACGGGAATCGGCTCGGTCTTGTCCCCGCGCGATATGACAATACCCATTGGCTCGGATGAATTCGTGTCCTTACGATCCTTCTTCATAACTCTCTCACTTGATAGGTGCCACACCGTGGCTCGGCGCCTTTCATAGGCACCCGATATGCCAAATGGGACGCAATTTCCAAGTGATTGTTAATGAAGAACTTACGCGATGTCGGCGCTACGCCTGAGCCCCCGATTGTTGCAAATTGACACGCGCCTTGAGGACACCTGTGTCTACATGACACAGGGAGCCGGTAGTCAGCTGGCGACTTTGCGGGCGAGGAACGTCTTCGATGAAGCGGAATCGTCTTCGACCGAAATCGACCAGCCCTTGTACTGCTTTTTGAGTTCGGTCACTGACAGCCCCTTGCCGCGTACGATGGTGCCAACGAGGTGAACCCCGCCGTCGCGGGTCGCGCCCTGTAGCAGCTCGAACGCTCGACTACGCTCATTCACGGAAAGTCCATTGAATGCGTCGGGGGTGCAAACGACCGCCCCTAGCTGCACGTCGGGCGACCAGTCGGTAATGTCAGCCACGTAGCTCTGGATTCGATCGGCGAGCCCTGCTTCCTGGGCGACGTTCATGACACGTTCGAGCGGAGCGACCTCACGATCGACCGCTGTCACTTCGCACCCGTGCGCGGCCAGATAAAGAGCGGTGCGGTCGATGTCGCCACCCGCGACCAGAACCTTGGATTCAGCCGGTGGGTGCACCTCACGGGCGAGCACGCCATCGGGACGAATGCCCCAGTGCTCGGGGCGGCGATACTCTTCGAGCATCTTCAGGCGCTTTCTTCGCCAGGTCGCGTAGGAGGGAATGCGCAGCCGCTTGCGGATTATGCGATCTACTTCCGCCCAGAGCAGCAGCTCGTCCATCAACAGCTGCTCGCTGGCTCGCAGAGACGCGGCGGCCTCATCGCCAATCTTGAGAAGGGCGGATCGGGAAACCGAATCCTTGTAGTTCTCGATCTCGTCCTCTACAAACAGCTCGTATTCGTGTTTGAGAGAGCGAGGATTTTGTTGCGACATGGCGTTGGGCAGGAGAAACGTGCTCTAGCCAGGTGTTTAAAGTAGGCGTACTTTGTGATCGCGCAAGAGCAACTTTGTGCTAGCTCTGCTGTTCACGCCCAGGCTAAGCTCAACAAACAACAATAGTTCCGCCTGCGGCTTCATCTAAGGTGAGAGTGCAACCAGACCCGATCTCAGGGCGTACCGCACCAAACTCACGACGTCATGCATGCCGAGTCGCTTCATTAATTCGCCCCGGTGGCTCTCCACTGTCTTGATGCTGAGGCTGAGCTTGTCCGCGATTTCGCGGGTGCGATGACCCTCCGCCACCAGCCGAAGCACCTCCACCTGACGCGCGGTCAGCTTCCCGAGAGGCTGCCTTCTCTCTATCGCCGTGGTGATCGCTGATGGGAGCCGGTGCAAATTCTTTTTGATGACGATATCCTCAGCCCCATTCCGCAAGCAGGACACAGCAGAGACACCGTTGATCGCTTCGGTGACCACGATCAGCGGCGTCGCGGGGCTCTGATACCGGAGGACGTTTAGCGCATCGTTCGCGCTCAACGCCGAGCCGTTGTAGTCGGAGAGAACCGCGTCGGGTTGCAGCTCTTCGAGTAAAGTCTTCAGAGCGTCTGGGTTGGTCACACTCCGCTTTTCGACCGCTACGCCAACCGCGGATAGCTGCTGTTCGATTAGGTCGGCATCGGCCTTATTGTCGTTTAGGACGAGAACACGTGAAGGATTCATAATTTTGTTAGAGTTCGAGGGCGCCAGATCGGGCGGCGCGGGCTGCGCGCGGCAGCAAAACTTCGAGCTTCAATCTGGATTTCGGGCAGATTCACCGGCTCATTCGCAAACTAAGTCAGGGTATTTCCCGCTGCAATCGCTGGTCCATTCCTGGAGTCCGTGTCCCATGAGCCGCATGAGCGATGCCTGAATTACCGGAAGTCGAGAAAGCGGCCCGGGCGCTGGCGAAAGCCGCGGTCGGCAAAATCGTCGCCGCCGTCCGGCCGATCCATCCATCGCTGAAAAGAAGGTTCACCCCGGCCCATGCGCGTCGCTCGAAAGGCAGGCGCGTCGAGAGCGTCGAACGTCGCGGGAAACATCAGCTCCTCAATCTCGATAGCGGCGACACCATCGTCATCCATTTCCGCATGAATGGGGATTGGGAAATAGGAACCGTTGATGACCCCGTCGATCGGTTCGCCCGCGCCGTCATCGACCTGACCGACGGGACGCGGATCGCCCTCGTTGATCGCCGCGCTCTTTCCACGATCACTCTCGATCGCGAAGGTAGCTCATCGCTGCCAAAGCTTGGCCGCGAAGCGAGCGATCCCTCACTCGATGCCGCCTATCTGTTTGACGTGCTGCAGCGTCGCAAAATCGCAATCAAGCCCGCGTTGATGGATCAGGCCGTGCTCGCCGGACTCGGCAACATCTACGCGGCGGAAGCACTGTGGGAAGCTCAGATCGATCCGCGGTCGGCTGCCGCGTCAAAATCGTCCGATACGCTCGCCAAGCTCGTTGAGGCAATTCGACTCGTGCTCAGCCCAAAACGGCGACGTCCCGGGCGGTACACCGAATCTCGCGGCCGCAATCGCTTCGCCGTCTATGATCGCGAAGGCGAGGAATGCCGACGATGCGGTGGGACGATTCAGCGGATCGTCCAGGCAGGAAGGTCGACTTACTTCTGTCCGGATTGTCAGACCGGCTAATCCATTACTTCCAGCAGCGCGCCCTTGATGTATCCGGTCTCCGGAATCGTCAGTACCTCTGGATGATCGAGCGGCTGGCCGGTTAAAGCTCGAATCGCGACCCGGCGCCCACTGTCCGCTGCCGCATCCTGGAGCATCTCCAGAAAGAGCGGCTTCGTGAGATGAAAACTGCAGCTCGCGGTATAGAGCAGGCCACCGGGAGCGAGCAGCTTGATCGCGCGCATGTTCACGTCCTTGTAACCGCGCAGTGCGCCAGCCAGCGCGCCCTTCGTCTTCGCGAAAGCAGGTGGGTCGAGCACGATGGTGTCGAAGGTCACGCCCTCGCGTTCCTTCTCGCGCAGAAAGTCGAACGCGTTTGCTTCGACGAATGAGATGTTGGTGAGCGAATTGCGCGTGGCGTTCTCCGCCGCTCTCATTAAAGCCGGTCCCGATGAATCGAGCGCAGTCACGTGCGTTGCTTTGCGCGCAAGATGCAGCGCGAACGATCCGTGATAGCTGAAACAGTCAAGCGCGCGGCCGCGTGCAACGGTGCCGACGAAATGTCGATTTTCCCGCTGGTCGAGGAAGGCGCCGGTTTTCTGTCCGGTAAACGGCGCGGCCAGGAATTTTATTCCGTACTCGTGCACCTCGATCTCGCGCGGAACCTCTCCGTCGAGCACGACCGTCTCGCGCGTTAAACCCTCCTTCGCGCGAAGCGCCACATCGTTGCGCGCGAGAATTCCAGACGGCTCGGCGAGAGAGCGCAGCGAATTGAGGATCTCGTCTCGGAATCGCTCCAGTCCAGCGCTCATGAATTGCACAACCAGCCATTGATCGTACCGATCGCAGACGAACGAAGGTATTCCGTCGGCTTCACCATGAACCAGACGCATCGCGTTGGTGTGATCCTCGAGCGGAACGCGGCGCGCGATCGCAGCCGCGATGCGCTCATCCCACCATGCCTGGTCGATCACCGCGTCGGGATTGTGGTCCAGCATCCGCAGCGAGATTTCCGACAGGGGACTCCATAGCGCCCAGCCGAGGGGCTTCCCGCGATTGTCGTGAACGAGAACGGCTCCCGCATCAACCAGCGGCCGTTCTGTCACGTCGCTCCGGTATATCCAGGGATGGCCGGCCAGCCACCGGCGCGCTCCCTTGGCGCTCACTTTTGCAACGGTCATGCGTCAATCTATCAAACGAGGTATTCGTCGCTTGCGGCCGTACGGTTCTTGCGAAAGGGAGGGCATGCGCGAGATCGTACCCTTCTCAGTCACCGTCGCCGCCGGCGGACTTCTCTACCGCGAGCACGCCGCTCGAACCAGGGCCGAGCGACTCACTGCAGCGACCATGGAGACGCTGCTGAACGCGATCGACGCCAACGACGAGCAGACGGGGAAACACGTTCGTCGGGTTGCGTCCTATGCGTTGATTCTCGGTGAGGCCGCCGGCCTCGACGAGCACACTCTGCGCAGCGTCGAGCGCGTCGCGCTGTTCCACGACATCGGGAAGCTGCACGAAGCTCTGACTGACATCTTCCATGAGTCCGCCAAACTCACCCCGGAAGAACGCCGAGCCGTGAGAACCCATCCACAGCGTGGTGCTGAAGTTCTCGACCCACTGAGCGCATTCTATCCTGATCTGGGCGTTGGTGTGGCTGCGCACCACGAGCGGTGGGATGGAAAGGGCTATCCGCGCGGTCTCAAGGGGAAAAGAATCCCTCTGCAGGCGCGAATCGTCACGATCGCAGACAGCTTCGATGCGATCACGCATCGGCGACGCTATAGCGCGGCGAGAAGCCTGGGTGAGGCAGTAAAAGCGATTCGCGAAGGGCGCGGAACGCAGTTCGATCCGGATCTTGTTGATCTTTTTCTGAGCAAGCCGGTAATCGGCAGGATCGACAAGGCGATGCGGCGAGCTCATGCCCCGGACCGCCTCAGTGAGAAGCGACGTCACGGGGAACGAGAATCAGTTCCGGACGTTACGTTCCGATGGCGGACACGATCTCGCGGGTCGCCTGCTCAGGATCGGCAGCCCTGAAGATCGCGTTTATTACTGCAACACCGGCCGCCCCATGCATCACGATCTGCATCGCACGGTCTGCGGTGATGCCCCCAACTGCAACTGCCGGATGGTCGACGAGTGCCTTGAGCCGCTCGAATCCATCTACTCCAATCGCGGTTCCAGCATCACTCTTGGATTCCGAGCCGAATACCGGGCCGATACCCACGTAATCCGCGTTTTTCGCGTTGGGCACTTCCGCCTCGCTGCCTAGCGACGCTCCAATGATGAAGCCGGCCGGCGCAAATCTGCGAATCGCTTCGACGGGTAAGTCCGCTTCGCCTACATGGACGCCGGCCGCACCCGCCGCCAGCGCAATGTCAGCTCGGTCGTTTACGATCACTGGCACTTTTACTCTGCCAATGATGTTCCGTGTTATCTCGACGACCTCGCGCGGCGAAGCGCCCTTGAGTCGGACCTGTATGCTGGTTGCTCCGCCTTGTGCCGCGGCTGCCACACGGTCGACCAGCGTCGCGCGGCGATCCTCGGCGTCCTCGGTAATTGCGACGAGACGCAGGATGCGCGGGTCAAGCATTTCTATTATCGACTGGAGGCAGTTCCGCTTGAGCTTTTCTTGGTCGATGTAGTCGACTTCCTGGTCGTCGACTTTGCTGGAGTCTTGCTTGTCGTTCTGGACGAGCTCGACACAGTTCGCCTGGCGCTGCTAGAAGCCTTTGTCGACTTGATCGGTGAAGTGCTTCGGCTAGAAGGTGACGGGGCCGCCTTCGTTGATGTGAGCCGCGTTGTCGATGCCTTCGGAGCTTCGGCCATCGCCAGCATTCGCGGCGTCGTCTTCTTCGGCATCGCCGCCCGAACCTGACGCACTGCGTTCGCGTGCTGTTCGAGCGTCATGCGAAACTCGTGGTGCCCGTCCTGGCTGGCGACGAAATACAGGTATTGAACGTTGGCTGGGCTCGCTGCCGCGGCCAGACTCGCCACTCCTGGTGATGCGATCGGTCCGGGCGGAAGGCCCTTGTTCACGTAGGTGTTGTATGGCGACTTGATGGCGAGATCCTTGTACAGCACGCGGCCGACGTGATGGCCCAGCGCGTACTGAACGGTCGGATCAGCCTGCAGCAGCATCCCCTTTCGCAGCCGATTGTAGTAGACCGCCGCAATCACCGGTCGTTCCTCCGGCAATCTCGCCTCTTTCTCGACGATCGAGGCCATCGTGACGAGATCATTGCGATTGATCTTCATCGCCAGGGCCGCCGAATCCCATGACGGCTTCCATCGCCTTTCGAACGAGTACACCATCTCACGCACCGCCTGCCGCGCAGTAGTGCCGAGTGGGAACGCATAGGTGTCGGGAAAGAGGTAACCTTCGAGTGTTGGATTCGGCACGTCGAGTCGCGCGAGCAGCGCGGTGTCACGAACTGCCGCTGTCACCGACTCCGCTGGAACCTTGAGGGTCCTGGCGAGAGCCGGCGTGATCTGAGCGATCGTCCAGCCTTCCGGAATGGTGACCGTATTGACCAGTCCGTGACCGCCATTCAGCGCATCGATGATCGAATTCCACGGCGTGCCGTGCTTGAGCAGATAGGTGCCCGGCTTGATGTTCCTGTCGCCACCGACGACACGCCCATAGAGGGTGAACAACTTCGCCGAGCCGATCACACCATCGTGCGACAGCGAGTCCGCGGCCTGGCCGAAGCTTGCACCGCGGGGGATGATTACCCGGACCGGTGCGCCGTGCGGCTCGCCTGCACACGCCGCGACAAATACGCACGCCGCAATGACTGCGGTGCGCATCTCACGTCGACGCATTGAGTGCATGTTGTAGCAGAATCGCTGCAGCGAGGGCATCTACATCACCTTTCCTGCCGCGCGCCGATTGCTCCATCTCTTTAACCGTGCGTAACGCGGCTGCCGTGGTAAACCGTTCATCATAGAAACGAACTGGCCTACCCGTACGTTTCGCGATTTCAGCGCCAATTTGGCGTACTTCTGCCGTCCAATCGGTCTCGTTGCCCTCTCCGTCGAGCGGAAGCCCAATTAGATAGCCCTGAGCCTCGAGCTCGGTAGCGCGCGCGATGATTTTTGTGATCGGGGGTCGCTTGCCTGCGCGACGCTCGATGTAGCCCGCCGGTGACGCAATGATCCCGAGCGGATCGCTGATCGCGAGGCCGATTCTCTTGCGACCGTAGTCGATGGCCAGAGTCCGCGCCAGCGCAGTGTTCACGCTTCGCTAGCCCTGCGCCATTTGCGTGAAGAATTCCTTGTTGTTCTTTGACTTCGCCATCTGTCGCAGCAGGAATTCAATCGCTTCAGCCTCCGGTCGGTCGGCCAGGAATTGGCGGAGCAGAATGACGCGGTTCATCTCGGGTTGCGTGAGCAGCAATTCTTCTTTCCGCGTACCGGAGCGGAAGATGTCGATCGCCGGATAGATGCGACGATCGGCGATCTTGCGGTCGAGAACAAGCTCCATGTTGCCCGTGCCCTTGAATTCCTCAAAGATCACGTCGTCCATCCGCGAGCCAGTCTCGGTGAGCGCGGTGGCGATGATGGTGAGCGAGCCGCCACCATCGATGTTGCGCGCTGAGCCGAAGAACCGCTTCGGCTTGTGCAGGGCGCTGGCATCGACGCCTCCCGACAGAATCTTCCCGGACTGCGGCGCGACGGTGTTGTGCGCGCGAGCAAATCGCGTCAGTGAATCGAGCAGGATGACGACGTCCTTGCCGCTCTCGACGAGGCGCTTCGCCTTCTCGAGCACCATGTCCGCCACCTGCACGTGACGTGGCGCACCCTCATCGAACGTCGAGCTCACCACCTCTGCGCGGGTGGTGCTGGCAATCATCTCCGTCACCTCTTCCGGCCGCTCGTCGATCAGCAGCACGATGATCGTAACCTCGGGATGATTCTCGGCGATCGCATTGGCGATCTTGTGCAGCAGGATCGTCTTGCCGGCGCGCGGTGGCGACACGATCAGGCCTCGCTGGCCTTTTCCGATCGGCGACATGATGTCGAAGACCCGCATGCTTAGATCGCCGTCTTTTGTCTCCAGCCGCAGGCGCTCATCGGGGTATTGCGGCCGCAGATTGTCGAAGGGAATCCTGTCCTTGGCTTTCTCCGGATCTTCGCCGTTGACGCTCTCGACTTTGAGCAGCGCCAGGTACCGCTCCCACGGTTTGGGCGGTCTCACCTGGCCGCGCACTTCGTCGCCGGTTCTCAAACCGAAACGCTTGATCTGTGACGGTGAGACGTAGATGTCGTCGGGGCCCGGCAGGTAGCTCCAGTCCTGACTGCGGAGAAAGCCGTACCCCTCGGGCAAGATCTCCAGCACGCCATCACCATGCAGCATGATGTCGGTGTCGAGGAGATTCTGTTCGATCTGGAAAATCAGATCCTGTTTTCGGAGACCGGCTGATCCGTCGATCTTCAGACCGTCGGCCATTTCCTGAAGTTCAGTGACTGATTTTCGCTTTAGTTCGGCGATGTCCACGAGATGTGGATAGAGTGGGTCGGTAAAGCAGATGCCCGATCAGCGGGCGGTTGCGAAGGAGGGGTCGAACGGGAAGGTGCGGAGGGAAGCGGCGGGCGGTGATTTCACCCGAAAGTAAGCGTCGAAAAAAAAGGGGTCAAGCTCAGGGTCGAATGTAACGCATCGGATTGCTTTTGATGTCTTTCACCAGCCCCGCCATCAGCTCGTGTTGCTCGGCAAGTTTTCGCGCGAGCACGCTGTCGGAGTGAACGGCAGCGATTGTCCCGAGCGGACTCGTTGCCAGCGAGCGCAGAGTATCGAGCTCGGCGAGCACGTGCGACGCCGTCGTGGCCAGCGTCGAATCTTTCCTGAAGCGACCAATGGCGCCGCGGTTCGACGAGACCAGTCTCCGAAGCGAGTCGGCCGCTGCCATCACGTGCGCCGCTCGAGTCTGCAGATTGCCGCGCAACGCACTTGCGATCGCGCCGTTCCCGCGGGCTCGTGAGTTGAGACTCGAGACGCCGGCGGTGACATCCGGTAGGTCGGGCAATCCGTTCGCGCGGATGTTGCCGATCGTCCCGACAGGTTGACCTGCTTTTCTCGTGATTTGCTTTGAGGTCGTGACGAGCTTGCCAACGCTCGGGATCAGCTTCGCGGCTCCTTCCGCGACGGCGCCAATGCCTGCGAGCGGGGCGGCATGCAGCGTATCACCATCCTTGAGCGGTGGCGAGCCGATAGTGCCAGCCGAGATGAAGATGACCGGCGTGCCGATCAAGGTGCCACCCGCACGGATTTGCGCGTAGGAGTCACGCCGCACGTGCGTCAACGCCTTTTGCAGAAACTCCGTCTTGATCAGCAATCGTTCGAGCGTATCGGTGCCGGGAGGACGAAACGAAATGTCCGTGACGAGCCCGTCCTTCTCACCAGCCAGCCAGACCTCGGTGCCGGCCAAAACACCAGGCGCTTCATCGGTGACTACGTAAAGGGTGACCTTCTTGCCATGCAGCCCGCCAACTCGCGCAAACGCGAAAATCGAGAATACGATTACGGCAAGGACGGCGACGGCAATGAGTCCACCCTTCAGCTCCCGCCAGTGTATCTGGTGCGGCATGGAGCGAATATAAACATGGCGTTTCGCTACTGCTTATTTTATTGGCGACCATGATCGCCAATAACACCTGCGAATGCTGATCGGCGTCCCGCGCGAGATCGCGACCGGAGAACGGCGCGTCGCACTGGTACCCGAAGTAGTGTCACAGCTCACGCGCACCGGCCATCGTGTGGTCATTGAGCACGATGCCGGACTCCGCGCGGGTTTCACCGATGATTCCTACCGCGATGCCGGCGCAGAGATCGCCGATTCGTCGAGCGAGGTTTACGCCAACTCGCAGATGATTCTCAAAGTCCAGCGACCCGGTCGCGATGCATCGAGCGGCGAAGCCGAGCTGGATATGATGCGCGATGGAACGGTCCTGATCGGGCTGCTGCAGCCGTCGGCCGATCCCGCGTTATTCCAGCAGCTCGCCGAGCGGAACGTCACAGCGCTGACGATGGAGCTGGTGCCGCGCACTACGCGTGCGCAGATGATGGACGCGCTTTCCTCGCAGAGCACCGTCGCCGGTTACAAGGCAGTGCTCCTCGCCGCCAATGCTCTCCAGAAATTTTTCCCAATGCTGATGACGGCGGCGGGAACGGTGCGTCCCGCTCGGGTGCTGGTCATCGGTGCGGGTGTAGCAGGTTTGCAGGCGATTGCCACCGCCCGTCGCATCGGCGCGGTGGTGGAAGCCTTCGACACCCGGCCGGTAGTCAAGGAGCAGGTGAAGAGTCTGGGCGCGACGTTCGTTGAGCTCGATGTGCACGGCGAAGACGCGCAGGACTCGGGGGGCTATG
>Ga0075426_10000212_pt1 | contig 38562 bp, 21 predicted proteins | sample SoiMethybrSBSTD5_FD_75304 | JGI IMG/M metagenome (GOLD analysis project Ga0075426, IMG submission 75304) | Bulk soil microbial communities from a Populus tree surrounding site in Tennessee, USA - Soil MetaG P. TD hybrid SBSTD5 | ecosystem: Environmental > Terrestrial > Soil > Tree plantation... | reverse complement strand
TCGAACCTGAAGGAAGTGAAGGCGCGCTCCGGGCGGGTGATCGCCGTGGCCACCGAAGGCGACGAGGAGATCGCCGAGGCCGCCGACCATGTGCTGTGGATTCCCCCGGCGCCGGAGCTGCTCTTGCCCATTCTCGAGATCGTCCCCCTGCAGCTTCTGGCTTACCACATCGCGGTGCGGCGCGGCTGCGATGTGGACCAGCCGCGCAATCTGGCCAAGTCGGTCACCGTGGAGTAGGCATAGGCTGCTGTGTGCAGGCAGGGCTTCCGGCCGGCCACGCGGGTAAGGACCCGCACAAGTTTCGAACTTTTTAATTTTGGAGGAGGCTTAATTGACACCGCATGTTCCCTCAGTAACTCATACCGCAACTATTCACACCACTTCCCATCTCAATGCTCCCCACGGCGGCGTGCTGGTAGACCTGATGGCTCCGGCGGAACGGAAAGCTGAGCTGCGCGCGGCGTCCCGCGACTGGCTCTCCTGGGACCTCACGGCGCGGCAAGTGTGCGACCTGGAACTGCTGATGAACGGCGGCTTCTCGCCTCTTCGCAGTTTCCTGGGCCAGAAAGATTACGAGTCGGTTTGCAGCAACATGCGCCTGGCGGATGGAACCATTTGGCCCATGCCCATCATGCTGGATATTAACGAAGAGTTCGCCCGCCAGCTGAAGCCCGGCCAGAGCATCGCATTACGTGATCCCGAAGGCGTGATGCTGGCGGCGCTGCACGTAACCGAGATATGGCAGCCCAATTTGCTATCGGAAGCGGAGTCGGTATTCGGCACCACCAACCCCGAACATCCCGGCGTAGGGTACCTGGTTGGAAAGGTACAGCCCTATTACGTGAGTGGGCGCCTGGAAGGCGTACAGCTCCCCACGCACTACGATTTCCGTTCCTTGCGGCTCACGCCCGCTGAACTGCGAGCGGAGTTTGCTCGTCTGGGCTGGAAGCGCATCGTTGCCTTCCAGACTCGCAATCCCATGCATCGCGCTCATTTTGAGCTGACCCTGCGAGCCGCCAAGGGGGTAGAAGCGAACCTGCTGGTCCATCCGTCGGTCGGGATGACTAAGCCCGGCGATGTGGACCACTACACGCGTGTGCGCTGCTATCAATCCATTCTGCCGCACTATCCCAAAAACACGGCCAAATTGTCCCTGTTGGGATTGGCGATGCGCATGGGCGGGCCGCGCGAATGCGTGTGGCACGCCATTATCCGCAAGAACCATGGCTGCTCGCACTTGATTGTGGGCCGCGACCATGCCGGTCCTGGCAGCGATTCCTCGGGAAAACCCTTCTATGGCCCGTATGATGCTCAGCACCTGCTGGCCAAACATGAGGCCGAACTGGGGATGGGCATGCTGCCGTTTAACATGATGGTGTATGTGGAGGACCTCGATACGTACGTCCCGGAAGGCGAAGTGCCGGAGGGAATGCGCTCGCTGAGCATTTCCGGCACGGAATTGCGCCGGCGCCTGGCGGATGGCCGCGAAATCCCCGCCTGGTTCACCTTCCCTGAAGTAGCCAAGGAACTGCGGCGCAGCCACCCACCTCGCCACAAGCAAGGTTTCACAGTGTTCTTCACCGGGCTTTCCGGTGCTGGCAAGTCCACCGTGGCCAATGCACTCATGGTGAAATTCCTGGAAGTGGGCGGCCGGCCGGTTACTCTGCTGGACGGCGATCTGGTGCGCAAGAATCTCTCCTCGGAGCTGGGCTTTTCCAAGGAGCACCGCGACATCAACATTCGCCGCATCGGGTTTGTGGCTTCTGAGATCACCAAGAATGGCGGCATCGCCATCTGCGCCCCCATCGCACCCTTTGACAACGTGCGCAAGGAAGTCCGCCACATGGTGGAGCCGGGCGGCGGATTCATCCTGGTGCACATTGCCACTCCGCTGGAAGTCTGCGAGCAACGCGACCGGAAGGGACTCTACGCCAAGGCGCGGGCCGGACTGGTAAAGCAATTCACTGGGATTTCTGATCCCTACGATTTACCAAGCGATGCGGACGTGGTCATCAACACCACGGAAACCACACCCGACGAAGCGGCACAGGAAATCCTGCTGCATCTGGAACGAGAAGGTTATATCGGCGGCAATTCGGATGCGGCGTAGTACCGCGATCAATGATCAGGCGGGGCTTCAGCTTTTGTAGATTTCCGGGAAGTATCCTCCCGGGACGGATTGCGGCGTTGCCGTAGCGCGCTTAGCAGCTCCGCGAACTGCTTGCGACTGTGCTCGAACCGGTCTAGCGACCCACGCAGCCGTTCTCTGCGATGACGCAACTGCTCGCGCATCAGCAAGTGAATACTGTTCATGACTGGTCAGCGCAGATGCAGCTGGAGACCTCGTTGGTTGCTTCTGCGCTTCATATCCGCCATTTAGGAATGCTAAGGAGATTTGTTGACGCCCCATTCTGAATCAGCTGTACTTGCCCGTATCGAGGCCGCCCTGGAGCGCGCCGCTGCTGTCCTGAGCCGCTTCACACCGGGAGCGGTGGAAGTGCAATACAAAGCCGGGCACGACCCGGTCACGGAAGCTGACCGGGCGCTGGATGACGCATTGCGCACAGTGCTTCTGCGGGAGGGTGAGGGTTGGCTTTCTGAAGAGACGGCCGACGATCTGGCCCGCCTTAATAAGCCTGCGGCATGGGTGGTTGATCCGCTGGACGGAACCAAGGAATTCGTGCAAGGTATCCCGGAATGGTGTGTGTCCATTGCCTGGGTTCAGAACGGCGAAGCTCTGGCGGGCGGCATCCTCAATCCTGCTTCTGGCGAAACCTTCCTCGGCTCGCGCAGCAACGGCGTCAAGAGAAATGGCGAGCCGGTGCAGGTCAGTCCTCGCAGAGAACTGCCCGGAGCTCTGGTCCTGGGCAGCCGCAGCGAATTCAAGCGCGGGGAGTGGAAGCAGTTTCAGGATGGGTCCCTGGTGCTGCGCCCGGTCGGTTCGGTAGCTTACAAGCTGGCGTTGGTGGCGGCTGGACTGGCCGACGCCACCTGGACCCTTGTCCCCAAGCATGAGTGGGACGTAGCGGCGGGAACCGCACTGGTGCAGGCGGCAGGCGGGATAGTCCGAAATCTGGACGGCTCTCCCGTCGCGTTTAACTGCCGCAAGCCATGGCTGCCCGGCCTCATTGCCGCCGGTCCCCACCTCTATCCCGAGATTTCCCGTCTGCTCAATATTCCCTCGGCGGCGGTCATTGGGGCGCAATAACAGACAGCTCTGACTGCGGAGCGGCCATCAGGGCCCAACATTTTCGCAGCTGCCCAGGTAGTTGTCATACTCCATCTGCAACAAGTAAAAATGGCCATTCCACATTTGGTTGGCGGCGCCTCCGTCCCAGCCACTAAAGCCAAACTTGTAGGCGCACAGGTCGCCAATTTCGTTGCCGTTAGCGTCGTACCAGGCTGTGCCCAACGGATCGGTAATGGCTTCGGTCAGTTCGTGACTGGCGATGCTGGCCTCCGTATCGCCGGCTAGATTGCCGTTGGGCGACATCGCCCCTGTCGCCGAACACGCACTGAGCGCCGGATAGGGCTGATCGCTGTAGATGACGGTTTGCCCGTTCGCATTCACAAAGCTGCCGTGATAGGCACAGTAGTATGTGTAGGAGCATCCGGAAGAGAAACAAGACGCCTCCCCGCGTGAAGTGAAGAGCAGGAACATGTTGCCCAATCCCCCGGCCCATCCTTTCAATGTCATGATGCGCTTGATTTCAGTCTGGAGTTGCGCATCCGTGAGGCAATTGTGCGTGCCGAAAAACGCGCTGTAGCAACCGCCCGCGGGATAAGGGCTGGTGTCCACATAGCTGCCGGCCAAGCCTCCGGCGTCCTGAATGTATTTCCTGCTGGTTGACCCCTGATAATACTGCGTGTTGTTACTGGCCAGGCCGTGCCCGGGATAGTCTGTGAGCATATTGAGCTGGATAGTACGGTAACCCGCGGGCACGCTGGTGGAGGTGCCATTTTGCAGAGTCGCGGGAAGCCAGAAAATGGCATACGTCTTCGCTGTGAGCATCACAGGTCCACCGTTGTAAAGCAGGCCCGAGGCCGAGATTGTGCCCGCGGTCGCCAGAGCTTCCGCCCCCTTTGTGGTGGGGAAAACATGGACGGTTTGTCCTCCGGCTGAAAGGTTGAGCTGTAAAGCCTGGGCCTGGGCAGCCTGGGGCAAAAGCCAGCCAGCAAGAATGGCAACAAGTAACCATTCCCAAAACAGTCTTTTCATTCGCATTTCTCCTGGAAGCACTTTTTTAGCTTTATGGGTTGATGTTGCTCTCGGGAACACTCTTGCGTTCAGTTACGCCATGCCGGCCAGTGCACAGGCGGGTTATTGATATGCGGCCTGACGGCGAGAAGCAAAAACGATGTATTTGTAACCGATGAAATTCCAGACGAAGCTGCAGGCTGTGCCTACTAGAGCGGCGGCTGTGGGCCACAGCTTTTCCAAACCGATGGCAGGGGAAACGAAGGTGGCGATATAGGAGGCCGTGCCCACGTTCACCACGGCGCCGACTAAACTTACGGCGACGAACTGAGTTCCGGAGCGCACCAGACTCTTTTGCCTCCCGGTGGCACGGAAGGTCCAGCTGCGATTCAGGAAGTAGCTGTTCATGACCGCCACCATGAAGGAAGTGGTCTTAATCAGCATGAAAGGGAGGCCCTTTTCACCCGTGTGGGTCAGTTGAATGAGAACGTTCAGGACACCCAGGTCAACAACCGTGTTAATGATTCCGACGATGACGAAGCGCCAAGCCTCGGTCCGCAATTGTCCCTTGGTCGGAGGGGCGGAGAACTCCGGGCTGGAGGGTTCGGGCAATCCAGGGACGCTGGGGCTTACAAACATCTCAAATTTCACCCTTTAGGGTGTTCTGCCGGGCAGCTTCCGCCCAACAAGACACGGAGGAATACCGCTTGCCACGATGACGCCGGACCATGCGCTAGCGCTGTTTAGCCAGAGGTGAACTTTATTCTACCCGAGTGTCAGCTCCCGGTCATTACCCGGCAGAAATGATATTTGCAATCCGCTCGGCGGCATGGCCGTCCCACAGAGGGGGGGTAGCGCTCTGCTTTGTTTGGCCGCGGAGAATGGCGCAGACCTCGCTGCGCAGGCGTTCCAAGTCATGCCCCAGCAGAACGTTCGTGCCCACAGTCACGGTAATCGGGCGCTCCGTGCTGTCGCGGAGGGTAAGGCAGGGGACGCCCAGGAAGGTGGTCTCCTCCTGGATTCCTCCCGAATCGGTAATGACGACCGTAGCGCGCTGCTGTAGCCCCAGGAATTGCAAGTAGGATTGGGGTTCCCAGAAATGGAGATTCTCGCCGGCCCGGAAGCCCAACTGCTCGATTCTCTGCCGGGTCCGGGGGTGAACGGGAAAGATGACGGGCAGCTCGTGGCTGATCCCATCCAGGACCTGCAGAATCGGCCGCAGCATTTCCGGGTCGTCCACATTGGATGGCCGATGCAAAGTGACCAGGGCATACTGACGAGGAAGTCCCTGGGGCAGCGACGCCGCGGCTTTAGGCAATAGGCGAACCAGGGTATCTATCATGACATTGCCAACCAGGCGGATGCGCTCGGCGGGCACCCCTTCGCGCAGCAGGTTCTGGTTGCCGTCTTCCGAGGGCGTGAACAGCAGGTCGGCGATCTGGTCGGTCAAAAGCCGGTTGATCTCCTCCGGCATGCCGCGATCGAAGGAACGCAGGCCGGCCTCGACATGGGCGACGCGTATCCGGAGCTTGCTGCAGACCAGGGCGGCGGCGATTGTGGAGTTCACGTCGCCGTACACCAACACCCAGTCGGGCCGGAACTTTTCCACCACCGGCTCGAATCGCATCATAATCTGCCCGGTTTGGTGCGCGTGAGTTCCGGAGCCGACCGCCAGGTTGAAATCCGGTTCCGGAATCTCCAATTCGCGAAAAAACACGTCCGACATGTTCTGGTCGTAGTGCTGCCCGGTATGGACCAGGCTCTGGCGCATGCCCGGCTCTTGCGCCAAGGCGCGTACCACCGGCGCCGCTTTCATGAAATTCGGCCGCGCTCCCACCACGTGAACACAGTACATGCGCCTGAGTACGCCTCCGCTGTAGCGCGCGCTCAGCGCGCCTCAATCAAGTACACCATGAAATAAAGGCAGAGGAGAAGAAGACCGCCCTTGATGAACCAAACTGCTACATCCATATTTCGGCCCTCACATCACCGCACGCTGCCTCGCTGGCAGCTGAAACTGAGAAGGACTGGATAACAGGATATCCCGAAGCTTCTCACGCGAGGAAATAGGAGGAGAGCGCCCGCTGCAGGCTGGGAATATCGAGGCGCGGGGTCTGGGATTCGTATTTGGCCGCCCAGCAGACCTGGTTGACCAAGTCGCGAGGATAGCAGGGACGAAGTGGTTCTCCCGCCTCTTCGAGAGCAGCAATCACTGAATCAACTACGCTGCTCTGGTACTCCAATTGATTTTTGGCGCACACCCGCCGGAAAATCTCGTGAAACGCTTCCCTGCTTACCGGGTCCAGCTTGATTTTGGTCTGGATGCGGCGCAGGAAGGCGGCTTCCACCACCTCGGCGGGATTGAGGTTGGTGGCGAATACAACCATCACGTCAAACGGCACCTCGATCTTTTTCCCGCTCCTCAAGGTGAGGAAATCAATCCTGCGGTCCAGGGGAACCACCCAGCGATCCAGGAGTTCCGTGGGGCGCATGCGCTGGCGCCCAAAGTCATCAATGATCAACACCCCGTTATTCGCCTTCATCTGCACGGGTGCGCTATAAAACTTCGTCGCTGCATTGAACCCCAAGTCCAGCATGTCCATGGTCAGTTCGCCGCCCACCACCAGTTTGGGCCGGCGGCACAGTTCCCAGCGCCGGTCTGTCCCGGATGGAGGAGGCGTTTCCATGGCACTGTGCACCACCGGGTCGTACACGGAAACGATATCGCCATCCACCTCCACCGCGTGTGGAATCCAAACCTGATGTTCGCCGAACACTTCTCCCAATCGCTCGGCCACGCTGGTCTTGCCGGTTCCGGTGGGGCCATAAAGAAAGATGGCGCGGCCTGATTGAATGGCCGCACCCAGTTTGGGAAGCACGTCCGGCTGGAGCACCATCTCGGCGAATGCTCGAGTCATATCCGAGGGGGTAACGTCCTTGCCTGTAATCGCCTGGGCGCGAACCTGCTCCGTATAGTCCTCCAGCGAAACCGGAGCCGGGCCCGCGTAATGGTTCACTTCCAACAGTTGCAAGGCGCGCTCGCGGCCCTTTGTACTGCAGGTCAGGCGGTGGATGCTGCCGACCATCCCGGTCACTTCACAGAGTTGTTCCCGGCGCAAAAACCAGAAAATTTCCTGGGCGACCGCCAGGCTCAGCCGCAAGTGGTTGGATAGGTCCAGGGTGGATAATTCACCGTTAAGGTAGAGAACCTTGGTGGCTAGTTCGTACAGCAGCATTGCACGCACGCCGGTTTTGGCCAGCGAATCTGCTTCACGGGGTGCCAGGAGAGAGGGTGGTTGGGGTTGAGTTGCGTAAATGGACACGTCTGTTCGCCAGAGAAATAAACAACGTCTACTCGCTGGAGAATACCACAGCCTATTACTCCTGAACCCTCGTAATTCTTGAGTTCCGCTTCGCAACGATCCAGGAATGATCGGGTGCAAGTTACTAGCCAGCAAAGGCAAAGTTTTGCACTTGCTGCAACCAGCTGAGCGGCCATCCGAGCGATTGCGCTGTGTCCGCCCCTACCTGCCCCGTACGTTTGGCTTAAAAGCGCACCGCCAGTCCGGTGACGAACAAGTGCGAACGGTAGCTGCCCAGGGGCAGCGCCGGTCCTGCGGGCGTATTAGTGGAGAAATAATCGTACGCAAAGAAGGGCTGCCAGCGGCCAAAGGGGAATGTGAGTTGCGAGCCCGCGCTTCCGGTTGTTCCCCATTTGGCCGGTGGCTGAGAAAGCTGAGGAAAGCCGAAAATGCGCTGGGGGCCAAAAGTACCGTGGATGTCAAGGCCGACGTGCTTTTGCATCGTCCAGGAGACAAGTCCGGTTCCGGCATAGCGCTGGTAAAGGCGCGGGGTGAAAAAACCCGCCGATCCGAGGCCGGTCACCGGATTGTCAATGGCCAGCACGCTCTCCTGATTGGCAAAGCTGTCATAGCGCAGGCCGGCCTCCACGGTCAGGCGATCAGAGTGGTGCAGGATAGGCGTGAGGAAGGCAGAGCCGCCGGTAGCGGCCGTGGCAAAGGAGAGCCGCGCAGGATCGGGCGTGCGCAAATCGTATTGCGCGTACCAGTACTCCAGGCCCATGCGCAACCGCCGGCGCCATTCATAGGTGGGCGCCGCCGATTCCCGCGTCTGAACAACATTGGCATGCACCGCCAGCGGCGTATACGGAAAGGCGTCGCGGGTAGCGCTCAGGTCAAAGCGAAAACCGCCGCTGCTGAAGACGGGATGAATCTCATAAATAAAATTCTGACGGCGCGGCGCGCTACTCCCCAAAAAAGACCCGCGTCCGGTTGTTGCTTCGCCGGCGCCGGCAGTCAGACGCAACCAGGGAGTGATGCGGAAGCTGAGCCGCGCCAGGGTGGAATTGGCCAGGGCGTCGCTGCCGAACTGCGAAAGCACACGGTTGCTGGTGAGCACGTGCGTCACCGTGTTCTCTACTTCCATGCGCACACCGGAAGAAATGTTGAAGGCAAAAGCGGTGGTATAACGCAGCGGCTTAATGGTGGTTTGCGGCCCTGAGCTATCAATTTCCCGGTCGTCCTGAAAACCGTAGCTGAAACGCAGCACCGGGCGCTGGTCAAGCAAGATGCTGTCCCTCAGCTGGCGCGTGTCGTCGTTGGCGGGCGCCTGCTGAACCAGGCGGATAGCGGCGCCATTGTTGCCGCGCCCGTGCTCCACCGCCGCCAGCACGAAGCTGGCATCAGGATTGTTGGGCTGCTCCGCCAGCACGGAATGGAGCTGCGAGGCAGCCTCGCTCAAGTGTCCCTGCCAATAGATGGTCTGCGCTTTTCCTACTCTGGCTTCGTAATCGTGAGGATCCAATGCAATCGCCTGATCGTAGGCGCGGATTGCCTGCGGGTATTGGTGGCGATAGGAGAGCACGCGCGCTTGTTCCAGCAGGACCGGGCGATCGGCGGCTTCCGGCTTGCGGCTGGGAGGCTTCAACTCATTCAGCAGTGTTAGCGATTCCTGGTAGCGGCCGGCCCAGGAAAGGACGCGCGCCAGTTCCAGTTTCACTTCGGCGGAAGTGGCAGGCGCGCCGACGACCGCGGGATTCTCCTCCATCGCCTGTAAGACGCGGTGATACTCCGCAATCGAAGGCTCGAAACTGCGCTCCCAGGAAAGCACGCGGGCGCGCTCAAGCCGTGCTCCAAGATCCGCAGGATTGAGGCGCAGCAGCGAATCGTATTCCGCCAATGAAGCGGCGTAATCCTTCGACCAGGAGAGCACCCGGGCCAGGCGCAGCATGAAGTCCCGATTCTCCGGCTGTTCGCGCAGCAATTCCCGGTAACACTGGATAGCCTGGTGATAGTCCTGGCGCGCGGTCGCGGTTTCAGCTTGTTGCTGGAGAGGGGACACGGCGGGCGCAGTGGGCACCGGCAGTGCCTGAGACGCGGCCGCGGGCGCCGGCTGAGCTGCGGGAACAATCGCCTGCCTTACCGGCGCAGCGGCCGGCAACGGGGTCGAGGGCGGCCCGGGTGCTACGCGAGCTTGCCTCGGCTGGGCCGTCCCCAGCAGCTTCAGGGTGCGAGCCACGTCCGCGTCGGCAGGATTGCGCCGCGCCGCCTGCTCGAACAGCGGGCGCGCTTCGTTGTCCTTGCCCATCCAGAACAGCGTGAATGCCTTCCCCACCTGCGCATCGTAGAGGTTGGGATTATTTGCCAGTATGCGATTGAAGAGTTCCAGCGCGCGCGGCAGATCGTTTTGCCAGGAGGTCAGCTTGGCAATGCCCACCATGGCCTCAGCATTGCTGGGATCGGCATTGAGCACCACCTGGTACTGATCCATGGCGGCAGTAAAGCGGCGCGAGTAAGCCAGCAGCCGGGCATATTCCAGACGCGTATTGAGGTCGGCGGCATGGGCGTCAATAAAGCTCTGCAGCAGAGTGAACGCCTGATCCTTCTTGTCCATCGCATAGAGAGCCAGCGCTTCGCCCACAACGTAATCGCCATTGTCCGGATGGGCCTGGCCGAGGAAGCGGTATTGCTCCAGGGCGGCGGCGTGTTTGCCGCTCCATTCCAGCGATTGCGCCAGGTAAAGGCGGGCATCCTGAGCGTCAGGCTGCGCCGTGACAGCAAGCTGGAGCCATTTTGCCGCGCGGGCGAGGTCGCGGGGCGTGCCCTGCAAGTAGCACACACCGAGATTGCGGGCGCGAGCGTAGTCCTTGTCGAAATGCGCTCCGGCGGCGAGGGCGGACTGGTACGCCTGCCGGGCCTGGTTAAGGTTGCCAGTCTTGACGAACTCGTCAGCCTGGCGCAACAGCGCTTCAGTGCTGGGTGACGAGGCTGCGGCCAGGCTAACGAGCGCCAGCAGGCAGATCAGCAGGCCCGCTCCGCCGTTGCGAACTTTCCCGGCCCGATGGTTGAAATTCTTTCTGAATCGCATAGTACGCCTTTTTGAAATAGGGTTCCGCTTTGACCGTGTTCCAAGCCGTCCAGGTAATTTGTTTCGGACTGCGAATCACGCCGCCAACTACGGAGGGAAAGGAGGACACCACACTTGTGGCCGCAAGCTCCGCCGGGGGGCCGCTGCGCCGCAGAACAAACGCGCTCAGCTGGATGCCCAGGGTACGAGCGGTCTGCGGCTGCCCCTGATCAAATCCCACCCATACCTGGCGGTTGCTGGGATCGGTGACCAGCAGCTTGCCCCATGGAATGCGCACCAGGACGTCGGATTTTGCCGGATCGAAATACCACTCCGCCAGCGAATCGTAATTGGAATCGCTGGAATTTCCGCTGCCGTAGCGCAAGATGCTGCGGCTATAGCGCTGGCCGGGGTAGTAAGTGCCATCCCGGCCGTAGCGGCCGCGGTTGGTTTCCACCACCATATCCACGAACTGGCCGCTATCGTGCAGTTCGGCCCGGAACTCGGTGCGTAGTGCCAAATCACTCTTATCTGGGGCGCCGGGCTGTCGAAACAGCTGGTAAGGGTTGTAATCGTCGGCCACCAACAAGCGGCCGTAATTGGGCGCGGCCAGGTAGAGCAGGAAATTCGCGCCCGGAACCAACTGGAGATTGGCAAAAGGCAATTGCCGAATACCAGTTGCGGAGGGCAGAGTGTTGATGGCGACCGCGTAAGCGTTCTGATCGAAAATGTGGCCAGTGGAGCCGGCCGCGCAGTTCGCGCAAGCCAGCTTCAAGCGCAGGTAGAGAAACGCCTCGTCGGTGGCTGCCTGGACGGAGAGCAACGCGCCCGGAGCGGGCGACGCTTCCTTCGCCTGGTACAGAGTCTGCTCTTTCGCCCACCCGCCCTCATCGCCTGCAAAAAGGCTCCATTTTCTTGTGCGATAGCCGATCAGGCCATAGCGCTTCTCCGGGTCCATTTCATTAAGCCACAGGGGGGCGCGGTCGGCCGGCACCTCGAAAGGAGTGGTGAGCCAGTTCTGCTTGTACCACTCATCCATCAGTTCAAATGCGATGCCACCGGCGCAACCGGCCTCGCGAATGCTGCGGGCCATGCGCACCAGGTCAGCGGCCTGCTGCGCTTCCGTCTGCCCGCCGTGATGCCATCCATACGGATGAAAGTGGGAAATGCCAATGGAGCTGGGAATGCCGAATTCCGTGATCACCAGCGGGTAAGGAATGTGCGCATGCAGATCGCGAAGATAGCCGGCCATGGGGTTCGGCCCCTGGCTATCGCGCGCGCTCAGATACTTCGGATCGAGCAGCAGGAAATCCGGATAATACGGATAAACGTGATACGAGGCGAATAGTCCGGCTTGAAAGGCAGGCTGCTGGCGAAACTTGGCCTCGTCAATGGAGACCGCGTCGTTGTCATCCACTGGCATGGTGGGTGTTGCCAGCTTTTCACCGCGCTGATTGCGCCAGCGGACTTCCTCGGCCAGCGACGACTCAGTGGGGTGGTGCAACGGATCCAGTGGCGGCCAGTTGACGATAGCAACGGGGTGCTGGCAGTTATAAGTTTCGGTTTCGTAACCGACCAGGTAATCGAGCATTTGCGCCAGCCAGGTCTCAGTGGCGCTCGCTCCGGCAATGGAAACGTACTTGCCGTTGTACGTGTTCTCCCCAGGGTTAAGTTGGTTGGTGGTTTGCACCACCGAGGGCTCCAGTTCGCGGCCGAGCAGCAGGGCCGCTACCTGCCCGGAGATGTCATTCATGTACAAGCCGCTACCGCGGGCGTATTTGGGAGGAATATCGCCGCGGCCGTGGATGGCATCCACCACGTAGCGGATCTCCGCCTGGCTTTGCTCCACGAAAGCACGGTTGTAGAGATTGCCCTGAGGCGGATCGCCAATCCATATCTGCTGAAACAGCGACAACTTCCCGCCCGAACCGACCGCTTTATCGAACGCCGCATAAAATGCCGGCGGAAGCAAGGTGTAGGCCCGGATCACGTTGGCGTTCGCCTTGACTGTGTCAGCGATCCAAGTAGCGTAAACGCTGTTCTCTGCAGGCGGAGCGCCGGGGAAAAATCCGGGCGCACCCGGCCCCAGATCAATGCCGTTGACGTAGAACTGCTGCCAGTTGCTGCCCTGCTTCTGCCAGAAGCCGCCCTCGGCGGCGCGAAACGGAACCGAAACTTCGGGCGGCCGCACTGCAGGGCCCAGGGCAAAAGAAACCCCCACCGGGGTGGCAACGCCGGTGAGTTCCTCCAGCGCGATGCGGGCGGCGTGACCATAGCCGGGATCGCTGATCAGGCTGCGGTAAATGTTGGCTGCATCTTCATTTTTGCCTTCGTGCACCAGGGCAGCCGCTACCAGAATACGGGCGCCGGGATCCTCGGGGTTCCGCCGCAGGATGGCTTCCACTTCGCCGCGGTTGACGTGCCCACGGCCGGTTTCCAATGCGATGAAATTCAGGCCCAGGCGCGCTTCCCAGGTGCGCGGGTCAATACGCAGGGCGCGCGTGAAGTAGAAGCGCGATTCCTCGTAATGCTTCAACTTCATGTTCGCCCAACCCATCATCAGAATCACGTCCAGCGAGTTGGGGGAAATATGGTAAGCGCGCTGGAACTCCGCCAAGGCCTGGCCATAGCGGCCATTCTGGTAGTAGTTCACGCCCTGCAGGTAAAGGGGACGGTATTGCGGCTTCCAGTGGAACTCCCAGAGGCCCACCAGCACGAAGAAGGCGAGCATCCCCAGCATCACCCGGTTGGTGAGCCAATACTTAAGTTTCATGCGCCACCGCCACCCGGCCAGTTGCCCCCTTGCCCGTGTGCACGACGTACTCCCACTTGCGTCGGCCAAAGAAATACCGAAGTACGCCCTGGGCTCGGAAGAAGGTGACCATCTGTTTGTAACCGACGTTCTCGATGACGGCGTACAGCACCAGCAGCAGGACGTGCTTGAGCTTGGGATACCGCCGCAAAGTGGTTTCGTGCAGCAGCACCGAGCCCACCGACAGCAGGGTGCCGTAGCCGACCGCCAGAAAAACGAACAGCAGAAAGAGAGCCAGGGGCATGGCACCGATGAAAAACGAGAACGGGATCAGAATGGTTCCGGCCGCCTCCACCACCGAGCCGATGGCCTCGATGTAGGCGTGGAAGGGCATGCTGAACATGCCCAGCGAACCGAAGCGCGGATTAAAGATCATGTCGTTATCGCGCATGACGGTTTGCATCAGGCCGAGCTGCCAGCGCCGGCGTTGCCGCGCGAGCATGGACACGCTGTGCGGAGCTTCCGTCCAGCAGATGGGGTCGGTGCTGAACACAATGTTGTATTTCCAGCCCTTATCGCGCAGGAAGCGATGCAGGTTGGCCACCAGGTCAATGTCCTCGGTCACGGATTCACGGCGGAAGCCGCCCACCAGAACCGCGGTTTCCCGGTGCAGCAGACAGAACGCGCCGGAAGTGATGAAGGTGGCGCCCATCGAATTCCATCCCGGACGGCCGAACATGAAGGTTCGTATGTACTCCACCACCTGGCAGCGCTCCAGCCAGCGCTTGGGCAAATCAATTTCCACCACTTCCCCGTGCTCCAGGCGGCAGCCATTGACGATGCGGACAATGCCCCCGCTGACCACGGTATTCACCGCCGACTGCACCACCGGGGTCATCAGCCGCAGCAGAGCGTCACGCTCGATGATGGAGTCCGCATCAACGGTGCAGAAATAGGGGCTGCGCGCCAGGTTCATCCCGACGTTCAACGCATCAGCCTTGCCGCCGTTGGGCTTGGAAACCACGATCAATTCCGGCCGCTGGCTGCTGCTGAAGAAGGCCAGAGGAGCCGTCGCCTTCACCTGCTCGCGGTAAATCAGGTCCATGCGCTGCAGCTCAAACTGTTCGATTAGCCGGTCAAGGGTGGAGTCGTTGGAACCATCGTCCACCACGATGATTTCCTTTTCCGGGTAGTTCAGGGCCAGCAAAGAGAGAACGGTCTGCACTATCACCCGCTCCTCGTTGTGGGCCGGAACAATCAACGCCACGGGCGGTGTCACCGGCGAATCGAGCACGGCGGTGTAGCCCTTGTGGGCAGCGTACTTGGCGTGCAGGCTCACCGTGTACAAAGAGATGAACATCAGCACGGTGTAGACGGAGTTGGCGGCCAGAAAGTAGATCAGGATGACGGTGTTGGTGTAGTCGAGGAAGCGGAGAAAGAACTCATGCATGGCGAACCTCCAGGGTGCCGGCGGCCGGAACAAGGCGCTGCAGAAGCGCCCCCGCCCGGGTGCTGATGGGTTCGTCCCGCGTCTTGGCCAATTCGCGGAGCACATCGAGGAAATGCCGGCTGGGATGGGCGCTCAGGGCGTCCATCAGCCACAAGCGGTGCGCAGGAGCCAGTTCGGAAGAGGCCACCGCATCGCTCAAGATGGAAGTCTTGTTCAGGCCCACCAAACGGATGCAGACCGCGCGGCACACGGCGACACTGGTGCCCGAGTTGAGTTCGGCCAGCAGTGCATTCAGCACGCCATTGCGCTGCATCTCGTCGGCCACCTGCTCAGCGGCGTACTGGTCGGAGGTATCCAGGAAAATGCGGAACAGGTTCTCCACGCCGGGATGGCCGAATGACATCAAGGTACGGGCGGCGGCCTCGCGCACGCGCCAGCGGGAATCGGTGAGGCAGGCGGATATCTCGGGAATCAGCTCCTGGTAAGCGGGGTGGCCAGTGGACCGAACCGCGTGCAGGCGCACAAACTCGTTCTCGTCGCGCAGTAACTGGCGCAGTACTGGGACAGCGGAGGTGTCGTGGAAGTAGGCGATCACCGCGGCGCAGCGCGCGCGCACATCCGCGGAACTGTCTTGTGCCGCCTCATGCTGCAGGATATGGCGCACCTGGGCGGGAAAATCAGCTGCCTGCAGGGAGCGTTCCTTGCTGATGCGTTCGCAAATCTGGCGAATGCTATCGAGCGCCAGGAACCGATAGCGGGGATTTCCATGCGTAAGAGCCGGAGCGAACTGCTGCAGTTCCGGCATTTCGTGCCAGACCAGAGCCGAGCGAATGGCGCGCAGAGAGACGTCATTTTGCTCCTCAACCGCGGTGCGCAATTCCTCCAGCAGCAGAGGAATGGCGGCGGAGTCACTGCGCAGGCCAAGAACCGCGGCCAAGCGGACGTCTTGCCCCGGGTCGCGCAAGGCCTCCTCCAGGAATATGCGTGCACGCCCGGGCGCCAGCCGGCTCAAGTGGTACACGGCTACTGCTCGTTTCACCGAAAACAGCTTGCGGCGGCGGATGCGGCGCAGGCCTCGGCCTCGCAGCTTCAGCCCTAAGGCTCGACCCTGGTTCAACCGGGAGGAGCGAATCAACTGGGCAGCGCGTTTGCGGCCGAAGGCCAGCCTTGCCCAGCGGTCAGCGTATCCCAGCGCAAAAAGTAATTCGGTGACCCGCACTACATTCCCATCATCGCTACCTTTCAGAAGCAAGTCCTGGATCGCGTCCTTGGCCGGCCGGGAGCGCACCTGGCGCAATTGGTAGGCTGCATCTTCCAGTTTCAGCGAACCTTGCAGAAAATGGTTCACCAGCGAGGCAAACTGCTGGCGGGAGGCATCCTTGCGCTTGTAATAACGCCGGCGGGAGCCGCGCCGGTAAAGAATGAAGACGAGGAAAGCCGCATTAATGGAGAGGACTGCGACCAGCAGCCAAAATGCCAAAAGCGTTATGTTTTCCAGAAGCAAGTACACCGCCGTCGCTTCCGGAGGCATCTTGCTGCCGCAGCGGAAGCATTCGATTACAAATCTTCTGAGGGTTAGCTACACAATAGATTATCGGGGTAACCAAGCGCTAGTAAGGTTACGAATGTCACACGCCACTTTGGTGCCATGCCTATTCGAAGCGAGGATGCAGGTCGCCGAATGTGACTCGTTGGGGAAATTCCGAAAATAACGGCTGGGCGTAGGGATAGAGCCCGGAATGGAAGAGTATGGCGCGGTGCTGCGCAGATGCCTGAAGCCAGTCCTTCAAGTCCTTGTATTCCGGTTCGGTGGCCACCCGCACGGCCACAACCGTTGCGCGTCGCTGGCCAGCTTGCGCCAGCACCCGGCCGATCTGGTTCGGCGCGTCCACTTCTACGTAATCCAAATTGAGTGGAACAAACTGATGGAGACGGCGGAAGTACCGGGCCGGCGCGTCATAGTACTGCACTGGGAAGAGCGCTTTTGTATCCTCAACCACGATGGGCTCGGAGAGGGCAAACTTGACCGGCTGGCCGCCGATTACTGCATTGTTTCCGATTTTCCTCACTGGAGCCGTTCCCAGGAGCACACCGGGAGCCTGATAACCGAGGAGCAAGTCCTCATAGCGGTCCCCGGGGAAGAGGACGTTGATTCCCTTCTGCGCCAGATAGAACTCGGCCTTGGCTTTGCCCACGGAATCGCCGCAGCCCACCACTACCTGCGCGTGGCGCTCAATCGCCTGGGGCACAAGCGCGGAAATGCCGTGGGTATCTTCAATCCAGCCGTAGCGGCCGGCAGCATGCGTGGTGGGGTACTGCATCTTGTCGCCCAGGATTTCAAAGCGGAACACGCCCGTGTCGTCCAGCCCATACCACTTATCCCCATGGCGGGCGACCACGCTTCCGAACAAAGGATAGACTTCAACCGGAGTGAAGCCGGCAATGCGTCTGACCAGCGCGCCCTCGTGATAATCGAGCATCGCCGAAATGGGCAGAGGTTTTTCGGTTAGATCCCAGCGCATCTGATAGCTAAGCCAATCTCGGCCTACGCGGTCCACCTGCGTGCCGATGCGCGTTCCCGGCGGGATTTGCAGCGCGGTTTCTCCCAGAACCAGAGTTTTCGCCGAAAGCGGCACCAGAATGGAAGTGGCGATATTCACATCGCCGAACTGGGGCTGGTAGCCGTGATCCGTCATGTGATCAAGCACGGCGCTCTCGGCCTTGAGCCCGGCCTTCACTGCCAGAGAGCTGGCGCGGCGCATGTCTCGGGTGCCTGATTGGCCGCACTCCGGGCCGCTGAAGGCCAGGATAGCGCTGGCCGCGAGCCGGCGATAGAGGTCGGGGTCATGCGTCGCCAGGTCACGGTAGGCGGCCCGGACGTCGCAACTGGGATTGTCGCTGGCCCGCCACAACACATACCGGACATCTGCCATGACCAGGGGATCAGAGGTCTGGTACTGGCGATAGAAATCAATCAAATCGTGGCGAAACTTGGGATCGTAGCCCTGCCAGAAACAGCTGTAACAAACAGGCGCCGGCTGAGGCGCAATTTTGTCGCTGGCAAAACGCAATGGCTCGCCGCCCCGGAGTAGCAGGTAAGCGGCGCATGCCCCAACTAGCAGGCCGGCTAAAAAAGCGGCTACTGTTTTTTTCACGGTTCTTACAGGAATCTTCTCAAAAGCTTGCGGCGGAAGTCTACGTTTTCCTGAAACGTGATTGTGGGCCCCCATTCTCCGGACTTGAGCGCACCCCTGCTTTCCATGACAATAGACGAGTGAAGAACAAGGTCATAGTCATCGGGCTGGACGGCCTGGAGCCGACCATTGTGGATCGCATGCTCCAGCGCAACGAACTGCCCAACCTGGCGCGCCTGCGCGATGATGGCGTGTACACGCGCCTGCACACCACTTATCCCGCCCAGACGCCAGTCGCCTGGTCCTCTTTTGCCACCGGCACCAATCCCGGTGGGCACGGGATTTTCGATTTCATTTGCCGGGATCCTCAGACCTACCAGCCTGATCTCGCTCTCAGCCGTTTCGAAAAGCCGAAAAATATGTTTTCCCTGCCCCGCGTGGTCAGCAAGCGCCGGGGTGTGCCGGTTTGGCAACGCCTCTCCGAAGCCGGCATTCCCAGCGTGGTCCTGCGCTGTCCCTGCACTTTTCCAGCGGAAACCCTGCAAGGGAAGATGTTGTCCGGCGTGGGTGTTCCCGATCTGCGTGGGGGCCAGGGCACGGGAACCTTTTATACGCAGGACCGTTCCACGCAGCGCCAGGAGCACGAGCAGGTGATCTTCCTGGGGAAGGAATCCGAAATCGTCACTCAGATCATTGGCCCGCGCAATACTCGGGCACATCCGCCCTCTGACCTCACCACGGACCTGCGCGTCCAGGTGGACCGCACCGCGGGAAAATTGGTTCTGAGCACGGCGGGTGCCCCGCCGGTCGAAGTGCGCGAGAAGTGCTGGAGCCCGTGGATGCGGATCAAATTCAAGGTCTCCATGCTGCAAACGGTAACCGCTCTGGTGCGCTTTTACTGCCGGCAGCTTGCTCCTCAGGTTGAATTTTACGCTTCGCCTTTGAACTTCGATCCTGCCGCACCCCTGTTCCCCATTTCCCATCCCGCCAATTACGCACAAACTCTGGCTGATTCCATTGGCCAGTTCTCCACCCTTGGGATGGCGGAGGACCATAGCGGGCACAATAACGGCCGCTTTGACGAGCAGGCGTTCGCGGACCAATGCGAGTTCGTGTTCCAGGAACGCGAACAGATGATGAACCATGAACTGGAGCGCTTTACCGAAGGCTTCTTCTTCGTCCTGTTCGACACTCCTGACCGCCTGCAGCACATGTTCTGGCGTTTTCTTGACCCCACCCACCCTATGTTTGAGCGCGACCGCTCTGCCGAGCTCGGCGAACAGGTAGCCCAGCTTTACCGCCGCTGCGACCGGGTGCTGAGCAAAGCGCTGGAGCGGGTGGATGAGAACACGCTGCTGGTCGTGCTTTCCGATCATGGGTTCAATTCTTTTCGCCGCGGAGTTGACACCAACACCTGGCTTTGGCAGAACGGCTTGCTCGCATTAAATAACGGCAACAAGCCAGCCTCCGACCTGGGGGATGGCTTCCGCAACGTGGATTGGGCGCACACCCGCGCCTATGCGCTGGGCCTAGGTGGGATCTACTTGAACGTAAAAGGCCGTGAGGCCGGCGGAATTCTGGAGGAAAACGGCGCCGAAGCCGAGCGCGTTCGCCGCGCCATCGAGCAGGGTCTGGCCGAGCTGGCAGATCAGGATTTGCGCGTGTCCGCCATTCGCAGCGTCTCCCGCAAGGAGCGGATCTACTCCGGTCCCTACACAGCCGAAGCTCCCGACCTGCTGGTCAACTTTCGTCCGGGATACCGGGTGTCCTGGGCCAGTTCCCTCGGGGGCTTCAGCCCCGCACTGTTCGAGGACAACACTCGGCGCTGGAGCGGAGACCACATCATTGATCCTGATGCCGTGCCCGGAATCTTCTTCATGAACCGGGCCGCGGTGCACAATGACGTGAACATGCTGGATGTGGCGCCCACGATTTTGAAATTTCTTGGGGTCGCCGGCCACGAATCTATGGAGGGCAAGTCCCTGCTGTAACATCTCCATACCTGTGAAAACTGAGACCAAACCGCAGATTCGCCACAACGTGCCCCTGCTCGATTTGAAAAAGCAGTACGCAAGTATCCGCGAGGAGGTCCAGAGTGCTCTGGCGGTGGTATTCGAGTCCCAGCAATTCATCCTCGGTCCGCAATCACAAGCGCTGGAACAGGAGATAGCCGCCTACTGCGGCACGCGCTTCGCCATTGGCGTCGGCTCAGGCACGGATGCGCTGCTGCTTTCCCTGCGGGCTCTTGGCGTGGGTTCGGGGGATGAAGTCATTGTTCCCGCCTTCACGTTTTTCGCCACCGCGGAATGCGTAAGCCTGCTGGGCGCCACGCCCGTCTTTGCTGACATCCAGCTCTCTACTTTCACTCTCGATCCCGAAAGTGTGGCCGCGAAAATCAGCCCGCGCACGCGGGCCATCATCCCCGTCCACCTCTACGGCCAGGCGGCGGACATGAATCCTCTCCTGGAACTGGCGCGGAAACACAAATTGCACCTGGTTGAGGACAACGCCCAGGCGCTGGGCGCGACCTATCATGGCCAGCCCACCGGCGCGATGGCTGATGCCGGCTGCATCAGCTTTTATCCCACCAAGAACCTGGGCGCCTGGGGCGATGGCGGCATGGTGGTGACAAACTCGGAAGGTGTTGCCCAGCGGCTCCGTTCGCTCCGCGACCATGGCAGCGCCAATAAGTACCTGAGCCAGGAGGTGGGCTGGAACAGCCGCCTGGACGAAATTCAATCCGCGGTGCTGCGAGTCAAGCTGCGCCATCTGGATGAGTGGAACCGGCAGCGGCGCAGTCATGCCGCGGCTTACGATTCGCAACTGCGCGGTCTGGCCGGAGTTGTGACCCCACAACTGAGCGGTTGGGGCGACCACGTTTTCCACCAGTACACCATCCGGGTACGTCAGCGCGACGCGGTGCAGAAGGTGTTGAGTGCCCGCGGGATTGGTACGGCCGTCTATTATCCGGTTCCCCTTCACCTCCAGCCCGCGTACGCATCGCTGCATTACCAACCAGGCGACCTGCCGCAGTCCGAGCGTGCCAGCGCCGAGGTCTTATCCTTGCCCGTCTTCGCAGAAATCACCGATGAACAGATTACGTCCGTAAGCGGCGCACTGCGCGAAAGCCTCGCCAGATAACGGTTTAGCGGGTTTGCCAGCCCTTGGACCCGCAGCCGGCCATAGCGTATTAAGAGCGAAAGCTGATTGCTCTTTCGGGGCGCGGACCGTACCATGTGTCTCTAACTCTGAGCGGATATTCGGGGACATCCTTTGCGCTTTACCGCTGACCCGCACCGTTTTCTGTCGCGGCTGCAAACCACCACCGCGCCTGGCGAATTGCGCCGGGTAGAGCGTGTACTCGCCACCACCCGCCTCTTCCTGGCGACCTCATTTCTCGCGGCCATTTACGTCGTGCCCGTCGAGCCCGGGCATTATCCGCCACTCGTGTACCTGCTCCTGTTTTTCTACCTCGCGCACAGCTTTGCGGTCATGCTCCTGGCGCGCATTCGGCTCAGCCCCACCCTGGCTTTTCGCCTGTTTGTGCATGGCGCCGATATCGTTTGGCCTACGGTTATCTCGCTGTTCACCAAGGAAGCCATCAGTCCATTCTTCCTGTTCTTTCTTTTTGTGTTGCTCGAAGCGGCATATCGCTGGGGATTATGGGAAACCTTGGCCACCTCCGTAGCGAGCATTATTCTGCTTATGTTGGAAAATGCGGTGGCCCGCTGGGTCAGCCTGCCCGCCGCTTTTCGCATCCATCCTGAACTCAACCGCCTGCTGCTGAGCGCGGCCTATCTGTTAACCATGGGCCTGCTGATCGGCTACCTGGCAGAAAACGAGAAGCAACTGCGCGCGGAAAAAGCACTGCTGAGCCGCGTTCTGGCGATGGCCCGCGTTGACTTCGGACTCACCGGCAGCTTGCAGCAGATCTTTCAGGAGCTAATCCATCTATTCGGCGCCGGAGAAGCTTTGCTGGCCATCGAGGAATCCCATAGCACGCGCGTTTCTGCCTGCGCAGCCAAGTGCGTTGCCGGCGGTGGCATCGAGTTTCGCTGGCTTTCCCCGGCTGAGGCCAACCGCGAGTCTTATCTGTTTCCCGCCCCTGCGCACACCTGGTTTGCCGCTCGCAATCCCGATGGCCTGCGGCTGCTGGCGGTGGCTGAAGACGGCTCCCGACTTCGCAAGCTTTCAACTGACTATCTGGCGCCGCTGCTCGCGGCGCGCCAGTTCCATTCTGTTGTCGCCGTTTCTCTCACCACCACGGACGAGTGGTCCGGGCGTCTTTACCTGTTCGACGCTACCCTGCCCTCGGACCGCGAAGAGGCCTTGCGCCTTCTTCAGGATCTCGTGCGGCAGGTAGGGCCGGCAGTTTCTAACGTTTACTTGCTGGCTCGTCTGCGCCAGCGCGCCGGCGCCATCGAGCGTGCCCGCGTGGCCCGGGAGTTGCACGATGGAGCCGTGCAGTCGCTGATTAGCGTAGAGATGCAGGTGGATGTGCTGCGCCGCCGGGCTAGCGCCCAGCCTCACCAGGTTGTCCCAGAGCTGGGCCGCATTCAAAAGCTGCTGCGGGAAGAAGTACTTAAATTGCGTGACCTCATGCAACAGATGAAGCCCCTGGCGGTTGAGGGCAAGACGCTGGTCGCATTCCTGCAGGACGCGGTGTCCAAGTTTCAGCGTGAGACCGGCATCTCCGCCCGTTTCATCTGCCAGGACGCAGGCGTGGACCTTCCCGCCAAGACTTGCCGGGAACTGGCCCGCATTGTGCAGGAAGGGCTGGTCAATGTTCGCAAGCACAGCGGGGCTCAGCACGTCGTAGTCCAGTTGCGATCCGTCCCGGGCAGCTATCATCTGGCTATTCAGGACGACGGCAGTGGTTTCGAATTTTCCGGGCGTCTTTCGCAGACCGAACTGGAAGATCAGCACAAAGGCCCGGCGGTGATCCGGGAGCGGGTGCGTTCCATTGAAGGTGAGCTCACGGTAGAATCCGTGCCTGGCCACGGTTCACGGCTGGATGTGATGATTCCCCAAAAGCAGCGCGTCGCCTATGCATAAGCATCAACAACCCGTGCGCATTCTGCTGGCCGACGACCATCCCATCTTCCGCGACGGCTTGCGCCGCCTGCTGGAAACAGAGCCGGGATTTCATGTGGTGGGTGAGGCTTCCGACGGCGCCGAAGCGGTGGCTATGGCAAGAAAGCTCAAGCCTGACTTGCTGCTGCTCGATTTGGCCATGCCCAGACATCCAGGCCTGGAGGCCGTCCGCGAACTGGGAAGCAGCGGCACAGCCACGCGAATTCTTTTGCTGACCGCTGCGGTCGAGAAAGAGCAGATCGTGGAAGCGCTGCAACTGGGGGCCCGCGGCGTTGTCTTGAAAGAATCAGCCACCCAGTTGCTCCTGAACAGCATTCACGCCGTGATGGCCGGCCATTACTGGGTAGGACGTGAAATCATTTCCAATCTGGTGGAATATCTGCGTGGCCTGCTGACTCCCGCGGCCACACCCAAGCAAAAGAAATTTGGACTTACGCCACGCGAACTGGAGGTGGTGTCGGCCGTGGTCGCAGGTTATACGAACAAGGATATCGCCGCCCACTACAGGATCAGCGAAGATACAGTCAAACACCACATGAGCAATATCTTCGATAAGCTCGGTGTCTCCACGCGCCTGGAGCTTGCGCTTTTCGCCGTCCACCAGGACTTGCCGCTCGTGCCTCTGGAACAGGCATCCAGCTGAGCTTTGCCGCGGTTGAGATTCCCTTAGCAGAAATTGCCAGCGAACGAGGGTTTTGAAAAGAACGGCGCAGTCTGCCGCCATCTGACCGGCAGTCTGCGCCTTTGGCTTACCGCCCGTGCCAGTTGCGAACCAGCCAGCCAAAAGTGGCGCTGGAAAGCACGGCGAAGGCAAGGTTCACGGGGGAGGATGTTCGAAGAGCTGTAGAAACTTTGTTGGACTGCTCCATTACCGCTAGGGGAGTAATGCGTCGTTTCGGGTTAACAATCATTTTGCGGCGAAGCCGCGTTTCCGCGCTGTGTACTTCTTCGCTCACAAAGTGAACGCCTGGATCCGCGAGACCTTGTTGCCCTTCCGGTATTAGCCTTGCCATGAGATCGCGCCTCCGAAAGATCTTTCTCTACCGACGTCCCCAGGACTGCTAATAACAGAGTCCACCCTACTCAACAGAAGCGTCAAGGTGAAAAGTACATGATAGGGCTTTAAACCTATAGGTACTAAGGTGCTTGGTCTAATACCCGGGCGAACCGGCTATGCGCCCGCCGGCTTTGCCTCGCTCACAGACTGGATATTGGGCATGCCGGAACCCACCAGCTTGAGCTTGGGCGGGCGATTTATAGCGTCGAGAACTTCACGCGCGATGCGATCGTCAATCTTGTTGGCTTCATCCAGTTCCACGGGGTACCGGATCACCACCTCCAGCCCTCCTTGGGTCAGCCGCAGGCGGGTCTCCGGGTGCAGCGAGTTGCGGGAGAGCGGACCCAGACTCTGCTCCATGCTGCGGTGTTGCCGCTCCATGCGCTCGCGATAATTCTCGAACACTTTCGCGACCGCGTTGGTCAGGCGTTCTTCGACCTGGTGATAATCGCTCTCCGTCGCCAACGTGAGCGTAATCTCATGCCAGTCGAAGCGGGTGCCGGGAATCTGCTTGAACAGTCCCGCGTTGGGCTGGAACACCACGGAATTGGAGAACACAACCATGCGACCGGTTGGATTGGCTTCTTTGCCGATCTCCATCAGGTGCAAGCGCACCAGGCCAATGTCCACCACCTCACCGGTTACGCCGGAAACCTGGACACGGTCTCCGACCCGCACACCATATTTGCCGATCAGATAAAAGTAACCGGCCACCGAGAGGATCACATTCTGCAGCGCCACGGCAATGCCCGCGGTGAGCAGGCCGGCGAAAGTGGCCAGCGTCCCCAACTCGCTGGAAAAGGCTACGGCGACAATTATGGCGATGAGCGACCAGACCACAAAGCGCCGTAACAGCAGGAACTGGTACCTCCGCCGCACGTCCTGCACATAGCGGAAGGTAGCCTTGCGCCATACGCTGGAGAGAACAAAAACGAATCCCAGGATGATGGCCAGCACCGCTACGCGTAGCGCCAAGCTCTTCAATTGGCTGACATATTGCGAATGCACGCTTTCACGCCAATTACTCAGGCTGCGGGTGTACAGGTCGAGCAAAACGGACTGCTTCGCCAGCGGCAGTACTACTGCCGAAAGCTGCTTGAATTGAGCTGTTAGCTGGTCCAGTTGCTGTTTCTGCTGGGCGAGTACGGTGGGATCCGGCGAATCCGGTTGGTTGGAAAGTTGATCGCCGCGCTTGATGAGATCCCGCAAAGTATTGATCAGGGGAGTGCGCAGCGTTTTAGATGAACTTACCAGAGCCGCCGTTTGCGTCAGGCCTTGGTCCAGCGTGTGAATTCTTCGCCGCAATTCGAACAGGTCCGTCAAGATCGCTAGAATTCCGGAGGGTTCCGCCTTGCGGTTACTGGCAGTGGTCGCGGTGACCGGCTGGGGAGCGCCCGCCTTATTAGCATCGGTAGCTGCCGCCGGCACGGTGCGCGCCAGGTCCTCAATCTCCGTCTGCAGGTTTCCGGAAGTCATCCCCTCCACACTCCGGCCGCTCACAAACTCAATCATGCTGCGCAGGGAATCCCGGCGGGCCTGCAGAAGGTCAAGTTCGCTTTGCGTCTCCGCGATGGTCGAGGCCAGGGTGCGGCGCCTGCGCCCGCTGGCTGTCTCCAGTTTCGTTCGCATCGCTACTACCTCTTGCTGCCTTGCCTTGACCTGCTGGTCGGCTTTGTCCGCCATCGCCACCAACGATTGGTATCGGGAGGGGCTGGAAGTTCCTACGCTTGGCTGGCCAGCCTTGCCTCCGACTCGACTGAGGAGTTGGGCGTCTGCCCGGGCGAAATCGAAGGAGATCCGGACGACTTGGTCGGCTAATTGCCGGTTCTGGTTGAGAAATACAATGTCACTCGGCTCACTTGCCACTTCCTGCTGAATCGTGAGCTGGCGGTACCACATGATCGTCTGATTCAGATAGGAGATAACGCTCTGGGCATCAGGAATATTGGAGGGAGCGGGTACCGTCTCGGCAGGCTGAGCCAGGATGGGCACGACCGACAGGCCCGTAAGCAATACGAGGGCTGCCGCGAACCAGCGCGTTGGATGCATGCCAGACATGAACAATTCGCTATGGCTGCGCTCGTCACCGCAACCCTCGGGCATCGCTGCGAACAGCTCAGGTTATCCGGCAGAACGGACGCAACGCAAGTAGGGGCGGCCATTGCCTCGGCATCGGCAGCCTTAGAGAGCGTGGCGTCCGAACCCGCTTTGATTCCCGCGCGCCGCCAAACTTCCAAGCCTCCTACTTTGGCAGGCCGTACTGGAAAGTAATAGGAGACCCATCGTTGAGGATGATTTTGTATACGTACGTACTGTGTGTAGATAGGTTCTTTGTGCTGATATTGAAGATCCACTGTTGACCAGTCGAATCCCAGCGGAACGATGTATCAGGCGTAGTGGACACCACCGTCTCGTCCACCTGTGCGGTGACGGTCCCGTTAACTGCGCCAATCAGATTGAAACTCGACACAACACCTGGAGTGCCGATGGAGTTTCCGAGTGCATCGCAAACCCGGAATTTCGCCGGTACGGTGCTGCCCTGCTTGAACGTACTGGTTCCGTCCGCATTAATGGGCTGGAGGATCTGGTGACCGGCGTCGCCGTAGCAGACGCCGCCCGATTGATAAGTAACGCCATACGTGGCTGACTGGTTGAGCGAATTACCAGCAACATCGGTCGCAGTGACGGAAAAGCTCTTTACGCCAACAGTACCCGTAGTGATGAGAGCTCCGTTCGCTACGGTCCCTGAGCAACTGGCAAGGCCAGATGAGCCAGTGTCACTGCAGGTGTAATTTGCGGCCACACTCTGGTTGAGCAGGTAGTTGGCGTTACTGGCTGGCGCGACAAGGTTGATCATAGGCGGGGTCACGTCAACATTAATTACGCCGGTGGAAACAATGGCCGAATTGCCGGCTTTGTCGGAGACTGAACCCGAGATCGTCTGGTTACCTCCTTCCGGAACTGGGACATCCGCAGGACAGGAAACGTACCCGGAAAGGTTGTCAACGCAGGCGAAATGCACAGTCGGCTTTCCCGTAGTGCCGTTGTACCAGCCCGTTGCCGCCGGATTGGACGGTGTAATGGTCAATGTGATAGTTGGGTTTGTCTTGTCAATGCTGATGCCTGTAACCGTAACGGAAGCGGCCGTGTTTCCAGCCTTGTCAATACAAGTCCCTGTATTGGTTACCGATTGATTTGCCCCCTCTGTGCTAACCATAGCGCCGGCTATGCTGCTGTTTGCATCAGGACCTGACTGCACAGTACCGGTATCGGAGCATGAGAAGCTCACAGTAACGTCTGTGTTGTTCCATCCGTAGCTGTTGGCCAAAGGCAGCCGGCTGCCGGTAATTACGGGCTTTGTCTTGTCGATGTTGATTCCAGCAGCAGTTGCTGGATCGCTCACATTGTCCGCCTTATCGGTACAGGTACCCGTCGCGGACAGATTTGTCCCTTCGCTGATTAGCGTTACAGGACTATCGCAATGTGCAATGCCCGATAAACCATCGGCACCCGTGAAGGTGACCGTAACATCGCTGTTGTTCCACCCGAACGGGTTCGGTCCAGGCGATGCGGCAGCAGTAGCTGTGGGCTTCGCCTTATCAATGTTGATGCCGCTTACCGTAGCTGGATCGGCACTATTACCGGCAATGTCCACGCAGCTTCCCGTGTTCGTAACTGAAAGGCTCTGCCCCTCCGCCGTCACCGTTGACCCCTCTACCGTGTTCGTGCCAACGGCGGATTGCACTGGTCCGGTATCCGCACACGCGAAGCTCACAGCAACGTCTGTGTTGTTCCAACCGTAGCTGTTGGCCGAAGGCAGCCGGCTGCCGGTAATTACAGGTTTTGTCTTATCAATTTTCACTGTAACCTTGGCTGGCGTGCTCACATTGCCAGCCTTGTCGGTACAGGTCCCGCTCACATCGGTGCCCGCGGTTTCAGCGCTCAGCGCGCTGGAGCTAGTACAACTCTCAATACCACTCTGAACCGCACCGGCGTCGCCGGCAGAAGTGAAGCCGACAGTCACGTCGGTGTTGTTCCACCCTGCCGCATTGGGTACCGGTGACGGGTTAACCGTAGGCGGGTTAGGTGGCGTCTTATCGATATTAATCTTGTCGACCGTAGCAGCATCGGCCACGTTTCCTGCTTTGTCAGTACAGGCTCCAGTGTTTGTCACTGACTGATTTTGGCCCTCTGTGCTCACCACTGCATCGGTTACGGAGTTGGTATCTATGCCCGATTGCCCTGTACCAGAATCGGCGCAGGTGAAGCCCACCGTCACATCCGTGTTGTTCCAGCCGAAGGCGTTGGCCGCCGGCGTACGGCTGCCAGTGATCACGGGTTTGGTCTTGTCGATGTTTATGCCAGAAAGGCTGGCCGGAGTGGCCGTATTCCCTGCCGCGTCCGTGCAACTTCCGGTCACAGTCTGGTTAAGCCCTTCGGTGGTGACGGTGACATCCAGCGGGCTGGCGGCCGAGTTTCCCGTGGCCGCTCCCGACGCTCCTAAGGACGCTACGCCAGAGGTGCTGTCCGTACAAACGAATCTCACCGTTACATCGCTATTGTTCCAGCCGTTCCCATTTGCAACCGTCTGGCGGCTGGCTGTCAGCGACGGCTTGACCGAGTCAATCTTTACCGTTGCGGTGCCGTTGGAGCCGGCCCCGGCCCCGGCGTTGCCAAGGCTATCGGTAGCTGTGCAACTCACGCTGTGGCTGCCCTCTCCGGCTACTGAAAGTTGAGCGGTAGCATTGGTTGAGTTGAGTCCTGTAACTCCGCTCAAAGTCGCCGGTGTGCCGTCAATCGTGCAGTTAATGGCGCTGACATTTGAAGCATCATTCGCGGTTACGCTGCCAACCGCAGGAGAGGTTTTGAACCAACCGTTGCTGCCATCGGGCGTGAAGGACACGATAACAGCCGGCGCCGTTGTCTTAATGGTCCAAGTGTAGGAGGCCGGACTCCCATCCACGTTGCCCGCCAAATCCGTGGCACGGACCTGGAACGTGTGGGAGCCGTCGCTTAAGTTGCTGTAGCTTTTTGGGTCGGAGCACGAACTGAACCCGGCACCATCCAGGTTGCACTCAAATGTGAGGTCAGTGGGAGCGCTTAGGTTGTCGGTTCCAGTAAAGGTAAAGCTCGGTGAAGCGTCTTTGCTCGGATTACTTGGGCTGTTGCTGATCGTAGTATCCGGAGATGTCGTGTCCAGCTTGATCGTGATCGTCCTCGTCGCCTCCACATTTCCCGCGTTGTCGCTGGCGAAATAGGAAATAGTTGTTGTTCCTTCCGCGGTAATGGGACCGACGCTCGCACTCGCGCCGGCAATCACTGTGCTGCTGATGGGCTGGGCTCCCGTGGCGCTATAAGTAATTTGTTTCACTCCGCTGCCACCGGAGTTGTCAGTCGCAGTGAGGCTCACGCTTACGTTTGTGTTCCACCAGCCATTTGCGTTGGACGCTGGATTTGGAACGGCTGTCGTGGTCGGCGGGGTCGAATCACATGAACCGCTAACACTCACGCTGGGCTGTAGACCTATCAGACCAAAGCTAGATCCGCCAGGAGTGGTGTTATTGTCAGAATTGGTATTCCAGACGTAGTTGCCGGCAGTGCAGGCAGCGTTTGCCGTAGCCGTGAAGCTTACCGAAGCACCAGGGTTGAGCTTACCGGCGCCGGTAGTCTGAAGTGAGATTACACCCGAACTTAGTGAGACCGACCATGTACTGCCATTCGATGCCGTGACAGTAGCCGGTACGGACACCCTCGAATAAGCCGTCGGCACATGTACTTGAGCCGAGCCGATCTGCTGTGAACTATCGCTACTTTTGCCACTACCGCAAAGAGCATCCGTGCAGTTGGCGATTGTGATCGAGTAGCTCGTGGTATGTCCCGCAGTATCGGTCGTCGGAGATATTGACGCTTGGTAATTCTTTAACACCTGAGCGTCCGTAAACGTGGTTTGCGCCTGGGATTGCGCGCCGGCCGCGGTCAAATAAAACCGCACATCCAGGTCGTGGGAATCCGGCGAGAACTGGCTGTTGGAGATGTTGCCGTTCTGGTCGGCGACGGCGGTCATGGGAGGATGCGTATCAATGTTCGGCGACTCCACTAAAGTCAAAGTCACCGTTTCGCCCGGCTGCCAGCCGGAGCCCGTGATGTTTACGGTTGTGCCGGGAGCATAGTCGCTCTGGTCGGTCTTCACGGTGGCGAAGCCGTACAGTTCGCCGCTGGCCAGAGTGCCGGTGCTGGCGTTCTGCCCGCCGGCTACCAGCAGTAACCCATCTACAGTCGAAAGTGGGGCGCCCGCCGCGCCTGTGCGTGCGCTGGCCATGGCGCCGGTGGCCTGAACTGCCGTGTTCCACGGTGCAAACAGTTCCGCCGACGCTAGTTCCGTTCCGGCCGAGGTTCCGCCAACAACCAGCACGCTGCCGTTATGAGGAAGCAAAAGAGCCTGGTGGCCGGAACGCGCGGTTGTAAGCGAAGCCGGACTCGCGACGATGGTACCTGCCGCTGCATCATAAATTTCGATAGAAGCCAGATCGTTGCTACCGTCATTACCACCGACCAGCGCAACCGTGCCGTCGAGCAGGGTGGTAGCCGACAGCTTGGCGCGGGCAGTGGCTAGTGCCGGTCCGGCCGTTACCGCGCCGGTACCGCCGTCGTAAATCTCAGTGGAGGAGAGCGTAGTGGGGTTGCCGCTCGCGTCCACACCCGTTCCGCCGGCAATCAGGACGCGTCCATCGCTCAGCACCGCCGCGGCATGGTCACGGCGAGCTGTAAGCAGCGCGCCCGCAGAGCTAAACGTGTCATTCGTCTCATCAAACAATTCCAGCGCGCTCACCGGTCCACCAGAACTTTCACCGCCTGCCAGCAGCACATCGCCGTTCAGTAACTGCGAGATGCTATGACCGGCCCGCGCTTCAACCATGGTCGCCGACAACATTTGCCAGGCATTCGTCTGCGGGTCGTAGGTTTCGGCCGAGTTCGTGATCCCGCCCCCGCTGGTTCGCCCGCCGGTCACCAGCACGCGCCCGTCGGGCAGCACGAGGGCGGAATGCCCGCTGCGCGCCGCCTTCATGCCTGCCGCGGAAGAAAAGGTGCCATCCCTGTTGAACAATTCTGCGCTCGACATTGGCGCGCCGCTGCCATCCGAGCCGCCGGTTATGAGAATGCGGCCATCCGGCAGCGCAACTGCCGCCGCCCCGGAACGTGCGGTCGCCAGACTTCCGGCAGCCTGCCATACGCCAGTGCTGACCTGCGGCAACGACGCTTTTAAAAGGAATGTGGCGCTGAACAGCGATAGAAGGACTACACCCAGACGAAGCGTCCGCGACATACCTCACCTCAACCGCAGAATGGGCATGGTAACGAGCCCACCAGCAGCATGTTGGCGGAAAGGTCAGCTGTCCCGGAGCGGGGAATCAGAAATGGAACAGCACTACATCCAACAGCTGTACGGCAGCAGCAGCTCTAATTGCAACGCAACCAGCGCCACTTGCCCACCTGGGAAGGACTCGGTCTGCGTAAAGCCTTGCCAGGAGCCGAGTCCGAGCTAATCCTGTTCTACAGATGTCGTACCGTAAATGGCACAAAGGTGGGTGAAAACAGTTGCGGAGAGTATCAATGGCTGAATACTGTTATTGACATATTGCCAGTCCCTCGCCGACCACAGGGGAAGAAAATTTGTCGTGCGCTTATCGCCGCCCTTCACGCCTAGGGATTCATTGGGGCAAGGATCATTGGAATAGACCTGGATTGTAAAGTCGATTTGTTGCTTAGGGGTATTATGTCTGGTCGGTTTCCCGGATAACAGCTTCAGGTGTGAATGTCGGCTCCGGGCACCCGCCGGTACATCGATGAGCGACAGCGCGCCCCCGCCGCCGGAATTGAATGGTCTTTCCGCGTCCGACCAGCGCCACGCCATCGCCGCCAGCTTTATGGGCTGGACCCTCGACGCCTTTGATTTCTTTGTCCTCACCTTCCTGATCGGACCCTTGTCGCAACAATTTCGGGTCTCCAAAAGCGCCATAGTTCTCACCTTGACCATGACGTTGGCCATGCGGCCGGTGGGTGCGCTGCTGTTCGGAATGTTGGCCGACCGCTACGGTCGCCGCCGGCCCCTGATGGCCAATGTGATCTTCTTCTCGGTGGTTGAACTGCTCTGTGGTTTTGCCCCCAGCTACTCGGTGTTTTTTGCCCTGCGCACCATCTTTGGCATCGGCATGGGCGGGGAATGGGGAGTGGGCGCCTCGCTCGCCATGGAAAGCGTGTCCTCCCGGCGGCGGGGCTTCATTTCCGGCGTGATCCAAAGCGGCTATTCCACCGGCTACCTCCTGGCCGCCATTGCCGCCCGCCTCGTATTACCGTTCTGGGGCTGGCGAGCCATGTTTTGGGTTGGCGGACTCCCCGCCTTGCTGGCTTTCTATATCCGCTACCAAGTGAAGGAATCTAAGGCGTGGGAACAGCACCGCGCACCAACCGTGGGCAGCATCGCGCGTACCGCGTTCACCCATTGGAAGCTGTTTCTGTACCTGGTGCTGATGATGGCTCTGATGAACTGCCTCTCTCACGGCACTCAGGACCTCTATCCCGACTTCCTGGGCTCGCATGGCATCGCGCCTGCCACCGTGTCCTATTTAGCGATGCTCTACAACCTCGGAGCCATTCTGGGCGGCATTTCCTTTGGTCATCTTTCGGAACGAATAGGCCGGCGCTGGGGCATGCTGCTGGCCATCGCTTTGGCCCTTGCCGTCATTCCTCTATGGGCTTTCAGCACCCGCCTGGCTGCGCTCGCCGTGGGTGCGTTCCTGATGCAGGTGGGCGTGCAGGGCGCCTGGGGCATCATTCCCGCGCACCTCAACGAACTTTCTCCCGACACGGTGCGCGGGATGCTGCCCGGTTTTGCCTATCAGATTGGCATCCTGTTCGCCTCGCCTACCAACACCATCGAGTACGCTCTGCGCGACCGCCTGGGATACTCCTGGGCACTGGCCTCCTTTGAACTGGGGGTCATGCTTCTGCTGGCTTTAACTGTGGGCCTGGGCTCGGAGAAGCGGGGCAAGAGCTTCGTGCGACCATCCGTTGGCCAAGTCTCTGCCTGACCTATCCATGGCCTAGGAGTCGCTGCCCTCAGGGACAACGGCTAATGTCCACCTAAGCACCGCTAAAATCACCTTCGTAACCTACCCCTGCTGACACCACGGCGCTAGCCTGAAGTGAGTCCTGCTCTAATTCATCGCCTTGAGGTTACTTGCGTGCTCTGCCATTTTGTTGATCAGCGGGTGGATTTCTTCGCCGTGCTGGAAGAAAAGCTGGGCGAGGGCTTTACCCTCACGCCGGCGGTGGAGGACGACTACACCTCTCTGGGTGCGAGCGATGTCATCCTCTGCAATCTTCCGGCGGGCGATGACCCCCGTTTCCCTGTCAGCTTGAAGACTTTGCAGACGTTAGTGCGGAATCCCGCAGGCATCCCGGTGGTCGCATTTCTCTCCACAGACGAGCGCGAAGTCATGCGGGAAGCGCTTTCGGCCGGCGCTTTCGATCATTTTGTGGAAACCGGGTCCATGCAGGAATTACGCCTTGTATTACACCGTGCGGGACGCTTCCAGGAACTGCGGCGCGAGTTACAGCGCCTGCAGGCCCCGGCTCACAATCCCGGCGAATTCGCCGCCATGGTGGGCACCGACAATAGCATGCGCCCGGTTTTTTCCCTGGCTTCGAAGGTGGCGCCCACAGACGCCAACGTGCTGATTACTGGCGAGAGCGGCACCGGAAAGGAACTGCTGGCGCGCTCCATTCACTCCGCCAGTTCCCGCTCCAGCCAGCCTTTCCTTGCGGTAGCCTGCTCCTCCCTGCCGGAAACCCTGATCGAGGCGGAGTTGTTCGGTCATGAAAAGGGGGCGTTCACGGGCGCCAACGCGGCGCGGGTCGGCCGTTTTGAAGCCGCCGGAGAAGGCACCATCTTTCTCGATGAAGTGGGCGACCTGGCTCCCGCACTGCAGGTGAAACTCCTGCGCGTGTTGCAGGAGCGCACTCTGGAACGACTGGGAAGCAACCAGAGCCGCCCTATGGAAGCGCGCGTCATCTGCGCCACCCACCGTAACCTGCAGCAACTGGCTAGGGATGGCTCCTTCCGCCTTGACCTTTATTATCGGCTCAATACCGTGGAAATTACTTTGCCCCCCCTGCGCGAGCGCCGTGACGATATTGCCCTGCTTGCCCACACCTTTTTGCAAGGTTTTAACCAGCGCCATCGCCGTTCCGCGCAACGCCTTTCCGCTGCCGCTCTTTGTGCCCTGGAGGAATATGATTGGCCGGGCAATGTGCGCGAGCTGCAGAACGTGATCGAGCGCGCGGTGGTGATCTGCGATGGACCGGAAATAGGAATTGAACACCTCCCTTCCCAGTTTGCCGCCTGGTCGGAAAGCGACTCGGGTAATTCTTTCGACGAAGAAGTCCGCAACTTCAAGCGCCGCCTCATCCTGCGCACTTTGGCGGAATGCGGTAACAACAAGGTCCAGGCGGCGCGCTTTCTCAAAATTGCCCGCTCTTCCATTCACCGCCTCATCGAAGAGCTTGATATTTCCCCCACTGTTCACTAACCGGGTTCTGCTTGAGGGAGATGTACTTCCGTCACTTGGAGCCGGTTTGCTCTCGGCCTAGCATGGATGTGTTCCCTTCGCCACTGTTATGCCTGTCACAACGGTTGGAATTCTAGGTTCTGAAGACGAGCAACTCGAGCTGCTGCAAACCCTGGTGGATGCCACCGCGGCCAGCCGCACCGTGCTCAAAGACCCACTCGCTGAGCTCGATTCCTTCATTCGCAAAGTTCGGGAAATCAAACCGCAGGTTTTGCTGCTGGACATTCCGCCCCGCAATCACGCTTCTGCTCTTGCTGCGGTGGAGCGCTTGCATGCCGAGTTTCCGCAGACGGCCATCTTTGCTTCAGGCGACATGATGAAGCGGCAGATCATCGTGGATGCCATGCGCGCGGGTGCGTGCGAATTCCTCGACCGCCCTCCCAGCACTCATAGCTTGATAGAGGCTTTTTCGCGCCTTTCCGCTACGCGCCGCAAACCTGGTGATGATGCCAATCGCGGCCGTGTGATCACTGTGCTGAATGCCAAAGGCGGCTGCGGAGCTACCACGGTGGCCGTGAATTTGGCCGTGTCCTTGAACGAGACTCATGGCAAAGCCGCGCTGGTGGATCTGGCGCCCATCGGGCATGCTGCCTTGCATCTCAATGCTAAACCCAATTTTGGCGTGCTGGACGCTTTGCAGAACTGCCATCGCCTGGATAGTTCTCTCCTCGACGGATTCGTGACCCGCTGCGATTCGGGCGTTCACCTGCTGGCTGCCCCGCCGGTGCCTACCCCAATCAAGCCGTCGGAAGATGAGGTGAGCCGCCTGTTCGATCTGATGGTGAATCACTACAAGTACGTCGTGGTGGACCTCTCTTCCCGCCTGGATCCCTTGGTTCGGATGGTCTGCGCATTTTCCGACACGATTCTTATGGTGGCGGAAACTGACATGATCGCGCTTTTGTGGAATGCGGCCCGGGTGCAGAGCTACCTCGGCGAAGCCTCGTCCCGCGAAAAGGTTCGGCTGGTGCTCAACCGGTTTCGTAAGACTCCTGAATTCAGCGATGCCGACGCCGAAGCCGCGGCCGATGCCCGCATCCTGTGGAAGATTCCCAGCCAATACTTCGTGGTTGGCAACGCCATTGACCGTGGCACTCCGGTCGCTTTGCAGAAGAACACGGACGTGGCGCGTTCCTTCCGTGGTCTGGCTTCAGTGGTCGCCCAGGATCAGAGCCGCCCCGCCCGCCGCCTGCTGAACAGTGAATACGCCAGCCGTATTCGCGCTTTCTCGACATAAACCGCACCCTGGCATCACCCGCGGCTGTCCGTCCGCTTGGCACTAAACCGCGGCATCCATTAGGATTACGGCTGTCACAGCCGGTTCTTTCTCGCATCTAACAGCCCGCATGCGCACCAATTTCGCAGCCCTGATGGCGGAGTCTGTTGGCTTGGCGGAATGCCTGGACCGCATGGCGGCCCGCAAACACGCCGATCGCCCCGTCTCCACCTATCGCCTGCAGTTCAGCCGCGAGTTCCGCTTCGTGGATGCGCGCGCCTTGGTGCCCTATCTCCGCGCCCTGGGCATCACTCACTGTTACGCTTCTCCCCTTTTGAAGGCTCGCACCGGAAGCGCTCACGGCTATGACATAACCGACCACAATACCCTAAATCCGGAAATCGGAAGCGAGGAGGAATTCCAGGCGCTCGTCTCCGAACTGCACGCCAACGGCATGGCCCTCATCCTGGACTCTGTTCCTAACCACATGGGTGTGGGACACGGCGACAATCCCTGGTGGCAGGACGTGCTGCAGAACGGGCGCAGTTCGGCCTACGCTGATTACTTCGATATTGACTGGGAACCGCTCAAGCCTGAACTCCGCAACAAAGTGCTTTTTCCCGTGCTGGGCGGACCCTACGGCGTGGAATTGGAACGGGGTCACCTGCGCCTGAAGTTTGACGGCAGCTTTGTTGTCCAGTACTACGACAAGCTCGTCCCGGTGGACCCCCAAACCATTCCGCTGATTTTTGAACCTCTCGGCGACCTGCGCGTCCAAGCGGTGGAACTTTCGGACTCCGACCGGGCTGAACTGGAGAATATCCTTTTCGCACTGCGCCAGCTTCCGCCCAATTGGTCAACCGATCCGCAACCGGTGGGCCGCCGCCGGGCGGAAGCGCCTGCCCTGTTGCAGCGACTGCAGCAACTAGCGGGTCGTTCCCCATCCATTGGCGCCCTCATTGACCAGGCGCTCGCGGCTACCAACGGCGAACCCGGGCTCCCCCGCAGCTTCGACTCTTTGCACCGCGTGCTGGATGCGCAAGCGTATCGCCTGGCCCATTGGCTGGTTTCGGGCGAGGAAATCAATTACCGCCGCTTCTTCGATGTGAACGACTTGGTGGGCCTGCGCATGGAAAATCCGCGTGTCTTCGCCGCCACTCACCAACTGCTGCGGCGTTTGCTGGCCCAGGGCAGCGTCGCCGGCCTGCGCATTGACCATCCTGACGGCCTGCTCAATCCGGCACAATACTTTGTTCGCCTGCAGATGCTTTATGCCGCCAGCCAGTGCTGCGGGCCTGAACCGCGCGGCGCCGTGGCGGAAAACGGCATTGAGGAAGAGGTGCAAACTATCTTTGGCCAGCATGAATGGATGCTCCGCCAAGTGCCGTTTTATGTTGTGGTGGAAAAAATCCTCGAACCGGGCGAGCATCTGCCGCCCTGGCCGGTGGACGGCACCGTGGGCTATGGCTTTGCCAACCTGGTCAACGGCGTTTTGATTGATTCCCGCAACCGGCGTTCCTTCACCCGGCTCTACGAGCGCTTCCTCGGCGGCCCCGTTGACCCCGACACGGTCATTTACGAAGCCAAAAGCCTGGTCATGAATACCGCTCTGGCCAGCGAGGTGGCAGTGCTCACCCACCTGCTGGATGAGATCTCCAGCGCCGACCGGCATGCTCGCGACTTTACAGTGAAGTCGCTGGCTACGGCGATCCGCGAAACCATCGCCTGCTTCCCGGTGTATCGCACCTACATCGACGAACGCGGCAATGTCATCGAACGTGACCGCGCCTACATTGACACGGCGATTGCCCGCGCCAAGCGCCGCAATGAGGCCATGCCCGCCCCCATCTTCGACTTTCTGCGTAACATTCTCCTGCTCCAGGGCAGCGCCCCGGAAGGCGACGGCGAGCAATACCGTAAATGGCTTTATTTCGTGCTCAAGTTCCAACAACTGAGCGGGCCGGTGATGGCCAAGGGTTTGGAGGATACTGCTTGCTATGTCTATAACCGCCTGGCCTCCGTCAATGAGGTCGGCGGCTCGCCCAAAGCGTTCGGGGTTCCGATGGAGGAATTCCATCGCGGCAATCTGGAGCGGGCGGAGAACTGGCCGCATGCCATGCTTCTCACCTCCAGCCACGACACCAAGCGCAGCGAGGATGTGCGCGCCCGGCTAAATGTGCTTACGGAAATGCCCCGCGACTGGTCGGCGGCAGTCATGCGCTGGCACCGCATGAACCATGCAAAAAAGGTCAGCATTAGTGACGGACGCATCGTCCCCGACCCAAATGAGGAGTACCTCCTCTACCAAACCCTAGTGGGGGCCTGGCCTTTCGCCGCCGAGGAACGTGACGATTTCACCGCGCGGGTGCAGCGCTACATGAACAAAGCCGTGCACGAAGCCAAGGTTAACCTCAGCTGGGTGAACGACAATCCCGAGTACTCAGCCGCCCTGAAATTGTTCATTGCCCGCATCCTGGCACCCGATTTTGCCGGCAGGCGCAATCCCTTTCCCCAGCGGGTGGAGGAATTTGTCCGCACTGTCGCTTACTTCGGAGCCGTGAATTCCCTGGCCCAGGTGTTGCTGAAGATCGCTTGCCCGGGCATTCCCGACTTTTACCAGGGAAACGAATTATGGGAATTCCGCTTGGTCGATCCTGACAACCGTCA
>Ga0075426_10000209_pt1 | contig 38823 bp, 39 predicted proteins | sample SoiMethybrSBSTD5_FD_75304 | JGI IMG/M metagenome (GOLD analysis project Ga0075426, IMG submission 75304) | Bulk soil microbial communities from a Populus tree surrounding site in Tennessee, USA - Soil MetaG P. TD hybrid SBSTD5 | ecosystem: Environmental > Terrestrial > Soil > Tree plantation... | reverse complement strand
CGCTGTTCCGAACAGAACCACAAGGCTGCGCAATAATCTGCGCGCATCAAACCATGAGAACAAATTGTTCCAGAGCGTCCACAGAAAAAAGAAAGAAAACAACCAGTGGAGCAGTCCGCGTTCAGGGAGGACCGAGTTGAACACCTGTGCCGATGCGAAAAAGAGGGTCAGCAGCATCCAGATATTCGAGAAGTTCGTCAGCGGAGCATTAGTGCTCGCCACCCATCGGGGAAACTCAATGAGGTGCCCACGCACGAAGAGCAACGCTAAGAGTACCGCGAGCAGAAGCGTGACAAGCGGCGGCGGGATGAAGATGAACGCATGGTCCTCTGCGCTCACACGCAAACCTCCCAGAAGTGCCACCGTCAAAAATAACATCGGCAGCAAAATGAAACTTACCAGCGCGCGATTTGTTGAGCTATTCCTTTCCATCGTGTCAGCTCGAGCTCATCACTCAGCCCTAACTCAGCAATTTCATCACCGCCTTATTTCCGCGTGCGAAAAATCTTGAACGGATTGAGATCGGACCAGCTTCGCTCCTTAGCTTGTTCCAGTTCGGCCTTGACTTCGGCGGCGGAATGCATCTGCAAGTTCGGATCATCGACGGTGAGCGAACCGTTAGCCGTGAGACCGATTGCGCGGTTGATAGCTTCCAGTCCCTGCTTGATCAAATCCTGGTCGTAGTAAACACGGCCCCAGCCTTCGCGGTAAAAGGCGTAAGAGACATAGAACTGTGTGCGCGCGTCGCCTTGAGCGGGATCGGCTCGCAACCATTCGTCACGCGCGGCGCGAAATTGTTCGCGTTGGAAAAGCGCGAGAGCACTATTGAACTTCTCCTGGTCGATCTGGTAGGTCCCGACGGCGATCTCGGCGCTGGTTGCAACCTCCTTAAAGGTTCGCGGTTCCATCGCATAAATCCAGATAATGAAAGCGGCATAAGAGAAGGTCAAAACGATGCCGGCGGCTTGAATTGACTTCTGTCGCATTTGGATCCCAACTCCGCCCGAAAGTTATTCAACGAGGCGACGGCTTAATCATATTACGTCTTATTATAAGATGAGGCATGCGATCCCGGCCGGAGAAAAAATGGCCTCTTCAAACTCTTAAAGCCAGCCGCCGGAAAAGCCTGCTCGTTGGAGCCCGGCGATGATGTAAGGACAGCCGCGGTTTCGGCTCAGACCTCGCGATTGGTACTAGAGGAGTGTAGCGGCGAAGGTGGTAGTCCTGTAAGGGCTCGCTTAGGACATGATCGAGAACAATTGCCGGGGATGATCTGTGCTACTCAACACACCCAGAGAAGCTGACAAGAGAGTGCGTGACTCATCGGGACAAGGTAAGTGAGAATTGATTCGCTCGCGGGTTCTTCTTCTGAGTGCTCGCGTGATATAAAAACCAACGGCAATAATGCATCCACTTGAAACCTACGTCCGTGAGCTGCGCGAGATTCGATCTTCCGGCGAAGCCGTGCCCAGACTTCTTACTACGGCGCACTCGCTGTGCTCCTGAATGAAGTCGGCAAGTCGCTCAAGCCGAAAGTGCGCTGCATCATCAATCCTCGAAATCGAGGCGCAGGTATTCCCGATGGCGGGCTATTCACTCCCGATCAGTTTCAGAGACACGACAAAAGTGAACCCGTCGGCGGACAGATTCCTTCTCGCGGCGTGATCGAAATCAAGCCGACTCGCGATGCGTTTGTTACCGCCAATGGCAAACACGTTTCGAGATATTGGGATCGTTACGGGCCAGGTGCTCGTGACTAATTATCGCGACTTCGTGATGGTTGGCTGCGATGAGCACGGCCGGTCGACGAAACTTGAGACCTATCGTCTTGCTGAAAATGAAGAAGCCTTCTGGGAAGCGGCAGAACATCCTCGCCGCTTTGCAGAAGCTCACGGCGAGCGCTTCATCGAATATCTCAAGCGAGTGATGCTTCAAGCCGCGCCGCATTCGTCTCCCGCCGATGTCGCCTGGTTTTTCGCGTCATACGCGCGCGATGCGAAAGCAAGAATCGAACATACTGACCTTCCCGCTCTCGCCACTGTTCGCGCCGCACTTGAAGAAGCTCTCGGTTTGAAGTTCGAAGGCGAGAAGGGCGAGCACTTCTTTCGCTCGACCCTCGTGCAGACTTTGTTCTACGGAGTCTTCTCCGCGTGGGTGCTTTGGAGCAAGGAACATCCCGCGAGTGAAAGAGACGCTCGCTTCGATTGGCGGCAAGCGATCTGGCACTTGAAAGTGCCGATGATCAGCGCGTTGTTTGAACAAGTCGCGACGCCTTCGAAACTCGGCGAGCTTGGTCTTGTCGAGGTGCTTGATTGGACGGCGGCTTCGCTCAACAGAGTCAAGCGCGGAGAGTTCTTTACACGATTCGAAGAAGAGCACGCGGTCCAGTATTTCTACGAGCCGTTCCTTGAAGCCTTCGACCCGACGCTGCGAAAAGACTTGGGCGTCTGGTACACGCCAACCGAGATCGTTCAATACATGGTCGCGCGAGTTGATACCGTATTGCGCGAAGAACTCGGGATCGCCGATGGCTTGGCCGATCCTCGCGTGTACGTGCTCGACCCGTGCTGTGGGACCGGAGCTTATCTGGTCGAGGTGTTGAAGCGCATTGCCGCGACGCTTAGAGAGAAAGGCGATGATGCGTTGGTAAGCAACGACATCAAGCGAGCCGCAATGAACCGTGTCTTCGGCTTCGAGATATTGCCGGCCCCGTTTGTTGTTTCACACTTGCAGTTGGGGTTGCTTTTGAGAAATCTCGGCGCACCTCTGACAGACGACAAGAATGAGCGCGTCGGTGTTTATCTGACAAACGCTCTTACCGGATGGGAACCGCCGAAAGGCCCGAAACAACACTTGATGTTTCCCGAGATGGAAGAGGAGCGTGATAGAGCGGATCACGTGAAGCTAGAAGTGCCTATCCTGGTGGTGCTCGGCAATCCTCCGTACAACGGCTTCGCCGGTGTTGCGATTGCAGAAGAGCGCGAACTGTCGAACGCCTATCGGACAACAAAGAGAGCGCCGGCTCCGCAAGGTCAAGGGTTGAATGATCTCTATGTGAGATTTTTTCGAATGGCAGAGCGGCGAATCGTTGAAGCAACCGGTGAAGGCGTTGTTTGCTTTATCTCGAATTATTCCTGGCTGGACGGCCTGTCGTTCACGGGTATGCGCGAGAGCTATCTTGAGGCGTTCGACCATGTATGGATTGATAGCTTGAACGGCGACAAGTACAAGACAGGGAAGTTGACGCCGGAAGGCGAACCGGACCCCAGTGTCTTCTCAACGGAGTTGAATAAAGAAGGGATTCAAGTCGGAACGGCGATCGCACTGCTCGTGCGGAAGAAGGCTCACGCTGATATCGAAGTGATTCAGTTTCGTCATCTTTGGGGAAAGACTAAGCGAGCGCAGTTACTAGCAACGGCCGAACAGGATGTCGAGAGGTTATATACCAACGTGACTCCGTTACTCGATGTCGGACTTCCCTTCCAGCCGACCCAAGTGAACGTCGCCTACTTTAGCTGGCCTCTGCTACCTGATCTGTTTCCACTATCGTTTCCTGGTGTAAAGACAAGCCGCGATGACTTTGTTGTGGATGTTGAACGAGAGCGATTGATCCACAAAATCGAAGAGTACTTCGATCCAAAGATTAGCCACGAACAGATGTCAAGAATCGCGCCCGGCGCAATGGAAGCTACGGCCCGATTCGAAGCTACGAAGGTTCGTGAATATTTGTGTGCTCGTGGATTTCTTCCTGAGAAGATCATTCGATACGCCTATCGCCCGTTTGACGTTCGATGGCTTTATTGGGAGCCGGAGACAAAACTACTTGATGAGAAGCGCGCCGAGTATTTTTCTCAAGTGTTCGACGGGAACCTGTGGTTGAGTGCCGGTCAGCGAAATCGCAAGGAAGATTTCTACCAGCCTCAGTTCACCACAGTTCTTGCCGATCATCATATAGTGGAATCAAACGTTGGGATGTTTCCTCTCTACCTTCGTTCTCAGGAAGAGAGAGCCGCGTTATTCGAAGACGGAACCCAAGAAGAACGAGTGCCGAATCTCAGCACTGAAGCTTCTGATTATCTCTCGAGAATTGGCGTCGGAGTGAGTCAGCTCTTTCACCACGCTCTTGCTATTCTCCACGCGCCAGCTTATCGCGGGGAGAACGGTGGGGCTCTGCGTCAAGACTGGCCGCGAATTCCTTTGCCCGACACGAAACAGGCTCTGGAAGCCTCTTCGGAGTTAGGCCATCAAGTCGGCGCGCTACTCGACGCCGAGAATGCAGTCGAGGGCGTCACATCTGGAAAGATTCGACCCGAACTGAAAACAATCGCAATGATCTCGCGAGTCGGCGGTGGCACGCTTAATCCCGATGCTGGAGACCTCGCACTAACTGCAGGCTGGGGACACGCGGGGAAGGGCGGCATCACGATGCCCGGCAAAGGCCGCGTCAACGAACGCGAATACACCCAAGCCGAACTCGAAGCGATTGCGCTGGGAGTCGAAGCTCTCGGGCTTTCCACCGAGCAAGCTCTTGCACATCTCGGTGAAACAACTTTCGATATCTACGTCAACGACGTTGCTTGCTGGAGAAACGTGCCTGCGAGAGTTTGGCACTACACGATCGGCGGCTATCAAGTGATCAAGAAGTGGCTGAGCTATCGCGAGCGCGAATTGTTAGGCCGAGCGCTCACCGCCGATGAAGCAAGAGAAGTCATGAACATCGCCCGCCGCATCGCCGCGATTCTCTTGCTCGAGCCCTTCCTCGACGCGAACTACGAAGCCGTTAAGCAATCGACCTATCCCTGGCTCACCGAGTAAATCGATCAGTTGGTCAGCAAGAAGATCGTTTAGGAGTCGGTCAGTGATTGCGATGCAGGATGTCGGGGAGAAGCCTCTTCGATTACTTGCCCAGGCAGGCTCCTCGAAACAACGCAGCGCGCACGGCCAGCTTCCTGCGGACTCGCCCACCTCAGTGCCTCATGTTGCTTGAATGATGGTGTTGCGCGGGCGCTCACGGCGTGTACACAAACGATGCCGTTGCCGATCCAGTCTTCCCCTTCACGGTCACCGTGACCGGTCCGGGAGCGCTGACTGCTGGAAGTTGCGCAGTGATCTGGTTATCCGAGTCCACCTTGAATGTGGCCGAACTCGCGCCGAACGTTACCGCAGTCGTGCCGGTGAACCCCGAGCCCGAAATCACGACCGGCTTTCCCCCTGCCGCAGCCGCTGTATTCGGTACCAAGCCCGTAATTGTCAGAACAACTTTGGCGGCGGCAGGAGCAATGATGAGGTCTACTAGCCGCTTGATCAACTCGCGGAACGTTTCCTCCCGATAACCCACCAGGAAGGCAACCAGGTAGTAAAGGAGGTTCTTCGGAACCTGGGGGGCGCTTGCGTTAGGAGTCGAGCCGCTCGCCACCACGCCCGCTTGAAGAATCAGCACTGCGACAACGGCTAGGCTCGCGCCTACCATTGGCCGCGAAAGGTGCCAAAGCGCGAACGACTCATCCCAGTCGTGGGCATGCTCGACGATGCCGGTGAGGGAGATCAGCACAGCCCCAAGAGCGCCGAACCAGATGACCACAAGCGGGACCGGGCCCAAGGAATCACTGAACGGAATGAGGTCCCGCCGAATGAAGTACACCGTTGCCAACGCGCCCAGGAAGACCAACCACACGACTTGCACGATGAAGATGGAGACTCTACTCATGAGATACACCTCCAAGCCAATAGTGAGCCGAGTCTATGCTCGGGCTAAGCGCTCGTCAAGGATCGGAAGCTTGCTTACTTGATGCTGAAATTTGTCCTGTGACCTAAATGACGATCGCCGCTTGCCTAGCAGGTGGCTCGTCTTACCCCAAATCTCACAAGGACAATCGAGTGCGATGCGCACGCAGCGGGGATTAAGACAACGTCATCTATACTGCCAATAATTCCGCCAAGCTCCAAACGTGATCGGATTTTCTTGAAGGCCATCGAAAGTTTTTGGTCTTCATCTCTGCGCTTCGGCATACTCGCATTATGCCACGAGAGACGGTTCAAACTATTTCCGGCCGGCAGCACACTAATATCCCACTACGCAAGGGCGCATCTCTATGAACACCGCACTCCTCCGCAGTGCCGGCCTGCGAGCGGCTTGAAGCAAGTCACTGGAGTGCAGGCGGAAATCTGACGCACACCTGTTAGCCTGCCCAACCTTGAAAAACTCTATCCCGATTGTGTACATTATCGCCCGAAGGGTAATTGAAAGTCATTACTCGTAAACGCCCCAGCGGAGTCGAAGTATGATTCAAGATTATCCGGAGACGGACGTATTCAAAAAACAGATGCGCGAGTCGTTGCAACGCGAGATCAGGAACTCGCGCGCCATCAAGATCTCGAAACACTCAAACGTCTACACCATTGGCCAGCAAGACGAGATGGTCTACTTCGTCGAGAGCGGGCAGATAAAGCTGCTTATGCTCTCTTCCGAAGGCAAAGAGTGTCTGCTTGCTATCCACGCTACAGGAGACGTCTTCGGCGAGTTGTGCTTGTCGGGGTTAGCGGGACGGCTCGAAACAGCGACCGCGATGGAAGACACGCTCTTGAAAAAGGTTCCGTGTGCAAAGTTCCTTGAACGTTTGGCCACCGATTCGCTTCTTGAGGGCTTCGTCAGGTATCTGGCCGTCCGCGTCGCAGACCAACAAGCGGTCATCGCCAATCTGGTTACGGTTGATAGCGAACAACGCCTGGGGAAGACCTTGTTGCAGCTAGCCAAACAATTGGGCAAGAAGGGCCCTCGCAGCACACGCATCGAGCTGAAGATTTCACACGAAGAACTTTCGAACATGATCGGCACGACGCGGCCCCGCGTCAGCGTCTTCATGCAGAGGTTTCGGAACCTCGGGCTGATTGAGTTCAGCGAAGAGCATTATCTAATCATCATGGAAGATAAGCTTACTGTTTATCTGGCATCGATTGCGTAGCCGGACTGCGCACCAGCCTTCCCCCCTAAACTTTATTTCTGCACGTGTTCAATTCTGAACATCATTGAATCCGCATTTGCTGTATCGTGACCACAGTTCACCAATCGGTGTACTGCATCGGCAGCGATGAACATTCATTCACGGCGATCACCGTACACCGATTGGTATTGTTAATGCCTAACTGCTTCGGCAGGTACAAACTTACAAGCGGTAAACGCTCGAATAGAGAAGAGAACCTGTGTGTCAAAAACACCGGGCCTGAATTGAAGAGGTCGAAATGACAGTCATGACATCTGCATCAGTAGCAAGAAAGCGGGTTCTGTGTGTTGAGGACGATGAGGATACAAGGGAGATGATGAACGCCTTGCTCAAGTCATACGGGTATGAACCGGTAATCGCGGCTTCCGTGTCCGACGCGTTAGAAAGCGCCAGGTCCGGCGGGCTCGCCTTGTACATCCTCGATCATTGGCTAACCGAGGGAAATGGTATTGACCTGTGTCAGCAGATTCGCGCCTTCGACTCAGAGACGCCGATAATGTTCTATTCAGGCGCGGGCTATGAAGCCGATATTCAGAACGGGCTGCGTGCAGGCGCGCAGGCGTACCTGGTGAAGCCGGACTTTGAAAATCTAAAGCCGACCATTGATCGGCTGATTTCTAGAACCAACCTCACCACTCATCTCAATCTCCTGTAGGTTTCTCCCAAAGCTCACGCCGAATATGCACGGCCGCCGTTGCGACTCGGTCATTGGGCAGACGAAACTCTACTACACCCCTTCCTGTCCCCCCGTCCGAAACCACACGAACTTCCAAGGCTGTTTCCTTCATTCTTTCTAATCTCCAGACTTAGCGAACCCAGATTTTGCAGGAACCCTTCTATCAGTCAAGGCGGGCATATGATGCTCGTTCCTGCTCTGGCGTTCGCTGCTGAAGCCGGTGGTTTTGGTTTAAAGATTAGGACGCGATCCTCAAGTTTCGTCAGAGTTACGAACAATCCGAAGTTGAACAGGGGCATTTATTCTATTCAGTTCCTCTGTCAATTCTTGATTCGCCACGAGCTCATCTTCGTCAAAATCCCACAGAGGCCGCCAATCTGTGGACGTAAGTGGATTATTGGCTTCCAACCGCCACCGCTTCCTACGCGCCTGCTGTTCCATAATTCGTAACCTGAAACCGCTCCATCCTACAGATCGGGCTCTGTGGATTCTGTTCAATATTAGACAGGGCTTAAAATAATTCGCCGACTTTTGCTGTGCGAATCAAGTCGCGAGCTCATTCGTGAGCGGATTACCATCGTTGGTGGGGAGAGGTGTTAGGCCGAGTGGAGTGAAAACAACGCCTAGGTCCACTCGTTCTCTTAAGATTTGAATCTCCGCGCGGTATGCTAACTCTATCCCGGCTCCGACTCCGCTAATAGTTGTCTTACTTCATCCATCAACGAATCCAGATGCACAGGTTTGTTCATAGCGCGATACGCTCCGGCTCTGATCGCCTTGTCCATCTCTTCGCTACCAAAAGCGGTCAAAACCAATATGGGCACGTTATCGAGTTCTGGATGCGCCCTCAACTGTTTGATCAAATCAACGCCATTAAGCTCGGGCTTGCTGATGTCTACTATGATCAAGTCGGGCTCCTCAGCGACAGCCATATAGAGTCCTTCGCGGGCATCACTAGCAATGACGACCGCGAATCCTTCGGTGGTTAGGTGCAGGTGGGTAAGTTCGCGGGTGTCGAGATTATCGTCAACGACAAGAATCTTCCTCCGCATTAGGCTGCCGCCTTTCGGTGGATTCTCATTAAGCGCCGAGACGAACAGCATACGCACGCTCGGCGTCAAAGGCAAACTATGGTGTTGTGTTGCATGTCAACGACTACTGCCTGCCTGCTGGGCCTTCTTATCTACGCTCCTTCGACAGATACAGCTTGACCTACGGATCGCTTGTAGCGGTGTTTATCTTGTTGTTGTGGTTCTACCTGACGGGCGCAGCGATTCTCGTCGGTGGCAAAGTCAACGCGGAGATAGAGAACTCGGTAGCGAAAATGCTTGAGCCTGGGAGGGCGAAGAAAGACAAAGACATGGAGAAATAGCCTGTCGCTGTAAATTCACAGCGACAGGCTCAAATCACGCAATGACGTCATGTTCTCTGCGCTTTAACGAAGCGACTCCAGTTGGAGAATCCCCGAGAGGACGGCGCCCAGGATGGCATACTTGCCGTTAGAGTAGCGGCCATACTCATAGCGGCTGTCGTAGCCGTCTTCATAGCCGCGACGGAAGCCCTCGCGGAAATAATAGTTGTAGTCGTCCTGATCTACATAGTAACCGCTATAACCGTAGTTCGCGTCCTGGTAAGCAAAAGAGTCCTGATAGCTGGAGTTCCAGCGATCCTGCCGGTCTGCCTGTCCTGAACGGAAGCCTTGCTCGTAGCCATAGTTGACAGCCTGACGAAGCAGGTTTGCGCCGTATTGATTCGTCTCGTAGTAACTGCCGCCACGCAAGTATCGATAGTTCGGAGCCGCATAGAAGTAGGAATTGTGATTGTAGTTGTAGCTACGCATCTCCTGAAGGCGAATCTGCTGTAAACGCAAATAGTACTGTTGCTGATAACGATACTGCGCCATCCGCCTTTGTTGTTGAAACTGCGCCGCTCGCTCCTGCGACATGCGCTGCTGGTCTGAGACCTGCTGACGGTATTGCGTCTGACGCTGCTGCTGTTGCGCAACACGCTGTTGCTGACCAGCCATAGACGAACGCTGTTCAACGGCTTGAGTCTGCTGTTGGCGTTGCTGCCTGGCGGCCTGGTTCTGAGTGGCCTGGTTCTGAGCAGCGGCTTGATTCTGTTGGTGGCGCTGCTGCTTATCTGCCTGCTTCTGAGCTGCCTGGCTTTGTTGTTGTTGCTGTGCAGCCTGAGCCTGCTGTTTGCGTTGCTGCTTGTTAGCCTGTTGTTGAGCAGCTTGATTCTGTTGCTGATTACGCTGCTGTTGCTGGTTGGCTTGAGGCTGTTGCTGCTGACGCTGATCCTCCTGTTTGCGTTGCTGCTTATTAGCCTGCTTCTGATCAGCTTGTTGCTGTGCGCTCTGTTGCTGCGCGGCTTTGCGGTCCTGTTTGTTTTGCTGCTTGTTCGAGTTTTCCTGCGCGTTGGTCGGTGTGCTCGTTCCAATCATCAGCAATCCGCTGACTACGAGCGTCACGACCACCCGGCTTAAGACATTGACTTTCATTTGAACTCCTTTTCTAACAGTACACTCGCCCCAGTAAGAAGTGTCATCGAGGCTTGGAGCGAAGCGCCTCGAGGCTTAACGGCTCTTCGAGTGATTGCAGGTCACTTCAACCTGCTTGATCTGCGCCGTCTCGCAGGTCGCAGCTACGAAAGCTTGGGGCGGCGAACGAAGAGCAGATGATAGAGGGCGAGCAGAATGAGTGCTGTGAGTATCGACGCGATCCATCCGGCCGGCTGTCCGGCCTGGTAGAATCCAGCCGCCTGTCCGATGTAACTGCCAAGGAACATGCCTGCAATACCCAGCACAATCGTAATGATGAGCCCGCCAGGATCGCGGCCAGGCATCAAGAGCCTGGCAATCACGCCAATAATCAGACCTGACACAATCAACACAATGATACTCATAAGGGTTCTAGCTCCTTTCACTAAAATAGCTATCAACCGAACTCCTCTTCATGTTTGCCTCCGAATTCGATGGACGCTCGGCAATCCTTGTGACTCAAAATGTCCAGGCCCGCCGGTCTGGAACAACATTATTCACGCTCTTATTCTAAGGCGGACTCCGGTGTGCGATTCAGATACTACGCGGAATCGGGATGGCGTTCAGTTCACTATTGGACATTCTCGAGATTAATTGATGGGTGGGACGGTGGATCAGGGGAATGCCTGCCTGGTACCGAATATCATGAACGCACCGAAGGCGAGAAACCTGCGGACGGGATCATTCGCCTTCGGTGTCGCGGGGGCTGATCTAATCGCCGAAGTGCGATCATACGCCGCATTCAGGACAGCGTCTGTTCAATATTGTACAAATAAGAAGAATCTGAAACACGCATCCCTATTGAACAAACCGTCCCCGTCGGTGCTATTTGGAGCGGGACAGGGAGCGGCGGTCCGGGCTGATCGAAATCTCAGCCGCCCCGCGGGAGTCGCGTGTGAACCTCAAGAAACCTGCGCATATAACCGCTAGCAGCATCAGCAGCATGGTCGTCCAGAAGGACCAGGGCAAATTATTCGATTGCCTCCCGCCGATGGTTAATAGAATGAACGGAGCGACCAGCGCCGCAGCCACGAAGCGGAACAGAGGCGCCGCCGGATCGAATGCGCCCGTTGATACTGCCTTCAGGTTCAGTAATGCTCTTTGAATTTGCATTTCCAAGCTCCCTTTCGAGCGCCTCTAACCTCATGGTGGTTGCTCCCATAAAAGCTGAGAAGAGAACTATCCGAGTTCTCTTCCCTACTTCTATGGGAGCGAACGGATCGCGCTAAGCTTGCAGCTCAGGAGCTGAAGCTAGTAGCGTCGACCGCCGCTATAAGAACCGCCGCCGTTGCTGCGACTGTCGGTCTTCGGTTTTGCTTCATCTACCTTGAGCGCGCGCCCGTGTAGCTCTTGCCCGTCGAACTTAGCTTTGGCCGTAGTCGCTTCAGCTTTCGAATTCATTTCGACGAATCCAAAGCCCTTCGACCGGCCCGTGTCCCGGTCGGTTATCAGTTGGCACGATTCCACTGGGCCCACCTCACTGAACAGATCTCGTATTTCATCACTGGTCGTCTCGAACGAGAGATTACCAACAAACAATTTAGCTGACATAATGGTTTTTCCTTTTAGATAAAAGTTAGAAGCAGGCCGAGCGATTCGCGGGAACGGTTGCGGGCGTAGGCGGTCGGTCTAACAAGTTAACGATTGACTGCTCTTCAAGCGATTGATCGTCCGGGCCACACTAGACCCGGGCGCATCTCCGTTGTTTGCCGGAGAGCAAGGTTGCAACGAGAAGGCGGACGAGTCCGCCCTCTCGAGATTATGTGCACTACCTACTTCAAGCCTTAGCGGCAAGCTTGTGGAGAGTCGAGCTGATAAGCTCAAAGGTCTCGACCTTTGAAGTTCCCTCGACGAACTTCGACACGATCTTCAGCACTTCAGGATACCCGGTCCGATTGTAATTCTCGCAATTCTCTTTCGTCTCCCAGAAGCTGATTGCCACTGCTTCCGAACGCTCCGGGGCGACAAAGGTGATCTCATCACGGAAGCCCGGCTGCTTGCGAAGCAGTGGGAGAATCTCGTTCTCGATTACGCGGTTGAATTCCGGAGTAACATTCGCCTTCAGTTTCATAGACACATGTCGTGTAAACATTTTAGCTCCTTTGAAAGTAAGCCGTGTGATTCAGATGGACTGGATGATTCCAGAGAAGCTGAAGAAGAGAGTAAGCTATGCTCAGTTCGTAGTGAACTCTATAGAGAAGCTAGTGGTCTGTCAAACATAATCCAGTGAGAGGGGCCGCTAGTACTGTGAAAGTGTCGACTCGATCACTCTCAAAGTGGAGTTCTGGTGATGTTACCGCTCAGCAGAAAAGCGCAAATAATAGTGAAATAGAACTTGGCTCAGGATAAAGATTCGCAAATAGCGAGGTTCATGTTTTGAATGCGCCCGGCGCGACTCGAACGCGCGACCTTTTGCTTCGTAGGCAAACGCTCTATCCAGCTGAGCTACGGGCGCAAAATGATTTCTTGCAACCGGTTGATTATTGCAAACGCTCTCAAACAGTGTCAACGAAACGTGTTTTTGAAAATGCTGTGCGCGCGTGACGCGTAGACGTGATTCGTGAAACATCATTCGTGATTCGTGAATGTCCAATCATTTGGTTGCGCGTCAGAAGTCGCGATGATAGACAGTTCAAGATGAAACGCAAAGAAGTTGGCTTCTCTTCGGATGCTTCAGAGACGATCGCCTATATCATTCAAAATCTCAAAGCTGTCTACGGTGTGCCCAAGCTTGAGCGCGGACTTGATCCGCTCGACGTGCTGATCGAAACGATACTCTCTCAATCGACCACGAATGCGAACAGCAATCGCGCGTTTGATAACTTGAAGCACAAGTTTCCAACTTGGGAGCAGGCCAGACGCGCTCGAGCGTCGACAATCGAAGCTGCCATACGATCGGGCGGGCTTGCGAAACAAAAGTCCCTTCGCATCACGAACCTGCTCAATGAAATTCATAAGAGACGCAAATCTCTCGACCTCTCATTTCTCAAAAGCGCGCCGCTGGACGCAGCAAAGCAGTTTCTCGCGAGCTTCAAAGGCGTCGGGCCGAAGACCGTTGCCTGCACATTGCTGTTCGCTTTCAATCGACCCACCTTTCCAATTGATACTCACATTTTTCGAATCGCGCGCCGGCTTGGGCTGATTCCCGAAAGATGCTCGGACGAAGACGCTCACAAACTTCTCGGAGGAACTATTCCTAAAGAGCGCTACTATGAGGTTCACATAAATCTGATTCGGCACGGGCGACAGGTCTGCCGTCCATCGAATCCGCTGTGCGATCAGTGCTGTCTTATCGACTACTGCCAGTACTACGCGGCTCGCTATTAGCCCGGTTGCCACAGTTGCGAAAGAGCGTTTATGCTTCGGCGGTCGATGACAATCCTCTTGCGCAGGAGAAAGCTCATGAGCCATAGAAAGGATCGCCTACTCCGAAGCGTGTTTTGTCTTGCGGTTGTGCTTGCCGTCAGCGCGAGCGTGGCTGCGCAGGACCTCGCACCGAAGTTTGATCAGTACCTGAAGGCGCTTGCGGATCAGGGCCGGTTCACCGGCTCGGTCCTTGTCTCTCGCGACGGAAAAACTCTCTTTGCCAAAGGCTACGGGCTTGCGAATGCCGAGCTGGATGTTCCCAACACGCCGCAGACAAAGTTCCGCCTCGGATCTATCACAAAACAATTCACGGCAACCGCTATTCTGCTCTTGCAGGAACGAGGCAGGCTGAATGTCCACGATCCGATCTGCAAGTACATCGACAACTGCCCGAGCGCGTGGAGCGAGATCACCATTCACCATCTGCTGAGTCACACCGGCGGCGTCCCAAACTTTACGAGCTTTCCCGATTATGTCTCGAAGATGATGATGCCGGTGACTGCGCAGGAAATGATCGCACGATTCAAGGACAAGCCGCTTGACTTCAAGCCTGGCGAAAAATGGAGCTACAGCAACTCAGGATATTTTCTGCTCGGCTACATAATTGAAAAAGTCTCGGGTGAATCTTATGAAAGTTTTGTTAAGAGAAACATCTTCGATCCGCTGAAGATGAGCAACAGCGGCTACGATCATTTCAATTCAATACTGAAGAACCGCGCGACCGGCTATTCGCTCGATAAGGGGAAGATGATCAACTCGGCGTACATCGATATGACCCAGCCTTATTCAGCGGGTTCGCTTTATTCAACTGTCGAGGATCTGTTTACGTGGAATGAAGCGCTCTTTTCAGACAAGCTCCTTTCGGCGAAGTCTCGTGAGTCAATGATGACTCCGGTGAAGAACGACTACGCGTACGGTTTGGGGGTGCAAACGAAATCGGGTCGAAAAGTAGTCGGGCACGGCGGAGGTATTAACGGGTTCTCGACTTACCTTGTGCGGTTCCCGGCTGACAAAATCACAATAGTAGTCTTGCGCAATTCAGATTACGGAGCGCCCGGGCCAGGTCAGATCAGCCTCGATCTCGCAGCGATCATGTTCGGGGAGAAGTACGAAGCGCCGGCGCCGCGGACCGAAGTTAAAGTCGATCCAAAAATCTTCGATGCTTATGTCGGAGAGTATCAACTCGGACCAAACTTCATCATCACAATAACCAAAGAAGGTGACCGCCTGATGATTCAAGCTACCGGTCAACCAAAATTCGATTTGTTCCCGGAATCCGAATCGAAGTACTTCCTAAAAGTCGTAGACGCTCAGATCACCTTCGAAAAAGACGAGACTGGCAAAGTTACTTGTCTGATCCTGCATCAGGGCGGAGACCAGCCCGCCAAGAAGATCGATTGATTCTTAAACCGGCCTCTGGTCACTGTTTCCTCACAACTGCTGACAATCGTCCAGCGTATAGATTCACCTCACAGCTATGTACGCTTGCGAGACGATGCATTGAAGTTTTCCTCCTGTGATTGAGAAACGCGACGCGAATTGTTTTGGAATAAGGTTTGTACAAAGCATGGCGGATCAATGCGCGCGAACTTAAATGACGGAGAAGGATAGTTTTTGCAATTGCTGCAACGTTGCGATCAAACGGTGGCTCCACTCAAAAGTTCCGAGACGCGAAAACCTAAGGAGGAAACGAAATGGCAACGCTAGTAACTGGATTGTTCAAGGCTCGCTCGAGTGCGGAACGCGCGGTCGAGGATCTGGTAGCACATGGTTGGTCTCGCGATGATATCAGCCTATTGATGAGCGACGCGACGCACGGACGCGAGTTCGGTCTCGCGATGGCGTCAAAAGCACCCGAAGGCGCAGCTACCGGCGGGACGATCGGCGGAGTTATCGGAGCGGTAGCCGCCGGTTTGGTTGCGACTGGAGTGCTCGTGGTTCCAGGTCTTGCGCTTATGGCGGCGGGCCCAATTGTCGCGACGCTCGCAGGTCTTGGCGCCGGAGCCGCAGCAGGCGGTGTAACTGGAGCTCTGATTGGCCTCGGCATTCCCGAACACGAAGCCCGCTTCTTTAATGAGCAGATTGAACACGGCGGCATACTCGTCGGAGTCTACACTCACGACGATCGAGCAAATGAAGCGAGAAAAATTCTGGAAGCTGCTGGAGCGGATAAAGTCAAATAAGATCGCGCTAGACCGGAAAAAATCAGAGGCCGCTCTCGTAAGGAAGCGGCCTCTGTTGGTCGATGAAAGTGTTTTGCAAATGATCAGCGGCTGATGGTTCCTGCCGACTGTCCCGTCGAAGTTTGTATTGCCTGAACTTGTCCGTAGTAGTCCTTCACATAGTCTTTCAATGCGCCGTGACCCCACCGCGTGTAAAAGTCGTATGCTTCCATTTCCTTGTAAGCTTGATCAAAGTTCCAACCATACTTAGTGATTCGGTACACGGCGCCCATCACTCCGGTTCGGTGACGGCCACCCGCGCAATGCACGTAGAAGGAACCGGTTGCCGGGTCATTTGCGAGCTTGAGGAACTCTTCTATTTGCGAGTCTTGCGGGCGTTTTGAATCGCTCATCGGAATGTTCACGTAGTGCATCCCGGTAGCTTCCGTATCCCGCTTCTCGTAGCCAGTCGGGTCATCCCGCAGATCGATGATCGTCTTAATGCCAAGCGCGGCGAGGTCTTTGTAGTCCTTCTCATCGGGTTGGGCGCCGCGATAGAACCGATCATCCAACTTCCCGAAGTTTTTAATTGATATGTTTGGAAAAGCCGGCGCAGTTTTCGCGCTTGCGGATGCGACGGCGATGAAATTGATTGCTAAAGCAAGCACGCCTGCTTTCAAAATTGCGCTGGTGAAATTTCGAGGCTTCATCATGGTCTACCCTTTCCCCTTGTTCGTTCTGTCTGGAATTTCCTATTGGTTAGGAGCCACTACTTTGATTCGCTTTTTGGTTTTTTGGTTGCTGCTTTCGCCAGCCGCAAGTCATAAATCATGTGACCGATTCCGAATCATCAAAGCGCTTTGCGAGAGGCGAAACTTGTATCGTTTTCGGCGTCGTCACCACACAAGAAAGGTGCTGTTTGAATCGACTCATCTGCGTGTGATATACGAACTCCGCAGCGCACGTCTGCAATTATCACCTCGCTGACGAAATCATATCAGTGGAAACGAAACTCACGTCTCTTCGGTGGAGGCTAACATGAAAAGACTCATCCTGATTCTATTGATCGCCGCATTGACGCCGGTTGCGGCTCGTGGCGCTGGGCCTGAGCCGAATGAGGCGGCGCTGCTTGCAAACCTGAAATGGCGGTCGATTGGTCCCGCTAACATGGGCGGACGCACCACAGTGATAGAGGGCGTAGCCGGTGACCCGTACACCTTCTACATCGGCGGCGCGGACGGAGGGATCTTCAAGACCACTAACGGCGGCACGACCTTCAAACCTATCTTCGACAATCAAGGCGTGCTTTCAATCGGAGCGATCACAGTAGCCCCTTCTGATCCAAACGTGATCTGGGTCGGCACAGGCGAAGGTGATCCGCGCAACACCGCTTCGTTTGGCGACGGGGTATATCGCTCAACCGATGCCGGTGACACCTGGAAACATCTTGGACTGAACGAGACCGAACGAATAAAGAGAATCAAAGTCGATCCGCGTGATCCCGATGTCGCATACGTCGCAGCGCTCGGGCGCGCATGGGGACCGAACGAAGAACGCGGTGTATTTAAGACTACTGACGGAGGCAAGAGCTGGACGAAGTCGCTCTTCTTAGACAAGGACACCGGCTGCGGCGACATCGATATTGATCCGCAGAACCCGCGAATTATCTACGCCGGTATGTACACGTTTCGTCGCAAGCCCTGGCGCTTCGATTCGGGCGGCGGCCAAACGGCGCTCTACAAATCAATCGACAGCGGAGCGACATGGAAAAAGCTGACTAACGGATTGCCGAAGTCGCCGATGGATCGAATCGGCATCGCGATCGCGCGCAGCAATCCGATGACTGTTTACATGATCACCGAGACAAAGACCGAGGGGAATTTGTTTCGCTCCGACGACCGTGGTGAATCCTGGCACATGGTTCACAACGATCCGAACATCAACTTCCGTCCTTTCTACTACAGTGACATTCGCGTCGATCCAAACGACCCCGAACGAATCTATTCTCTCGGCGGCGGACTGTCGGTGTCGCGGGATGGAGGAAGAACTTTCGCTCGAATAGCGAACAGCGTTCACGGCGATCATCAGGGCTTATGGGTCGACCCGATGAATTCCAATCGAGTGCTGAACAGCAGCGACGGTGGTTATCAGATCTCGAACGACAAGGGAGTGACCTTCGAAGTAATCAACAACGTTTCGTTCGCGCAGTACTATCACATCACTTACGACATGCGTCAGCCTTACTATTTGTACGGAGGCTTGCAGGACAATGGCAACTGGGTAGGCCCAAGCGCGACGCTCTATCGCGAAGGCATTCGCAAAGACGACTGGTTCACCGTCAGCGGCGGCGACGGCTTCTTTGTAGTGCCCGACATCAGCTCGCCAAACATCGTCTACTCCGATTCGCAAGGCGGCAACATCAGCGTCACCGACACCAACAGCGGCGCGACTCAGAGCATTCACCCTTATCCAAAGGAAGTTGGTTCGAGCGGCAATGCGATCGCCGGATACAAATATCGCTTCAACTGGAACCCGCCGATCGCGGCCTCGCCCCACGATCCGAAGACCGTTTACTTCGGTGGCAACGTGTTGTTCAAGACTACGAACCAAGGCCATTCGTGGCAGGAGATAAGCCCCGATCTCACAACTAACGACAAAAGCAAGCAGCAATCATCGGGCGGGCCGGTTGTTGTCGACAACACTGCGGCCGAGTTTCATTGCACGATCATTGCGATTGCCGAGTCGCCTGTGAAAGCCGGTGTGATCTGGGTTGGAACTGACGACGGCAACGTTCAAGTGACTCAGGATGGAGGCAAAACCTGGAAGAATGTCGTTGGCAACATCAAAGGTCTCCCGGCGAATTCCTGGGTGCCGAACATCGATGCTTCGCACTTCGACGCGGGCACTGCTTACGTTGCGTTCGACCGGCATCAGGACGACGACTTCGGACCGTGGGCGTTCAAGACTACCGACTATGGGCAGACGTGGACTTCGGTGAGGGGCGACCTCCCTGCAAAAGGGTATGTGCACATTGTCCGCGAAGACCCAAAGGTCAAAACGTTGCTTTATTGCGGAACGGAGCTTGGAGTGTTCGCGTCGTGGGACGCCGGCAGTCACTGGGTGTCGATTCGCAACAACGTCCCTGCAGTGGCGGTCAGAGATATTGTTGTTCATCGGCGCGACAACGACCTGATCATCGCGACGCACGGACGCGGCGTCTACATTCTCGATGATGCAACCGCGCTTCAGGAGCTCGCGACTGCGAAAGCCAACGATGTGTTTCTGTTCGATGTTCGGCAAGCGACTCGATATCAAATGTGGGGACGCGACTCGAACCTAGGGCAGAAGGTTTATGCGGCGCAGAATCCACCGCAAGGCGCGCTCATCGATTATTACTTGAAGGCTGATGTAAACGGTCCGGTCGTAATCACGGTCACAGACAAGACCGGCAAGTCGATTCGGACGATTCGAAGCATGGCGACTAAAGTCGGAGTAAATCGAGCCGTGTGGGATCTTCATTACGATCCTCCGATTCCCGCGCCAGGCAATGCGCCCGGAGGCGGTGGCTTTGGTGGAGGACAAGGTCGGGGGGCGGGCGGCAGAGCCGCACAGTCGGCGGTGGGACCCGGCGCTCAAGTTGCAGTGTCGCCTCAACCTGGAGCCGCTGCTGCTGCAACCGGAGAACAAGCCGCTGCCGAAGAATTCGCTGCTCGGTTTGGGTTCGGCGGCGGACCGTCGGTCGTCCCTGGCGAGTACACGATCACGCTTCGAGCGGCAGGCAAGCAGCTGAGCAAGATTGTTCGCGTCGGCATCGATCCGCGAGTGAAAATCTCCGACGCGGACTTGAATGCACAGCTGGACGCAGCTTTGAAGCTTCGCGATTTGACGTCGACGCTCAACAAACTTGTTGCCGGCGTCGATGACTTGAATAAACAACTGACTACCTTGAGCGAGACGATGCGCAAAGTTCAGGAGCCTGCGGCGACCGCGGCCAACCGATCGGGTGATGGTGATGCAAGCGGACCAGCGGCAACATCCGTTCAGTCGGACAACGCGATGACTGACATCAACACCGCACTCGACGAATTGAAGAAGCTGCGAGCGACGCTGGTTCGCGAAGCGCCGTTCGGCTATCGCTACCCACCGAAGCTGCGCGAGGAAGTACAATCGCTGATGGGATCGATCACATCGCCGATTGCTCCGCCGACCGAGCCGCAGTTGCTTCGCCTGCGCGAGGTAACCGAAGAGACTCAGCAGGCAGTTGCGAGCCTGAATTCGATCATTTCCGGTTCGATTCGCAGAGTGAATGAAAAGCTGAGCAGTCAGCCTCACATCGTCGCAGGTCCGGCAGTGAAGTGAATCGCCGAAAACTCAACCACAAAGGCCAAAGGAATTGAGGCGATCCCAACCTCTGTGGTTCCGCATTGTCTCTGTTGACAATCTAACTTACATGCGCGACAAAGGATGTGAGGGCAAAATGGAACCTGAAAAACTTCTTCGCGAACTAGCATCCTTACCACCAGAGGGACGCCGCCAAGTGGCAAGGCTCGTTGCATCGCTTAAAAAACGTTATGCGCAAGCGGGCCCGAGACGGAAAAGCAAGTTGCCTCCTCTCAGACAAGAGAAGTTCATTGGCATGTGGAAAGACAGGGAGGACCTGGCAGATAGCAACGCGTGGGTGCGCGCTGTTCGTAAGAATGAATGGATGAATTGACTGTGGCTGCCCTTGTCGTTATAGATACCGACATCTTGATTGACGCGAGCCGAGACGTAAACGAGGCTCTAAATTGTCTGGATCAAATCGCGCGAGGCGCTGCACTAGCCGTGAGTGTTATCACGGAAATGGAACTAATAGTTGGCTGCCGAAATAAGACAGAGCTTCGCAGGTTTCTTAATCGCTTCCGAGTCCTAAGCCTCAGTGAACGAATAAGCGATGTCGCTGCCGGGTTGCTTCGGCGTTACCGACTTAGTCACGGGCTGCTGATCGCTGATGCGCTCATTGCCGCAACGGCGATTGTGGTTGACTCGCCTTTGGTATCTAAGAATCAGGGTGACTACTTATTCATCGCAGACCTGACTCTTCTTCCTTATCCAAATCCCTTTTCCGTTGCTGGTGATTAATGGACAAAGTCATCGCCGTCGAGAATCTCCAAAAGACATACCAACCTAAAAGCCGTCGAAGCCCGCTTGAAGTAAAAGCAGTCGATGGCATTTCTTTCGAGGTCGGGCGTGGTGAATTCTTCGGATTGCTTGGCCCAAACGGCGCGGGAAAAACAACTACAATCGGCGTGCTCACCACGAGAGTGCTCCCCACGGGCGGAAGAGCATTGGTCGACGGTATCGACGTGCGCCGCGATCCCGTGTCGGTTAAACGCCGCATCGGCGTGTGTCCTCAGGTCAACAACCTCGACCGCAGTTTGACTGGCCGCGAGAACCTGCTGTTTCATGCGGAGTACTTCGGAGTGCCCAGGCGAGTGCGCGAGCAGCGAGCGAATGAGCTACTGGAGCGATTTCAATTGGCCGAACGCGCCGATGAGAAACCGACGGTCTATTCGGGAGGCATGGCTCAACGCTTGAAGATCGCTCGCGCGTTGATGCACGACCCTGCGATTCTTTTTCTGGATGAGCCGACTACGGGCCTCGATCCGCAAGCTCGACGAGCCATCTGGGATTTGCTGCGCGAGCTCAACGAAAAAGGCCAGACGATTTTTTTGACTACTCATTACATGGAAGAAGCCGATCAGCTATGCCAGCGTATTGCAATCATGGATAAAGGCATACTTCTCGAATTGGATACGCCGTCAACCCTCAAAGCTGGCGTGCCAGGCGGCTACCTGATCGAGCTGCAGGTTCAGAGCGCAGACGGCGCGATTAACTCGCTGGCGTCTGCTCTGCCCGAGCTTGCCGGCGTCGTACATGTAAAAGTACAGAACAACACAATCCGCGTTTATGCTGACAAAGCAGAGGGCCTGCTTGCCAACGCAATGCGCGTAGCTGGTGAACGAGGGGTGATGGTGACCGACGCGCATGTGGCAGAGCCGAGTCTCGAGAATCTTTTTTTGCATTTGACGGGCAGAAGCCTGAGGGACTGACGGTCGTTCATCTTTCATCTTTCATTTGCCATTTTTCATTTCTCATTGATGAACATGGAAGTTTATGGAAATGAAAAATATAAAGTGAGAAGCGCCGGGAAGGGAGGGCAACCAATTGTCAACAATGATAGCGCTGCTTCATCGCGACATGCGCGTCGCCCGCCGCGAATTAAAGTTCTTTTTCCTGCGCGTTGGAATACAGCCGATTCTGTTCACGTTCATCTTCGGTTTCGTGATGCCGCGCCTCGGCATAGTGCAAACCGGTTACGCCAATGCGCTTCTGCCGGGCATTCTCTCGTTGAGCATGACTCTTTCGGGAATGCAGGCGGTCGCGCTTCCGCTGGTAGTGGAATTCGGCTGGACAAAGGAAATTGAAGACCGGCTTCTCGCGCCGATCAGCATCACTGGAGTTGCCGTTGAAAAAATAATCGTCGGGATTATTCAGGCGATCATCGCCGGACTGTTCGTGCTGCCGCTGGCCTGGCTGATGATGGGCACGCATCTTGATCTTCAGCCGCGCAATTTTCTTTTGTTGATTTCAGTCGCTGTCATAACCGGCTGGTTGTTTGCGGCCTTCGGGATGGTGATGGGCACGATAGTCGAGCCGCAGCAGATCGGGCTGATGTTCAATGTACTGCTCGGACCGATGATCTTTTTCGGTTGCGCTTATTATCCATGGGCGTCTCTGCATGTGCTGCCATGGTTTCAAAAGTTCGTGATGATAAATCCGCTTGTCTACGCGAGCGAGGGTTTTCGCGCGGCGCTGACTCCTCAGTTGGAACATATGTCGTTGTGGTTGATATTCGGCGGGCTCATGTTCTTCTGCGCGCTGTTTACGTATCTGGGACTGCGCAACTTTGAACGCCGCTCAGTAGACTAGATCAAAGCGCGGGAAGAGCAACTTACAGCTTGGTAACATAATCCTCAGCGACGGCCCTTTCTCGCACTGTGGTGAGCTTAATGAGTGATCAGCCCCGTCGACCGGTATTCTTCTGGCTCGTGCTTCTGACCTGTGTGGTGTACGCAGGATTGTTCGCGTTCACCGTCTACGCCGTCGCACATTACTACGGTTTCGAGAAAGCTGCCGGCTGGAGCGCGACTCGAAACGACGGCCATGCTTGGTATGTTTCGGAAGTCGACGACGCGGGCCCGGCGGCTGGGCGCATCGAAGTCGGGGATCGATTGCTGGCGATAAACGGGGACGAGCGTCGCGCGGTGATCGGTTGGTACCAATGGCTTTCTGTGGACGGAGGCAAAACCTACACTGTTGATCTTGACCGCAGCGGTGAACGAGTGTTAGTCGAGTTGCCGATGGCTCTCGTATCAGGCCAGCGGCTGACTCCGATTTACGCGTTGGTTGGTTTGGCCTTCTTTATATGCGGGGCGTCGTTGGCGCTCCTTCGACCGCAAGATCCTCAAGTTCGGCTGGCTGGCGCATTCCTGATGTCTGTCGGGTTCGTCACCCTTCTGATGACGCAGCAGTCCACCTTCACCTTTCTCGTAGGGTGGGAGCTGAAAGTCCATTTTCTTGTAGCCCCGCTGTCGATATGGACACTGCCGTTGGCTTATCACTTCCTCAGCCGCTTTCCTGTCTGGAGAAGTCCGGGTCCGCTTTGGCGGATCATTCAGTGGCTGCTTTATGCAATCTTTGTCCTGGTGATGTGGCCCGCATTTGGCATCATTATTTTTCTCGGACTCGGCTTCTCCGAGAGCGCCACGCGATTTATGGTCGCGCATCCCTCGCTCTATCTGACCGCCTGCCAGATTTCGACTCGCCCGTTTTATGTTTATACAGTTGTCTGCTTTGTGCTTTCGGTGGTTGTGACCGCGCGCAACTACCAGCGCCTGCCCGATCCCGACAGCCGGCGACGAATCAAGTGGGTTATCGCGGGAGTGATGACCGCCGTCGTCCCGTTCGTTGGAATGCAACTCGCGTTTAACATCGCCGAGTGGGGGAGTCCGCAGACGTACAATACCTACTCACCGCTCAGCTTTCTCGCGATGCTTTGCATTCCGGGTTCGATCGGGGCCGCGGTATGGAAGGACCAGCTGTTCGATATCCGAGTGCTCGTCCGCCGCGGACTTCAGTATTTGTTTGCAAAGGTCGCGCTCCGCGCGCTTCTCGCACTTCCGATTGCGTTGCTGGTTTTTTCGATCTTGCTGAATCCCAACCGAACCATCGCTCAGATACTCACGCAGGGATCGGGCTGGCTGAACCTCGTCTTGATCGGAGGCATCGGCGCCACACTCTACTGGAGGCGGCGCGTTCAGACGTGGCTCGACCGGCGTTTCTTCCGCGAGGACTATCAGCAAGAGCAAGTGCTGGTGCACCTCATCGATGAAATCCGGCAGCGTGATTCAGTCGCGGAGATCGCTCAGCTTGTGACGGCCCGCATCGATTCGGTGCTGCACCCCACGGCACTGCACATTTTCTATCGCGCGAAGGAAGATAGCGAGTTCGTTTCAGGCCGATCTGCTTCGCAGTCTGCTACACCACCGTCGAGTCAACAAGTTTTGTCGGAGCAGCAAACACTCGCGCGCGTATTGGATGACGCGCCGACGCAGCAGCACCTATCTCAGCAAGAGATGCTGCTGCGGATGCTCGATGGCTCCAAGGCGATACGCGATTTTCCCTCCGACTGCAATGAGCTTCCAGATGAGGAGCGCGCCTGGTTGGAGAACTTGAGCGTCCGCCTGATTGTGCCAATCACCGGGACTCGCGACCGGCTTGTCGGAGTGCTGCTGCTGGGAGCGCGGATGTCAGACGAGCCGTATTCAACAACAGACAGGCGCTTGCTTGAAGGCATCGCCGCGCAGATCGGTCTGGTTTATGAAAATCAGCATCTGCGAGAACGCGTGAGACTGGATGCCGACGTGCGGCGCGATGTGCTCGGGCGGCTCGAGGACCAGGGCGTCAACCTGTTAAAGGAATGCCCAAAGTGCAGCGCCTGCTACGACAGCACTACTGATCGCTGCGAACACGATGGCGCAGAGCTGATGCTGACCTTGCCAATCGAACGGACGCTTGATCACAAGTACAGGCTTGAACGAGCGCTGGGGCGCGGCGGCTTTGGCGTCGTGTACGAAGCGACTGACCTCAGGCTGCAGCGGCGGGTGGCGGCTAAGGTGATGATGGGATCGTCGTTCGGCGATGTGACGGCAATCCGTCGCTTCGAACGTGAAGCTCGGGCCGCTGCGAGGATCGATCATCGCCACATCACGCGAGTGCACGACTACGGCGCTATCGGCTCGGGTGGGGCTTACCTGATCATGGAGCTTGTTGCTGGCGGTACGTGGCGGGAAGAACTAAAGCGATCCGGTGTGATTGCGCCGGCGCGCGCCGCTGAGTGGTTTCGTCAATTGCTCGAAGGTCTCGCGTTCGCTCACAAGATGGGCGTCATTCACCGTGACTTGAAACCCGAGAATGTGATGATAGTAGTGACGGCAGAAGGTGGAGAAGAGTTGAAGATCATGGATTTCGGGTTAGCTAAAGTTCTAACTGCGGAAGTGGGCGTCAGTGAGTCGCTAACACAGGCCGGAGCGGTGATGGGCACGTTTGGGTACATCGCGCCTGAGGTTTTCACCGGCGGGCTCGTTGACGAGCGGGCTGACATCTTCGCGATCGGAGTGATGCTGGTCGAGACGCTGGTCGGCACTCGTCCTTTTGTCGGTGAGACACATCACGAGATTCTAACGACCCTGTTGAACAGCGAATACCATTTGCCGGGGGACTCGACCGAGATTCGAGCGCTTGATGCGGCTGTACAACGCTGTCTGGCAAAGGATCCTCGGGATCGCTATGGCTCAGCGCCTGAGGTCGCGCAGGAGCTAGTCCCTACGCTCGCGCGATGCGCAGGCTTCGAAGCATACCAGGGCGTGACGATCCCCGACACTCAGGCACTTGGATGAAAGGTTGTTTTGTCTTGAGGTGAAGCGTCTGTACGAAGTTCAACAGAGGTGAGATGGGCAAGGGACGGTTAGAGGCATTCAGCGACGGCGTGCTCGCGATCATCATCACGATTATGGTGCTGGAGCTAAAGGTTCCGCACAGCCCCGGCCTGCACGACCTGTTGCCGCTGCTGCCGGTGTTCCTCAGCTACGTCCTGAGCTTTGTTTATGTAGGCATCTACTGGAACAACCATCATCACATGCTGCATGCCTCCACCACGGTCACGGGCGCGATGCTGTGGGCCAACCTGCACCTGTTGTTCTGGCTGTCGTTGTTTCCGTTTGCCACCGGATGGATGGGCGAGAATCATTTCGCCGCGATGCCCACCGCGCTCTATGGTGTGGTGCTGCTGATGGCAGCGATCGCGTACTACGTGCTCGAGCAGACGATCATTCGCGCGCAAGGGCCAGACTCGATTCTGAAAAAAGCGGTCGGGCGCGACTTGAAGGGTAAGTTGTCGCCATTGCTTTATATCCTTGCGATCGCGGCCACACCGTTTTCGACGACGGTCTCCGAGGCGATCTTCGTGGCAGTGGCTTTGATCTGGCTGATTCCTGACCGGCGGATCGAAAACGTTCTGTCGCGACGAGAAGCTTAAGCGAATCGCATGAGGACAATCATAGCGCCTGAGAAACCTCGAACTTGAATTCTTCATGATCAGGAAAAGGATACACGCATAAGTTCTTGGTCATCCTGATGTTCAGCTTCTTGTAAAACATTGGATGTATAACGCATTGATCGTTGACCAATAATGAGATCCGGCTTTCGCCGGCGTATTCAAAATCCGCTTCAACGATTCCCGTCTTCTCACTAACGTTTCTGACCCTGCCCACGATCCCAAGCTCAGATACGAATTGTCTAAACGCGTAAGACGAGTATTCACCCGCAGGCCACTGCGACGCAGTTTGTGGAGCGCGCTTGTCGAGTTCATTGCCTTTGAAGATTAATGGCAGGCCGGATAGCGCTTCGGCGATTCGGGCCGCGCCCGGATACACAGAGCTGTATGAGTTCATCACCTCTTCCGCTAGTCGTTTCTCTGCGCGCTGTATGCCTTCGATGATGTTGTCAGCTTCAAACTTCGGAAATGTCTCTCCGTCCTGAGCCCGGCTCGCGATCGAGTTGCACAAGACGATCAACTGACGAGGGCGGAGCTGTGTGTGCCGAAGCACATAAGGAAAAGTCTCTTCGATCAAGCCTTGCCTGGTCAGCAGCTTCTTGCCCCAGTAGGGTTCCCATTTTTCTCTCAGCACGTCGTGATGATTGTCCCAGTCGAGTTTGCCGGTCGTAGGCATCAACAAGTTGTTTTGCTTCAGGTATCGGTCGTAGCGCCAGCTTATGAGTCTCATCAAATCCTTGGGCCGCCACTGCAAATATATTTCATCGTGAATGAACTTGAGCGGATTCAGCGAGACTTCCTCTTTCAGGTGCGGGAAGATCTCAGCCATGATAAAGACCTTCAGATAAATACCATGTCTTGCGTAATTTCTGCTGAACCGTGACGCGCACTGTATCAACGCGCCCATCGATCGCATCATCGACTCGTCTCTCACCGCGTAATTCTCCATCGTGTCTAATGCGATGATGATTTTGTTTCCCTTGACCACCTCCAGTACTGCCTTCTTAGCACGCTGAACCCTTTCATTACTGATGAAATCTTCCAGCTCGTCGGCGAGATCGTTATCAGCTTCGAGGAATTTCGAGACCAGGAACTTCAACACCTGTCGAATGAAGGTGGAGACGTGGTCAGTTTGTTCTGTAAATAAAACCGCGGCCTTGATTCTGGAGTCCCTCTCCTGGAGCTGCCAGAAGATGGTCGACCAGATGACGAATTCCCATATCTTTACGAGTCGTGGGATGGCAACCTCGCGAGTGCTTGCGGCGCTATCGGCGATCTTCGACATCAACTGCTGAAACACCGCCGGCTCATCGACTTCAATCGTGGTCACGTTGGGCATCAGTTGCTGAAACGAAAAGAATTGTGAGAGAGCAGTTTTGCCCGCGCCTCTTCGACCGATAATCAGAAACACCTTTGGGCTCAAGGCCTCGCGATTGAAGCGGGTATGATCGAAATAGTATTTACTGTATTCGCTTGACCCCATCACCTTGAGTTCGGACTCGCAATCCGCTTCGCCGAAAGGCTCCAGCTCAGTTAGCCCGTCTTTTTCCGAGTCGGTAATTTCTTCTTGAGGCTCGTCGAGTAAGTCGCCTGGCATTTGAAGGGTGGGATTTGTATCGAAGTCCTCATCACCGTGCTCATAAGCAACGGGCAAGAGCTTGCTGCCGTCAGCGCGGCAAAAACGGTGATTGCGGGAATACCGCTGTTGGCATGCGGGACAGTATTTCATGACGTATCGAGATGATAGATCAAGCGTTGATCAGCAAGGAAGTATTCCTTGCAAATACTCTTGAGCCATTGAGTCGTTCGCTACGCCGACCATAACTCATAGCTAACGACATTACGGCCTGATGCGGTCGTGTTGTCATACTTGCGCGCGCCCGACGAACGCCGCCACTGAACGCGCGCCGGTGAAGCGGCGCTTATGAAAGAGATGATTCTTTTGAATTTTACATCTTGAGCCCTGCTTGTTATTGTCTCAATTCTAACGGAACCACCACGCTGAAAGCGCTCGGCCGCGCTTTTGTTAAGGGATCTCGATGAACCTCATCTCGCGGGCTTACCGTTCTTCACTCGGAAAGAAATACATCATGGCGATCACGGGATTCCTGTTGTTCCTGTTTGTGATCGTTCACATGCTTGGCAACCTTCAGGTGTACATCGGGCGAGACGCAATGAATGCGTACGCGGCTCTGCTCAAATCGAAGCCGGCGCTGCTGTGGACCGCTCGAGTGAGTCTGTTCATCATCGCAGTGACGCACATCATATCGGCGCTTCAGCTCGCCGCCGAGAATCGAAACGCGCGGCCTCAACCTTATGCCGAGGGCAAACCCATCGCGACATTCGCGTCACGAACGATATTGGTCAGCGGCTTGATCGTTTTCGCCTTCATTGTTTATCACTTGATGCACTTCACCCTTGGCGTGACGAATCCGGAATTCCTCGATCTTCGCGATCCGCTCGGGCATCACGACGTCTACGGCATGACAGTCGAGGGATTCAGCAACGGGTGGGTGTCAGCTTTCTACATCATTTCGATGGGGCTGCTGTGTTTGCACTTGAGTCACGGTGTGTCGAGCCTCTTTCAGTCGCTTGGCATCAGACGAAAATCAACAGTCGCGGCGTTCAATCGCTTCGCGCAGATCTCTGCCGGGGTGATCTTCATCGGCAATTGTTCGATTCCGATATCAATCCTTGCGGGAGTTGTGAAATGAGAAGGGAATCTTTGCGTCTTCGGATGACTTTGCGTCTTTGCGCGAAAAGAAGCGGCACGATTTTTCGTACTTGTTTCGCGTAAAGACCCTAAGAACCGCGAAGACGCAAAGTGTCAGAGAGACAATTGAGTATGAAACTCGATGCGAAAATTCCTTCCGGACCACTGGCTCAAAAATGGAGCAGGCATCGCAACAACATCAAGCTGGTCAATCCTGCGAACAAGCGCAAGTACGACGTGATCGTGGTAGGTTCGGGTCTCGCAGGCGGCTCTGCAGCGGCAACTCTTTCCGAGCTTGGCTACAAGGTCAAATGCTTTTGCTTTCAGGACAGTCCCCGCCGCGCGCATTCGATAGCCGCGCAAGGCGGAATCAACGCGGCGAAGAATTATCAGAACGACGGCGATAGCGTCTATCGCCTTTTCTACGACACTATCAAAGGCGGCGACTTCCGCTCACGTGAAGCGAACGTCTATCGCCTTGCCGAAGTCAGCGTCAACATAATCGATCAATGTGTAGCGCAAGGTGTTCCGTTCGCGCGTGAGTATTCGGGCTATCTTGCGAATCGCTCGTTCGGCGGCGCGCAAGTATCACGAACCTTTTATGCGCGAGGTCAGACGGGCCAGCAGTTGCTTCTCGGCGCGTATCAGGCTTTGGAGAAACAGGTCGCGGCGGATGGCGTGAAGATGTATCCGCGCTCCGAGATGCTCGACCTCGTGCTGATCGACGGTCACGCAAAAGGAATTGTGGTTCGCGATCTTGTGACTGGCGAAATCCGCTCGCACGCGGCGGACGCGGTAGTGCTTGCGACTGGCGGCTACGGAAACGTTTTCTTCCTTTCGACAAATGCGAAGGGCTGCAACGTGACCGCGATCTGGCGAGCTTACAAACGCGGCGCGCTGATGGCTAATCCATGTTACACGCAGATTCACCCGACTTGTATTCCAGTGAGCGGTGATCATCAATCGAAGCTGACGTTGATGTCCGAATCGCTGCGTAACGACGGCCGCGTGTGGGTGCCCAAAAGCAAAGACGATAATCGCGCGCCCGGTGACATTCCCGAAGAAGATCGCGACTACTATCTAGAGCGCAAGTATCCGGCTTACGGCAATCTCGCGCCTCGCGATATTTCATCGCGCGCCGCCAAAGAAGTCTGCGACGAAGGCCGCGGAGTCGGACCCGGAGGCCGCGGGGTGTATCTGGATTTTCGAGATGCGATCAACCGGCTTGGCCTGAACGTCATTCGAGAGCGTTACGGAAATCTGTTCGAGATGTACGAACGCATAACAGGTGAGGATGCGTACAACACCCCGATGCGAATCTATCCCGCGAGCCACTACACGATGGGCGGGCTGTGGGTCGATTACAACCTGATGAGCAACATTCCCGGATTGTACGTGATCGGCGAAGCGAACTTCTCCGACCACGGCGCGAACCGCCTCGGCGCAAGCGCGCTGATGCAGGGGTTGGCGGACGGCTACTTCGTTTTGCCTTATACGATTGGTGATTACTTTGGCACCGAGCGGCCTCAGAGGCCGTCCGTCGATCATCCGGAGTTCAAGAGAGTGGAAGAGGAAGTAGCCGCGCGCACGAAGAAGTTTTTATCGATCAAGGGCCGTCGGACGGTAACCGAGTTTCATCGCCAACTCGGTAAGCTGATGTGGGACAAATGCGGAATGGCTCGCAACGAAGCCGGGCTGAAGGAAGCTCTCGAAAAGATTCCCGCGCTCAGACAGGAATTTTGGGAAGACGTCAGTGTGCTCGGCGATGGCAATGAGTTGAACCAGTCGCTCGAATACGCGGGCCGCGTGGCGGACTTCATGGAATTCGGCGAGCTGCTGGTTTACGACGCTTTGACGAGAGACGAGTCGTGCGGCGCTCACTTCCGCGAAGAGCATCAGACCCCGGACGGCGAAGCGAAACGTGACGACGAGCATTTTTCTTATGTCTCGGCTTGGGAGTATCAAGGCCTCGACAGTAATCCAATTCTGCACAAGGAGCCGCTGGCTTACGAAGAGGTGCATCTGGCGCAAAGGAGCTACAAATAGTCTACCGAGTCTACCGAGTCGCTCGAGTTGCCGAGTCAGGCTCGCGAGACTCGATCGACTCGGCAGAGTCCGACGACTCAGAAGACTCGATAGACTCGGAAGATTCGGAAGACTCGGGAGACTTTGATGAATCTGACGCTGAAGGTCTGGCGACAAAAGAACAGCGATGCGCCCGGCAATTTTGTCGAGTACAAAGCCGCCGACATCTCGCCGGACATGTCTTTTCTGGAGATGCTGGACATCGTAAACGAAGGCTTGATCAAGAGCGGAGAAGATCCGATTGCTTTCGATCACGATTGCCGTGAAGGTATCTGCGGAACTTGCGGAATGGTCATCAATGGAGTCGCTCACGGACCGCTCGGCGCTACTACTACCTGCCAGCTTCACATGCGTCATTTCAGAGACGGCCAGGTGCTCACGATAGAACCGTGGCGAGCGCGGCCTTTCCCGGTGATCAAAGATCTAGTAGTCGATCGCAGCGCCTTCGATCGAGTCGTTCAAGCCGGCGGATTCATTTCCGCTCGCACCGGAGGCACGCCCGACGGCAACGCCATTCCGATTCCGAAGCCCGATGCGGATCTTGCGATGGATGCCGCGGCTTGCATCGGATGCGGCGCATGCGTGGCGGCTTGCAAAAACGCATCGGCGATGTTGTTCGTTGCTGCGAAGGTTTCTCATCTGAACATACTTCCGCAAGGAAAACCCGAAAAAGAACGCCGCGTTTTGAATATGGTCCGCGCGATGGACCAGGAAGGCTTCGGCAACTGCACGGTGATGGGTTCGTGCGAAGCTGTTTGTCCGAAAGAGATCAGTTTGGATTTCATCTCGCGAATGAATCGCGATTACCTGAAGGCGCTGTGGCGGATGAGGTAGCACGCCGGGCCTATGAGCGAAATCCTTGAGCTTCCTGTTATTGAGACCGCCAGATTAGTGCTGACCATTCCCGCACGCGACGACGCTAGTCGGATGCTTAGCTACGTCCTAAAAAACAGAGAGCATCTGGCCCCTTGGGAACAAACAAGAGCGAATGATTACTACACGCTCGAGCATTGGTCGGAACACTTGTCTTCGGCAGTCGAGGAATTCAAAAGGGGGGAATCGCTTCGATTGATCCTTGTCTATCGAGAGAAACAATCCGGCTCCATTCAAGGCCAGTGCACGTTTAGCAACATAGTCCGCGGACCTTTTCAAGCAAGTTACCTTGGATACAGTTTGGATAAAGACGCAGTGGGCAACGGGTTGATGTATGAAGCGCTGACGGCGGCAATCTCTTACGTCTTCGAGAAGATGAATCTGCACAGGGTAATGGCTAACTACATCCCGACGAACGAACGAAGCGCGAGGTTACTGCGTCGACTGGGGTTCACCGTCGAAGGATGCGCGCGAGAGTACTTACAAATCGCGGGAAGATGGCAAGACCATGTACTTACAGCATTGATCAACGAACACTGGAAAGGCGGCTAAGGTATGACAGTATGGAGCCGTCGGCGCTCGCGCATTTGCGATTGGTTATCTCTGAATCACACCGGCAGCTTCCTCCGGCGATTGGGTATTCGAAGAACTGTTCCATCTTGCAGAGGGCAGTGACCGACCAATTACACCCGTCAGCTCGGTAATAGTGGCTGTCTATCCCTTGAGTGCCGCTCGTCATATAATCGCGATATGTCATCAGCGTTTCACAGGGCCGGGGGATATGTCACGGCCGTGCTCGCCATCAGCGCAGCCACGGGCGCGCTCAAGCTTTTTCGCAGTCACATCAATCCCACCACTGTAGCCCTCGCGCTGTTGCTTGTCATTCTGTTCGTTGCTACTCGATTCGGTTCACGTCCTGCCGTTCTCGCTTCAGTTGCAGGAGTGTTCTGCTTCAACTTTTTCTTTCTGCCGCCGGTCGGCACCTTGACGATTGCTGATCCAGACAACTGGATTGCTCTCTTGGTATTTCTCATTACCGCCGTCACGGCCGGTGAGCTGTCAGCCCGAGCTCGCCATCGCGCTGAAGAGGCCGAAGCAGGACGCAAAGAGATCGAGCGCTTGTACACTGAGCTTCGAGACGCATTCGAACGCGCCAGCGAGGCCGAAGCGCTGCGCCGAAGTGAGCGTTTGAAGTCCGCGCTGCTTGATGCGGTGACTCATGACATTCGCACGCCGCTCACGTCGATCAAGGCTTCGGTCACTACGCTTCTTGACGAGTCTCGCACAGAGAAAAACAAGGAGGTAACGCTGAACGCGGAAGGCCGGCGCGAGATGCTCGAGGTGATCGACGAAGAGGCCGATCGCTTGAACCGCTTCGTCGAAAGTCTGGTTGAGCTTGCGCGCATCGAAGCGGGCCAGCTCGAACTGCGTCGCCGTTGGGGAACTATTGAAGAAATTGTAGCGGCTGCTCTTGCTCGAGCCGAACCACTGACTCGCAGCCATCAGGTCATAGTTTCAATTGACAAAGATCTGCCAGTCGTTCGCGTCGACGCGAGGGCCGTCGCCGAAGTCGTTTACACTTTGTTAGACAACGCCGCGAAGTATTCCCCTGCGGCAACAAGCATCAAAGTCACGGCCGGTCAGTTCGACGATGCGACATTGAAGCTGGCAGTCGAAGACGAAGGTGAGGGCATACCGACAGCATTGCGCGAGCGAGTCTTCGATAAGTTTTTCCGTGCGACGCATATGAATCCCGCTTCAATGCGTTCCGGGATGGGGATGGGGCTCGCGATCGCGCGTGGTATTGTCGAAGCGCACGGCGGGCGCATCTGGATCGAAAGTACAAGCCGAGGGCGAGGCACTCGCGTCGCGCTGACGCTTCCGCTGGGCGATGAAGAGAGCGGCGTCGAGATTGAACAAGCGGAAGCGAACGCCGTTTGAAGTTCAATGAACGAAAAGAAGCGAATCCTGATTGTCGACGATGAACCGCAGATAACGCGAGTGCTGCGGACGAGCCTGACCGGTCACGGCTACGATGTGCGAAGCGCCGCCGATGGTGAATCAGCGCTCGAGACTTACGGCGATTGGGGTCCCGATCTTGTGATCACCGATTTGTCGATGCCAAATCTTGATGGCATCGAGCTGTGCCGGCGTTTGCGCAAGATCTCTTCCGTTCCGATCGTCGTGCTTTCAGTCAAAGGCGAAGAGCAGACAAAAGTTGAAGCGCTCGACGCAGGGGCTGACGATTATGTTACCAAGCCGTTCGGTATGGATGAGCTTCTCGCTCGAATTCGCGCAGCACTTCGACGCGCGCCAGAGACACAGGACGAAGAATCGGCTCAAACTGTTTTGGAAGCCGGAGACTTTCACGTCGATCTCGAGCTTCGGAATGTAACTGTTCAGGACCGCTCGCTTCACTTGACGCCGAAGGAATACGATCTGTTGATATACCTGATTCGCCATCCCGGAAAAGTACTCACGCATCGAGCGCTGTTAACTGCGGTGTGGGGCGGGAACTACGTGGAGCAGACTGAATATCTTCGTGTGTTCATTGGGCAATTAAGAAAGAAGATCGAGGTCGACTCCGCTTCGCCCCGCTACATTCTCACTGAGCCGTGGATTGGGTACCGTTTCGATCCTGGAGCTTAAGCCTGTTCCGCTCAGCCAATCCATGTTCCTTCGTCGGGTGAGAGCTTTGCTCGTTCTGGCCTCTCGGATGCAAAAGCAAGCTTGATTAACGGCGGCGCCGCGAGTGTAGTCAACACTGCCATCATAACCACCGCGCCATAAACTTGATCGCCTATTACTGACATCGCGAGTCCGATTTGGGCGACTACGATTCCGACCTCCCCGCGCGGGATCATCCCAACCCCCACTTGAAGTGCTCGCCGCTTTCCCATCCGCATCGCGCCCAGGGCACAGCCGATGAACTTCGTAGCAATCGCGAGTAAGACTACAACTACTGTGAGCGATATTGCATCGGGCGATTGAAATATCGCGAGGTGGAGTTTCATTCCGATCATTGCAAGAAAGAACGGCGTTGAGAACTCCGTCAGTGCTTGAGACTGATTGTGTAACCTGGTTCCGTCGGTAGCTTCAGAGAGGGCGACTCCCGCAAGGAACGCGCCGACTATTCCCGCGATTCCAATCACGCTTGCCAGCGCCGCCAATCCAAAGCATAAGACCAGCGCGAATATGAAAAGCGAGTGATCGATCTTCAGGCTTCGAACAGGTTCCTTGACGCGGTTCACGAATCGAGCGCCGAAAACGACCACCAACAGAGTGAAGCCGATGGCGAGACCTGCGATCAGACCCAAATGAACATAGTTCACCTTTCCGGTTGCCAGACTGGTTGCCACTGCGAGGACCAGCAAACCTATCACGTCATCAATGACTGCGGCGGCCAGTATCACGCGGCTTGCGTCGGCGTTGATCAGCCCCATCGACGAAAGTACGCGAGCGGTTATGCCGACCGACGTTGCCACCATCGCAGCGCCCATGAAAACGGCTTCGATCCACGAATGTCCGGGCCAGATGAAGAGAAGTGCCCAGCCAGCGACGAATGGAACGACCACTCCCAGAACCGCGACGACGGTTGCTTTACCACCAACTTTGAAGATGTCGCTTGGACGAGTCTCGAGTCCGATCGTGAAGAGCAGAAAAATAATTCCAAGCTCTGCGAGGGCTTCGAGGATTTCTGTCGGCTGAACCAAATTCAGAACAGCCGGACCAATGATGATTCCAGCGATGATCTCGCCGACGACCGCAGGCTGATGAAGCCTCTCAAAGAGTTCGGCTGAAAGCTTCGCCGCGAACAGCACAATGAAAAGCGCCAGCAATACTTGCGCGTGCGGCGCCGTTTGAAGAAGCGCGGCAAGAGATTGGGCTGCAATCAAGGTGCCTCCCCCCGAAAACAAAATCCTATGTTGTTACAGGACGGTCGGCACGGCAAGGCAAGTTCTAATCCTTTACAAACCTTTTATGAAGATTTGACTCCACGTTTATGCCCGCGCTGCTAGGCTGGAATTTGACGAGTTTTCTCGCTTGCGAAAGTCTTACCAGCGAGGAGGGCACAGCGGTGAACAATGAAGCGATTGGAATCGGCTGCGTCTTCGCACTTACTTTTTTCTTATTCCTGCTGCGTCATTTGTATCTTTCGATCGGGCGACGCGACAAGAGTCGTCAAGTGAGACCCGCGGCTGTAGCGAATAAGAACTTGAATGACGAGTCGGCCGATGATGCATGGCTTCTCTGGACGCCGAAGACAGACGATTCTGATTCTAGCCTGTTCGATGACGCTAGTGAACTGCGCTCACAAGCCAAGAGACGAGGGGGTGCCCGACTCGAATGACCGTTCGCCGTTTCATCAGGGCGCTGCCTGCGCTGCTCATCATGATTCTGTTTTCAAGCAACGTTGAGGCTCAACAAGCAAATACAATTTGGTCGTCTCAAGCGAAAGCTGCGCTTGCGAACAGTGTTGATCCGCAAAACGAGTCAAACGTGCAACCGGAGAAGCATCAGAAAAAACCGAATTGGAACTATGGCGGCTTCCTTGATGCCGGGTACTTGCTGGATTTCAACCATCCTTCAAACGATGTCTTCCGCAGTCGTGGCACGACGTGGCACGTCGATAATGTGTACATCAACATGGCTGCGGCATACGTGAAGAAGGACCCTTCCGAGTCTTCAAGATGGGGAGCTCAGGTCACCGTTCAAGGGGGCAAGGATTCTGAGGTCTTTGGATTCTCCGCTACCGCGCCCAACATCGAGGGATTCGAATGGCTGCGTCATCTCGGCCCGACCAATGTGTCGTATCTGGCGCCGGTGGGCAACGGACTCACGTTGCAAGGCGGAATCTTCAACAGCTTGATCGGCTACGATTCGCTCTACGCTAAAGATAATTTCAATTACACACGCCCTTGGGGAGCGGATTTCACGCCGTACTTGATGATGGGTATCAATGCAAGTTACCCGTTCACGAAAAAACTGACCGGATCGCTGTACGCGATCAATGGATATTGGCATCTTGCGAATGCCAACGGTGTTCCTAGCTTTGGCGGACAGCTTGCCTACAAGGCGACTGAACGCGTGACCGTGAAAGAGACCGTTCTCTCCGGTCCTCATCAGTCGAATACTTCCTCGAGGTTTTGGCGATACTTGTCGGATAACATCGCCGAATGGAAAAGCGATCGAGTTACTGTCGCGCTCGAATACATAGCCTCCTGGGAACGTGTCGACGTAGCCGGGATCCCTCGCGCATTGATCATGGCTGCTCAGCTTCCGATGCACTGGTCGATAAACAACCGATGGAGCGCAACCGTTAGGCCCGAAGTTTTTTGGGATCGCGACGGTCGCTGGACCCTGGCCAGGCAAACAGTCAAAGCGATCACAAGCACGCTTGAATATCGAATACCGTTCCACCTCACTAATACGATTCTTCGCGTTGAGCACCGGTGGGACGATTCGCGCGGGCCGGAGGGCGGCTTCTTCAGAGGCGCCGAAATAGCACCGGGCGTCGTAGGCTTGACGCCAACGCAGCACCTTTTGACTTTCGGTCTCATATTCACTTTTGACCGATGACAACTGCGAGGGAGTCGTGATGTTGGACATCATTTTTATTTTGCTAGTGATCGCTTTCTTTGCGATTTCGTTTTGGTATGTGCGCTTTTGTCAGCGCGTTTGAAGGGGGAAATGAACGCCGAATATATAATCAGCGGAATCATCGCGGTGCTCTTGCTGATCTATCTGATGTACGCGCTCCTCAGACCGGAGAGATTCTGAGGGGATATGGTTTCTAGTTTCTAGTTTCTGGTCTCGAGTTCACGCGTGACTCCCGATAAGTCCGGATGAACTAGAAGCCAAGAAAAACTAGAAACCAGAAACCAGAAACCAGAAACTAGAAACCAACATGACGTTCAACGGACTCTTACAGCTTGCCGTTTACTTTCTGGTGCTGTTGGCGGTGACTAAACCGCTCGGCGTTTTCATGACCAAAGTATTTGCCGGCGAGAAGACATTTTTATCGAGATTGGTTGGCCCTGTTGAGCGATTGGTCTATCGCTTGTGCCGAATCAATTCGGAAGTCGAACAACACTGGACCACGTACACCGCGGCGATGTTGATGTTCAGCGTTGTCTCACTCCTTCTGCTCTACTTTCTTCAACGCATTCAATACTACCTGCCTCTGAACCCGCAACAGTTCGCGGGGGTCAAGCCGGATCTTGCCTTCAATACCGCAGCGAGTTTCACAAGCAACACAGACTGGCAAGCTTATTCCGGCGAATCGACGATGAGCTATTTTGTACAGATGGCCGGGCTTGCATTTCACAACTTCACATCCGCGGCAACGGGCATCGTGTTGGCGATCGCTTTCATCCGCGGCATCGCGCGCCGCGAGAGAAAAACAATTGGTAATTTCTGGGTCGATCTCACGCGATGCTCTCTCTATGTGCTGCTGCCGATTTGTGTAGTCGGAGCTCTCGTGCTTGTCTCGCAGGGCGTCGTTCAAAACTTCAAGCCTTACACTCAAGCTGTGCTCGTTGAGCCGCAACAAGTCGTCAGGACTGATGAAGACACCGGAGCTGAGATTACAGAATCCGTAACTGAACAGAGCATCGCTCAGGGTCCAGTTGCTTCTCAGGAAATCATCAAGGAGCTGGGCACAAACGGCGGCGGGTTCTTTAATGCGAACTCTTCTCATCCGTTTGAGAACCCGACTCCATTCACAAACTTCTTCGAGATGGTCGCG
>Ga0075426_10000208_pt1 | contig 38875 bp, 30 predicted proteins | sample SoiMethybrSBSTD5_FD_75304 | JGI IMG/M metagenome (GOLD analysis project Ga0075426, IMG submission 75304) | Bulk soil microbial communities from a Populus tree surrounding site in Tennessee, USA - Soil MetaG P. TD hybrid SBSTD5 | ecosystem: Environmental > Terrestrial > Soil > Tree plantation... | reverse complement strand
GTCTTCAAAGGCAAGCTGGAAATGGATTCGAACGGCTACTTAATCGCCAAGCATGGAAGCCTGACATCGATTCCCGGCGTTTTTGTCGCCGGCGATGTCCAGGACCACCGTTATCGCCAGGCCGTCACTGCCGCGGGGTCAGGTTGCATGGCGGCGATCGACGCAGAAAAGTTCCTGGAAGAGCACAAACACTAGTGTCGTTACCCTCAGCCTGCGATAATTGACCCGCATGCTTCGGTCCGCGCTTCTGAGACTTTCCGAAAACAAGAAGTTCGGCACTTGGGTCACTTCCAATCAGACCACGCGCCGCATGGCGCGCCGTTTCGTTGCTGGAGAGACACTGGAAGAGGCCCTCGCCGCGGCCCGGCGCTGCAATGACGCCGGCTTAATGGCCAGCCTCGATTATCTGGGCGAGAATGTGGCCAACACTTCCGACGCGCAACGCTCCCGCGACGCCTATCTCGGGATTTTTGAGGCCATCGCTCACGAAAAATTGCAGGCCAATGTTTCCTGCAAGCTCACGCAACTCGGACTGGACATCAACACGGAATTTTGCACCGGCCTGGTGCTCTCCATCGTCGAACGTGCCGCGGGCTTCGACAATTTTCTGCGCATTGATATGGAAGGCTCCGCTTACACGCAGCGCACCATTGACCTCGTCAAGTTCGTTCGCTCGCGCAATCCGGCCGTCGGCACGGTGATTCAATCGTATCTCTACCGCAGTGAGAAGGATGTGCGTGATCTTTTAGCGTGCGGCTGCCGCATCCGCTTATGCAAGGGCGCTTACAAGGAACCGGAAGACGTTGCGTTCCCCAGGAAGGCCGATGTGGATGCCAATTACGTCCGCCTGATGCAGATGCTGCTCTCAAGCGGTTTCTATCACGCTATCGCCACGCATGATCCGAGCATGATTGCGGCCACGATTCGTTATGCCGCTTCGAAGGGAGTCTCCAAGGACGATTTCGAATTTCAGATGCTCTATGGTGTGCGCACTGACTTGCAACGCCGCCTGGTGAAGGATGGCTACCGCGTGCGCATTTACATCCCCTTTGGCAACGACTGGTTCCCCTATTTCATGCGCCGCTTGGCCGAGCGCCCCGCCAATGTGGGCTTCATCCTCCGCAATCTTTTTCGTTAGTCTTGGACAAATAGAAATTGCTCCGCTCACCGCGAAGGTAGGCTTCGCCCCCGCCCAACTCAGGGAAGATGTCCTTCGCGGAGCCGCGCAGTTGCGCCCAGGCCTTTGCGTCTCTCGCAACAGTTCGCTGCGCGGTCGACCATGTTTTCTTCTTCTTTTCAACGACATAAATTCTAACCATCATCCTAAAGCTTGCTGCAGACCGTCACGCCATCGCGCAGCGGAATCAGCACAGGATAGAGCTCTTTCGATGCATACACCACGCGATTAAATTCCTGAATGCCTTTCGTGTCTTTGTCCTCAACTGCCGCAGGGCGCGCCGCTTTGCCCGACCAAAGCGTGTTGTCCGCAACCAGCAATCCGCCCCGCTTCAACTTTGGGAGCGCCGCCAGTAGCGCAGCAGGGTATTGGTGCTTGTCCACATCGATGAAAACCATGTCAACCTTCCCGGGCGTCTTTTTCACCAATGCCAGCGCATCTCCCACTTGTACTTCCACGCGCTTCGCCACGCCTGCCATGCGGAAGTACACTTCCGCCCGCTTCGCCTTCTCCGGATCTCCGTCCGTGTAAAACACCTTGCCTTGCGCTCCCGCCGCGCGCGCCAGCCAGACGGTCGAATATCCAATCGCCGAACCCATCTCAAAAATGCGTTTCGCGCTGGAAGCCTGCACCAGCAGCGTCAGCAAACGCGCCACCGCCGGGCCAATGATGGGAACCTTATGTTCCTCGGCATAATCCTCGATTTCCTTGACCACAGCGTCGCGTTCCGGCAGCAAGTTGTACAGATACTCTTCGACGTCGTCTTGGATGTAGCCGCTCCGCAGATTTTCGCTGCGAATCATAGTTCTCCCCCCGGTTTCAATGCGTGAATCTTCAAGCGTTTGATCATCTTTGTCTCCGCAGCAAGCGCTTCCACGGTGCCAGTCAGAAAAGAAAACGTGGCGTAATGCATGGGGATGACGTGCTTCACGCCCAGCAGCCGGATCGCATAAGCAGCTTCTCTCGGACCCATCGTGTAGCGGTCGCCGATGGGCAGCATCGCCACGTCCGGCTTGTAGAGCTCTCCAATCAGTTTCATGTCGCCGAACAAAGCCGTGTCGCCCGCGTGATAGACCGTGAACCCGCCCGGCAGCCGGATAACATAACCTGCAGGCTCTCCGCCATAATGACGCACGCCGTTTTCCTCAATCGAATTCGAATGGAACGCGTGCGTCATCGTAATTTCAAAGTCGCCGATTTTCTGCGAGCCGCCTTTTCCCATCGGGCAGGTTTCTTCCACGAAGCCTTTGCTTTCGATCCTCAGGCAGGTTTCGAACATCGCGGCGATTTTGGGCCGGTGCTGCTTGGCCAACGCCAGCAGGTCGCCCAAATGATCCGAGTGCGCGTGAGTCAGGAAAATCGCATCCAGCCGCTTCACACTCTTCAATTCTTCAGGACACCAGGGATTGGTCATCACCCAGGGATCTATCAGCGCCACTTGCCCTGATGGCGTCGTCAGTGAGAACGTGCTGTGACCAAAATACGTGATGCGATTCCCTTTGGTATTAACCACAACTCCTCCTGCGGAAATCTCATTCAACGCAACTTGAAGCGTCTCTTGTAGGGGCGCAGCATGCTGCGCCCTTCTTATGGCACGACTGCGATTGCGGGGTTAGTTTGAACCCGAACCGAGCAGTGAGCGAATCATCCCTTCGTACGCTTCCCGATTGCGCTCGCCCACAAAGTTCCCTACCTGCTGCCCGTCTTTCGCGTAAAAGATGGTAATAGGGAGCGACCCATTCCAACCGGGCATCACCGCCATGTTGAAGGCATCCTCCGCCTCTTCCGGCTTCTTCCGGTAATTGGGAAATATGGGCTTGTACCGGGCAATGAAACGTCGCATCAAGATGAGATCGCCGTCTTGGTCCAGGGTTACGCCAATCAGCTTCAGTCCCTGCGGCGCGTACTGCTTTGCCAGTTCATTTAGCATTGGATATTCATCACGGCAGGGTTCGCAATACGTCGCCCAGAAGTTCACCACCAGCGCTTTGCCGCGATATTGCTGCACCAGTTTCTGGTATCCCTTCGCGTCAATCAGTTCCGGATCGCGCGGCGCGGCCGTTTTCGGATTCTGTGGCGCAGCCAACGCGGTCGCCGCAGCCAGAAGGCACAGCACCGCAAGCCCGTTTCTCAATTTCATGTTCGTTCCTCTCACTCTCATTCTATCCATTGCCCTCCCGGTTGAGAAACTCATTCCCCCCGCGTACAATGAGCCGTAGCTGCTTGTCGCTCCAAGCAGCCTCATGATATAAGGACTTTTTTGCCGGTTGTGCCGATTCTCACAGAAGCCCCGGCCTGAAGTTTGATAAAGGAGACCTCGAATGGCTTACGTGATCGCCGAGCCCTGCATCGGCACAAAAGACACCGCCTGCGTGGATGTCTGCCCGGTGGATTGCATCCACCCGCGCAAGGATGAGCCGGAATTCGCCGCCGAAACGCAGCTGTACATCCATCCTACCGAATGCATCGATTGCGGCGCCTGCGTCCCGGTTTGTCCGGTGACCGCCATTTTTGCGCTGGAGGATTTGCCGGAAAAGTGGAACAGCTTCACGCCCGTCAACGCCGACTGGTACGCCAAGCGCGGAAAGTAGGCGATTTTCCTAAGCTTGTTTTGCCGGGACTCTCAGGCGGCACCTGCGTGCCGCCTTTTTCTTGCAATCGAGGACCGAGGTTTCGTCAGGGTGCGGCTTTAGGCTGCCTGCGCAGGCAGGCCTCTCAAAACTGTCCGCGCCAACTCTTTTCCTCGTAAAATCATCTATTACCGAATTCGCCCCTGGGGAGGTTCTGTTTGAAAGCCATTCGCAGTTGCTTTGTTGTTGCGCTTGCGTTTCTGCTTCTCGTCGCAGGTTTCGCTTCCGTAATCAGCGCCCAGGCGCCGGCGAATCACAAGGCGCAACCTCCTCACAATCCGGCGACGCTCGAAGGCAATTGGGCCGGCTCGCTCGAAGCGGGCGATGCGGTTCTGCATCTTGTGTTGCATGTTTCCAAGGCTGAAGGCGGCGCTTTTAAAGCCACTATCGACAGCCTCGATCAGGGCGTTTACGGAATTGAAGTGACTGCTTTTACGCAAAACGAGTCTGACGTCCGCTTCAGCGTTTCTTCCGTAGGCGCTCAATATGAAGGGAAATTCACGGCGGACCACGCCGGGATTCAAGGCACATGGTCACAGGGCAATGTGGGACTTCCTCTTTCCTTTCATCGTCAGGCTGCCGGTGCGGGAGCGAAAAAGCCCGGCGATGCGATTGCCAGCGTGGAAGGCGTGTGGCAGGGCGCGCTGGAAGCCAACGGCCTACGTTTGCGCTTTCAACTGCACGTCACTCACGATGACCAGAAGCAGCTTGTCGCGGCTCTGGACAGTCCCGATCAAGGTATCAGCGGGCTCCCGGCCGTCAAAGTAAGCCAGAAGCTGACCGTTTTTCATTTTGAAATTCCCGTGGTGCAGGGCGTCTACGAAGGCAATCTAAACGCCGCAAAATCGGTCATCACCGGGAACTGGACCCAGGGCGGCATCACGCACAACCTGAATTTTCAACGCTCCGATCAACTGGTCGAGCTCGTGCGGCCTCAAGATCCCAAGAAGCCTTATCCCTACCGCGAAGAAGAAGTCATTTTTGCGAATCCAAAAGTTACGCTCGCGGGAACGCTGACGCTCCCCTCGGGCCAGGGGCCGTTTCCCGCCGCCATTCTGATCGCCGGCTCGGGCCCTCACGATCGCGACGAAAATGTCGCCGGGCATCGCCCGTTTCTCGTGCTTGCCGATCATCTCACGCGCAAAGGCATTGCCGTTTTTCGTTACGACAAGCGCGGCATCGGCAAGTCCACTGGCAATTACGACCAGGCCACCACCGAAGACTTCGCCAGTGACGCAACGGCGGCGCTCGATTACTTGAAATCCCGCAAAGAAATCAACGCCACGAAAATCGGCCTCATCGGCCACAGCGAGGGTGGACTCATTGCTCCCATGATCGCCTCGCGCTCTTCGGACGTGGCCTGGGTGGTTCTGCTCGCGGCTCCCGGCCTGAAAGGCGAACAAATCATGCTGCTGCAGTCTGAGCTGATTCTGAAAGCCGCGGGCTTCGACGACGACCGCATCGCCAAGGCGCGCGATTTCAGTCTGCAGTCTTACGCTCTGGCCCGTAAAGAAAGGGATCCAGACGCCCTCGAGGCCAAGCTAACGGATCTCGTCGACTCGACGGGCATGAGCACCACGCTGCCTCCGACAACGCTCAAGCCGCAAGCGCGCATGATGACCTTGCCCTGGTTTCGGTTTTTCCTCGATTACGATCCCATCCCTGCGCTGAAGAAAACGCAGTGCCCGGTCCTGGCCCTCAACGGCGACAAGGATTTGCAAATTGCCTCCAAAGAAAACCTTGCCCAAATCCAAAAAGCTCTTCAGGAAGGGGGCAACAAGGATTTTCAGACGCACGAACTCGCTGGCCTGAATCATCTCTTCCAGCACGCCCCCACCGGCTCGCCCACGGAATACGGCGGCATCCAGGAAACCTTCGCCCCCGAAGCCCTCACCGCCATCTCCGACTGGATCCTCAAGCACACCGCTCCCTAACCCGTAACGCGCATCACTCCTGCATATTTGTTGCATCGCATCGGCGGATTGAATTCATAAAAGCGCGGGGCTTGCTATCATGGTAGGGACAGGAAAGTAGAAAGAAAAAACTGTCCCCATGCCGCAGACGTTCCATCTTGCTCTTCTCATCCACGCTCACCAGCCCTGCGGCAATTTCGAGCACGTTTTCGAAAAAGCCTACGACGATTCTTATCACCCATTCTTGCAGCAGCTGGAAAAACATCCGCAAGTTCATTTAGGACTTCACTATTCCGGGCCGCTGCTCGCCTGGATAGAAAAGCATCGGCCTGAATATTTTGACCGCTTGAGAAAATTGGTCCAGGGCGGGCAGGTCGAACTCGTCGGCGGCGGGTTCTACGAGCCGATTCTTATTTCCATTCCGCCCGAAGACCAGTTCGAGCAAATCACGCGTCTGGCCGACTACCTGGAAAAACATTTTGGACAGCGGCCCTCCGGCGCCTGGCTGGCCGAGCGCGTCTGGGAGCCGCAGCTTCCCACCGCTCTTGCGAACGCGAACGTCGCCTACACGCTGGTGGACGACATGCATTTTCTCGCCGCCGGGTTCGAGCCGGAAGAACTCTTCGGCGCGTACATCGCGGAGGACCGCGGCAAAAGCGTGTGGCTCTATCCCGGGCAGAAGAAGCTGCGCTATATCGTTCCCTTCGGCAAAGTCGAAGAGGTGATCACCTTTTTGCGCGAAGCGGCCAACGTTCATCCCGGCGGCGTCGCGGCCATGGGCGACGACATGGAAAAGTTCGGCGTGTGGCCCGGCACTCACGACCACTGCTTCAAGGACGGCTGGCTGTCGGATTTCTTCACCGCGCTTGAAAAAAATTCCGATTGGCTCAATGTGTGTACCCCCGGCGAATACCTTGCCTCGCATTCGCCGCTCGGCCGCGCCGATCTGCCCACCGCTTCCTACACGGAAATGATGGAGTGGGTTTTTCCGGCGCGTGTGCGGCAGCGGTTCCACGCGGTGCTCCAGGAATTCAGTTCGCGCCCGGAAGTTCTTGCTTTCCTGCGCGGCGGCTCCTGGCGCGGATTTTTTCGCAAATACCCCGAATCCAACCTGCTGCACAAAAAAATGCTGCACGTTTCCGCGCGCGTAGCCGCTGCGGCTGCCGCTCCCGCTTGTGACGAGCGCGAAAAGCAGGCCGCGGATCTTTCGGAAGCGCGCGATTTGCTGTTACGCGCGCAGTGCAACGACGCTTACTGGCACGGCATCTTCGGCGGCATCTACGCGCCGCATCTCCGCACGGACCCCGCGCGCAACCTCATTCGCGCCGAAGCGATTGCCGACCGGCTCACGCCCGGTGCGTCGGCGCCCCGCGTGGAAATGCTCGACTACGACGCCGATGGCGCCAATGAACTGCTTTTCACGTCGCCGGAATTTCAGGCGCTCCTGAAGCCCAGCGACGGCGGCACGATTGCGGCGCTCGATTTTCGTCCCGCGGCTGCCGCGCTCGTGAATTCCATGTTTCGGCGGCCGGAGGCTTATCACACGCGCTTGCGCGAAGCCCCCGGAGCCAACGCCACCGGCGCAGCCGTTTCCATCCACGAGCAAACGCGCGTCAAGGAACCCGGCCTGGAGCGTTTTCTCCGCTACGACCGCTGGCCGCGCCACGCGTTCCGCATCCTGATTTTCGATCCTTCACGGACGCAGGCGGACTACGAAGCCCTCGAATTGCGCGAAGATGCAGCGTTTGCCGGCAGCGCGTACACGGTCAAAAATTCCGCGCCGGCCGGCGCCGAGCTCTTTTGCGCGGACTCGCTTCTCGTCCACGATAAAACCAAACCAACGGCGCCGAGGCTGCTGCTCTTCAAAAGCTTTTCCTTCAATCCATCTCAGAACGGTTTTGAAGTCGCGTGCGAAATCCAGCTCAAATTCAAAGAGCTTCTGGAAAAACCGGTGGCCGTTGGAATTGAGTCCATCCTCAATTTTCTGGCGCCCACCGAGCCGGACCGCTTCTTTGAAACTCCCAGCGGCCACGCGAATCTTCGCTTCAGCGGCACGCTGCCTGCGCCCATCCTGCGGATGGAAGACGGCTGGCAGCGCGTTCGCGTCGCGTTGCATGCGCCTTTGTCCGAAGGATTCTGGGTCGCGCCCATTGAGACCGTCTCCGAATCCGAAGAGGGCTTCGAGCGCGTCTACCAAGGCTCGCAAATCCTTGCGGTCTGGCGCCCGCCGCTGACCACGCAGAAAGTGTGGTCTGCCCGCCTCGTCTGGCGCCTCGAGTCCTTCTGAAGCAATCCTCCAGCGCTCTGAACCTGCCGTCCCCTGTTTGTGGGTTCCAGAATGGGAAGAAGGTGGGTACCCACACGCCGGGGGTATTTTGTATCGTTGTCAAACACGGGAGTTACTAGATTTGATTGTTGGAAGTTGTTGGAAACAAAGGGGCAGCAAAGGGCACTGGCAGACATAAGATCGTTTGAATTTTGTACGTTTGAAGGTTTGAAAGTTGGGAGAGGAATGAGACCCCCTCCCCCTCCGTTGGACGGGAAAGAGTGTGCAAACAGTTGATTGTAAAGGGGTTGCAGCGCTCCGTTGCGGACGAAGAGTGCGGAAGTCCATGAAGAAATGTGTTAGATAGGGGCAATGGAATGGAGGGACTCAAGACGGCGGAGTGTGAGCCGGCACTCTCAGGCGTAGCCGAAGACTTCGATCGGGGTTTGGAGTGAACGCTTCGAGGCTTAGTGCAAATAAACACGAGGAAAGGTAGCATGGTGGGTACCAACTAGTCAAATATTATGCAGGGAGCGGGCGAAATTGAGGGTTGGATGGCGAGAATGGCTGGGCGAATGGTTCCTGATGGCAACACAAACAAGAAAAAGCAAGGTCAAAACCCGCACCCTTTGATTATCCGTTTGACCGGAAAGAGGGTCTATTTCATCTCAGTCCCTTTATTGGCCACACGCGCGACCAATTTCTCTCCGCTGTATCCAAAGATGAATGCAATTGTAAAGGCAGCCCCGATGCTGTCCTCCAATCCCTTTATCGTGAACGCTTTGGAGACGTAGAAGGAATAGCTCGCAAGCCCAACCATCGCACCTGAGAATACCCGAGTTAGGGTTACGTAATGGTCCGCAACGCGCTCTGGGATGCTTCTGATGCCAGTTTCGCCTATGAGGGATTGCGCACAGCTAAAAGAAGCACCCATGAGGCCGAAGACCATAACAGCAAGAACCACAGGCCAACTCCACGCGTTCTCGGAGTCATAATCCAAAAATGCCTGCAATCTGAATGTGATGAGAAGTACAAACAAGAGGAGAGCAGGGCCGCAAATTCCGATCAGAATTCGCAGCTGATCCCCACTAAGCCAGACTTTGTGGTATCGATTGGCAAAATGTTCATCTCGGAGGGCCATCGCGAAGCTAAGTTGTTCTCGCGTAATTTCGTCTTTGCCCAAAGAACTGTTAATTGCATCGGCCCGCCAAGAAGAAATCTTTTTCGCTTCAAGCCGCAGAATCTGCGCCCGATGCAACACCTCCTTAGGATCGAGGCCGAAGACGGTCTGGCGTTGCGCGGCATGTAGACACACCCAACCTCCTTCAATTTCTCCGGCTTTTTCGTATCGCCTGGCGGCAGAAAGATGGCGGCGGGCCGCCTCTGCCCAAGTCTTATCCGGACCCTCGGCGCGCCCTTCAAGAAATCTCAGTTCAACACCGAAGACCTCACACTCGCGGGAGAGACGTGCGCGAGCACGCTTTAGGTGAAAGAGTTTGTCCAGCCACGAGTTTCCAGGACGGACGGCCAATGAAAACTCGTCTGTGGCTGGGTAGCTCGTTACTCGTGCAAGAAAGTCTCTTTCCGAACCGTAGTTCATCAGACGTAGGGCATCGCGAACGCTTACCCACTCTGATTTGACGATCTCTTCTTTGTTTAGAATCTCTCCCTGAGTAATTGGCGCCATGCGCCAAAACAGAACGACTTTAGGAAACCCCTTGGCTTCGTAGCCGATGGCTCCGAGATATTGGCCGAGTTCGCAATCCCATCCGGTTTCTTCTTTCACTTCTCGGGAGGCCGCGCTCTGAAATGATTCGTTGGTCTCTAGCTTGCCCTTAGGCAAAGTCCAATCGTTGAGCTTTTTTCGTAGGACAATGCAGACTTGCTCGTGACCGGAGGCCGTCTTCCGAAGAAGTATGCCCCCGGCAGCCGCGATAACCGATTCGGGTTGAGGCTCAGGTCCGGAACTCACGCAACGGATTATACGCCCACTTTGAGGCGTGGCTGACCGTCGGTCCGAGCGATAGGTTTAGTATTATGTAGGAAACGGGCGAAAATGAGGGTTGAAAGGTCAGGATGGCGGGGTGAACGGTTCTGGCGCGCACAAGTGGAACAAGAAAACTGCAAAGTCAAAGTCCCCACACGCCAAACCCGCGTATGGGGCACCCAAATTCGTTTTTAGGAATTTAATCGTCTGGGCCACCCGCCTGACCTTTAACTGTCAAGTGAATTGATGAGGAGGACGCTACTTGGTTGTCCGTGACTCTTAAGCTGGAGATTTCGTTGGAATCCTTGCGGGGAGCCCCAATTTCTGGAAAAACGCCTTGTTTCGCTTCTCGGCGTCAGTCACTAGCTTCGAATAAGATATGACTTCAAAGTAAGCATTGTAATGCTTCTTATAGCCGAAGAATCCGAGGCTGTCCGGAGTGTCCTGCAGTTCAAAGAGACGCGCCCACTCTCTGAGTGTCGGCGTGATATCGCAAATGACATAGCAGTAGAAGGGGAGATTCGGCGGAATCGGCATGGGTCGACCTGCAGCCGTGGTCGCTTTACCAGCCCTTATGTCGTCAATGTATTTTGCAACCTGTACGAACGGGTTTTCCTTTTCTGAGTAGTCGTCTCGTTGCGGCTTCTTGAATTCGATGATCGTGATGGAGGAAAAAGGAACGTCGCGCGCTTCTGAGAACGCAAATGCCTTGTCGAACACCACGATGTCCGGTTCCTTTTTGCTCGTATTCTCCAGGACGCTAAGCTGCCGGATAGGTTTGTCGGAGCTAAGGAACGCGTGAAATACTAACCTTTCATCGACCAACCATAGATTGTGATCCTCAAAGAGCACTTCATCCGAGGTCTTACCGCGCGGAAAAATGATGCTGTGGATTCTGTCTTCCCTTCGGTACTTTCCGTCGTCCTGTAGCGTAAGTTGTCTTTGGAGGAATTCTATAATTGCCTTTCGGTGGCAGACATAGCGAGCAAGGTCGGCGCGGTTAACTTCTGAGATTTCCTCGAAGTATCTATCGAGGCGTTCCTTGAACTGCTCAAGCTCCGTGTCGCTTGGGGCGGGTGTCTGCAATAGCTTCTGTCCCTCGTCTCTTAGCTTTATTTGCAATTCATGGTAGCCTCCATAAAGATGACGGTCGATTTCGTCGTCTGTCGCCTCTGGATCTATCTCGGCAATCTTATCCTCAAGCCGTCCCAGTATGGGCCGATACATCGCACCGTCTGTTTGTACAAATTCCTCGATCCGGGCGCGCTTCCTTTCCGCGATTGGTGCCGTGTAAGGCGCCAGAAAGGACTTACATGTCTCAAGTATGGATCGACGGATTTCGGCAAGCGTCATTTCAAAGAGCGGCAAGTCGCTTTCATCTTCGGATAGGTTGAAGGCAGTTCGATCGGAGTTCACTGCTTCATTCAGAATGGGTGAGTTAACGTAAGCTGCGTAGATGAATTCGGCTCTGTCGTCATCCTCTAGATGGCGAACCAAGTTCGGTATCCTTCCCATAAGTTTTTCGGAGACTACGGCCCGGCCATGGGCGCAAAGGTAGAGACGATGTTCGTTGATGTGGGTCGAGTATAGGCGTACGTGAAGGACTTCGAAGGGTTTGTCATTGATGACGATTTCCTGCCTGTTTATCTTCGAGGCCATCTGTTCCTCGAAAAAGTCGTCGAGGGAGATAGTTTCTCCGGTCGAGCCTTCACGCAAGGTAATGACAGGGGGTACTGGGCCGATGAAGTACTCCAAAAACTGTTCGATGATGAAGGCGGCGATGGTTTCGAGCCGTTTCGGGCATTGTTTTTTGTATTTATCCTTGAACCCGTTGAGTCGAACGACTGTCGAGCGTTCTCCGTCGGTTGCTTCACAGGAGGCGTTCTCGATCCCTGTGCCGCGCGCACAGAATTTAAAGCGGCGACGTTTAGTCTGTCCATTAAGCCCGAAAACACTCTCTATTTCTGCCTGCTCGAACGCTGCGAGCCACATAAAGCGTCCGATGCCTTTACCCCCACGGCTCACCTTGTAGGTCGTGTCCGACGTGATGAAGGCTTCGAAATTCTGATCGTCAAAGCCAATACCGTTGTCTTTAACCAGGAAGCCGCTAATCTCGGCATGGGGGTGTTCTGACTCAGCAAAAAGACTTTCTGGATCTCGGAAGACTTCGATTTCGATTCGGCCATCCTTCTCGTGCGCGTCCTCGATTGCTTGAATGGAGTTGATAATCGCTTCGAATAGCGGAAGTAGGGGCTTGCCTGTTGGCAATTGCACGTTTCTAACACGCCCGGCAACGTCGGTGTTCATTAGGATACCTCGGCGAGGAAACAGGGTAACACTGGGCCGCGTGAGGAAGTCTCCCTTTTGGAGTGTCCCCGGACCTATCGACCACAATCGAAGTGTATGACGAACAAAAAGCGAATACAAGGGCGGAGAGCCCGGGACGCTCCGGTGAGAACGACCGGGGTGCAAAGGATGCGAAAATACGCAAAATGACCTTGGGAATTTTCGCTTTGCTGACAGCGTTGAGAATCGGACGTAGAATCGCGCGACGGATGGGAGGCTGCTGTGCGCCTACTGCTTGTTGCTACGCTGCTGGGTTTCTTTCTGGTTGGTTTGCCTGCGGGCACTTCTCCAAAGAGCACGGCGGAGCAGGCGGAAAAGGAAAGACGCCAATCGGGAGATTGGCGTTCCCAGGGGGAGCAGGCGGAAAGAGAAAGAGAGAGAGGTTTGGGTAATTCCATCGATCGAGGCGCGGATGTTTGTTGCCACGATCCCTCGCCTACGCTCGGGATGACAAGCGCTGGGTCGCGCGGACGCCAATCGGGAGATTGGCGTTCCCGGGGGGATATCAGCCGGTCGGGGAGGGACTTCCTGGAAGTGTGTGCGAGTGTAGGGCTTGAAAAGGGTGCAGGCATTGAAAAGGACGGCGAAGGGAGCCGAGACGCGGCGCGCGACTTCTCTGATGCACATGCATCGCGGGATGCGACCTGCCTGGGCTGGGTGGCGGGGTTTACGGAGGGCTTCCTGGTGCATGAAGAGCTGCTCGGCGTGCCGAGAAGGGACCGGCTGGCGTGTGTGCCCAATGGAGAGAGCACGATGCGAATCGTTCGCGTGATGAAGAAATACCTTGCGGACCATCCGGAGAAGGCGCACCGCGCGACGCGATACATCGCGTCGCTGGCGTTGGCGGGGGCGTTTCCGTGCAGGGCGGGAAGATAAAGCAGAAGGCAGAAAGCAGAAAGCAGAGGGTAGAAAGCAGAAAGCAGAAAAGCAGAAAACGGAAAGCAGAAGGCAGAAAGCAGAGGGCAGAAAGCAGAAGGCAGAAAGCAGAGGGCAGAAAGCAGAAAGCAGAAGACAGAAGCGGAGAGCAGAGAAGAGAAGGCCCGGCGCTACAGAATGGGCACAGCATGCTGTACCCATACACAAACCGAAGCCAGAAGGGCGCAGCAGTGCTGCGCCCATACAAAGGTGAGAAGGCAAGAAGCCGGAGATACGAAGAGCAGATGCCGGGCTTCCCGACAACAGCGGTCGGGACCCCCACAAACCGGGGGAAAGCCCGGCGCTACATGAAGACGAGTTGAAGAGCGGGGCGGTGTACAATCGGCGCGTCATTGTCTGGGCAAACGGTCTGGGCAAACGGTCTGGGGCAAACGGCATAGAACGTTCGAGCTACGGAGGCTCAGAATCATGAAACGAGGAACAAAAATTTCGGCCCTCATTAGAGTATGCACTTTAGTCCTCATCTGGGCGTTTATCGCCGACACTTTTATTGTAACTTCGGCGCTTGCGCAGGAGCTGCCTGCGGCCAAGCCCGAATCCGTGGGCGTGTCTTCGGAACGGCTGGAGCGGATTGGCGCGGCGGTGCAGAAAAGCATTGATCAAAAGCGGATTGCCGGCGCGGTGACGCTGGTGGCGCGGCGAGGGCGCGTGGTGTGGTTCAAACCACAGGGAATGATGGACCGAGAGGCCGGCAAGGCGATGCGTCCCGACACGATGTTCCGGATCTGCTCGATGACGAAACCCATCACCAGCCTGGCGGTGATGATGCTGTACGAAGAGGGCCACTTTCTGCTGGAGGACCCCATTTCGAAATATTTGCCGGAGTTCAAGAACCCGAAAGTGCTGGTGAAGCCGGAGTCGGGCGCGCCGTATGCGGTGCCGGCCAAGAGCGAGATTACAATTCGCGACTTGTTGCGGCACACGTCGGGGCTTACCTACCAGTGGAATGACCGGCTGGGAGCGATGTACGTGGCCGCGAATGTGGGGCACGGACTGCTGCCGTACGACGGCACGATCGAAGACAACGTCAAGCGGCTGGCGGGCGTGCCGCTGCTTTTCAATCCGGGGGAGCGCTGGGAATACAGCCTGGGAGTGGATGTACTCGGGCGGCTGGTGGAAGTGGTGTCGGGCAAGCCGCTGGACGAATTTTTCCGTACGCGCATCTTCGAGCCGCTGGGAATGAAGGATACGTATTTCTATCCACCGGAAAACAAAGTGGAACGGCTCGCGGCGGCGTACACGTACTATGCGGACAAAGGCTTGAATCGCTTCCCGGACACGCCGATCACGGAAGGAAGCTTCGTGTACTCCGCGGACTACCCGTATAAGGGGCCGAAGAAACTTTTTGCGGGCGGCGCCGGGCTGAACTCGACGGCGATGGACTATGCGCGCTTCTGCCAGATGATGCTGGATGGCGGGAAGGCGGGGAGCACGCGGCTGCTGAGCCGGAAATCCGTGGAACTGATGACGCAGGATCAGCTGGGAAAAATCAATTCCGATTTTGGATTTGGGCTGGGCTTTGGCGTGGAAGGCATGAAAACTCCGCTGGCCGAACTGGGGTCTGCGGGAGAATTTAACTGGGGCGGATTTTTCTATACCGCATTCACGATCGATCCGAAAGAACAGATGGTGGTGATCTTCATGGCGCAATTGCATCCGACGGGAGATTTGAGCCTGGACCGCGAAGTGAACGCGCTGGCGTATCAGGCGATTGCGGACTGAAGGCGAATTCGTTCATTCAGCGCCGTGAGATAGGCCATTGCGCAGAATTCGGTGAGAGGTGGCTGGCCGAAATGAACCACAAAAAAGAACGGGTCTGAAGACCCGCCACTACAAGAGAGGATTGCAAGGTTATTCGGCGAAGAGGAGGTTCTGGGCGAAGGGCCACTCGGAGTCGAGCCACTGGGCTTCGCAGCGGAAGCCAGTGCGCTCGGCCATTTCGGGGACCTCTTCGGCTTTGTATTTGTGGGAGCTTTCGGTCCAGATGGTTTCGTCTTCGTTGAGTACGACGCGCAGATTGGCGGCGCGAATGCGCACGCTTTGGCGGCAGGTGGAGCGCAGATGCATTTCGATGCGGCGGTCGGCGAAATTCCAGCGCGCTTCGTGGCGGAAACAGCTTAAATCAAAGTCGGCGCCGAGTTCGCGGTTGATGCGGGCGAGGAGATTCAGATTAAAGGCGGCGGTGACGCCCGCGGGATCGTCGTAGGCGAGGAGTTGCTGCTCGACGGGCTTCTCTAAATCGGTTCCTAGGAGCAGCGCATCGCCCGGGCGCAGAGTGGCGCGGACTTCGCGCAAAAACGCGTCGCCGGCGTCGCGGTCGAAATTGCCGATGGTGCTGCCCAGAAACAGCACCAAAAGGTGATCGCTCCCGGCTCGGCCTTGCGCAACGGAGCGCAATCCTTCGAGGTACGGTTGCTCGAAACCGAGAACGCTGACGAGATCGATCTGAGCCAATTCTTTTTCGAGGGCCGCCAGTGCGTGCGGCGAGATTTCAATGGGGTAGTAATAGGTCTTCTGCCGCTTGGAGAGAGCTTCGAGAATCCAGCGGGTCTTTTTTCCTGAGCCGCTGCCAAGCTCCGCGACGCGGATTGGCGAGGGAACGCGCGAGACAATTTCCGCCGAATACTTCTGGAGCAAGCGTGTGTCCGCGCGGGTTAGTCCGTACTCCGGGAGCACGCAGATGGCTTCGAACAGGGCGGAGCCGACCTCGTCGTACAAATATTTTGAAGGAAGCTCGCGCTGGCCGGGCTTGGTGAGGCTTTCGCGCACGTCGGCTGCGAATTCCGACACGTGTTGGAGCTGCAAAGCAGGCATCGCCGTCTCTCTCCTGGGCCGGGCCCGGTCTGGTGCTTGAGCTGGTGGTCTGCTGCTTAGTCCTCGACGCAACGGAAGGTTGCGTAAACGTACGGGTAATGCGGTTGAAACCAGTTGCGGAACGAACGGCGCAGCATGCACGCGGCAGTGCGGGGTGAGCCGCCCTTCGCAACGTAATGCCGGCCATCGAAGAAATTTGCGGAATAGCCCGGATAGAAGGGCATGGACGTGAATCCCGGGAACGGCGCGAACTCCGTGCGCGTCCATTCCCAACCGTTTCCGACGAGGTCGTGAACGCCAAAGGCGCTGGCGCCTGCGGGATGGGAGCCTACAGGAGAGGGATCCCATGAACGAAAATCAAAACTGCCGTGGCGCTCGGTTGGCGGCTCGTTGCCCCAGGGATACAGGCGCTCCTGCTCGCCCTTGGGCGTACCGTAGGCAGCGCGATGGAATTGCGCCTCGGTGGGGAGCTTGCGGCCGAGCCAATTTGCGTAAGCGGTGGCTTCCGCGTGACTCACGTACACCGGCCACTCGAGAGGGAGGCGGATTTCGCCGAACATGGTGCGATACAGCCAGAGATTGCCTTCGGCCCTCCAGAACATGGGATGCCTAATACTCTCTTTGGTACTCCAGGCCCAACCTTCGGGAGTCCAGAGCGAGCGGTCGTGGTAGCCGCCGGCTTGTATGAAACGTAGAAAATCGTGGTTGGTGACGTTATGACTGTCGATGGCGAACTGGGGAACAGCCAGTTCGTGAGCGGCGAACTCGTTGTCCCAGCCAAATTCCTGATCGTGCAAATCGTGAATGCCAAGCGTGGCGTGCGCTGCAGGAATTTCGACGAGGCGGGACTTTAGGCGCGAAGCTTTCCACGCCACTTTCTGTGGGGGACAAATCTTTTTGCTTGAGGGCAGGCGATGTAGCATGTAGGCAAGGGTCTCCGCGTGCATCAAGCGATGCTCGACGGCGACGTGGAGCATTTGCATCAATTGCGGATGGCCTTCGTCCGGGCGCCCGAGCGCATATTCGATGGCGTGATCAAGCTCTTCGCGGGCGCGATTGTTGTAACGCTGGATTTCCTGGCGCGTCGGCCAATCCTCCGGAGCGTCGGTTGGAAGGCCGCCGCCGACAGGGTCAATTCCGAAGGCAAAAAGGTGATCGAAGGTTCGATGAAACGAGCGTAAACCGAAAGCGCGCTGCGAAAGGAGGTTCCAGTCAAAGGCTTCGACATGGCCTATGTAAAAAATGATACGGTGGCGCTCGGCGATAGGCCGGTCGTAGAGAGCCTCTTCGCGGACCAACTGGAAAAGTTCATCGGTGCGCGCGCGTGCATTCACCAAGCGGGTATGGAGATCGTGACGGATGCGGACAGCGCTTGCGGCGAGTGCTCCCATGACGTGGACCCCTTCTTTTGATGCCGTGCTCCAGAGCTTTGATGCAGTGCCCCAGAGAAGGATGCGCCAAAAATCGGCGTCGGGAGGCGAATTCCATTACTATGTTCCCGCCGGGATTTGGGGCTGTCAACCGAAATGAATGCGAAGATTGAAAATTTTTCGCAGAATTTGATTGAATTCCGGGACGTATCGTTCCACATAAACGATATTCCTGGACACGCAGTCATTTCCGGGGTTTCGCTGGCTGTTCCAGCTGGGGAAACGGTGGTTCTACTTGGAAGGAGCGGCAGCGGGAAGACGACCTTGTTGCGGTTGATTAACGCGATGTTACTTCCGTCGCAAGGCCAGGTTCTGGTGGAGGGACGGGCGACGGCGGAGTGGGACCCGATTCGGTTGAGGCGGGGAATTGGATACGTTATTCAAGAGGCGGGGTTGTTCCCGCATTTCACCGTGGCGGAAAACGTGGCGCTGGTGCCATCGCTGGAAAAGTGGGAGCGCGGCCGCACCGAGGCGCGCGTAGCAGAGTTGCTGCGGCTTGTGGGGCTAGAGCCGGGCGAGTTTGAAGGGCGGCGGCCAAGGGAACTTTCGGGCGGGCAGCGGCAGCGCGTGGGGGTGGCGCGGGCATTGGCGGCGGACCCGCCGATTCTGTTAATGGACGAGCCGTTTGGCGCGCTCGATCCGGTGACGCGCGCGGAGCTGCAACGTGAATTCCGGGCGCTGGCGCAGCGGCTGGGGAAAACCATCGTTTTTGTTACGCATGACTTGCGCGAGGCGCTGATGCTGGCGTCGCGGATTGTGCTTCTGGAGACGGGGCGGATTGTCGCCGTCGCGCCTCCTCAAGAATTCCTGCAACTAAAGCATCCGGAAGTGCGCGCGTTTGCGGCCTCGCTGGAGACCCACCCTGGAGTAACGGAATGAGCGCAGGCTTGGGCGACTGGTCTTTCTTTGTGGAGCATCGTGCGGAGATTCTTGGCGCGACGCTGGAGCATGTGGAACTTGTGCTGATTTCCATGCTGATTGCCATGTTGATTGCCGTTCCGCTCGGAATGTTTATCGTGCAGCGGCCGGCTTTGCGGGCGGTGTCGATTGGCATCGCCAACGTTTTTCAAACCATTCCGAGCCTGGCGCTATTTGGATTCCTGATCCCAATTCCGTTTATCGGCGGGATCGGCAAGCGCACGGCCATTGTTGCGCTGGTGCTCTACGCGCTTTTGCCGATTTTGCGGAACACTTATGTGGGATTGAGCGGGATTGACCCGTCGGTTTTGGAGGCTGCGGAAGCGATGGGCATGACTTCGGCGCAGATTCTGTTTCGCGTGCGCTTTCCGCTGGCTCTGTCGATTATTCTCGCGGGTATTCGAACCGCGACCATCATCACGATTGGCATCGCCACCATCGGGGCAGCCATCGGCGCGGGAGGGCTGGGGACGTTTATTTTTCGCGGCGTCGCGCTGGTGAGCGATTCGCTGATTCTGGCGGGAGCGATTCCGGCAGCGTTGTTGGCTTTGATTGCGGATTTTCTCCTCGGATTGCTGGAACGTCGATTGAGGGTCGCGTGAAGATGCGGCGTGTCCTGCGGCTGATTCTTTGCTGGGTGTGTTGCGCCAGCATCTTTCCATTCGTCTTTGGTTGCAAGAAATCCGCGCAATCCAAAATCACCATCGGCTCAAAATTCTTCACGGAGCAAGTGGTGCTGGCCGAACTTCTGGCGCAGGACATCGAGGCGAAAACGGGAATTCCGGCCATTCGCAAAACGAACCTAGGCGGAACTTTGCTGGTGCATAAAGCGCTGCTATCGGGCGACCTGGATCTTTACGTGGAATATACGGGCACGGCGCTGACGGCGGTCCTGAACGAGAAGCCGCAGGGCACTGCTGCCGACGTCTACAACCGGGTCAAGAAACTGTATGCGGAGAAGTTTCACCTGGAAGTGACGGAGCCGCTCGGCTTCGAAAACACCTTTGCGATGGTGATCCGCGGCGACGATGGCAAGAACCTGCATATTCGAACGGTTTCTGACCTCGCTTCCGTCGCTCCGCGATGGCGAGTTGGCGTGGGCTATGAGTTTTTAGAGCGGCCGGATGGTTTGCCTGGCCTCAGCAAACGCTACCATTTGCAGTTTGCAGAAGCGCCCAAAGTGATGGACCTCGGCTTGATTTATCGCGCGCTGGTGGATCACCAGGTGGACGTGGTGGCCGGGAATTCGACGGACGGGTTGATTGAGGCGCTGGGCCTGGTGGCCCTGGAGGACGACCAGCATTATTTTCCGCCGTATGACGCGGTGCCGGTCGTGCGCGAATCCACGCTCAAGCGGTTTCCGCAACTGCGCGGAGCGCTGACGGATTTGAGCGGCAAACTTTCTGCAAGCGACATTCGGAAGCTCAACTATGCGGTGGACGCGCAACATCAGGATGCGGCGGCAGTCGTACGCGCGTTCCGGGCAGCGAAAGGGCTCTAGGGTGGGTGAGTTGCGCTTACAATTGCGGGGCGAGCATTTCCTTTGAGGAGATCAAGATGAAGCGAGGCAACGCGGTGAGAAAGCTAACATTGGCGAGCTTTTTATTTGGGTTCATTTTGGCGGGGAATCCGGCGGCGGCGCGGGCGCAGACGCCTTCGCCAGCGCTGCTTGTGCTTGACAAGGAGGACGCGACGCTCTCGATCATCGATCCGGGGACGCTCAAGACGGTGGCGCAAATTCCGACCGGGGAAGGACCGCATGAAATCGCCGTTTCGGACGACGGGAAAATGGCGTTCGTGGCGAACTACGGTGGGCGCACTCCGGGCAATACGATTTCGGTGATGGATTTGGCGGCGCAGAAGGAGCTTCGCCGCGTAGACCTGGGCGCGCTGCGGCGGCCGCACGGCATCGTTTTCGCTGAGGGCAAAGTGTGGCTCACCGCGGAGCAAAACAGGCTGATCGCGCGGTTCGATCCTGCTTCGAACCAGATCGATTGGCTGCTCGGCATCGGCCAGAACGGCACACACATGCTGCTCTTTTCGAAAGACCGGTCGCTGCTTTTCACTTCTAACATTAGCTCGGACTCGATCACCGTGCTTCAGCGCGGCGGCGACCCCTCGGTTTGGAACGCCACGAATGTTCCTGTCGGCAAAGGTCCGGAAGGAGGCGACATTTCGCCCGACGGCCGCGAATACTGGGCTGCCAATTCCAACGACAGCTCCGTGTCCATCATCGATGTTGCGGCGAAAAAAGTTGTGCAGACGGTGGACGTAAAAACGGGCCACTCAAATCGGCTAAAATTCACGCATGATGGCAAACTTGTCCTTATCTCTGATCCTGGAAACAACGGATTGCTGGTTGTGGATGCGGCCTCGCGCAAGGAGGTTAAGCGCCTGAACGTGGGCCGCCAGCCCGAGGGTGTTTTGATCGCTCCGGATGGAGCGCACGCTTACGTTGCCGTTGCTGGCGAAAAAACTGTCGCGGTTCTGGACTTAAAGAGCCTCGAAGTCAGTGCGCGCATTTCGACGGGGAATGGTCCCGACGGCATGGCGTGGGCGGAACGGCACTGATCCTTCGTTGCTCGCTTCAGACCAACCAGCCCTGGCGGTACTCGCGGCGGAGGTAGTCGTTGGCTTGCGGCAGGTTGGTTACCCGCATGTTGGGACCGTCGTAGGAAATTTTCTTGCCGGCCTTCAGCGCGACGATGCCGAGCAGCATGACCTCGGTGAGGCGCGCGGCGTATTCGAACGGGCAAGAAGGTTCCGTCTTGCCCTTACACGCGTCAACCCAATTCATTTCGTGAGCTTCGCCGGGTATGCGCGGAAGCTTTTGCGGGGGCTTGCCAAAAGAATCATGGAGCGACTTGGGGAGAAGGCGCGGATGCGCCCCATAGGTTTCGTGAAGCAGCTTGCCCTTGCTGCCGATGAGCAACCCGCCGCCTTCCCCGCTTAGTTCTTCGTCGCCCAATTCTTCGGGCTTGTTGGGTTTCAGCCCGCCGTCGTACCAGGTGAGCTTCACGGGCGGCAGGGGTCCGCGAGCGGGAAATTCGTAGAAGGTCATCGTGGCTTGCGGGTACGACATGCTGTTAAAGGGCGTGGAAATCGTTTCAACGCTGGATGGCATGCCCAGGTTCAAGGACCACATCGAGTGATCAATTAAGTGGGCGCCCATATCGCCGATGGCACCGACACCCCAATCCACCCAGCCGCGCCAATTGAAGGGATGATAGATGGGGTGATAGTCGATATTCGGTGCGGCCGCGCCGAGGAAGAGATTCCACGCGAGCGTGTCGGGCACGGGATAATTGCCGGCCATAGCGGCGGCTAGGCGCTCGTTGACACCCTGGCCGTTCCAGCGAAGGTTGTCGGCAGGTTCTTTCAGCGCTTCGGGACGAGGGATGCCTTGCGGCCAAAAGCCGAGAGGGCGGTTGGTCCAGATGTGGACTTCGCGAACTTCGCCGATGGCACCAGCCCAAATGTATTCGACGGCGGTGCGGGCATCGTCGAGAGAGTGGCCCTGGTTGCCCATTTGTGTGGCGACTTTGGTTTCTTTCGCGGCCCGCGCTATTTTGCGAGCTTCTTCGACGGACCAGGTGAGCGGCTTTTGTACATAAACGTGCTTGTGAAGGTCCATGGCGGCGAGAGCGATGGGGGCGTGCATGTGGTCGGCGGTAGCGACCAGGACGGCGTCGATGTCCTTCTGCTTTTCGAGCATCTCGCGATAGTCTTTGTAGCGCTTGGCTTTCGGAAGCTCGGTTTTCAGGCGAATCATCGCGTCGAGGCGCGCCTTTGCTTTCGCGGCATCGAAAGGCGCTAGAGGTTGGCCTGCAACGGGAGCGGGGGGATTTGTCAGGCGGTCGCGCAATCTTTGGATGTCGGTGTCGAGGCGCTCGAAACCCTTATCCGCGTAGCCCCAGTCCACGTCACACAGGGCGACAATGTTCTGGCTGGCCAGATTGATCAGGTTCTGGCGGCCCATGCCGCCAATCCCTACGCCTGCGATGTTCAGCATATCGCTTGGCGGTGTGAATCCTCGCCCTAGAACATGCCTGGGGACCAGAGCTGCGGCGGCACTGCCAGCGGCGACGTTACCCAGGAATTTGCGCCGGGTCAGTCCCTTCTTTTCGTCGGTTCCGCTATCTGCCTGAGCTTCTTTCTTGGCTTTTGCTTCCGGTGTCTCTTTGCTCATGAAGTTCTCCCTCATCCCTCGGCGCCACGGCCATTATCGCGCGACTTGGCATCTCTGGCTAACTTTATATAAGTTGCGGCCCACAGCATTCCGCAATGGTTGCGCCTGACGGCTTAGAGCCGCTAGACTGCGTGCATGAGACACCTAAAAATACTGTTCGCCATCATCCTGACACTCTTCTTTACCGCGAGACCTGTTCACGGTCAACAGCCAAAATCCATTTTCTACATGACGCGCGAGCCGCTATCGGTGCGCTCGTTTCTGGCGCACGCCGACAAAGTCGATATCCTTTCGCCCAACTGGTACTCGGTGGATTCGAGCGGCCTGGTTTCCGGTGGGCCCAATCCACAGGTGTTGGAATCGGCGCGACAGCACCATGTTCCCGTGATGCCCCTTGTGGTAAACGGCGGATTTGCGCAGGAAGAGGTGCACAAATTCTTCACAAATGCCGTTGCACGGCAGCAGGCCATTGCTGCGCTGGTGCAGGCGAGCAAAGATAACGGCTACATTGGTTTCCAGTTGGATATGGAAAACGTGAATTGGACCGATCGCGACGCGCTTTCTGGGTTCGTGCGGGAAACGGCGGCCGCTTTCCACAAAGAGGGACTGCAACTTTCCATTGCGACCATTCCCAACGCGCCTGGGCATCCTGGCGAGACGGGATTCTCCAAGTGGATTTACGAAAACTGGCGCGGGGCATTCGACCTTAAGGCTATTTCGGAGTCAGTAGATCTTCTATGCCTAATGACTTACGATCAGCACACGACGTGGACCGTCCCCGGCCCGGTTGCCGGATGGAATTGGACGGTCGCCAATCTTGAATACGCGCTGAGAATTGTGCCGCCGCAGAAGCTCGCGCTGGGAATCCCTTTGTATGGCTATCACTGGTTCACGGGAACGCCGATCAAGCCGCCGGACAAGAGCGGCGACAAGGCCAATCCAACGGCAGACTATATTTCAACGGATGATGCGCTCGATCTGGCCAAAGCTTATAGCGGACATTTGGAATGGGATCCGGTGGACCGGACGGCGTGGTTGTACTTTTACCGGGATGACGAGCGCGAGTGGATTTTTTACACGGATGCGCGCACGTTTAAGGAGCGATACACGCTGGTGAAAGACCGCGGGCTGCGCGGCTTCGCTTCCTGGGTTCTCGGCACGGAAGATGCCGGAATCTGGGACCTGCTCCCCACCCATAAGTGAATAAGAGTTGCGGCCTCTTATTGCTTGGCGGTTTGCAGCAACTGGCAATTCTCGACGCAGCGCCAGGCAAGCATCAGCACTTCGGCTTTTTTGTGGGGCACTTTTTCACCGGCCTCGGGCGCGACAATGAGAGACTGCGGGCCGTCGGCCAGATTAAACGTGCATTGGAATTCCAAGGACTGCACGCCACGTTGCTGGCATGCGTTTTTCTGAAGCGCAGTTTCGAGCGCACCAGGCTGCGAATGCAACTGATCCGCGATCTGCGACGGCAGCATGGCCACAACCATCGGGATTGGGGACTTAATTTTGATGCTGACTTGCTCGCCGTCGTGATCGGGCTGGAAACCGCCATAAACTTTCAAGAACGGCGTGAGCTTGTATTGCTCCCTGACCTGCTCCATCCAGTGAAATTCAGGTTGCACGCAATTCTCGACGCAGTCCCAGCGGTAATACTGGATGTGCACGTCGTTGGGATCCTTGAATTGCCGGGGGGCGGAAGCCTGACGCGCGCTATTCAGTACTGCGGCGATTCCTGAGCCCACTTCACGAACGGCATTGTTTTGTGCGCCTTCCATGGTGTTCAGGACCACGCCAATTCCGGTAAATACAGGAGTGCCCGGACTGTAACGTTCGTCACGGATGATCAGCGTCATCGCTTCGACAGGGAGTTCGCAGACATAAGTGGTGTTTACGACGTGCTCGCGTAGGCACACCTGAGGCAGGCTCGCGATGGCTTCGGGATGCTGCAGCGCCGAGTTCCAGGCCGATTCGGGAGTCATGAAGATGGTGACCGGCTTCTGCGCTTTAATGTCCACGTGGTTGTTTTGACCCGTGGCATTCGGGTGATAGGTCCGGCCGGTGTGATAGTTCGCGGGATCGAGACGCACGGTCTCATCATTGGCGGGCAGCCAATTGAAGACTCGGTCTTGCGCGAAGGAAGTCCCGGCAAAGAGACATAACGCGAAAGCGCCGAAAAGGAACTGGGTCTTTTGGGTTTTCATGGTTACTCCGTTTCTTCCATTGGAACGCGGTATGGTTTGGGCAGCAATAGTTCCCGCAGGAGTGTGTTTTCTGCGAGTATCCTGTCCGAACGACCAGTAAAATTTGGCTTTAATTTGTGCTCAGTAGGTGAGCGACCAGCCAATCAGGGTCATGGCAAGAACCAGGACAAGCATGCCGGTGCTGACGATGCTCAAGGTCCGCCCATGACCGAGCAGATAGTCGCGGGATTCCGGGTCAATGCACAGAACGATAGTCACTACGAGGACCACGGCCCAGGCCAGCAAGACCGGTAAGCCCTGGTACTTGCTAATGATCGAGAGGAACTGGCCAGGAGGCTGACCCGCCGGAATCCACCACGGAATCATGGGGGCAACACCGGCGGCGAGCGAGAGCGTCAGTAGCTTCCGCGTCAACCAGCCTTTTAGCTTGGGACGCGCCTCTTTCCATACGAAGTAGTCCCAGGCAAGCAGGCCCAGCGCCAGCGGTACCCAGCCGTAAAGTGCGGCTTGCTGGTTAAACCAGGACCAACCGCGAAACAGTAGCCTCCCGTGGTGCGCGTTAGCCAGCCGGGGCAGTAAAAAGAGTCCGAGGACGGTGTTGCAGAGAACAGCCACCAGGATGGTGACTAAACTCATGAATTGAAACCAGTACCGCGTGGGCACTTTCTTGCAGCGAGTGCACACGGACTGTTTGGGCAGGAAATTCAGTCCACAGCGATCGCAGTACACAGTAGTTCTCCCGTAGGGAGGGGATTCAAACTAACTCGCTGCCAGTTTATGGCGCGGGTGCTCCGAAAAACTACTGGCCCGAGGGTCAGTTTTGGTGCCGTCGTGCTCTCTTGTACAAAAGGAGGCTCGAGGATTAGTTCGAACATGCGCAATTCGGGCCTGACTCTTCTCTCGCGAGTTGCCGAGCATCGAAAGCGTTTGGTAGAGTGCCTACATGCTGAATTCGTTGGCCAGCCCGGGAGGGATTTTGGCGATTCCCAAGTATGCGCTCGACATTCTGGTTTGCCCGGTGTGTAAGACGCGGGTGGAGCTGCTGGCGGATGAATCCGGGTTGAAATGCGTCTCCTGCCGGCGCGTTTATCCGATTCGCGATGAAATTCCTGTGATGCTGCCCGAAGAAGCCACCATCGTGGAGGAGAACTCGAGTAAGTAGCTAGAGTCCCGCCCAGCTCGCATGACGAATCCCCTCGCCCATTCCGTGCCACGTTTGAAACGGCTGCTCCCGCGTTTACGCGGCAAGCGAATTGGTGTCCTCGGGGACATGATGCTGGACCGCTATTTGTGGGGTACGGCTTCGCGCCTGTCGCCGGAAGCGGCCGTGCCGGTGGTGGATTTTGTGGAGCAGAACGAGTGCCTGGGAGGCGCGGGAAACGTGGCAGCCAACATTGCCGCACTGGGGGCTCGGGTGGAGGCTTTTGGCGTCCTGGGTAGCGACGAAGCAGGCCGCGCGTTTGAGAAATGTCTGCTAAGCAAAAACATCGCCAGCAAGGGCGTGCTGACCGAACCCAAACGCGTTACCACGGTGAAAACGCGAATTATCGCCAAGCATCAACATGTAGTGCGCGTGGACCGCGAGCGCCGCGAGCCGCTGGGCGCCCAGACGCAGGAAAAGCTCTTGCGCATGATTTTCGCAGCGCTCAAAAAGCTCGACGCGTTGGTACTTTCCGATTACAACAAGGGACTGATTACCGATGATTTTGCCGACCGCGTGCTGAGCGCGGCGCACCAGCTGAAAGTGCCCGTTTTTATCGGGCTGAAGACCAAGCGATTGTACGCATATCGAGGCGCACGCGCGGTGACGTGTAACGAAGGCGAGGCCAGATTATTGGTCAATTTGCCGCTCAGCGATGAGGCATCCTTTGAGGAAGCTGGCCGGGCGCTCCTCGCGCACTGCGGCTGCAGTGGTGTTGTCATCACGCGCGGCCAAAAGGGAATGAATGTCTTTGAGGAGTCCTCTCCACGAAGTGTGCATATCCCAGCGACTGGTCTCGAGCTTACGTACGCCCGCATCGGGCAGCCAGGCATTGAGCGCGGCGCGACGGGACGACAGGTCTTCGACTTGACGGGCGCGGGGGACACCGTTCTCAGCGTTTTAAGCCTTGCCGCGGCGGCGGGAGCGTCGCTAGTGGATGCGGCGATGCTCGCCAACATCGCGGCCGGCGTGGTAGTGGGAAAGTTAGGTACGGCGAGCGTTTCGCCAAAGGAATTGGAGCATGCGCTGGACGAGATTCGTTCGTAGAGCATCCTAAATGCAATGCGTCAGCCGCCTGCACGAGTCACTTTAAAATCGAAGAAATGTTCTTTATTAAGGCTCGCTGCTATAGGAAGTGACAAGAGACTGGCCCGGGCGGAAAGCTGAGAGATTTGTCGGAAGTGACGACCCAGATGCTCACAACTTTCGTCTTGCGGCTCTTTTCCGCGTCGCCCGGCTGCGGCATGGGAGAAAATGGGCTTAGAGCCACGCTCACGTCCACGGCATTGGAAGCGTGAGGCGCGCAAGTCTTCAGGATTTCGTAGCTCTTTACCGGGCCGTAGTATCCTTCAGGGCCCCAGTCGGTGAGGAAATCCTTCATGGAATAGCTTGGAGTCGGTTTCCAGAGTTTGTAGGCGAGTTCTGTATTGCCGGCCGCCAGCGTGGTAAAAAAGCGGTCGGCGGCTCTTTTCTCGGGATAGTAACGGAGGGCGAACCAGAGTACAACAATCACCGCCACGGTGACGGCGGCAACGGTGAAGGCCATGGCTCGCGATTTTTCGGATTTAACGGGAGGTGGATCCAGCAATGTCATTCAGTTTTCTCCTGCCCCGCGAGCGTCGTATTCAGGTTCTGTAATTCGTTGAGAATCCCTGCGCATTCGAGCAACACTAAAACCTTACAAAAATTCGCCCCGCGAGTAAATGCCCGGCGGCAACAACTCGGACCGAAGATACTTGCGATTCACTTCGCGTTCAGGACAAAACGCTGCCGGCGGATGAGCCATTCCGCGACGAAGAGGTTTGGAACCCAGCACAGCCAGGAAACGGTGATGTAGGTCGGCCGGAAAGGCCAGTGTAGGGCGAAAAGCATGAGGGGCATCCAGTTGCGGAGAGTGACCGCAGCGAGAGTCAAGGCGAAATTGCGGATCATCCACTGGCGGTGGGCCACGATGTTGCCGGCCCGCACCATCCGGTAGGCTTGCAGGCCGGTAAAGAACCACAGAACGGCGAGCGTGCCGAAGCCCAGATGCGTAGGCAGCCCTTCTTCAGAAACGGTGGCCATCGCGAAGCCTGCAATGGACCCGAGCGCAACTTCGAGCAGGTAAAAGCGACCGAGCCAGCGGTGCAAGTTGAGCGCGCGGGCCCGCAGCTTCTCGGAAAACTGCCACGGGCCCGCCAAAAGTGCACCGATTCCTCCCGCAATGTGCAGCCGAAGCGGGAGAATGTAGCGCGAGAAGTGCTTGTCTCCGGGCACGGCCAGGAAGTAAGTCGTCGAATACAGAACGACGCCCAAACAAGACAACAACATGAGCCACCAGAGAGAAGTGGCCAAGCGCGATCGGCGATGGGGAATCGCAGTTGCCAGTTGAGCCGATTGCGTGAGTTCAGACATTCATCGCTCTTCAGTTGGGATTGCTATTGGATGGAGATACGAAACCGACGGCTGATTAGTTTCCGTCCGTGTATGTTGCCGTGATACGTGATCCGAGTAGAGTTACCGCCTCGACGAACTAGGCTTCGAGCGCGCCGGCGGCGCCTTCAGGAAGCTCAATCTCATACTTGGTGCGGGCCTTCTCGCGGTGCATTTCAAGAGCGAGCTCAATGAGCTTGTCAATCAACTGGCGAAACGGAATGCCGCTGGCTTCCCACATTTTCGGATACATGCTGATGGAGGTGAAGCCGGGAATGGTATTCACTTCATTGAGGTAGATTCTGCCGGCTTTCTTTTCGACGAAGAAATCCACGCGAGCCATGCCACTCAGTTCCAGGTCGCGAAACGCCTCCACGGCGTAATTTTGGATCGTTTTCACCTGCGCGGGCTTGAGTTTTGCGGGGATCAGGATTTGCGAGCCCTCTTCCAGGTACTTTGCCGCGTAATCGTAGAATTCGCGGTGCGGGACGATTTCTCCGGGGATCGAAGCTTTGGGATCGTGGTTGCCAAGCACCGAGACCTCGATTTCGCGACCCACGATGCACTTTTCGACCAGAATTTTCATGGCGAATTCTGCGGCGAGGTTCAAAGCGGGAGCTAATTCTGCACGCGAGTGGACTTTGGTCATCCCAACCGAAGAGCCGAGCGTGGCTGGTTTGACGAACATGGGGTACTTGAACTTTTTCTCGAGCGTAGCCTGAGTTTCTTTCGGATGACGCTCCCAATCCGCGCGCTGCACGGCAATCCACGGCACAACGGGAATCTTGGCCACTTGCAAGAGGCGCTTGGCGACATCTTTGTCCATGCCGATGGCAGAACCGAGCACGCCTGCCCCAACGAAGGGCAAACCCGCGAGATCGAGCAGCCCTTGAATCGTGCCATCTTCGCCGTAAGTGCCATGCATGACCGGGAAGACCACATCAACGCGCTGGCCGCCGCCGCTGCGGTCGAGCGGAATCAGGGCGGCGTCGGTGGGATCCGCGGTCATCATCACCCGCTGGCCGCCCTTCAACACTTCGGGGAGCATTTTTTGCGCCGCACCGCCAACGAGCCAGTGGCCTTCCTTGGTGATGCCGATGGGCACGGCTTCGTACTTGTCCGGGTCCAGGCCGCGAATCACAGAAGCAGCGGAGGCCAGGGAAACTTCATGTTCACCAGAGCGGCCGCCAAAGAGAATGCCAACGCGGAGTCGTTTCTTGTTGTCAGGAGTCATGGAATTGGTCGTTTTTAGTAATTTGTCGTCCGTTCCTAGTTATAGGGCAAAGAGGACCGGTTGTCGCGGGTGAAGTGAGGGAGAAGTTCGCGAGCGGCAACGGAACCTTTCCCGGTTTCTATCGTCTACAACAAGGGAAGTTGGCAGGAGGATCCGTGTCTTCACAAGGTGTTCGAGCGGGGAGTGAGTTCTTGGAGAATTTTCGGCGAGACGTGGTGTACGCGTTTCGGACAATGCGAAGGGACTATGGCTTTGCGATTTTTGCGATTTTGATTGTGGGATTCGGCATTGGAGCGAGCTGCACTATTTTCAGCGTGCTGAATGCAATTCTGATCCGGCCGCTGCCGTTTCGCGACCCCGGGCGGCTGGTGTGGATAGCGAACCACACGGACGACACGAACAACATGTCCGGCAAGACGGTGCAGGTGGATTATTTGCTGGACTACCGGAAGCTGAACAAATCGTTTGAAGACTTGGGCGCGTACATGGCGTTCTACGGCCCGGGCGACGCGAAATTGATTGGGGACGCCCAGCCGGAACGGCTGACGAGCGTTCCGGTAACGCAGAATTTCTTCGCGCTGCTAGGCGTGGAGCCGCGGCTTGGACGGCAGTTCAGCCCGGAGGAGTGCAAGTTCAATGGGCCACGTGTGGCAATGCTGAGCGATTCATTGTGGAGAAGAAGGTTTGGCGCGGATCCGAATATTGTGGGCAAGGCGCTGAAGTTTGACGGCGGACCGGTAACCGTGGTGGGCGTACTGCCGGCGTCCTTTGATTTCGGGACGATCTTTGCGCCGGGGACGAAGGTGGACATGTACGAGCCGTTTCCGCTTACTCCGGAGACGAACCGCTGGGGGAATACCCTCGCGATTGTCGGAAGGCTGAAGCCGGAGGCGAGTCTGGGAACCGCGCAAGCAGAGGCGGCGATTCTGGGACCGCAACTTCAGCGGGAAAACCCAAAGATGAATGAATTTGATCCGAAGCTCTCGATGCTGCCGGCTCACGTAAGCGGTAGGCTGCGGCCGGCACTGCTGGTGCTGGCGAGCGCCGTGGGCGTGGTCATGCTGATCGTGTGCGCGAATCTGTCGAATCTGCTTCTGGCGCGGTCGGCCGCACGGCAAAAGGAGATTGCGATTCGCGTGGCGCTGGGCGCGGAGCGGCTTCATTTGCTGAGGCAGATTCTGACAGAAAGCGTGCTGCTGTCGTGCAGCGGGGCCGTGCTGGGGGTGGGGCTGGCGTTTGCCGGGGCGCGCGTGCTGGCGCAGTTGAGCGCGATGAAGATTCCGCTGCTCACGGGTGTGCACGTGGATGGTGCGGCGCTGAGTTTTGCTGTGTTGATTGCGGTGGCGACTGGGCTGCTCTTCGGGCTAGCTCCAGCGTGGTCGGCCTCGAAGGTGACGCTTCACGATGCCCTGAAGGACTCGAACCGCGGGTCGAGCCAGGGGCGGGGACATGCGTGGATGCGTAGCGCACTGGTGGTAGCTGAAATCTCGCTAGCCTGCGTGTTGCTCACCGGTGCGGGACTCTTGATTCGCAGCTTCCTGCGCGTGCTGGACGTGAACCTGGGATTCGCGCCGGAGCACGCGACAGCACTGCGCATCGATCCGAACGAGAGCTACAAGACGCAGGAGCAGAAGAACGCATACTTCACGGAAGCGTTGCACGACGTAATGAACGTGGCTGGAGTCCAAGCAGCCGGATTGTCGGATGCGCTCCCACTGGGATGGAACCGCAGTTGGGGATTTGCAGCCAAGGGCGTGCAGTACAAGGCCGGGCAATATCCGGAGGGATTTCCGCGCATTATCACCGAGGGATACTTCCACGCCATGGGCATTCCACTTAAGGCTGGCCGGGATTTTACGGAACGCGATACGAAAGGGGCGCTGAACGTAATCATTCTGAATGAAACGGCGGCCCGAACGCTGTTTCCCGGACAAGATCCGATTGGACAGATCGTGCAGGCGGATCAACCAGAGCGGACGGTCGTGGGGGTTGTCGGAGATGTGCGCCACATGACGCTGGAGGAAGGGTCAGGCAACGAGTTTTACATCCCGATGCGGCAGACGCAGGATTATGGGGTGGTGGATTTAGTCGTGAGGAGTTCGTTGCCAACGACGGAGCTGGCACCGCGGCTGCGCGAAGCGCTGCGGCCAATCGAGCCGAATCTGCCGACGTCCAATCTGCGGACGATGCAGACGGTGGTTGACCGAGCGGCGTCGCCCCGGCGGTTTGTGGTAATCCTGCTGGGCGGATTCGCTGCGTTCGCCTTGATTCTGGCGTCGCTGGGAATTTATGCGGTGATTTCGTACTCGGTGAACCAGCGGAAGAATGAGATTGGGATCCGCATGGCTCTGGGAGCGTCACCTGCCATGGTGAGGCAGCTTATTCTGAGCGAAACCATGCGTTTGGCGGGCGTCGGCGCGGTGATTGGATTAATTGGCGCGCTGCTAGCAACGCGGCTGGCGGCGTCGCTGTTGTATGGAGTGACAGCGACTGACCCAGTCACGTTTGGGGGGATGATTGTGGTGCTGGCGGCGGTGGCGGGGCTGGCCGGCTATTTGCCGGCGATGCGCGCGGCGCGAATTGAAGCAGTTACATTGTTGCGCTCAGAGTGAGGACCCAATTCCAGATTTCTCACTAAGGGCTAAGTAGTGCCGGCTGGTGCAGTGGTCATTTTTTGGTTTTGTGGAATGGGAAGTCTTCCGTCGGCGGCGCTCGTGAGAGCGAGGAACACAGGGTCTTCACGCAAGGAAGCAAACACGGTATCTACACGGGCTTCCATCATTTCCTTGGCACGCACGGACGCATAGCGCTCGTATTGAAAAAAGTGGCGTTTGAGTAGCTCAAGGGCCTTTTGCTTTTGGCCGAGTTGCGCATAAATGGCGGCCAGATTGTAAGAAGCCGGGAGCAATGCTTCATTTTCGTTCGCGATTTTCAGAGCCTCGTCTCCATGTCCGTTGCCGGCAAGGAAGGCCGCTGCGAAAACCAGGTTGAAGGGGTCCGTGGGATCGAGTTTCAAGGCCTCGCGAGTGTAGTAGTCGGCCTTCGCCGCGTCGCCTTCGGAATTCCAGTAAACCGCGAGATTGCGGTAGGCCAGCGCAAGGGGATATTCGCGTACGGAGTCTTCCATCAAATGCAAGCCTTTTAGGAAATCGCCGTCGTGAATAGTCATTTTGCCTAGCCCGTGCAGCGCCACGGCGCGCGACAAGGGATCGGCAGGCCTTGCCAGGATTTCGGTGAAGGCCCCGCGTGCTTTGTCCCAATCGCCAAGGTGGTGGCGGTAGAGTTCTCCAAGGTAGCGCAGTGGCGCAGGATCGGCGGGATCCATGCGGCGCGCTTCGGAGTAGAGCCGCTCGGCCTGGTCATATTTTTCGTTCATCTCCGCTTGCAAGCCGCGCTTCATCACAGATTCGATCTTGCCGCTTTTCGCAGGATCCAATACAGGCGCATCGAAGACCGTTGCGATATCGTTCAGTCCCAGTTTCTTAAGTTCCTTGGCGGCGTCTTTCGCTTTTCCGGGGAACAGGCACTTCTCGTCCACCACCGAGCGCAGAATCGGAATGGCGGCCTCTTTATCGCCGGACTTGACCTTCTCCTTGGCGTCCTTCATGCGTTCCTTGACGGAATCTTCGCGTTGCTTCATTTCGGTTTCGACCAGTTTTTCGACGCGGTCAACTTTCATAAACCCGTTGATATTTTCGAGCTTGTCAATAACAGTGCCGTCCGCTTTGGCGAAGACCACCGCCGGGAGCTTCTCGCCCTTGAGAAATTTTTGGCCCAAAGTGGTGCCGGCATCGGCCACGCCCATGGTGACGCACTGCGACGCATAAAGCGAAAGGCTACGCGAATAGCGCAGACTGGATTTCTGAAACTCCTCGCCTGAGGAAGGAAACCAGTACAGCACGAGGCCTGCCGAGACAGAGTCTTCGGGTTTGATGAGTTTCCACGGGACTTGATAGACCTGCTCGCTACCACCCATTCCAGAGCCGCCGGTGCCGGCGGGTCCGCGCATGCCGCCCATTCCACCACCTCCACCGCCCCCGCAAGTGGCCCAGTTTGGCGCAGGCAAAAGTAACAGAGCCAGGAAGAGTGCGGTCAAGCGAGTGAAGTGTTTGTTCATGAGGTTTGCCTCAGTTTCACGATCGAAGTCGGGTGTATTGTACAGGCCCTTGTACAGAAAAAGATCTCATTTTGTCGGATTGTGATGCGGGCTGGGGCGAAAACGCTGTCTGACAGAACACCCCACCACGGGCGACGCTTTCATGTAGGGGAGACCACGAGCGCGATGAGAATATTCCAGTTATGGACCACGAGGGGAAACGTCAGAGAAGTCCCTCGGATTGACAGAATTAAAGGATTTTCTGGCCGAGAGCGGAGAGGACCAGCTCAACGCCCAGCAGAGCGGTGCGGTTGTGTTCGTCAAGGATAGGATTGATTTCCACCACTTCCATCGAAACCATGGACTCGGTGTCGGCAATCATTTCCATGGCGAGATGCGCTTCGCGATACGTGACGCCGCCGCGGACGGGAGTGCCGACGCCCGGAGCATCCGAGGGGTCGACGAAGTCCATGTCCAGGCTAATGGCGACGCCGCCGGTGTCATCCATGGCGTACTTGAGGGCTTCGGACATAACGTCGCGCATACCGCGCTCATCAATGTCGCGCATAGTGAAAACGTGCACGCCGGACTTCTTAACGATTTTGCGTTCCTGAGCGTCGAGGTCGCGCGCGCCCACGATGACGATGTTGCCAGGCTCGGCTTTGGGCTTGAAGCCGCCCAACTCCACGAGTTCTGGCGCGCCGTAACCCATGATCGCGGCGAGCGGCATGCCGTGAATGTTGCCTGATGGCGAAGATTCCGGCGTGTTCATGTCGCCGTGCGCGTCGAGCCAGAGATAGCCAATTTCCTTTTTTTGCTGGCGAAAATGAGAAGCCACGCCGGCCGCTGCGCCGACCGCGATGGAGTGGTCACCGCCGAGAACGAGCGGGAGAAAGCCCTCGGCGAGGGATTTTTCGACGGTCTTGGAAATGTCCTGGCACGTTTCCGCGATTTCCTGGAGATACTTGGCGCGCTTTTCACCAACAGGCATTTCTTCCGGCTGCTTCACTTCCAAGTTGCCAATGTCTTCGACCGTGGGGCCGAGCTTCTTGATGGCACTCTGCAAACCCGCACCGCGCAAAGCCGAAGGGCCCATGTCTACGCCGCGACGGCTTTGGCCGAGGTCCATGGGGACGCCGATAATTCGAACTTTTTGAGCCATTTCGTCTCGCGTTCGGATCCGTGTGTTCTGGCCCGCGAGGGCGCACGAGACATCAGTGCGCGAAAAGTGCGCGAAGCCCGTATCTCTCCATTTTCAAGTGCCCGATGCGTGCTGGATGCGCCGCTGTGGTGCGAACTACCCCGCACTAAGGATACACGCGGTAAATCATGCGAGGGAAGGGAATCACCTCGCGAATGTGCTCGGTGCCGCAAATCCAAGCAACAGTACGTTCGAGGCCTAGGCCGAAGCCGGAATGCGGCACGCTGCCATAGCGGCGCAGATCGAGATACCACTGGAACGCTTGTTCAGGGAGGTTGTGTTCGTGCAGGCGCTTCACCAGCAAGTCGTAATCGTGAATGCGCTGACTGCCGCCGATGATTTCGCCGTAGCCTTCGGGCGCAAGCATGTCAAAAGCGAGCGCGAGCTCGGGCCTCTGCGGGTCGGGCTGCATGTAAAAGGCTTTGAGGGACGTCGGATAGCGATGAACGAGCACCGGGCGGTCAAAGGAACTGGAAATGATGGTTTCCTCGTCGCCTCCGAAGTCGTCGCCAAATTTGGCTGCATTGCCGTTTTTGTTGAGAACCGCAACGGCTTCTTCGTAACTGATGCGTGGAAAGGGCGGCTTGACGCATTCCAGTCTTTTCGCATCGCGCTTGAGAGCTTCCAGCTCGCGTGATTTGTTTTTCAGCACGCCTTGGACAATCGCGGTGACAAGGCCTTCGCCAAGAGCCATGGCTTCGTCGAGTTCAACGTATGCGGCTTCTGGCTCGAGCATCCAGAATTCGGTGAGGTGGCGGCGCGTTTTGGACTTCTCGGCGCGAAATGTGGGGCCGAAGGTGTAAATTTTACCGAGGGCCATGGCCAGCGCTTCACCGTAGAGCTGCCCGCTCTGCGTCAGGTAGGCTTTTTGATCGTCGATGTAATTGACTTCGAACAGAGTAGACGTGCCCTCGCAGGCGGCCGGCGTGAACATGGGCGCGTCGGTGAGCGTGTAACCCTGGCTGTCCATGAATTCGCGCGCGGCGCGGATAGCTTCGGCACGAATGCGAAGAATGGACGCTTGGCGTGGCGTACGAATCCAGAGATGCCGGTTGTCGAGGAGGAAGTCCACGCCGTGTTCCTTGAGTTGGATCGGAAAAGGCGTGGATTCGGGAACTCTTTGCAGGACCTGCAGTTTCGTAACCCCGATTTCGTAGCCGCCCGGAGCGCGCTTTTCCGCGCGAATCTTCCCGGTAACAACGACGCTCGATTCCTGCGTCAGGCCCTTCAGCGCTTCGAACGCTTCGGGATTCTCCTTGAGCGAGCAGACGCCCTGAATAGTCCCCGTGCCGTCCCGAAAGATGGGAAAAAGCAACTTGCCGGACTCGCGCAGGTTGTAAAGCCAACCCTTGAGCGTGACTTCCTGCCCGTCGTGTTTCCCAGCCTGCTCGATGGTGATCGTCGTCATGGTGCGATTCTCAGCCCCAGATTAAACGAACAGTTTACCAGAGTAGGTGCGCGTTGTTCCCATGGACCGATCGACTACAAGCTTGTTGAGGGAAGGTTCTAAGAGAGGGTTATCCGCTTTTCCATGCTCGAGGTTCTACGCCCAGGCTTTCTCGAACTTGTCCAGGGACTTGCGGGCGGCGACGAGTTGCTCATTCACGGTGGGAGCTTCGGGGCCGCTTTTTTCCTTTAGCTCAAGGACCAGGGGCAGACCATTTTGCGAAGCCGACTTTAGCAGCTTAATAGCGCCAGGCCAGTGGATGGAACCGTCGTAAGGCGGCAAGTGCTCGTCCTTTTCGCCATGGTTGTCATGCAAATGCACGGAAGAGACCAAATCCTTCATCGGCGCAAAACTCTTCTCCAGACGTTCTTCTTCCGGAAACTCCGCAAGATGCGCGTGGCCGATATCAAAGTTAAAACGCAAGCCAGTAAGCCGCGTCTCGTCCACAAAAGCTCGGAGGTAGTCGGGGCTTCCCATTTCGCTCAAAGTGTTTTCCACGCAAATGGTGACTCCGGAGTGCCGGGCGTGAAGGACCAGATGTTCCAGCGAACTGAAGGCCGCGTCTTGCTTCCGCTGATCCGCGGTTTCCCGCGAGCCGCCCATGTGCAGAATGAGCCGCGCGTACGGCAAATCATCGGCGACATCGATCACGCGCTTTAACTCATCCATGGCCTCGATGCGCCGGACGCGCTCCACTTCGCAAATGGAAAGCGGCGCACCGCTCTCGCGCATGGCGCTCAGGTCCCGGCTCGTGGGTGCGTGTAGCGACACCAATTGCAATCGATGAGCTTCGAGAGCGCTGGCCATCGCGCGAACTTCTTGCCTGATGCTGTATTCGAAGTGGCTGCGCGTGCAGAAAATTTCAATGCCTTGAAAATCGGCCTCGGCAATTTGCGCGAGAATCTCCGGGGTCAACTTTTTGGAAATGAACAAATAAGTCGAGAGTAGTCTCTGCATGCGCTCACTGGGTTTCTAGGGCCACCCAGAAGTTTACCGTTGTTTTGCCGCAGCCTTCCCGCTTCTCTGTGACCTTGTGCCGAAACATTCCCCCTCAGTATCCGGCGGCTGACCCCTGGTCGCGTGGATCGGCGGCCCCAAGGCGTTCGCCAGTTTGGGGATCGATGCCGATAGCGTTGACCAACCCCATGTGCTTGCTGAGCTTGGCCTCGCTGCCCAGGCTCGGGGTGTAGTACCAGCCGCGTTCCACTTCGTAGCCGCGAGCCCGCATCGCCTGCTCCATGGTCAGCGGAAATTCCCCTTCCATGCGAATGCGGTCGGGGAACCATTGATGATGAAAGCGCGGCGCGTTGATGGCCGCTTGCGCGTCCATGCCAAGGCGCATCCAGTTGATCACGCTAAGCAACGTGACAGAGATGATCGTCGGTCCGCCCGGTGAGCCGGTGACGAAGCTGAGCTTGCCGTCGCGGAGCAGAATCGTCGGCGTCATCGAGCTGAGCGGACGATGTCCGGGCGCAATGGCGTTAGCGTCGGATTGCATCAGTTCGTAAAGGGAGTTCGGCGCGCCGGGCTGGGTGGTGAAATCGTCCATCTCATCATTCAGCAGAAAGCCTGCGGCGCAAGTCACATGGGAACCGTAGCTGTCGTTCAGCGTGTAAGTGCTGGCGACCGCATTTCCTGCCGCGTCCACAACAGAAAAGTGCGTCGTGTGGCGGCCCTCAGCCTTGCTCGAGATGGAGTGAGGGGCAACTTCGGAACTCGCAGAGGCGCCGCAGGTGTGAGGAGTTCCCGCGGTAATCGTTTTGCTGGAGGACGCTTTTGTGGGGTCGATCGTCGCCGCGCGTTCTTTGGCGTAACAAGGGTCCGTCAAGCCCGCCACAGGAATTTTGGAATGATCGGGGTCGGCGAGATATGCGGCCCGGTCTGCAAACACGCGGCGCATGACTTCTACAACCATGTGAACGCTTTGCGGATCATCCCAGCCTTTCAACGGCAGGTCCTTGAGCATGTTCAGGGCTTCGATCATTGCCACGCCTCCAGAACTCGGCGGAGGGGCCGTCAACACTTCCCACGAATGCCCATTGCTTTCGTATTTCGCGTGCAAAACTTCGCGAACTTTCAGTTTGTAATTCGCAAGGTCGTCTAGTGAGATAATCCCGCCGTTCTTAGCCATTTCGTCCGCCAGGGCGTGCGCGGTTTCACCGCGATAAAACTCTGCCGCGCCGTTCTGCGCAATGCGCTTGAGCGTTGCCGTAAGCTCCGGCTGCTTCAGCCTGTCGCCGGCTTTGAAGTGCTCGCCGCCATTCTGAAAAATCCGCTTGCTTGCGGAGAATGCTTGCAGGCCCGGACTTTCTTCTTCCAATTCGGCGGCAAGTTTCTCGCTGACCACGAAACCCTCTTCTGCCAGGCGGATGGCCGGCGCCATTACCTCCGCGAGCTTCATCGTGCCATAGGTTTTCAAAGCCAATTCGAGTCCCGCGACCGTTCCGGGAACGGCCACGGAGCGATAACCAATG
>Ga0075426_10000207_pt1 | contig 39116 bp, 37 predicted proteins | sample SoiMethybrSBSTD5_FD_75304 | JGI IMG/M metagenome (GOLD analysis project Ga0075426, IMG submission 75304) | Bulk soil microbial communities from a Populus tree surrounding site in Tennessee, USA - Soil MetaG P. TD hybrid SBSTD5 | ecosystem: Environmental > Terrestrial > Soil > Tree plantation... | reverse complement strand
GCTCGCCCTTGTTCTCGCGGCACGCGAGCGTCTTGCCAGAGAGGCGCGCGACCAGCGCCGCCGCGGCGGCGCGCGCGTCGGCGTGGATCCCGATCGAGATCGGCTTCACCAGCCCGAGCATCCGCGGGTCGGCGTCGATCTGGATGATCTTCGCCTCCTTCGGCCAGTACTCCATCCCGTATTGCGGCAGCGTGCCGAAGGGGCCAAGGCGCGTGCCGAGCGCGAGCACGACGTCCGCCTTCGAGATGAGCTTCATCGCCGCCTTCGAGCCCTGGTAGCCGAGCGGGCCCGCCCAGAGCGGGTGCGAGGCGGGAAACGAATCGTTGTGCAGGTAGCTCTCGGCGACGGGCGCGTGCAGCAATTCCGCGAGCGCGATCGCCTCCTTCATGCCGTCGGCCATGATCACGCCGCCGCCCGAGAGGATCACCGGGAAGCGCGCGGCCGCCAGCAGCTTCGCCGCGTCGTCGAGCGCGGCCGCGTCGCCCGGGCCGTGGCCGATCCGGATCGGCTGCGGGATCTCGCACTCGATGTCGCCGTAGAAGAAATCGCGCGGGATGTTGAGCTGCGCCGGGCCCATCTCGAGGAGCGCGCGGTCGAAGCAGCGCGCGGTGATTTCCGCCATGCGCTTCGGGTTGTTCACGTGGCCCTGGTATTTCGTGATCTTCGAGAAGATCGGCAGCTGCTCGGTCTCCTGGAATCCGCCCAGGCCCATCGTCATGGAGCCCGTCTCCGGCGTGATGGCGACGACCGGGGAGTGCGCCCAATACGCGGCGGCGAGCCCGGTCACGAAGTTGGTGACGCCGGGCCCGTTCTGCGCGATGCACACGCCGTGGCGCCCGGAGACGCGCGAATAGCCGTCGGCCATGTGCACGGCGCCCTGCTCGTGCGCGACCGGAATGAAGCGGATGCCCGCGGCGGGGAAGATGTCGAGCGCGTCCATGTAGGCGCTGCCGACGATGCCGAAGATGTCGGTCACGCCCTGCGCGACCATCGTCTCCACGAGCGCCTCGGAGGGAGTCATCCTCACCTTGCCGCGCACGACGTCGCGGCTGCGCTGGGTCATGTCGTTCATGGGGGTCCTCTCGGCAATCGAATTGAAAAAACTCGTCTCGCGGAACAGTATATGCCTCGCTTGCCGCAACGGGGAACGCATGGAAGAGGCCGAAAGGATCCAGATCCACCGCGGGCTGAAGGGCGTCTATTTCGACCGCTCGCGCGTGTGCGACATCGACGGGCGCGCGGGCGCGCTGTGGTACCGGGGCTACTCGATCCACGACCTCGCCGCCCATTCGAGCTTCGAGGAGACCTGCTACCTGCTGCTGCGCGGCGAGCTGCCGAAGCGCGACGAGCTCGGGCGGTTCACGGCCGAGCTCAAGGCCGCGCGCTCGCTTCCGCCCGCCGTCATCCGGACGATCGAGATCGTGAAAGACGCCCATCCGATGGATGTGCTGCGCACGGCCGTCTCGGCGCTCGCGGCGTTCGACCCCGACGTCGCCGACAATTCGCCCGCGGCGATCGTGAGGAAAGGCGTGCGCCTCACCTCGCAGGTGCCGATGATCGTCGCCGCGCACGAGCACATCCGCAACGGCCGCGAGCCCGTCGCGCCGGATCCCGCCCTCTCGCACGCGGCGAACTTCCTCTACATGCTCAAGGGCAAGCGCCCGAGCGCGGACGCGGCGAAGCTGATGGACGTCGACATGGTGCTGCATGCGGAGCACGGATCCAATGCGTCCGCCTTCACGGCGCGCGTGGTCGCGGGGACGGAAGCGAACCTGCACGCGGCGATCACCGCCGCGATCGCCGCGCTCTCGGGACCCGCGCACGGCGGCGCGGCCGAGAACGTGATGAGAATGGCGCAGGAGATCGGTGATGCGGCCAACGCCGCCGACTACGTGAAGCGCAAGCGCGACAACCGCGAAGCGGTGATGGGCTTCGGCCATCGCGTCTATCGCGCCGAGGACCCGCGCGCGCGCCACATGCGCGCCGGCGTCGAGAAGCTCTCGAAGGAGATGGGCGAGCCGAAGTGGTATCAAATTCTCGCCGCCCTCGTCGAGGCGATGAAGCCCTACGCGCGCCACGGCGTGAACGTGAACGTCGATTTCTACGCGGGCGTCGTCTATTACCTGAACGGAATTCCCGCCGACCTCTTCGTGCCGATCTTCGCGATCGGCCGCGTGCCGGGCTGGACGGTGCAGGTGCTCGAGCAGATGGAGTCCAACATCCTCATCCGCCCGCTCACCGCCTACAACGGTCCTGAACCGCGTCCCTACGTGCCGATCGATTCGCGCTGAGCCAGCAGCACCGCGGCCGTCGCGACGATGTCGTCGACGCTCGCGCCGCGCGACAGGTCGCTCACGGGCCTGGCGAACCCCTGCAGCACCGGGCCGATCGCGCGCGCGCCGGCCAGATGCTGGGTGAGCTTGTAGGCGATGTTCCCCGAGTCGAGGTCGGGGAAGACGAGCACGTTGGCGCGACCCGCGACTTCGCCGAGAGCGTCGAGCTTCTTCCTCGCGACGGATTCCACGAGCGCGGTGTCGGCCTGCAGCTCGCCGTCGATCGCCAGGCGCGGCGCGCGCGCCCTGGCGATCGCCAGCGCCTCGACCACTTTGTCGACGCGTGCGTGCTTCGCGCTTCCCTTGGTCGAGAACGACAGCATGGCGACGCGCGGCTCCTCGTTCGTGAGCGCGCGGTAGCTCGCCGCCGACGCGATCGCGATATCCGCGAGCGCGTGCGCATCGGGATCCACGTTCGCCGCGCAATCGGCGTAGACCAGCACGCGCTCGCCGAGCACCATCAGGAAGAAGCTCGACGGCGTCTTGATTCCGGGCGCGAGGCCCACCGTCATCAACGCGGCTTCGACGAGGCGCGCGGTCGGCATGGCGACCCCGCCCAGCAACGCGTCGGCGTCGCCCGCCTTGACCATCATGAACGCGTAGAAGAGGTGCTTGCGCACCGCGCGCGCCGCGATCTTCGGATTGCCCGGGTAGAGCGAGGCGTAATGGTCGATGCGCGGATCGGAGGCGGGATCGCCCGGCAGGATCGGGTCGGCGATGCGCTCCTCGCGCAGGCGCCGTGCGGCCTCGACGATGCGCGGGTCGCCCGTCTCCGGCAGCACGATGCGCCCGCGCTTGCGGCGCGCGCGCTCGAACAGCCGGTCGAGGATCAAGCGGCGGCCCGCAGGCCCAGGATCTGCCGCGCTTCGGCGGGTGTGGCGGGGCGGCGGTCGAAGCGCCCGCAGTTGTCGGCGATCTTCTTCACCAGCTCCGCGTTGCTCGCGGCGAGGCGGTTCGCCTCGATCTTGAGGTTGTCCTCCAGGCCCGTGCGGCAGTGCCCGCCGCTCTCGAGGCACCACTGATTCACTTCCCACTGGAAGCGCGCGACGCCGGCCGCGACCCAGGTCGCATCCGGCAGCACTTCCGCCGTTTCCTTGCGCAGGAAGTCGAAGACGGAGCGGCGCGCCGGCATCGCGTTCGGGATCCCCATCACGAACTGCACGTGCACCGGCGGCCTGATGAGAGCGCGCTTCACGAGGTTCGCCGCGTTGTAGAGCATCGCGAGGTCGAACACCTCGACCTCGGGCTTCACGCCGTTGTCGAGCATCGCGGCTGCGAGGCCGTCGATGAAGTCGGGCGGGTTCTCGTAGATGCGGTCGGGGAAATTCACCGATCCGGTCGCGAGCGAAGCCATGTCGGGCTTCAAGTGCAGCATCGCGCCGCGCGAGCCGAGGTCGCGCCCGCGCCCGCCGGTGGAAAACTGCACGATCATGCCCGGGCAATGCTTGCGCACGCCTTCCTGCACGCGCCCGTAGAGCTCCGGATCGGACCCCGGCGACTCGTCCGGGTTGCGCACGTGGATGTGCACGAGCGAGGCGCCGGCCTCGAACGCCTCGTGCGTCGATTCGATCTGCTCGGGGGGGCTCACCGGCACGGCCGGATTGTCCTTCTTCTTCGGCACGGCGCCGGTGATGGCGACGGTGATGATGACGGGCTGGGCCATCGGGCGATTATTGCAAAGCCGCGGGGGCCGTGCAAACATGTCCGGGAAACGGAATTCCCCATTCCGGAAAATGAAATCTCCGGCCAAAAAACCCGAGCGCGTACCGACTTACGACGACCTGCTCGCGATCGTGCGGCTGATCGAGTCGGGATCGCGCTTCACGGACTTCCGCCTGCGCTCGGGCGACATCGAAGTGGAGATCCACCGCGCGAACGGGGTCATCCCGGAGGCGGCGCCAGCCGTCCTGGAGCCAATCGCCGCATCGATCGCGCCCCGCACCGTCGCCGCGAAAGGGGCCTGCGCGGTGGCGCTGCCCGAGGGTGCGCACGTCATCGAATCCCCGATGGTCGGCACGTTCTATCGCTCGCCCCAGCCCGGGGCGCCGCCGTTCGTCGAGGCGGGAACGCGCGTCGAGCCCGGCACGGTCGTCTGCATCATCGAGGTGATGAAGCTCATGAACTCGGTGACCGCGGGCGTGCACGGCGTCGTCGAACGCGTGCTCGCCGAAAACGCGCAGATGGTGGAGTTCGGGCAGCCGCTCATCGCGATCAGGCCGGAATGAAAGAAAAGCGACCCTCGTCCCGGCCCGCCCCCAAGGGGGAGGGCGTGTTCCGCTTCGTCGACGTCACGTTGCGCGACGCGCACCAGTGCCTTTGGTCGACGCGCATGACGACCGCGATGATGGCGCCGGTCCTGGGCACGCTCGACCGCGCGGGCTACGACGTGATCAACGTCATCGGCGGCGCGGTGTTCGACGTGATGGTGCGCTACCTGCACGAGAATCCGTGGCGCCGCGTGGAGATGCTCTGCAAGCGGCTTTCAACGCCCGTCGACGCGCTCACGCGCGGCCAGAGCCTCTACACCTTCGAGCTCTTCCCCGACGACATCGTCGGGCTCAACTCGCACGTGCTCGCGCGCCTCGGCGTCAAGGTCTTCACCGTCTACGACGCGCTCAACGACAACCGCAACATCGAGTCGTCGGTGCGCTCGGGCAAGGCCGCGGGCATGAAGGTGAACGGCTGGATGACCTACACGCTGAGCCCGGTGCACACCGACGCGTACTACGTGGAGCGCGCGCGCGAGCTGGCGAAGCTCGGCGTCGACTACATGTGCGTGAAGGATCCGACGGGCCTGCTCACGCCGGAGCGTGGAAAGACGCTTTTCCCCGCGCTCGTCGCCGCGGCGAACGGCATCCCGATGCAGCTGCACTCCCATTGCCAGTCGGGTCTCGCGCCCGAGGTCTACACGGTCGCGATGCAGTCGGGATTCGAGTACGGCTACACCGCGCTCGAGCCGCTGGGCAACGGCGCATCGCTTCCGGCCACGCAGGAGATCCGGCGCCGCGCGCACGCGCTCGGCATGGAGACGCATCTGGACGAAGACGCGATGGCCGCGGCGTCGCGCTATTTCGAGTGGCTCACGGTGCGCGAGAAGAAGCCCCGCGGCGAGATCGCCCGCTACGATCCCGCGCTCTACGAGCACCAGATCCCCGGCGGCATGATCTCGAACCTGCGCTACCAGCTGCAGACGATGGGAATCGAGCATCGCCTGCCGCAGATCATGGAGGAGGCGGCGATCGTGCGCCGCGACCTGGGCTACCCGATCGTCGTGAGCCCGTTCGCGCAGTTCATCATCACGCAGGCGGTGCTCAACGTCGTGCAGGGCGAGCGCTACAGGACGATCCCCGACGAGATCCGCAAGTACGCGTGCGGCTATTACGGCCGGCTCGCCGCTGAGCCCGCGCCCGAATTCCTCGAGCGCGCCAAGATCCGCCCCGAGGAGCGCGTGACCGAAGCGCCCGCGGCGCACATCGAGCCGTGGATCCCGAAGCTCAGGGCGCGGCTCGGCGCGCATGCGAGCGACGAGGACATCCTGCTGCACGCCTTCTACGACGCGAAGCTCATCGCGCCGCTGCGCGACCCGGTGCCGGAATGCCGCGATTCGACCACGCCTCTCTACGAGCTGGTGAAGTGGCTTCACGACCGGCGCGACATCCGCCGCGCGCGCATCCGTTTTGCCGGCACCGAGATCAATTTCGCGTCATGAGCGCCGCGTTTCCCAGGGACGAAGACGCGGCCGGCGCGGTGCCGAAGGCGCTTCGCGTGCTCGAGGCCGTGGCCTCGCGCAAGCGTCCCATGTCGATCGCCGAGATCGCCTCCGCTCTCGACATGCCGCAGCCGACGGCGCATCGCATCGTGGGCACCCTCGAAAAGCTCGGCTTCGTCGGGCGCGAGCCCGGACGCCGGCGCGTCGTCGAAGGCGCGCGCCTCGTTTCCCTCGGCCTCAACGTGCTGCAGGCGGCGGCGGCGAGCGGCACGCGCCACGCGGTGCTCGCGGCGCTCGCGAGGAAGACCGGCGAATCGTGCAACCTCGGCGTGATGGCGAACGGCCACGTCGTCTACGTCGACCGCGTCGAATCGCACTGGCCGCTGGGGCTTCGCTTCGAGCCCGGCAGCCGCGTGCCGCTGCATTGCACCGCGATCGGAAAGCTCATGCTCTCGCGGCTCCCGCCGGCGGCGCTCGACGCGCACCTCGCGAGCGCAGCGCTCACGCGCTACACGTCGACCACCATCACGGAGCCGCGGCGCCTGAAAGCCGAGCTCGCGCGCATCCGCCGCCAGGAGTTTTCGATCGACGACCAGGAGTTCATGTCGGGAGTCGTGTGCATCGCAGTGCCGGTGAACGACCCGCGCACCGGCCTCACCTGCGCGGGGCTTGCGATCTCGGCGGCCGAGGCGCGCCTCACGCTCGTCGGAGTCAAACGCTTCCTGCCGGACCTGCGCGCGGCGGCGTCCAAGGTCGCACGCAGCCTTGTCGAATCCACAAAGGAGGAGGGAAAACGATGAAGACGCTTCTTCGCATGGCGATGGCGATCCTCGCGGCCGCGGCGTTGTCCGCCGCGGCGCAGAAGATGTCGGTGCCGTTGCTGCTGTGCCCGGCGGGCTGCGGCCCGACCGAGAGCGACACGATCCTGATGGTGCAGATGATCAAGGAAGGCAGCCCCATCACGCTGCTTCCCCAGGAATCGCCGGGCTACATGTACAACATCCGCGAGATGAAGGAGGAGCGCAACTGGAAGCGCACGCTCTTCAGCACCGAGGACGTCCTCGTGCAGCTCGCGCTCAAATGGGGCGGAACCCCGCAGCTCAAGGAGTTCCTGCCCGAGGCGGTGCCGATCAAGTTCAAGCTGCTCTACGGCGAGACATGGTGGGGGCAGGGCAAGTTCTTCGTCACCTTCGACCCGAAGATCAGGACCGTGGCCGATCTCAAGGGCAAGCGCATCTCGCTCGGCCTGCGCAGCCAGAGCGACTGGGGCGTGTTCTCGCGCCTGGTCCTCGACGAGTACGGCATCAATCCGTCGAACAGCGACATTCGCCACCTCACGCCGGGACAGCTCACGCAACAGCTCATCGACGGCACCACCGACGGCGCGACGTCGGTCTTCGGCATGGAGCCGCACGAGAAGGAGTGGCTCATCGGCGGGCCGCTGCGGCAGCTCGAAGCGTCCGGAAAGCCGCTGCATTATCTCGGCGTCGACAAGGAGGTCATCGACCGCCTCAACAAGCGCTGGGGCACGACGTTCATTTACGTCACGCTTCCGCCCGGGACGCTGCCAAAGCAGACGCAGCCGCTCGGCGTCGGAATCGTGCGCGGCTACAAGGCGGCGCACGAGCAATTCCCCGAGGAAGAGGCCTACCAGATCGTGATGTCCGTGGCGAAGCTCGCGCCGAAGCTCAAGGACCTCCACATCCTCTGGAAGATCTGGTCGCCGGAGCTCATGGTCGCCGGCCTCTCCGACGAGAACGTGCATCCCGGAGCCAAGCGCGCCTACATCGAGCTCGGATGGTGGGACAAGAGGAACCAGTATCCCGCGATGACGTATCCCAAGTGACGCAGGGGCTGCGCGACTGGAGGCGGGCCGACCGCCTCCTCGACGCGCTCACGCTCGTCGTGGGCGTGGCGATGATCGCGTACGTCGGCGTCGCCGTGTTCGGGCTCATCGCGAGCTCGGCGCGGCACTATTCGGCCTTCGTCCTCTTCGTGATGGTGATGTCGTGCATCGCCTCGTACAAGGTGTGCGTCGGCGAGCGGCTCGGCAAGAAGTTCGGCGACGAAGGCTACAAGGAGCAGGACGAGCCGCCCGGGCGCATGCCGGGGCTCACGAAGGTAAAGCTCGCCGTGACGACGATCGGGTCGCTGCTCGCGATCGCGGGCGCCGCGTACATCCTCGTCCATGCCGATCGACTCGAGAAGACGGCGCCCTTCTTCGACACCTTCGACATGAGCATGGGCTGGGTCTTCACGGTCGGCGTGCTGCTCCTCACGGTCATCCACTGGGGCCCGACGCTCACGACCATCGTCGCGCTCGCCATCGCGTATTTCTTCCTCGGCCACTACATCGACCACCCGCTGCTCTCGCATCCGCGCTACGAGCCCGCGTTCGTGATGAACTACATCGGGCTCGGCGTGACCCAGGGCTTCTTCTGGTTCGCGCAGACCGCGGCCGACGACATCTTCTTCCTCGTGATCTACGCGACGACGCTCTTCGGCCTGGGAATGATGCCGATGATCGTCGAAGCGGGACGCCTCGCGGGCGGGCGCCTCAAGGGCGGCTCGGCGGCGCCCGCGATCATCGGCAGCGGCGCGGTCGCCGCGGTGATGGGGACGGCGGTCTCGAACGTGGTCCTTTGCGGGCGTTTCACCATTCCGCTCATGATTCGCGGGGGGTATTCGCGTCCGATGGCGGCGGCGATCGAGGCGACGGCATCGACGGCGGGGCAGATCATGCCGCCGGTGCTCGGGCTCGCCGCGTTCCTCATCGCCGCCTTCCTCGGCATCGCCTATGTGGAGGTAGTGAAGGCGGCCGTGATTCCGGGCGTGCTCTACATGACGGGTGTCGCGATCGGCGTGATGGTCTACGCGAAGCGCTTCGACCTGCCGCGGCTCGAGGGAGGCGCCAACATGCGCATGGTATGGCGCCTCGTGCCGACGTTTTTCGTCTCGTTCCTCGTCGTCATCGTGATGCTGGTGAACTATTTCTCGCCTTCCATCTCGGGGCTTTGCGGCATCGCGACGGCACTCGTCCTCTCGGTCTTCCAGGGCCCGTATCGTCCCAAGCTCGCCAGCATGCGCACGGCATTGATCGAAGGCCTCACGCTCGTCTCACTGCTGTCGCTCCTGCTCATCGCGATCGGCCCCCTGGGACAGGCGTTCCAGACGACGAATCTCTCCGGCAAGCTCGGGATCTGGCTCATCACCATCCTCCCCGACAGCAAGATCGTGCTGCTCATCGGCGCGGCGGTGCTGTCGATCGTGCTCGGCATCGGGCTGCCGACGCCGGTCGCGTACCTCATCGCGGCGCTCGCGGTCGTGCCGTTCATGATCCAGATCGGCATCCCCGCGCTGCAGGCGCACTACTTCGCGTTCTACTTCGCCATCTACGCCACCCTCTCGCCGCCGGTCGCCGAATCGGTGCTCGCGGCGGCGAAGCTCGCGAACTCGGGCTTCTGGGAGACCGGCATGCACGCGATGAAGCTCGCGGCGACGACCTTCATCATCCCGTTCGCGTTCGTGTTCAACCTGGAACTGATGGCGTTCCCGCACTTCTCGCTCAACATGGCGTGGGCCGTCATGGAGGTGCTGATCGTGCAGTGGACGAGCTCGATCTTCCTCTACGGCTATTTCCTGCGGCGCCTCAATCGCCTGGAGAACGCGGGATTCCTCGTCGCGGTGCTGTTCGGCTACACGGCGCTCATGCGCCCCGAGGTCGTGTACACCTATCTCGCGCTGGGCATCACCGCGGCGCTCATGGCGTGGGTGGCGCTCCGGCCCCGGCCCGCGGGCGCGGCGACGGCGAAAAGCCCGGCGGCCTGATCGATGGGAGAGCTCGGCGGAAAGGTCGCGCTGGTCACGGGCGGAGCACGCGGGATCGGCGCGGCGATCGCCGCCCATTTCGAAGACGCCGGCGCGTTCGTCTACCGCGGCGACCTCAACGGCGGCACGCTCGAGCTCGACGTCACCGACCGCGGCTCGGTGCGCGGCGCCATCGATCGCATCGCGCGCGAGCGCGGCGGGCTCGACATCCTCGTGAACAACGCGGGATTGCTTTGCACGGGGCCCGCGGAGAAGACGACGGGCGAGGAGTGGGAGAGGCTGCTCGCGGTGAACGTGAGCGGCGTCTTCCATTGCGCGCAGGCGGCGATCGGCGCGATGCGCGGCCGCGAGGGCGCGACGATCATCAACATCGCCTCGGTGTCGGCGGAGAAGGGCGGAGGCGCGATCGGCAACGTCTGGTACGGCGCGACGAAGGCGGCGGTGGTGGCGATGACGCGCGGCCTGGGACGCGAGCTCGGACCCCACGGCATCCGCGTGAACGCGATCGCCCCGGCGGTGCTCGACACCGACATGGTCCACGCGCTCCTGAGCGAGGAGCGGCGGGCGAAGATCCTCGCGCGCGTTCCGCTCGGCCGCTTCGCCGCGCTCGACGACGTGGCACGCCTCGCGGTCTTCCTCGCCTCGGATGCGGCGGGATTCATCACCGGCGAAACGATCGCGGTGGACGGTGGATTCCTTCGCACCTGAGACGATCGCGCTCGCCGCGGTCGTCGCGGCCTTCGCCGGCGTCATTCGCGGCATCACCGGATTCGGCGGCGCGATGGTGATGTCGCCGCCGCTCGCGCTCATCCTGGGGCCGCTCGTCACCGTTCCGGCCGTGCTGCTCCTCGAAGGCGTCGCCGCGGCGCCGATGCTCAGCGAGACGCGGCGCTTCGTTCGCTGGCGCGTGATCGGGCCGATCCTCGCCATGGCGATGGTCACCGTGCCGATCGGCACCTACATCCTCGTGCGCGCGGATCCGCCGACGATGCGCCGCGTGATCGCCGCGGTGGTGATCGTCTTCTCGCTGCTCCTGCTCGGCGGCTGGCGCTACGCGGGCGCCCAGCGATTGGGGACGAGCATCGGGCTCGGCGCGCTCTCCGGCGGCATGGTGGGCGCCACGAGCATGGGCGGCCCTCCCGTCGTCCTCTACCTGCTCGCGGGCTCGGACCCCATCGAGGTCACGCGCGCGAATCTCACCTTTTTCGTGGCCGGGATCTCGCTCGCCGGCGTGCTCGCGCTGTGGATGAATGGCGTCATCGACGCGGGCGTGCTGCGGCTCGCGCTCGTGCTCGCGCCCGGCTATTACACCGGCATGGTCGCGGGATCGCGGCTCTTCGCGCGCTTCAACGACCGGCGCTTTCGCCAGCTCACGCTATTCCTGATGATCGCGGTGTCGGCCGGGATTCTGGTGGCGTAGGGCATGGCATCATGGACGGGAAGGAGGGAATCGACATGGAAGACCGCAATACGCGCCGCTCGACGCGCCGATCGCTGATCCTCGCGGGATCGGCGCTGGCGCTCGCGCCGCGCCTCGCGCTTTCGCAGGACAAGTATCCGTCGCGCCCGATCGACATCATCGTGCCGTGGGGGCCGGGCGGCGGCGCGGACCAGCTCGCGCGGCTCACGGCGAAGATCATCGAGCCGATGGTGAAGACGTCGTTTCCGGTGGTGAACGTCCCCGGCGCGACGGGCGCCACGGGAATGGCGAAGCTGCTCGCCGACCAGGCCGACGGCTACGCGATGGCGGTGTACATCGCCGACACCAACGCGCTGCTCGCCGGCCAGTCGCCGCGCTGGACGCTCGCCGACATCACGCCGATCGCCGTGATGATGCAATGCCCTTCGTTCCTCTTCGTCGCGGAAGGCGGGCGCTTCAGGGACTGGGCGCAGCTCGAGAAGGAAGCGCGCGCGAAGCCGAAGTCGCTGAAGGTCGCCACGCTCGGCTTCGGCAGCGTCGACGACATGACATTGAGCTACCTCGAGGCGAAAGGCATCCAGGTGGTCGAGGTTCCGTACGCGAAGCCGAGCGAGCGCTACGTCTCCGTCATCGGCGGCCACGTGGACGCGCTCTACGAGCAGGCCGGCGACGTGCGGCAGTTCATCGTCAACAAGCAGATCAAGCCGGTGATCATCTTCGCCAAGCAGCGCCTGCCCGCGTTCAGGGACGTGCCGTGCTCGACCGAGCTCGGCTACGACGTGACGCTGCCGCAGTTCCGCTCCTACGTGGTGAAGGCGGGCACGCCGGCGGAGCGGGTGAAAACGCTGAGCGACGCGATGGCGAAGGTCGCCGCGACCGAGGAGTACAGGAAGTTCCTCGAGGAGCAGTACGCCGCGAGCGACAGCTTCATCCCGGCGGACAGGGCGGTCGCGTTCATGCAGGCGCAGCTCGCGGACATGAAGGCGGCGATGGTGAAGAAGCCGTGACGCGGCTGCGGGAAATCGTTCCGTACCTGGCGTTGCTCGCCGGCGCCGCGTTCCTCTACGAGCGCACCGGCGCGTTCGCCGCGTTCTCGCGGCCCGGCCAGCTCGGGCCCGACGCGTGGCCGAAGGCGATCCTCGCGCTGCTCGCGTTCGTGTGCGTCTTCGAGATCGCGCGCCGCGCGTGGTCGTGGAGGAGCGCGACGGTCGAAGCGAAGAGCGAAGCCGCGACCGGGGAGCAAGCGCAGCGCTACCCGTGGCTCCTCGCCGCCGGCGTGGCGATCACGGTCCTTTACGTGCCCGCGATCTCCGTCCTCGGGTTCTTCCTCTGCACGGCCATCTACCTCGCCGCGTTCATGTGGATCGGCCGCTACCGCTCGATCGGCGTGATCGCCGCCTGCAGCCTGATCGGCAGCCTCGCGTTCGTCTTCGTGTTCATGAGGATCGTGTACGTGTCGCTGCCGCTCGGCATGGGCCCCTTCCGCACGCTCTCCACGGGGCTCCTCGCGGTGCTCGGCATCCACTGACGCTCGACGATGGACGGCGTCCTCCACCAGCTCGCGCTGGGATTCCTGCACCTGCTCGCGCCGGCGAACGCGTTGGCGCTCGTGGTGGGGCTGGTGGTGGGCATGCTGGTCGCGGTGCTGCCGGGGCTCACGCTCGTGATGGGCGTGGTGCTCGCGCTGCCGTTCACCTACGGCATGGACGTGACGCCGTCGATCGTGCTGCTCACAGCGATGTATCTATCGGGAACGTACGGCGGCGCGTTCACGTCGATCCTCTTCCGCATTCCGGGCGAGCCGCTCGACGTGCCCTTGCTGTGGGACGGCTACCCGATGGCGCGCCAGGGCCATCCCGCCCAGGCGCTCGGCTGGACGCTGCTCGCCGCGCTCCTCGGCGGCCTCATCACCGCGATCTCGGCGGTCGCGCTCGCGGTGCCGTTCGCGAGATTCGCCCTGCGCTTCGATTCGCCGGAGTATTTCGCGATCGTGCTCTTCGGCCTCACCGGCGTGGTGGCGCTCGCCGGCGATTCGCTCGCGAAGGCGGTGGTGAGCCTTTGCATCGGGCTCCTGCTCGCGACCGTCGGCGTCGATTCGACGTACGGCGCCGATCGCTTCACGTTCGACGTGCCGATGCTCAAGGACGGCGTCGAATACCTCACCGTGATGGTCGGGGCGTACGGGCTCGGCGAAGTGCTCGCGCGGATGGAGCAGGGATTCGCGACGCCGCCGCTGGACGCGACGCAGAAAGTCGACACGCGCCTGCCGCGATGGCGCGAGGTGCGCGGCCTCCTGCCGACGATCGGGCGCAGCTCGTTCATCGGCATCCTCTGCGGGATCGTCCCGGGGGCGGGCGCGACGGTGGGCTCGTTCGTGGCGTACGGCGCGGAGGCGCAGTACGGGCGCCGGCGGGAGCAATTGGGAACGGGAATTCCCGAAGGGATCGTCGCGCCGCAGCTCGCCTCGACCGCGACGGTCGGCGGGCACATGGTGCCGCTCCTCGCGCTCGGCATTCCCGGAAGCGGGGCGACCGCCGTCATCCTCGGCGCGTTCCTGCTGCACGGCGTGCAGCCCGGCCCGCAGATCTTCCAGACGAGCGGCGACATGGTGTACACCATCTTCGCCTCGATGTTCGCGGCGGTGATGGGGATGTGCCTGCTCGGCTACTTCGCGATCCGCCCGCTCATCTGGGTGCTGCGCCTGCCGGAGGCGGTCACGAGCGCCTTCGTCGCGCTCTTCTGCTTCGTCGGCGCCTACAGCGCGCGCAACAGCGTGACCGACCTGTGGATGATCGTGATCTTCGGAATCGTCGGATACTTCTTCGAGAAGATGCGCTTCCCCATCGCGCCGATGGTGCTCGGCTGCATCCTCGGCCCCGTCGCGGAGAGCTCCTTCATGACCAGCATGATCGCGTACAGCAACGACTGGGCCGTCTTCTTCACCCGTCCGATCAGCGGCGTGGTGATGGCGCTCACGATTCTCGCGCTCGCGTTCCCGCTCGTGCGGCATGCGCGCCGCCTCGTGCGCGCGAAGCGCAATCCGGCGTTCGGCGCGCAGATGGGCTCGGAGGCACGGCCATGAGCACGTTGATGCGGACCGAATCGCCGGCCGCCGTCGCCGCGACGCTGGTCGCGCGCGCGCGCGCCGCGCAGGCGATCGCCGACGGCTACGACCAGGCGCGGGTGGACGAGGTCGTCGCCGCGGCCGCCTGGGCGATCCTCGAGCCCGCGCGCAACCGCGAGCTCGCCGAGCTCGCCGTGCGCGACACCGGCATCGGCGACGTCGAGCACAAGGTCCTCAAGAACCATCGCAAGACGCTCGGGCTGCTGCGCGACCTGCACGGGAAAAGGACCGTCGGCGTGATCTCCCGGGACGCCTCGACCGGCATCATCGAGATCGCGCGGCCGGTCGGCGTGGTGTGCGCCGTCACGCCGTCGACGAATCCTTCGGCGACGCCGGCGAACAAGATCATCAACGCGCTCAAGGCGCGCAACGCCGTGATCGTCGCGCCGTCGCCGAAGGGCGCTTCCACCTGCGCGCGCCTGATCGAGTTCGTGCACGCCGAGCTCGACCGGATCGGCGCGCCGCGGGATCTCGTGCAGATGCTGCCCGCGCCGGTGACGAAGGAAGCGACCGCGGAGCTGATGCGCCAATGCGACCTCGTCGTCGCGACCGGCTCGCAGGCGAACGTGCGCGCGGCCCATGCGAGCGGCACGCCGGCCTTCGGCGTCGGCACCGGCAACGTCGCCTCCATTGTCGACGAGACCGCGGACCTCGGGGCAGCGGCGCAAAAAATCGTCGAATCGAAGGCGTTCGACAACGCGACCAGCTGCTCGTCGGAGAACAGTGTCGTGCTAGTGGAGGCGATCGCCGACCGGATGCTCGCCGCGCTCGCGGGCCACGGCTGCGTGCAGGTCGAGGGCGAGGATCGCGCGCGGCTGGAAGCGTGCATGTGGAACGATGGCAAGCTCTCGCCGGCCGTGATCGGGCAATCGGCCGCGGCGATCGCGCAGCGCGCGGGCCTCGCCGATCCGGCCGCGCGTTCGGCGCGCATCCTGCTCGTGGACGAATCGGGCGCCGGGCCGAAGCATCGCTTCTCGGGCGAAAAGCTCTCGCCCGTGCTCACCGTGTACCGTGCCCGCGATTTCGACGACGCGAAGGAGATCGTGCGGCGCGTCTACGCATACCAGGGCGCGGGACACTCGGTGTCGCTGCACAGCAGGATCGAGAGCCGCGCGCTCGACCTCGGCCTCACGCTGCCGGTGGCGCGCGTGATCCTGAACCAGGTGCACGTCGTCGCGAACGGCGGCAGCTTCTCCAACGGCCTTCCGGTGTCGCTCTCGATGGGATGCGGCACGTGGGGCCGCAACAACTTCTCCGAGAACATGAACGTGCGCCACTACATGAACGTCACGCGCGTGGCGCTGCCGATTCCCGAGCGCGTGCCGGCGCTGGACGAGCTTCTCGGGCCGTACTTCGAGCGCTGGGGGAAATGACCTCGACGCTCGCCGCGCTGGTCGAAGCCCGGGCGGCGTCGCACCCCGACTCGACGTACTTCATCGCGACCGAAACGGGGCGCACGCTCACCTTCGCCGGGCTCGGCGAGTCGTGCGCGCGCGTTCGCGCCACGCTCGCGCACCGCGGGCTGCAGCCCGGCGCGCACGTCTCGCTCGTGATGCCGAACGGCCTCGCGACGCTTCGCATCCTGCTGGGCGCGATGTCCGGCGGCTATTGCGTGAATCCGGTCAATCTCCTCTCGCAGCCGGAGCAGATGCGCTACGTCCTCGAGCATGCGGACGCGGCGGTGGTGTTCACGGCGCCGGCCTGGACGGCGAAGGTGCGCGAGATCGTGAAGGGCGTCGCGCGAGCGATCGACGTGATCGAGGTGGATCCCGATGCGGCCGAGCTCCCCGATGAGTCGCGCCGGCCGCCGCGACGCGGCGACGGGCCGGGGCCCGATTCCCCGGCCCTCCTGATGTACACGTCCGGCACGACCGGCACGCCGAAGGGCGTGATGCTCACGCACGCCAATCTCGCGGCGAACGCGCACGCGATCAGCGCCGAGCACCGGCTCGGTCCGTCGGACCGCGTGACCGGGATCCTGCCGCTCTATCACATCAACGGGTTCGCGGTGACGATGCTCGCGCCGCTCGCGCACGGCGGCTCGGTCGCCATGCCGCCGCGCTTCTCCGCGAGCAAGTTCTGGGACATGGCGATCGCCCACGAATGCACCTGGCTCAACATGGTGCCGACGATCGTGAGCTACCTGCTCGAGGGGCAGGCGCCGCGACGCGAATCGCTCGCGCGCGTGCGCTTCTGCCGCACCGCGTCCGCGCCGCTCGCGCCGGAGCACCTGCGCGCCTTCGAGGAGAAGTTCGGCATCGGCGTGATCGAGACGATGGGCCTCACGGAGACCGTCGCGCCGGCGTTCTCGAATCCATACGAGCGCGGCGAACGCAAGCTCGGCTCCGTGGGGCGGCCGTCGGGATGCGAGGCGCGCATCGTCGATGCCGAAGGCCGCGAGCTTCCCGACGGCACCGCGGGCGAGATCGTGATCCGCGGGCCGCAGGTGACGCGCGGCTACTACAAGAACGAGGCCGCGACCGCGGCCGCGTTCTTTCCCGGCGGGTGGCTGCGCTCCGGCGACATCGGCCTGCGCGACGCCGACGGCTTCTTCTTCGTCACCGGCCGCATCAAGGAGCTCATCGTCAAGGGCGGCGAGAACATCGCGCCGCGCGAGATCGACGAGGTGCTGCTGAAGCATCCGGCGGTGCTCGACGCGGCCGCCGTCGGCATTCCCGACCGCCACTACGGCCAGGAGATCATGGCGTGCGTGATCCGCCGCGAGGGCCAGGCGTGCACGGAAGAGGAGCTGCGCGGTTTCTGCCTCGAGCGCCTCGGCCGCTACAAGACGCCGAAGATCATCCGATTCGTGGACGAGCTTCCGCGCGGCCCGTCCGGGAAAGTTCAGCGGCTCAAGCTCGCCGATCTCGCTTCCGCCGCCTGAGCGCGCGCGGCGCGAAGCGCCGGCAGCACCTTCTTCTGCCACGTGTCGCGGTACGCGATGAGGTCGTGGTGCGCCAAGATGTCCGCCTCCAGCTCGCTCGTGTCGTATTGGAGGCGATGCAGCGTGATCGATTCGCCCGGCCGGTACTCGGTCCAATGCGCGCCGACGCGGCCGTCGTAGTACGGGCCGCCGACCGTTCCGTTGCGCACCCAGTATCGCCGATCGGGGCGCAGCTCCATCGTCGTGCGCTCGTCGTCGCGCCCGGGACGCCAGGTCACGACGTCCTCGGGCCGCGGCGTGCGCGCGTCGATCGGCAAGCCGTAGACGCACGCGACGTGGCCGTGACCGGTGAGCACGACGCTCCTGGGGCAGCTCGCCCACGCCGGCAGTTGCGCCGGCAGGTCCGCGTCGATGTGGCCATAGTGCGATTCGTTCGCGTGCTCGCCCGCGGCGGGAAGGCCGAACGGCGAATGATGCGCCGCGATCCAGGTGCTTCCCGAGAACGTGCGCGACTCGAAGGAGCGCAGGAAATCGCGCGCCTCGTGGCACTGCTCGAGCATGCCGGCGGAAAAAGCCGTCGCCAGCATCCGGTCGATGCGCTGCGCGTTGTCGGTGAAGGCGCCGAGCGCCATGAGGTCGTGATTGCCGGCGACCACGCCCTTCACCAGCCCCTCGTCGACGAGCGCCTTGAGCATCAGCACGCATTCGACCGGACGGAAGAACCAGCCGACGACGTCGCCGAGGCAATACCAGTCGAGGTCGCGGCGCTCGCGCACGGCCTGCACGATCGCCGCAAAAGCCCTGCGATTGCCGTGGATGTCCGAGAAGACGCCGACGCCTTTGTGCATGGGATTCAGTGTAACCCTGCCCAGACGGCGACCGACAGGACGACGACGTGCAGGAGGCAGATCGCGGCGAGCGCGGTTTCGCCGCGCCGGCGCAAGATCGGCAGCAGCGGCACGAGGCACGCGACCGAGCACGTCGCGAGCCAGCCGATCGCGACGAGCATGACGCGCGATGCTCCGCGGCCGTGCGCGGCCGCGGGCGCGCGCCAGATGTCGGGCATGCGCTCGAGCGCGATGTCGCGCCCGAACCCCGCGATGTCGGCGAGGAACGCGAGCGCGAGCAGGACGAGGCCGACGCGGACCGCCCATGCGAGCAGGCGCGCGTAGCGCGACGTGTCGGGCGAGTGGTTCAGTTCCACCAGCCCATCCCCTTCGCGAGGGCGCGCGCGCCGGCGAAGAGCAGCATCGCGATCACGAGCCGCCGCACCATCGAGGCGCGCGCGCGGTGCAGCACGCGCACGCCGATGCGCGCACCGAGCATCATGCCGAGGATCGACGGCGCCGCGACGACCGGCAGGACGGCGCCCTGGTGCAGGTAGATCCATGCGGCCGACGAGCTCGACGTCGCGATGATGAGCCCCGAGGTGCCGGCCGCGAGCTTGAGCGGCACGCCCATCAGCAGGTTCAGCGCCGGAACGTTGGCCCAGCCCGCGCCCAGGCCGAAGAGGCCCGCGACGAGGCCGATCAGCACGAAGAGGGCGATCGCCTGCGGCGTGCGCTGCGCGCTCCACGGCTGCGTCGCGCCGGTCGCGCCGTCGACGAACACGCCGTGCATGCCGAGCGCGGCCGCGAGCGCATCGGGCGGGCGTTGCGGGCCGCCGCGCGACTCGCGCGCCGCGGCCATCACGGCGACGATGCCGAGGATCGCGATGCCGAGCGCGACCTCCAGGCGCGCGGCGTCGACCGCGAAGCCCAGCAGCGCGCCCGCGATCGAGCTCGCGGCGGCGACGAGCCCGAGCGGCAGGCCCAGCCTGAGGCTCGCGAGCCCCGTCGAGAGCAGCCGCGGCGCGGCGACGAGCGCGCCCGAAAGGGCGACGAGCTGGCCCGCGCCGCGCACGTAATCGAGATGGAACGGAAAGAATCCCGCGACGATGGGCACGAAGAGCACGCCGCCGCCCACGCCCGCGGGCACGGCGATGATGCCGAGGAGGAAGCAGGCGACGAATAGCGCGAGCGGCCACGCCCACCACGGGGCCGAGGCTGCGAGCTGCGCCATGCCTAGCCCGCGGCCGCGCGGTCCGCTTCGGCGGCGCTCGCGGCGGCGAGCCGCTCGCGCGCGAACGCGATGAACGCGTTCACCAGCCGCGAGTGGATCCTCTCCTTGGGATAGACGACCGAGAGGTTGCGGATGAGGCGCGGCGCGAGCGCGATCGCGACGAGCTCGCCGAGCCGCACTTCCTTCGCCACCGTGGCGCGCGACATCACCGTGAAGCCGAGGCCGGTCGCGACGAGCCCCTTCAACGCCTCGGGGCTGCTCGCCTCCATCACCACCTGCAATGCGTCGTGCGCCACGCCCGCGCGGTCGAGGTAGCGGTCGATCACCTCGCGCGTGCCCGAGCCCGGCTCGCGGCTCACGTAGGCGTGCTCGGTCAGCGCGCGCGGCCCGATCACCGCCTGCCGGGCGAGCGCATGCCGCGGCGCGCACACCACCACGAGCTCGTCCTCGCAGCAGACGTCGCACGCGAGCGAGGCGAGCCGCGACTCGCCCTCGATGAAGCCGAGGTCGAGCGCGCGCTCGGCGACACGCTGCTGCACTTCCTCCGAGTTCTCGACGAGCAGACGCGGCACGATCCCCGGATGCAGCGCCTTGAATTCGCCCAGGATCCGCGGCAGCAGGAATTCCGCGATCGTCTTGCTCGCCCCGATCGTGAGCGGCCCGACCTGCTGGCCGCTCGCCTCGCGCAGCCGCGATTCGAGCTCGGCGCTGAGCTCGAGGATGCGCTCGGCATATTCGAAGGCGACCGTGCCGGCGGGCGTGAGCGTGATGCGGCCCTGCGTGCGGTCGAAGAGGCGCGTGCCGAACTGCTCCTCGAGCTGGCGGATCTGGAAGGTCACCGCCGGCTGCGTCATGAAGAGCGCCTCGGCCGCCCTGGTGAAGGACAGGTGCCGCGCGACGGCGTGGAAGACCTTGAGACGTCTATCAGCCATGCCTTATTCAAGCACAATATCCGCATCGTGAAATTCGTCATCGCCCAGATCCAGCACGAGACGAACACGTTCTCGCCGATCCCGACGCCGTGGGAATCGTTCGGCAACGGCGGCCCGTTGCTCGGGCGCGACGCGTTCGACGCGATGGACGGCACGCGCGTGCCGATGGGCGCGTACATCGACCTCGCGCGCAAGGAAGGCGCGCAGGTCCTCACCCCGGTCGCTGCGTGGCCCAACCCCAGCGGGCCGGTGGACGCAGCCGCGTACGACCGCCTCTGCGCGCTCATCTGCGATGCGGTGCGGCAGGGCTGCGACGCCGTATTTCTCGACCTGCACGGCGCAATGGTGGTCGCAGGCCGCACCGACGACGGCGAAGGCACGCTCCTCGAGCGCATCCGCGCCGTCGCGCCGAGCACGCCGATCGCCGTCTCGCTCGACCTGCACGCGAACGTCACCGAGCGGATGGTGCGCAACTGCAACGTCATCGCGGGCTACAAGACCTATCCGCACATCGACGGATACGAGGCGGGGGAGCTCGCGGGCGGCATCCTGCTGCGCTACTTGAAAGGCGAGATCGAGCCCGTCATGGCGTGGGGCAACCGGCCGCTGCTCGCGCACACGCTGCGCATGAACACCTCGGAAAGCCCGATGCGCGATTTCGTCGGCGCCGCGCGCGCCGCGGAGCGCGGCGGCTTGCTGGCCGCGACCGCATTCGGCGGATTTCCGAACGCGGACATCCACGACGCCGGAATCAGCGCGGTCGTCGTCGCCGATCGCGACCGCGCGGCGGCGCAGGCCGCGTGCGACGCGATCCTCGACGCGGCGTGGGAGCGGAAAGAGGAGTTCATCTATCGCGGCCGGCCGCTCGAGCAAGCGCTCGCCGAGGCGAAACGCATCGGCGATCAGAGCGGCGGGCCGGTGCTGCTGCTCGACCACGTCGACAACTGCGCCTCGGGCGCAACGCAGGACACGATGCACGTGCTCGACGCGGCGTTGCGCATGGGCCTCACCGGCATCGGCGTCGGCCCGATCCGCGATCCGGAGGCGGTCGCCCGCATGGTCGAGGCCGGCGTCGGGAACACCGTGACGCTGCTTGTCGGCGGCAAGGTCGACATGCCCGCGATCGGCCGCAAGGGCGAGCCGCTGCGGCTCACCGGCGTCGTGCGCAACATCACCGATGGCGAATACACCATCACCGGCCCGCAGTTCACCGGCATGCGCTGCTACATGGGGCGCACCGCCGTGCTCGACACCGGCCGCGCGCGGATCGTCGTCACCGAGCGCAACCAGGAGCCGTGGGATCGGGGCGTCTTCGAAAGCGTCGGCATCCGTCCCGAGAAGCAGCGCTATCTCCTGCTCAAATCGCGCATGTACTACCGCCCGGTGTTCCTGCCGATCGCCAAGGGCGCGGTGCTCTGCGACGGCGTCGGTGTCGCGTCGTCCGACTGGACGCAATTCACGTATCGCAACATCCGCCGGCCAATCTATCCGCTCGACGAAGCGTTCTAGACGGCGGGCCGCCGCTTCCAGGCCTGGGTCGCGCCTTCGAAGGCGTGGGCCAGCTGCAGGACGCCGAAGTCGTCGCGGTAGCGCCCCACGATCTGCAGCCCGACGGGGAGCCCCTCGTCGGTGAACCCGGCGGGAACCGAGATCGCGGGATGGCTGGTCGCGGTGATGAGGTAGCAGGACTTCATCCACTCCATGTAATTGGCGAGCTTCACGCCGTCGATCTGCGTGACATAGGGCTGGTCCACGGGAAAGGGCGGCACCTGCACGGTGGGCAGCACCAGGAACTCGTGGCGCTCCAGGAAGCCGCGCATGGCATGGAACACGTTCGAGCGCAGCAGGTTCGCACGGGCGATGCGGCCGGCGTCGAGCTTGAGGCCCTCCTCGATGTTCCAGACCACGGTGTCTTTCATGAGCGCCCGGTTCGCCTTCAGCAGCTCGCCATAGGCTTCGACGAAGCCCACCGCGCGCTGCACCTGGAACGCTTCGTCCGCGCCCGCGAGGTCGGGCGCCGCTTCCTCCACGATGCATCCGAGCGACTCGAGCGCACGGCGGGCCGGCTCCAGCGCGCGCGTCACGCGCGCATCCACGGGAAAGGCGCGCAGGTCGCGGCTCCAGGCGACGCGCACTTTCCTGAAGCTGCGCGCCAGCGGCCGCGCGAAGATCCTTCCCGCCTCGGCATGCGTCGCCGGCACGCGCGGATCGGGGCCCGCCATGGCGGAGAAGAGCAGTGCCGCGTCCTCGACGGTGCGTGCGATCGGGCCGAGCGACCAGAGCGTGTCCCACACGTTCGGGAACGGCCAATTGGGCACCCGGCCGGGCGTGGGCCGGAAGCCCACGACGTTGCAGAAGCTCGCCGGGTTGCGCAGCGACGAGCCGAGGTCCGAGCCATCGGCGAACGGCAGCATGCCGCTCGCCACCGCGGCCGCGGCGCCGCCGGACGATCCGCCGCACGTCTTGGCGAGGTCGTAGGGATTGCGCGTCTTTCCGAAGACCGGGTTGAAGGTCTGCGCGCCGACGGCGAACTCGGGCGTATTCGTCTTGCCGACCAGGATCGCGCCGGCGTCGCGGATGCGCTCGACGACCGCGTGGTCCGTGGTGGGGACGTGGTTCGTGTAGATCGGCGAGCCGAACGTGGTGCGCACGCCCCGGGTCGGCACGATGTCCTTGTGCGCGATCGGAAGTCCGGCGAGCGGTCCCGCGTGTTCGCCTTTCCGGTCGAACGCCTTCGCTTTGCGCAGCGCCTCCTCGGGAAGGTATGTCACGATCGCGTTGACCGCCGGATTCACCTGCTCGATGCGGGCGATGAAGGCGCGCATCACCTCCGTCGCCGAGACCTTGCGCATGCGGATCATGCGCGCGAGCTTCTTCGCGCCGGTATAGCAGAGCTCGGTGTCGCTCATGTCGAAACGGACATGGCTTCGCGCAGGTGGCACGCGGCGAACTGTCCCGGCGCCACCTCTTTCATCGGCGGAACCTCGACGCGGCAGCGCTCGAAGGCATACGGGCACCGCGTATGGAACCGGCAGCCGGGAGGCGGGTTCACCGGGCTCGGCACGTCGCCCGAGAGGATGATGCGCTTGCGCGCGCTGCGCGGATCGGGGACGGGGACCGCCGACAGCAGCGCCACCGTGTAGGGATGCTGCGGGCGCGTGAAGATCGACGCGGTATCGCCCAGCTCGACGATCCTGCCCAGGTACATGACGGCGACGCGGTGGCTGATGTGCTCGACCACCGCCAGGTCGTGCGCGACGAAGAGGTACGACAGCCCGAACTCGTCCTGCAGGTCCATGAGCAGGTTGATGACCTGCGCCTGCACCGACACGTCCAGCGCGGAGACTGGCTCGTCGCAGACGATGAGGCGCGGCCGGGGCGCGAGCGCCCGCGCGATGCCCAGGCGCTGGCGCTGTCCGCCCGAGAACTCGTACGGATACTTCACCATCTGGTCGGCGCGCAGGCCGACGCGCTCGAAGAGGGCCGCGACGCGCCCGCCGATCTCGTCGCGTCCGGCGGACTCGAAGTTGCGGATCGGCTCGGCGACGATGTCCGATGCGCGCATGCGCGGGTTGAGCGAGGAATACGGATCCTGGAACACCGCTTGCAGCTCGCGGCGGAAGGGCCGCATGCGCCCGGGCGCGAGCGACTCGATGCGTTGTCCGCGCCAGGTGATCCCGCCCGAGGTGGCGTCGACGAGCTTCAGGATCGCCTTCGCCGTAGACGATTTTCCGCAGCCGCTCTCGCCGACCAGCCCCAGCGTCTCGCCTTCGGCGATGCCGAAGCTCACGTCGTCGACCGCATGCACGGCGCCGCTCACGCGCGAGAACACGCCCCGGCGCACCGGATAGTGCACGGTGAGATTGCTGACTTCGAGGAGGGTGGTCATCGGGAAATCAGGCCGCGGTCCGCACCGGGGTGACCACTTGGCAGGTGGTCGGCTTGCCAGCACGCGACGTGGTGGCGCTCCGTCTTCGGCTCGAGCCGCGGCGTCTCGACCCGGCAGCGTTCGACCGCGAAAGGGCAACGCGTCGCAAAGGCGCAGCCGGCGATGGGCTCGCGCAGCGACGGCACCATGCCCGGGATCTCCTGCAGGCGCTTGCGCACGCCGCGGGCGGAACCCAGACGCGGCATCGAATTCATGAGCCCGCGCGTGTAGGGATGGCGCGGCCGCGCGAAGAGCTCGTCCACCGGCGCCTCCTCCACCTTGCGGCCGGCGTACATCACCACGACGCGCTGCGCCATCTCGGCGACCACGCCGAGGTCGTGCGTGATGAGCAGGATCGCCGCGCCCGTCTTCGCCTGCAGCTCGCGCATGAGGTCGAGGATCTGCGCCTGGATGGTGACGTCGAGCGCGGTGGTGGGCTCGTCGGCGATGAGCAGCTTCGGCCCGCACGCGAGCGCCATCGCGATCATCACGCGCTGCCGCATCCCACCCGACATCTGGTGCGGATATTCGGCGGCGCGCCGCGCGGGCTCGGGGATGTGGACCAGGCGCAGCATCTCGATCGCGCGCGCCGTCGCCTCCGCGCTTCCCATGCCGCGGTGCAGGACCAGGGTCTCGGCGATCTGGCGCCCGACCGTGAGCACCGGATTGAGCGAGGTCATCGGCTCCTGGAAGACCATCGAGATCTCGTTGCCGCGCACCTTGCGCATCCCGGGCTCGCTCAGGGCGAGCAGGTCGCGGCCATCGAATCGGATCGCGCCGCCGACGACGCGTCCCGGCGAGGCGACGAGGCGCATGACCGAGAGCGAGGTCACGCTCTTGCCGCAGCCCGACTCGCCCACGAGCGCAAGCGTCTCGCCGGGACCGATCGTGAACGACACGCCGTCGACCGCGCGCACCACGCCGTCGCGCGTGAAGAAATGCGTCTTGAGGTCCTCGACTTGCAGCAGGGGCGCGGTCGACATCGCGGCGCCGGCTACATGCGACGCGCGAGGCGCGGGTCGAGCGCGTCGCGCAGCCCGTCGCCGAGCAGGTTCACCGCGAGCACGGTGAGCGAGAGGCAGATGCCCGGAAAGAGGATGAGGTAGCCGGCGATCTGGAACATGCTCCGCGCCTCGGCCATGATGTTGCCCCAGCTCGGGATGTTGGGCGGCGTGCCCGCGCCGATGAAGGAGAGGATCGCCTCCGTGATCATCGCGGAGGCGCAGACGTAGGTCGCCTGCACGAGCAGCGGCGCGACGATGTTCGGCAGGATGTGGCGCCACAGGATGCGCGGCAGCCGCGTGCCCGCGGCGACGGCGGCCATGACATACGGCTCGTCTCGCAGCGTGAGCACGAGGCTGCGCACCAGCCGCACGACGCGCGGCGCCTCGGCGAGCGTGATGGCGACGATCACGTTCTGCATGCTCGCGTGCGTGAGCGCCATCAGCGCGATCGCGAGCAGCACCGGCGGGATCGACATGAGGCCGTCCATCACGCGCATCACGACGGCATCGAGCCAGCGCACGAAGCCGGTGGTGAGGCCGATCGCAAGCCCGACGAGCGTGCTGAGGAGCGCCACCGCGATGCCGACGGTGAGGGAAACGCGCGCGCCATAGAGCACCCTGCTGTACACGTCGCGGCCCATCATGTCGGAACCGAACCAGAATTGCGCCGACGGCCCCCTCAAGCGCTTCACCGGCGCCACCGCTTCCGGATCGACCGTCCCCAGCCAGGGCGCGAGGATGGCGACGAGAATCATCACCAGCAGCACGAGCCCGCCCGCGACGGCGGTGGGATGGCGGCGCAACGCCTCGCGGAAATTGCGCCAGGTGGGCGAGACCGGCTTCGGGGCTTCGAGCGCGAGGCTGGCCATCAGTAGCGGATGCGCGGGTCGAAGAACATGTAGCTGAGATCCACCGCGAGGTTGATCAGCACGTACGCCGCGGAAAAGATCAGCACCACGCCCTGGATGATCGGATAGTCGCGCCGCAGGATCGCGTCGACGGTGAGCCTGCCGATGCCGGGGAGCGCGAATACGGTCTCGGTGACGATGGCGCCGCCGATCAGCAACGCGACGCCGATGCCCACCACCGTCGCGATCGGCACCGCGGCGTTCTTGAGCGCGTGATGGGTGAGCACGGCGCCCGGCGCGAGGCCCTTCGCCTGCGCGGTGCGCACGTAGTCCTGCGCGAGAACGTCGAGCATGCTGGCGCGCGTCATGCGCGCGATGAGCGCGATGTAGACAGTGCCCAGCGCGATGCTCGGCAGCACGAGGTGGCGCGCCCACTGCCACCAGCCCTCGCTGATCGGCGCATAGCCCTGCACCGGCAGCCAGTCGAGCTCGATCGAGAAGACGAGGATGAGGACATAGGCGAGCACGAACACCGGCACCGAGAATCCGGCGACCGAGAAGGCCATGACGGCGCGATCCACCCAGCTGCCCGCGCGCGCGGCGGCGAGCACGCCGAGCGGCACGGCGACCAGCACGGAGAGAACCAGCGTGCACACGGTGAGCGAGAGCGTGGGCTCGATGCGCTGGCCGATGAGCTGCGTCACCGGCAGGTTGGTGAAGATCGAAATGCCGAGATCGCCGTGGAGGAGGCGCCACAGCCAGTGGCCGAAACGCTGCAGGAACGGGTCGTCGAGGCCGAGCGCCTCGCGGATGCGGCGGATGTCCTCGCTCGTGGCCGCATCGCCGGCGAGGATCGCCGCGGGATCGCCGGGCGTGAGGTAGAGCAGCAGGAAGACCACGAACGCGACCACCGCCATGACGACGATGGTCGCGAGGAGGCGCCGGGCTACATACGCGAACAGACTACTTTTTCTCCACGTTCCACAGCAGGTTGATCGGCGCGATGATGAGCCCGGTGATGTTCGAGCGATACGCGGTGGGCAGGATGAACTGGCCCGTCGGGATGATCGGCACGAACTCGAAGGCTTCGCGCTGCACCGCATCGGCCGCCTGCTTCGATTCCGCCGGCGTCTTCGCATGGAACCACGCGTCGCGCAGCTGCTCCATCTTCGCATCCGACGGCCAGCCGAACCACGCCTTGTCGCCGTTGCCCCGGATCGGGAAGTTGACCGCGGGGTTCACCATGTCGGGGCCGACGAGCCAGGTGTGGAAGATCGACCAGCCGCCCTTGTCGAGCGGCTCCTTCACCGCGCGCCGCGTGATGAGCGTGCCCCAGTCGCCCGCCTGGATCTCGGCGTTGACGCCGATCTTCTTCAGGTTCTCCAGCGTGAGCAGCGATTGCGAGTGCACGATCGGCTGGTCGGTGGCGTCGATGATCACCACCTTCTCGCCCTTGTAGCCCGATTCCTTCACCAGCCGCTTTGCCTTCTCGAAGTCGCGCTTGCCCTTCAGCGGCTCGGCCGCGACCTCGGAGGCGAGCGGCGTGCCGCAGGTGAAATAGGAGTAGCACGGCTTGCCGTTCTTGGGATCGCCGGCGATGCCGATCACATAATCGCGCTGGTCGACGGTATACATCACCGCCTGGCGCATCTTCTCGTTGTTGAACGGCGGGTAGAGGAAGTTGAAGCGGATCATGCCCATCGAGCCGAGCGGATCGTTGTTCTTGACGATGATCTGGCGGTTCTTCGAGAGCAGCGGAATGAGATCGGGGGGCACCTGCTCCCAGATGTCGACCTCGCCGGCGTTGAGCGCCGCCGCCGCGGTGGCGGAGTCCGGGATGTAGATCCACTCGACGCGGTCCACTTTGACGACCTTGCCGCCGGAGGCCCACGAGGGCGCTTCCTTGCGCGGCACGTAGTCGGTGTTCTTCACGTAGACGACCTTGTTGCCCGGCACCCACTCCGACTTCACCATCTTGAAGGGCCCCGAGCCCGTGGGATCGTCGATGTTCTTGAAGGCATCGGTCTTCGCGATGCGCTCCGGCATGATGAAGGGCACGTTCGACGAGGGCTTGGCGAGCGCGTCGAGCGTCAGCGGGAAGGGGGTCTTGAGCTTGAGGCGGAAGGTCTTGTCGTCGACCGCGCTCCAGGACTCCGTCGCCTCGGCGAGCTTCTGGCCGAGCGCGTCGCGCTTCGCCCAGCGCTCGATCGACGCGATGCAGTCGGCCGAGCGCACGGGCGCGCCGTCGTGGAACTTGAGCCCCGGCCGCAGCGTGAACGTGTAGGTGAGCCCGTCGCCCGACGTCTCGTACTTGTCCACCATCTGGGGCTTCACCTGGAACTTGTCGTCGATCGCGAACAGCGTGTCGTACACCATGTAGCCGTGGTTGCGGGTGATGTACGCGGTGGTGGCGATCGGATCGAGGATGCGCAGGTCGGCCTGCGGGATGAACTTCAGCACCTTCTGCGCGACCGCCGCCGTCCACGCCCACGGTCCGGCGGCGATGGCGAGCAGCGCGACTGCGGTGAACCAGCGCGAATGGCGTCTCATGGAAAGGCCCCCCTTTCTAGGATGGATGCGCGGAGAGTGCCACTGATCCTATCACTCGATGGCAAGATTGCCGCATGAAGATCGCGCTCGCCACCGGAACGATGTCGGCCCAGGGCTGGCGTGACGCGCTGACGCGCGCATTCGCCGCCGCCGGTCTCGATGTCGACCTGCAGCCGTGGGACGGGCGCCCCGTCGGTGCGCGCTACGCCATCGTGTGGCTGCCGCCCGCCGAGCTCTTCGCCGCCGAGACGGGGCTGCGGGCGGTGTTCAATCTCGGCGCCGGTGTCGACGCGTTGCTGGCTCGCAATGTCGTACCGTCGCAGCTTCCCATCGTTCGCCTCGTCGACGCCGGCATGGCGCCGAAGATCGCCGAGTACGTGTGCTTCGCCATCGCACGCATCACGCGGGGGCTGGATCGTTTCGCGCCGGCGCCGCACGGCCTGCGCGACTGGAACGCGACACGGCCGCGCGACGAGGCGCCGCGCGTGGGCGTGCTGGGCACGGGCGCCATGGGATCGGCGATCCTCGAAGCCGTCGCGCGCTTCGGCTATCCCGCGGCGGGCTGGTCGCGCAGCCGCGGCGAGAAGCTCGACCCATTCCTCGCCCGCACGGACATCCTCGTGGACGCGCTGCCGCTCACCGCGCAGACGCGGGACCTGCTCGATCGGAGAGCCTTCGCGCAGCTGCCGCGGGGCGCGCACGTGATCAACGTCGGCCGCGGCGCAACCATCGTCGACGAGGACCTGCTGGCGGCGCTGGACGAGGACCGGCTCGCGAGCGCGACGCTCGACGTGTGCCGCGTCGAACCATTGCCCGCCGGGCATCCGTTCTGGTCGCATCCGAAGATCACCGTGACGCCGCATCTCGCGGCGCCCACGCCGTACGGCCCCGCGGCCGAGCAGATCGCCGCGGCGTTGAAGCAGCTCGAGCACGGAGCCGAGGCACGCGGCCTGCCGGGTTATGTGGATCGATCGGCGGGGTACTAAACTCGGGGCGCCATGCCGAAAATCCGCTACGACCGCGACATCCGCCCGTCCGACATCACGCCCGAGTCCGTCGCATTCGGACGCCGCCGGCTGCTGAGCGCCGCCGCGGCGCTCGCGGTGTCCTGGCGAAGCGGCGCGACGTGGGCATCCGAAGCGCAGGGAAGCGAGCGCTTCCAGGCGGCGCCGAAAAGCCGCTACTCGACCGACGAGACGCCGACGCCGATCGAGATCGCGACGACGCGCACGCGGTTCCGCGAGCTGGAAGAGGACATCGCGAAAAACGGCGAGGCCTACACGCCTTACCCGTGGAAAGTGTCGGTCGAGGGCGCCTGCGCGAAACCGCAGGTGTTCGACCTGGAAGATCTGCTCACGCTCGCGCCTTTCGAGGAGCGGACCTACAGGATGCTCTGCACCGAGGGTTGGCTGCACATCGTCCCGTACATCGGTTATCCGCTCTCGGAAATCCTGAAGCGCGTCGAGCCCACCTCAAGCGCAAAGTACGTGGAGTTCACGGCGCTCCTCGATCCGCGGCAATTCCGCGGCCAGCGCGAGATCACGTATATCGATTGGCCGTACGTCGAGGGCCTGCGCATGGATGAGGCCATGCACCCTCTCACGTTCGTCGCTCTCGGCGCCTACGGCCGGATGCTGCCGAAAGGGCTCGGCGCGCCGATCGCGGTGCGCGTGCCGTGGAAGTTCGGCACCAAGAGCCCCAAGGCGGTCGTGCGCATGCGGCTCATGGAGCAGCAGCCCGCGACGATCTGGCCGGCGCGCTATCCGAAGCTCCACACCTTCTGGGGCAACGTGAATCCCGCGGGCAAGACGGCGTTGTTCGGACACGGCCTGCGCGAGCGACGCGATGGCGACATCCTCTCGAAGCCCGCGCGGCACTACAACGGATACGCCGAGCACGTCGCCTCGCTCTACTCGGGCATGGACCTCGAGCGGATGTACTGATGGGCGCGCAAGCGCGTCGCATGCGGGTGTGGGATCCGCTCGTGCGCATCTTCCATTGGGCCCTCGTGGCCGCATTCGTCGTGGCGTATTTTTCGCACGGCGGCTATCTCGCGGTGCATCGTTTCTCGGGCTACGTCCTTGCCGCGCTCGTTCTCCTGCGCGTGGTGTGGGGCTTCGTGGGCTCGCCGCACGCGCGCTTCGCCGACTTCGTGCCCAGGCCGCGCACGCTCGCGTCGTACGTGGGCCTCGTCGTCCGCGGACGCGAGCCCCGGTACCTCGGCCATAACCCCGCGGGCGGCGCGATGATCGTCGTGCTGTTGCTCTTGCTCGCGGCGTTGTGCGCCACCGGTGTCGTGCTCGATACGCCGCGCTTTCGCGACGACAGCGACTTCAAGGAAGTGCACGACTTGCTGACCGACGCGATGCTCGTCTGCATCGCGCTGCACCTCGTGGGCGTCGCCTACGCGAGCTGGCGGCACCGCGAGAACCTGGTGGCGGCGATGGTCTCGGGACGCAAGCGCGAGTAGCGCGATCGCCTCCTCATGGAAACGATGGTCGACCGTAGGGCCATCGCGGGTCAGCGCAGCAACTCGAAACGCGGCAATCTCGCGGCGGCCTTGTCGAACGTGACGACCGTTTCGCATCCGTCGCCGACGAGGATCTCGCCCACGAGCGCATCGCTGAAATCGGCGGAAGATTCCTCCCACGCCCGTAGCGCCCTCCACACGCGCTCCGGTTCTTCGACCATCAGCTGCTTCGACGCGAGAAGCCCATCGATCACCGCGACGATGCGTTCCTTGCCGGCGTCGTAGCAATCCGCGAGCACCCACGCGAGCTCGCAGAGAGTGATGTGGCAGATGAAGCCTGGATGCTCCACCGACAGCCCGCGCTCCAGCAGTCTCGTCGCGGCGGCGGCCTGTTTCGGGTCGTCCTGCGTCACATAGCGGACGAGGACGTTGGTATCCAGCCCGATCACTTGCGGGCGCGCGACCTCCGCACAGCGGCCTTCATCTCCTCGATCGAGACAGGCCTGCGCGGCTTCGCGACGAGGCCTTTGAGGCGGCTCACGTCGCGCGTGGCGGCAATCACCTTGTAGACGCCTCTTTCCTGTTCGACGAATTCGAGACGATCGCCGGCCTCCACGCCCAGGCGCTCGCGCACTTCCTTGGGGATGGTGATCTGGCCTTTCGAGGTGAGCGTCGCGGTCGTCATTCCTGTCCGAAATCCAATGTCCTTACTTAAGTGTAGAAGTAAGGAGACATTTGGTCAAGGAAAAAGTTCGGCTTCCGCCCGGAGCGCCGCTCGCTAGCCCGCCCGCCCTGATCAAGCGATGTCTCGAAGGCGGACAGCGGAACTCGCCTTACACGTCAATCGACGATGTGATACACCGGCGCCTTCTCCATCGCCCACTCGCCGCTCTTCGCGTCGTAGCGCGATAGCGTGAACACGTGCCAGTTCGCGTCGTCGAGCTTCATGTGGTCGCCGCGATAGTAGTAGCCGGGCCAGCGCGTTTCCTCGCGATATAGCGTGTGGCGCGTCACCGACTCTGAAGCGAGCAGCCGATGGTGCAGCTCCCAGGCACGCTGCAGCTGGTGGAGGTCCTCGGCGCCGATCTTCGCCATGTCCTCCTTCAGCATCGTGAGGAGCTCCAGGCCGCGCTCGAGCAGCTTGCCGTTGGTCATGTAGTTGGCGCTGATGCCGCCTACGTACTCGTCCATGATCTTCTCGAGGCGCTGCAGGCCGTGAAGCGGAAGGATGTAGCTCGGCGAGACGCTGCCCGCCACGATCTCGTTGCGGTTCACGCGGAAGGTCTCGAGCGGCTGGAAGATCTGGCGCTCGAGCGCGCGGATCTCGTCGTTGCTCACGACTGGCGCGTCGCGGCCTTTCTCCGCCACGTACCTCACCGCGGCCTTGGCGGCGATGCGGCCCTCGGTGAACGATCCCGACGAGAACTTGTGCGCGGTGCCGCCGATGGTGTCGCCCGCGCCGAACAACCCGTCCACCGTCATCATGCGGTTGTAGCCCCACTGGTACTCGTCGGGCGCGTAGTCCTCGGGCCCGCTCGCCCATGCGCCGGAGCACGTCGCATGCGAGCCCATCACGTAAGGCTCCGAGGTGGTGAGCTCGGGATTGACGTGCTTGGGATCGATGTTCTGAGACGCCCATACCACGGCCTGGCCGATCGTCATGCCGAGGAAGTTCTCCCAGCCGACGGTCTCCTTGTGCGGATCCTGGAAGGCTTCCTTCGTCACCATGCGGATGGGGCCGCGGCCCGCGGCGACCTCTCTCAACAGCGCGTGGTTGCGCAGGCACGTCGGCACCGGATGCATGTCGACGTACTTGCCGACCAGCGCCTTGGTGTCCTCGTACCAGCGCTTCTCGTACTCCTCGCCGTAACCGTTCTCCGTGTACGTCTTCAAATGCAGGAAGTACGCGCCCACGGGACCGTAGCCATCCTTGAAGCGCGTGAGGACGATGCGGTTCTCCATCTGCGTCATCTTCGCGCCGACCTGGATCGGCAGCGCGTACGCCGACGCGCTCGACCACGGCGCGTACCACGTGCGGCCCATGCCTTCGCCCACCGCGCGCGGCTTGAAGATGTGCGAGGCGCCGCCGGCGCAGACGATCACCGCCTTCGCGCGGAAGACGTAGAAGTCCCCGGTGCGCACATTGAAGCCCACCGCGCCGCCGACGCGATTCGCGTTCTTCGCGTCCATCAGCAGGTGCGTCACCATGATCCGGTTGTAGATCTCGGACGCCGCTTTGCGCGCCGCCTCCGCGACGATCGGCTTGTAGCTCTCGCCGTGGATCATGATCTGCCACTTGCCCTCGCGCTGGTAGCGGCCGGTCTTGGGGTCGCGCATGATCGGCAGGCCCCACTCCTCGAACTTGTGCACGGTGCCGTCGACGTGGCGCGCGATGTCGTAGCCGAGGTCCTCGCGCACCAGGCCCATCAGGTCGTTGCGCGCGTATCGGACGTGGTCCTCGGGCTGGTTCTCGCCCCACTGCATGCCCATGTAGCAGTTGATCGCGTAGAGACCTTGCGCGACGGCGCCGCTTCTCTCGATGTTCGCCTTCTCGACGCAGACGATCTTGAGGTCGCGCCCCCAGTGACGCGACTCGTACGTCGCGCCGGTGCCCGCCATGCCGCCGCCGATGACGAGCACATCCGCGTCGACGGTGACGGTCTTCCTGCCGCCGAAGAGCCGCATCACAGCCCTTTCCTGAAGCGGGTCTTCGCGAGCGTCGGCAGGCCGCCCTCGACCTTGAGCGACGCGGGCTCGTGCGCGAGCGACTGGTCGGCGAGGCTCGGCGCGGCGACCGGCGGATGCTCGCTCGGCGACGGAATCGACTCCCATGGGGTCGTGCGGATCGGCGACTCGAAATTCTTCTCGCGGCCGTCGCGGAAGACGATCTTCCACGACACGGTTCCCTTTTCCGGCTCGCGCAGCACGCGCACGCTGTGGCCGAGCGGCGCGAAATCCGCGTAGCCGCGGCAGTCGATCGCGTTCTGCGGGCACGCCTTCACGCACGAGTAGCACTCCCAGCACATGTTCGGCTCGATGTTGTAGGCGCGCCGGTACGTCTTGTCGATGTGCATGATGTCGGACGGGCAGATGTCGACGCAGTGGCCGCAGCCGTCGCAGCGGGTCATGTAGACGAAGGTCGGCATGTCCGGGCTCCTAGTAGTGACGCGCGTGCTTCACCTGCCGCCCCAGCGTCTCGGGCTTCTCGGCGGGAGCGGGCAGGTTGTTGCGCGTGCCGTCGGCTTTCGCAACGCGTTTCTCGAACGCGGCCGCCGGCTTGAAGAACATGTGCGCGAACTTGGACCAGTACACCGAGCCGAAGAGGATCGCGGTCGTGAGGATGTAGAGCCGGAAGAGCGCGCCCATGCCCCCGCCCGTGCCTGCCCACAGCAATCCCAGCGTCACGCTCGCGAGCAGCGACAGGATGAAGAGATCCGCGCGCACGATGCGAAGCGCCGAATTGCCCTCGGCGGCCACGTCCACGCGAATGAAGAACCAGAACCAGTAACCGCCGGCGAGGACCATGAGCGCGCCGGTCCACCAGGCGAGCGGCACGAGGCCGCCCGAGGGATGCTCGCCGAACACCATCAGCGCGGTGGTGACGACGTAGATCACGAAGCCGTACATCGTCAGCAGGTGCGCGACTCGCCGCTTCCGGTTGCAGAACTCGCCCGAGGCGAGAACGTCGACCACGGCGGTCTGCGCGGCGATGGACATCAGCTCGCCGCCACCGAGTGCGCGGCCCTTTCCCCTCGATCGTCGAAAGCTCTCGAAGAAGTAGCGGGCGCTGCCCTTGTGCGCGATGTCGAAAAGCGTTCCGAGCACGACCGCGGCGGCCATCAGCACCAGGAACCACCGCATGAATTCCGCGGGCAATGCGCCGGCGAGCGTGGCGAACGGGTTGATCGTGAACATCAGTGGACTGCTCCCAGGTTCTTCGCTGCGACATTATCCGGGGCGCGCGGGGAGGTCAGGATCGAGCCTCTTTATCGGGCCATCAGCAAGATCCTCGAGGCTTGTTTGCCCTCATGCTACGTTAGCGCCATGCCCCTCGTTTCGCCCCACGGAGGCGGCGACCTCGCGCCGCTCCTCGTCGACGACCCGGCGCGCGCCGAAGAAGCGCGCCGCGCGCAGTCGCTGCCGCGGCTCACGGTGTCCTCGCGCGAGAAGGGCGACCTCGTCATGCTCGGCATCGGCGGCTTCACGCCGCTCGCCGGCTTCATGGGCCACGACGACTGGCGCGGCGTGTGCGACGACATGCGTACGGCCGCGGGCATTTTCTGGCCGATCCCGATCACGCTCTCCTCGACCGGCGTGTTTGCGGACTCGATCGCGCCCGGCGGCGAGATCGCTCTCGGCGATCCGGATGGCGGCCCGATCCTCGCGACGATGCGCGTCACCGAAAAGTACAAGATCGACAAGGCGCATGAATGCGCGAGCATCTTCCGCACCACCGACCGCAGCCATCCGGGCGTCGACAGGGTGGTCACGCAGGGCGAGGTGAACCTGGCCGGGCCGGTGAAGGTGCTTTCCGACGGCGGCTTCAAGGCGAAGTACGGGTCGCTCTTCCTGACACCCGCCGAAACCCGCGCGCAGTTCGAGCGGCTCGGCTGGTCCCGCGTCGCCGCGTTCCAGACGCGTAATCCCATGCACCGCTCGCACGAATACCTCGCCAAGGTCGCGGTGGAGACCTGCGACGGCCTGCTGGTGCACTCGCTCCTCGGCCACCTGAAGGCCGGCGACATCCCCGCCGACGTGCGCACGCGTGCCATCGCCGTGCTCATCGAAAAGTACTTCCGCCCGGGCACGGTGGTGCAGGCCGGATATCCGCTCGACATGCGCTATGCCGGGCCGCGCGAGGCGCTGCTGCACGCGCTCTTCCGCCAGAACTACGGTTGCGCGTATCTCGTCGTCGGGCGCGACCACGCCGGCGTCGGCAGCTACTACGGCCCTTTCGACGCGCATCGCATCTTCGGCGAGATCGCGAAAGACGCGCTCGAGATCAAGCCGATCAAGATGGACGTCACCTTCTGGTGCTACCGCTGCGGCGGGATGGCGTCGGGCCGCACCTGCCCGCATGCAGACGCCGATCGGCTGCAGGTCTCGGGCACGCAGCTGCGCAAGTGGCTCTCGGAAGGACACGACGTCCCGCCGGAGTTCAGCCGCCCCGAAGTGCTCGAAATCCTGCGCGCGTACTACGCGACACTCGCCGCGGACGGGAAGGCCGAGGTCAACCTCGCCGGCCGCTCGGGGCGCTAGGCTCGCCGCGTGGAGACGTTCGACTACGTCATCGTCGGCGCAGGCACGGCCGGATGCGTGCTCGGCAATCGCCTGAGCGAGAACGCGCATGTGCGCGTGCTTCTCCTCGAAGCCGGGCCGGAAGATCGCTCGCTCTGGATCCACCTGCCGATCGGATACGCCAAGACGATGTTCCATCCGGTCTACAACTGGCGCTATTACACCGACCCCGAGCCCGAGATGAAGAATCGGCGCATGTACTGGCCGCGCGGGCGCGGGCTCGGCGGCTCGAGCTCGATCAACGGCCTCATCTACATCCGCGGCCAGCCGGAGGATTACGACGCGTGGGCGCGCATGGGAAACGCCGGTTGGGCGTGGAAGGACGTGCTGCCGTTCTTCATTCGCAGCGAACACAATAGCCGCGGCGCCGACGCGTGGCACGGGGACTCGGGCCCGCAGTGGTGCTCGGACATCGCGTCCAGGCACGAGCTCATGGAAGCGATCATCCGCGCGGGCGAAGAGCTCGGCGTTGCGCGCAACGACGACTTCAACGGCGCGCGCCAGGAAGGCGTGGGCTACTACCAGCTCTTCACGCGCCACGGTTGGCGCTGCAGCACGGCGGCAGGACACCTGCGCGCGGCGCGGCGGCGGCGCAATCTCGTGGTGCGTACCGGCGCGCAGGCCACGCGCATCGCGGTGACGGGCGGGCGGGCGAGCGGCGTCGACTATCGGCGCGGCGGGCGCGAGCGAAGCGTCGCCGCGGCGCGCGAGGTGATCCTCTGCGCCGGCGCGATCCAGAGCCCGCAGCTGCTCCAGCTTTCGGGCATCGGACCGGGCGAATTGCTGCGGCGGCTCGCGATTCCCGTCATCGCCGATCTTCCCGGCGTGGGCGAGAACCTGCAGGACCATTTGCAGATTCGTTCGATCTACAGGGTTTCCAGGCCCATCACGACGAACGACGAGCTGCGTACGGTTTTCGGGAGGCTGCGGATCGGCCTGCAGTGGCTGTTTCGCCGCTCAGGGCCGCTCGCGACGGGAATCAACCAGGGCGGGCTCTTCACGCGCCTCATGCCCGAATCGCGCACGCCGGACATCCAGTTCCATTTCGGCACACTCTCCGCCGACGTCTCCGGCGGCGCGCCGCATCCGTGGCCGGGCTGCACGTTCTCGGTCTGCCAGCTGCGGCCTGCCTCGCGCGGCAGCGTGCGCGTCGTGTCGAACGATCCGCTGAAGCCGCCCTCGATGCGAGCGAACTATCTGTCCGAGCCGATCGACCGCCGCTATGCGATCGAGTCGCTCAGGTTCACGCGGCGTCTCGCTGCCAGCACGGCGCTCGCACCCTATCTCACGGAGGAATATCGTCCCGGCGCCGCCGCCCAGAGCGACGATGACCTGCTGGAATTCGCGCGTGAATACGCGCAGACGATCTTCCATCCGGTCGGCACCTGCAGGATGGGCGATGACGCGATGGCGGTTGTCGATGCGCATCTGCGCGTGCGCGGCCTTGAGGGGCTGCGCGTGGTCGACGCGTCGATCATGCCGACGCTCGTATCGGGCAACACGCATGCGCCGGTGGTGATGATCGCGGAGAAGGCCTCCGACATGATCATTCGGGGTTGATGCCGCGCTCTTTCATGAGGCGCGTCCACTTGTCCATCTCGGCGCGCACGAAGGCGGCGAACCGCTCCGGCGTCATGCCGCTCGGCTCGGCGCCCGCGGCGAGCATCCTGCGCTTCACGTCGGGATCGGCGAGCACCTTGTTCACGTCCGCGGAAATGCGCGCGACGAGATCCTTCGGCGTCGCCGCCGGCGCGAAGAGACCGAACCAGCCGAGCGCTTCGTAGCCGGGCACGCCCGCCTCGGCGACGGTCGGAAGGTCGGGCAGCACGGCGAAGCGCCGCGCGCTCGTCACCGCGAGCGCCTTCAGCCGCCCCGCCTGCACCTGCTGCATCACCGTCTCCGCGGGCGAGAACATCACGTCGATCTGGCCGCCGAGGAGATCGGTGACCGCCTGCCCCGTTCCCTTGTAGGGCACGTGCAGCATCTCGACGCCCGCCATCGACTTGAACAGCTCCGCCGAGAGGTGCGACGCGGCCCCGGTCCCCGACGACCCGAAACTGAGCTTGCCGGGATTGCGCTTCGCGTACTCGACGAGCTCGCCGATCGTCGAGACCGGGACCTTCGGGTTCACCACCACGACGTAAGGCGAGGCCGAGACGAGCGAGATGGGCGCGAGCTTGTCGACGTTCTTCGCGGTGATGCCGGCGGTCGAGCTCATGAGGAGGGTCATGCCGTCGGGCTTCGCCGCAGCGACGAAGTCGCCGCCGATCGCCCCGGCCGCGCCGGGCTTGTTCTCGACGATGACCGGTTGCCCCCACAGGCTCGAGAGCGTGGGCTGCATGATGCGCGTCAGCGCGTCGGTGCCGCCGCCCGGGGGAAAAGGCACGACGACGGTGACGGGGCGCGACGGAAACGGCTGCGCGGAGACAGCGAACGCAACCGAGAGCGCAACGGCGGCGAGGAGTTTCTTCATGGCGCGGCGATCGTGCTGGAAAGAGTCGTGACGCCCTCGATCGCGCATTCGACGACGTCGCCCGGCTTGAGATAGAGCTCCGCGGCATTGGGCTTGCCCGCCGCCACACCGCCCGGCGCGCCGGTCGCGAACATGTCGCCGGGCTCGAGCGGGATCGTGCGCGAGAAGTGGTCGAGGATGTCGTTCATCCTCCAGATCTGCTCGCGCGTGTTCACGCGCATGCGCGGCTCGCCGTTCACCGTGCACACCATCCA
>Ga0075426_10000200_pt1 | contig 39708 bp, 27 predicted proteins | sample SoiMethybrSBSTD5_FD_75304 | JGI IMG/M metagenome (GOLD analysis project Ga0075426, IMG submission 75304) | Bulk soil microbial communities from a Populus tree surrounding site in Tennessee, USA - Soil MetaG P. TD hybrid SBSTD5 | ecosystem: Environmental > Terrestrial > Soil > Tree plantation... | reverse complement strand
GCTAGCTGGCTAGCTTAAATGGGTTGCCGCGATCGGCCGATCAGCTAGTAAGCTAGGCATCTAGTCAGCACATTCTTTCGTTGCAACAATGATTCTCCTCATCCTTGGTCGCGGGAAGACTGGCTCGCTGGTGGCGGAAGCGGCGCGCCACCGCGGACACGAAGTACGGGTGCTGGGCAGCAAGGACAACTACAACGCCGGCGGCCTCACTCCGGATTCCCTGCGCGATGTGGCAGTGGTCATAGATTTCACCACTCCGGAGGCTGTGCTCGACAATATCGCCGCCTGCGTGCACGCGCGCAAGAACATGGTGGTGGGCACGACCGGCTGGTATGGAAACATGCCCAGCATCCGGGAAGTTGTGGCCCAGAGCAACACCGGGCTGCTCTATGCTTCCAATTTCTCCATAGGCGTTAATGTCTTCTTTGAGATTGCCCGTGCCGCGGCTGCGGCGCTGCACCACGGCTACAACGGCGAGATCATGGAGCGCCACCATGCGCAGAAGAAAGATGCGCCCTCCGGCACGGCCGTAGTGATTCAGAAGATCCTGCGCGACATCGGGGGCCAAGCACCGGAAATCGTTTCCCTGCGTGAGGGAGAAACCGTGGGACTGCACGAGATCGTGCTGGATTCACCCCATGACACCATCCGCCTGGCGCATGACGCCAAATCCCGGCGCGGCTTTGCCGAAGGCGCGGTGCGGGCGGCCGAGTGGCTGGCCGGGCGCAGCGGCTTTTTCGAATTCCGCGACATCTGGCGGGAGCTTCGGTAAGCGCCGAATCCTTTTTTAACAAGCCCCTCCCGCTTGGTTTATCCTATTAGGCTATGAATTTACGTGGCTGCGGCACAGCATTGGTCACGCCCTTTCGCCACGATGGCGCGGTGGACGAAGCGGCGCTCCGCGAATTAGTGGCTTGGCAGGTGGAATCGGGAATCGACTTCCTTGTTCCCTGCGGGACCACCGGAGAAACGCCGACACTCTCGCGCAAGGAATGGCTGCGCGTAATCGAACTGACGGTGGAAGTGGCGGGGGGGCGTGTGCCCATAGTGGCTGGCGCAACTTCCAACTGCACCCGCGAGGCCATTGAAAAGGCGCGCGTGCTCTCCGACCGGGCGGGCGTGGACGCGATTCTGACCGCGTCACCGTACTACAACAAGCCCACGCAGGAAGGCCAGTTCCAGCACTTCCGCGCCATTGCGCAGGCGGTCAAGAAACCACTCATCCTCTATAACGTGCCGGGCCGAACCGGCGCGAACATCGAGCCAACCACGCTGGCGCGGCTGGCTCATATCCGCAATATCATCGGCGTGAAGGAAGCCAGCGGCAACCTGGGGCAGATCGTGGAAGCGTTCAACGCTGTGCCTACCAATTTTCTGGTGTTTTCGGGGGATGACGCCATAACGCTGCCCGTCATTTCTCTGGGCGGGGCGGGAATTATCTCCGTGGCGTCCAACGAAATTCCGCGTGAGATGGCAGAGATGACGAGGGCAGCGCTGGGCAACGACTGGGACACCGCGCGCCGGCTGCACCGCAAGTACCTGGCCCTGATGCAGGCCAACTTCCTGGAATCAAATCCGATTCCGGTGAAGGCGGCGCTAGCCATCATGGGCAGGATTCGCGAGGTTTATCGCCTTCCCCTGGTGCGCATGAGGGAAGATACGCGCGCCAAACTGGAGAAGGTGATGATTAGCGTGGGACTGGAATTGAAAACGGCGGAGCCGGCGCCGCCTCGACGTCCTCGGGCGGCGGCAGCAGCGGTAGCAGTTGCGGGCGAACCGACCACGGTGGTCGAACCTGCACCCCCGTCGGAAGCGGCACCTGCGCAAGCGGATAATGGAAACAGGGGAGAATCCATACCTGCGAAGGTCGAGACCTACGCTCATCCGGTCGAGGAGGCGCCGGCAAGTGCAGCCGAGGCCAGCGGCGACGATGCAGCGGCCCAAGTCCAAAGCGGAACGTCTTCCGTCGCTGTAGCCGACGATGTGCCTGCGACCGCGCCAGAACCGGCGTTGCAGGCACCACCCGAACCGCTAACATTCTTCCTGTATGAGAGCTGGCAGGCGGGACCGCACAAACTGGTGCTGCACCGTTCCACGTGCGGCAGCTGTCGCAGCGGGACAGAGCGTCCCAGCGGCACTGATGAAGCTCACTCGCGCTGGTACGGGCCTTACCTCACCATACAGGAGGCCCGTGAAACCTCGCGTGGGCTGAGCAACATCCTGATCCGCAGCGAGTGCAAGTGCCTGAGCAGAAGCTAGCATTCAGCATTTAGATCTTGGTCTTGTGATGTGGTCGCGTGCATGAATGGGGGGCCTGAGGCTACGAACCTCTTTCAGGCCGCCTTCCGCTGCGCGCCCGTCGTAGCGAGCACGCGCCCATAAAGCTGCTCATAATTGTCCGCCATGCGGGCAGCCGAGAAATTCTGCTCCGCGTGCCTGCGGCAGTTTGCGGGCTGGATTTGATCGAGACGGCCCACCGCTGGTGCCATCTCTTCGACAGAGTCCACCAGAAATCCGGTGATACCATGGCGCACAACTTCGGGCAGGGCCCCACGCCGAATGGCGATGACGGGAGTGCCGCAGGCGGCTGCTTCCATGGCCACCAGCGAACTGGTTTCCTCGGCCAGGCTGGGCACCAGCACAGCACGAGCATTGCTGAGAAGACGTGCTTTCTGTGCCATGGTGGGCGCCTCGGCCAGACGCACGCCGGGGAACCCGTGGTCTAAATGAGGCGCGATCTCACGCTGAAAGTATTGCTGGTGGTAGCTGAAAGGATAGACCTGCCCTGCAAGAATGAGCGGCAGGCCAGCTAAACGCGCCGCCTGAATGGCAAGATGGGCGCCCTTCTCCTGGCAGATGCGGCCCAGCCAGAGCAGATGCGATTGCTTGCGCTCGGCCAACGGAAATTGCTGCACCTCGATGCCATTTCTTACCACGCCCAGCAGGCGCGGAACGCCGGCAAACGAACGCGCTTGCGATTCCGAAACACAGCTGAACGCGACATTCGAAGGAATGTTCTCAAACATCTGCGGCGGGTAGAACGATCGCGGCAGATGTAGAGTCGCCAGCACGGGAAGGCTCAATACAGCGGCGTGCGGCCAGAAGGTGCCGCTCATGTCGTGGATAAGATGGAACCGCCGGTGGGTTCGTTGGCGCCGGGCGAGAAAATGCAGAATGGCTCGATTATGTTCAGCATCGCGCCGTGGCAAAGAGTCCGGCTGCCCAGGAGAGGGGCCCGTGGGCAGCAACTCGCCGGCGGCCTGGGAACCGTCGCAAGCGGCCACCATGGTGCAGTGACCGCGCTGCGTCATCTGGCCCTCGGTGACGCGCAGCACCTGCTCGGCGCCTCCGGCGCTGGCTTCCGAAACCGGCAGCAGCGGGTAAGCAATGTAAAGGATGCGCAAGGAAGTCATGACGGTGAAGCGGGCGCAAGTTCCGCCGACTGCAGGAAATTGGCGAATGCGGCGCTGACTTCCGTGCCCTTGATGGGCCAGCCCCAAGCCTCGTAGTTCAGCACTCCGGAATGCGGGGGCCGCGAGTAGTCGTAAGCAGCCTGTGGACGGAACCATTCTGTGGCCGCGCTGAACTGCTTCAGCACCTCGCCCTGAGAAGCATAGGCGGCGAGCATCTCATGTTTCTTTTTCTGCTCTTTCGGCGTAGGTTCCAACGGGATTTCCGAACCGTTCAGCGAGCGGAACTGCTGGCACAATGCCGCGCCATCGGCTCTGCGGAAATAGAGCGGCATCTCCCAGGCGGGCAGCGAAAACTTTCGCGCCAACACAGAGGTCAGGAAGCTGCAACTGTCGTGGTCGGGGTGGCCGCCCTCGTAAGCAAGCGTGAGCAGGGCCTGGGGACTGCGTCGACGGACCAAGGCAGAAAGGCTCTCCAGAGCCGGGCCCAGGCAGCGAAACAGCTCCTGATCCGTAAAGTAACCTTCGCCGGCTTTCAGGATTTCGATGTGGCGCACGCCTGCCTGGCTGAGCGCCGTCCGGGCTTCGCGGCGGCGCAGATCGGCGTAGGCTTCGCGGGAACCGGTCTTCTCCCAAAAATAGCGGTCATGGGGCGCGCCGTCGGTCGCGAAGACCACCACCGGCTCGCTCATGCGCTGCATCAGGGCACCGCAGCCCACAGCCTCGTCGTCCGGATGCGCGATGAGGATTAGCGTTTTCTGCAGCAAGGGCGCGAGGGCGTCCATGAGGAAGTGAGATGCAGGTTAATTGACGATTGTTTGATTGCCGATTGACGAAAGAGCACCTAACAAGCAGCTGTTAACACTTAGCCTCTAAACGTCTCCGTCACCTTCGGAAAGTTCGGTCGCTAAATGCTAATTGCTGCCTCACCGGAGCCAATCTTCCAGCTCAATGGCACGATCCGTGCGCTCATCACGGTATTTGACGATTACGGGCGTGTAAAGCGACAGGTTCCACTCCGCGGCTTTCCCTTTGCCGATAGCACGCGAACCTGGCACAACCACGGCATTTTCAGGCACCGTGAGGGGCGCCTCCGCGCTAGCCCGGTAGACTTCGCCACGCACAATGTCATAAAGCGGGGTGGAGCGGGTCAGGATGGTGCCCGCGCCCAGCACCGCGCGGGCCCGCACCCAGGTGCCCTCGTAAACGCCGCAGTTGCCGCCCACCAGCACATCATCTTCAATCACCACGGGCGTGGCGTTCACCGGCTCCAGCACGCCGCCGATCTGGGCCGCCGCGCTCAAGTGGACGCGCTTGCCCACCTGAGCGCACGAGCCGACCAGCGCATGCGAATCCACTAGCGTACCTTCATCCACGTAGGCGCCTACATTGATGTACATAGGAGGCATGCAGATGACTGACGGCGCCACGTAAGCACCCTGGCGCACGGAGGAACCGCCGGGCACCACCCGCACCCGGTCCGCGGACCGGAAGCGGCGCAGCGGGAAAGTGTCCTTGTCCACAAATGATAAAGCTGCGCCTTCTCCCGTTTCCTGCAATTCGCCCAGGCGGAAGCCGAGCAGGATGCCCTGCTTCACCCAGGCATTCACCACCCAGCGATCAGCTTTCTTTTCGGCGGCGCGAATACGGCCCTGGTTCAACGCCTCGCGAAATTCCAAGAACGCCTGGCGCGCTTCCTGGGTGTGCTCTCCCGAGGAGGTGGCGAAATATCGTTCGATCGCGGCTTGCAGTTCTCGCATGACCGGGCAGTATAACGAATGAGGAGTGAAGATCAGCTAATTGAAGATTGCAAATTGATAATTCCGAGGTATTTACTTCCATTGACAAGGGCGACGCCTGACAAACATCAGGACGGGGCTGTAGAAATCAATGCTCAAGCGGCCTGCTCCGACGCGCCTTCGATGATGGCGTGAGGCGTGGGCTTGCGGCCTTCGCGGGCGGCTTCCAGGCGGGCAGCGGAGTTGATCAGCGAAATGTGGCTAAAGGCCTGAGGGAAATTGCCCAGCTGCTCGCCATTGTCCGGGTCAATTTCCTCCGAATACAAACCGACATCATTCTGAAATGACAAAACGTGCTCGAAGAGATCTTCGGCTTCGCGCAGCCGTCCGAGGAGTATGTAAGCGTCAATCAACCAGAAGCTGCACATGGAAAACGTACCTTTCTCCTCGCCGGAAACACCATCATCCACCCCGCGATAGCGGTACACCAGCCCCTTGCGCACCAGTCGCTGCTCAATTTTGTGAATGGTGGAAAGCATGCGCGGGTCACTCGCGCCGATCAGGCCGATGATAGGCAGGCGCAGAGCGGAAGCATCCAGGTCTTCTGAGCCGTAGGACTGAACAAATGCGCCGACCTTGGGATTGAATCCATTCTGCATGATGCTGCCGTAAACGGCATCGCGCTCACGCTGCCACAGGGCAATATTGCCTTTAGCGTGCATAAGATCGGCCAGCTTGACCGCGCGGTCGAGCGCGGCCCAGCACAGCGCCTTGGAGTCCACAAAATGGCGCTGCTTGCCTCGCATTTCCCACAAGCCGCTGTCCGGCTGGCGCCACACGCGGGCCACGTGATCGGCAATCTGCCGAACCAGGCGCCAGAGTTCATCCATAAATGGTTCGCGGTGCGCGGCAAACGCCTCGTGTGTGGCATAGAGATAAATGCACTGCAGCAGTTCGCCGTAAACATCCAACTGCTTCTGGGTGGCGGCGGCATTGCCGACACGCACCGGTTGCGAATTACGATAGCCCCGGAGGTGCTTGAGTTTGACTTCTCGCTGCTCGTGTTCGCCGTCAATGCCGTAGAGGATCTGGAACGATTTGTTGAGATTGGGACAGGTGCGGCGGAAGAAGTGGAGAAAGTCACAGGCTTCGCCGTAATAGCCGAGCACCATGAGCGCGGTCAGGGTATAGCTGGCGTCGCGCAGCCAGGTATACCGGTAGTCCCAGTTGCGCTCGCCCCCAATCTGCTCGGGCAGCGAGGTGGTAGGCGCGGCCACGATGGCTCCCGAAGGCTCGAAAGTAAGCAGCTTGGAAGTGAGGACGGCGCGCAGGACGGAATCGCGATAGGGCCCCCGGTAATGGCAAGTCCGGAGCCAGGTTTCCCAGTACTCGCGGGTCTCGCTCAGCAGGGCCTCGGCCCGGGGCAAGTCCATAGGGACAATCGGAGTGCCGGGTGCGGCGTGGCGAAGGCCAATAAAGCTGGCTTCGCCGGCGCGCAATTGCACTCTTGCCCGCGCCTTATCGCTTCCCACAACCTGAAACGAAGCACCCGGCACGTGCAATTCGTCATGTTTGCCGCGGAAAACCAAAGCACCGCCGCGGCTTTCAATTCTTGCCCGGTCGCGGGCAAAATTAAATGTCGGGTGTACTTCAACGTCTGCTTCCACGCTTCCGGATGTGCACCGCAGCAGGCGAACAATCTGGTGATCGCTGTCCACATCCTGGCCGGCGTGGGTCGGTTCTTGCCGCCTGCGCAGGGGCATGAAATCAGTGAGTTGCAGCACACCGGACGCGGTGGTGAAGGTGGTCTCAAGAATATTCGTGGCGGGCAGATAGCGGCGGGAGCGGGATTTCACCCGCTCAGCAGTTACTGCACAATGGCCGCCCTTTTCATCGTCAAGAATACGCAGGAAAACGGCCCCGCTGTTGAAGTGAGGCAGGCAGGCCCAGTCCAGCGAACCGTCCGAGTTGATCAGGGCGGCGGAATGGGTGTCGCCAATGACGGCATAGTCCTGGATTGGCCGGTACACACTTATTCAGAGTAGCAACGGCGTTGGAAGGGTTGCGCGCAGACCCGCTATGGAGGCACAGATAAACGGAAAAGCCGAGTCCAAGGCGAATGAAATTTGTTCTTTTTGCAGGGAAATCAGCGCCGGGGCAAAGCGACGCGCACCTGGCCTGCGGGTTCGGCGGGCTCCGGTTCCATTTCCCAGCCGCCATGCGTTATGTTCCGATACAGCAAGCTGGCGGCCACGGCCGCGATCACCAGCATCACGGCTCCCAGCCATCGCGGTGTGAGCGTTAGCCAGCCGATGCCGAACAGAGCGCCGTAAACCATCACGCAGCCCAGAATCCAGGAACCGAGGTTCCGGCCCAGGTCGCGGGTGGCGGGAGTCTCGGGCGTTTTGAGCGCCACCGGTTTCCAGCCGCGCACGTCCGGGCGGGCCTTGCGGTAAAAACGGAGCAGCACTTCTTCGGACTCGGGCTTGGTCAGGAACGTAACAAAAATCCAAATCACGGTGGTGACAGCGGTAGTGGTAATCGCGGTTTTGGCGAACAACACTGCTCCCTGTCCCGTAAACGGAGCGGCCCAGCGCAGGGCGATGGTCACAGCCAGGGCAGTAGCCATGGCGGAGATTTCGCTCCAGGCATTGATGCGCCACCAGTACCAGCGCAGCAGGTAAACCCCGCCGGTGCCGGCGCCGATTTCGAGCACCACTTCCCAGCCTGACTTGATGGAAGTTAATTGCGCGGCTACGTAGCCGGAGCAAATCACCAGCAGGACCGTAACCAGGCGGGAAATGTTCACATAGTGATTTTCTGAGCCGTTGCGCTTAATGAATCGGCGGTAGAAGTCGGCCACCAGGTAAGAAGCGCCCCAGTTGAGTTGGGTGGCAATGGTGGACATAAACGCCGCCATGAAGCCGGCCACCACCACGCCCTTGAGCGCGTGCGGCATCTGGTTGTTAACGATCAGCATGTAGCCGGTTTCAGGATGGTCAAGATGGGGATAGAGGACGATGGCAGCCAAAGCGGCAATGATCCAGGGCCAGGGACGAATGGCGTAATGGGCGATGTTGAACCACAAAACTGAGAGCAGGCCGTGGCGCTCATCCTTGGAGCTGAAGATGCGCTGCGCGATGTAGCCGCCGCCTCCGGGCTCCGCGCCTGGATACCAGAAAGCCCACCACTGCACCGCGAGGTAAACCACGAAGGTGAGTCCAGGAAGCAGCCATAGCGCCTCGGAGGTGAACGGGCGGGAGAAATCCGGAAAAAAGGAAAGGGCATTTCCGGGCGCAGCTCCGCCGGATGAGGCCGTAGTGCGCAAGTGATGAAGGGTGCTGACCAGCGCGCCCAGTCCGCCAACCGCGCCGACTGCGTAGTAGGCGACCGCTATTACAATGGCCATCTTCAACACGAATTGGAACAGGTCGGTCCACAGCACGCCCCATAATCCGCCCAGGGAAACGTAGAACCCGGTAAAGGGGATGAGAAAGAAAATACAGATGGCCAGGGCGGCGTGCGGGCTCACGCCTAGCGTGATTCCGACAATGGTGACCATCGCTTTGGTCACCCAGCCCAGGATGAGGCAGTTCATGAGCAGGCCAAGGTAGATGGCCCGGAAGCCGCGCAAAAAGGCGGCAGGCTTGCCGGTGTAGCGCATTTCCGCAAACTGCACGTCGGTGAGGAGTCCCGAGCGGCGCCACAGCCGCGCAAAGAGGAATACGGTCATCATGCCCGAGGGCAGCAGGCACCACCACAGCCAGTTGCCCGCAATCCCCTGGCTGTATACCAGGCCGGTGACCACCAAGGGCGTGTCCGCCGCAAAGGTAGTAGCCACCATGGAGGTGCCGGCCAGCCACCAACTGACATTGCGGCCGGAAACAAAGTAATCATCCACGCTGCGCCCGGAGCGGCGCCGGAAATACAGGCCCATGGCCAGCGTGATCACCAGATAGGCGACGATGGCTGACCAGTCCAGAAAAGTGAAATTCATCAGCTGTGTCCAGTGTGCTGGGGTGGGCGGCGCCCGCTGGAGGCACATGGGCCGCCGCGGGGTTCCGTGCTGAAATGCTTATCCTGTGAACTGCAGCTCGACCACGGTGCAGTCGTCGGCCAGGGGCGTGCCGGCGCAGAAGGTGTTGACCGCGGCGAAGATCTGGTCGAAGGAACTGTGGGCCGCAATCTCCTGCAGGCGCGTGTCTTCAAAGAATTCGCCCTGCGCATTCTCCGCTTCGGTAACCCCATCGGTCACCAGTATCAGGCGGTCGCCGCGGGCCAGCTTGCAGGCGCCGCCCTGGTAGCCGGCATCGGCAAGCAGGCCAACGGGTACGTTGGAGACTTCCGGCCGCACGACCTGACCGTTGCTGATGAGCAGCGGCGGCACATGACCGCAATTGACGTATTCCAGCTCGCCGTTGCTATTCAGGCGCACGATGACGGCAGTGGCGTACTTTTCACCGATGTGCTTCTGGCAGAAGAAGCGATTGACGGCAGAGGCTATCTCAGGCAGCGGCATGCGCGCCACCAGGTGCGAGTAAACCATTCCTTGCAGGGTGGAAGCCAATAGGGCGGCAGTAATTCCCTTCCCGCAAACATCGGCAATGACTACCGACAATTCGTCGCCGGTACGCACGGCGTCGAAGAAGTCGCCACCGATCTCCTTGCAGGAGATGTTGCGGGCGCGCAGGGCGGCAAAAGAGACTTCGGGGATGGTGACCGCCATCAGTCCCTGCTGGATGGTGGCCGCAATAGCCATCTGCTGCTCGTAGCGGCGGTTAGCTTCCTCCGCTTCCGCCAGGCGGGCGTTTTCCACCAGCGCGGCAGCTTCGCGCGCGATGGCGTGCATCACGTCGTGACCGACGCCGGAAAGATTGCGAGAAGTGTAGCGGGCGTCCAGGTAGAGCACGCCCAGAACCACCGGCTGGACGGCAGTGTCCGCGGCGCGGGCGGCCTGTACTTGGGTGCGACGCAAGGGTATGCAGATCACGGTGCGCAAATCATAAGCAATCACGCTATTGCGTACGGCCATGTCGCTGGACTGGCTGGTATCCGACACCACGAACTCCGAGTTGGAATTGATAGCGTCGTCCAGAATGGAATGAGAAATGGTTTTATCGTCCAGCAAGGCGGCGCCGGAGGAATTGCGTCCCGCCGCCAGGCGCAGTTTGCCTGGGCCGTCGAGCAGGAACACATAGCCGCGCTCGGCCCCGGTGAGACGAAGCGTGGATTCGATGAGCGTGAGCAGAATTTCGTCTAACACCCCGGTGGTGTTGAGCTTGCGCGCTGCCTCGAGGAATAGGGTCAGCTTCTCCAGGTCGGTGGTCTGGGTAGTGATGTGCAGGTCGGAAATCTGGCTCAGGAACTCGCGGGCGGTGCTGGTGCCAGCCTGGACCGGCTGGAAGACCGCGTACACGGAGTCGCGGGCGCCGAATTCGATGCGGTCGTTGGGCTTTAACTTGACCCGCTGCACCCGCTCGCCGTTGACGTAGGTGCCGTGCTTACTGGCCTGGTCAACCACCGAGAATTCGCCATTTTCCGAAAGGATGACAGCGTGGTCGCGGGAAGCGCGGGGGTCGCTAATCACCAGGTCCTTGTCCATCTTGCGGCCAACGGTGAAGGGGGAATGATCCAAGATCAGGGTGCGAGTATCGTTGCCCTGCACCAGCAGCAGGGTAGGAAAAGCTCCAGTTCCAGGTTCGATGGCAGGAGTGGCGGCGCTGTGTAAAGCCATATTCGTCTATCCGGGGGGTAGGTTTCCCGCTGGGCGTTACCCCGGGGGTGGCGGGCTTGCTACCTTGTGGTGGGAAAAGCGTAATCCCTGACTGCGCTTAAAGCAAGACAGAAGGCGGGATTCACGGGGTGACCCGGCCGGCCCAGCGCTGCAGGGCATAAATCCCCAGAAGCGCCATGACGCCAAAGGGGATGAGCAGCGATGTGGCAACCGGTAGGGCGACGCTGCCCTGGACCCCAGCGGGGGGACGGGTAAACCACAGCGCGCTCAGATATAAGGCGGCTATCCATGGCCAGATAACCAGCCCGGCGACCATCAGGTAAAGCAAGCGCGGCAATGTCCCAAAACGCGTGATAACACGCCAGTTTCGAAGCAAGAAAAACACACCCGGGAACAATAAGATCTGGTTGTACGGCGACCAGACTGGAATGATGAGCACGGTCATCGCGACGCTAAGCGAGAGCATCAGGCCAAAGCGCGACGAACCGGCAGGCTCATGGCGCCACGTCCATCCCAGCAAAGTGAGGAGACCCAAAAGCAGGCCGGTTGCGATGTTGCCTCCCAATGGCGTCAGGATCGCCTGCAGAATGGAAATGCCTGCCGCGTATTCGCGATAGGCAACTAGGGCTGAAATGAACTTCGGAATCCAGCCGGGCAGGAGCAACTCTCCCCCTATGATCAAGCAGGCCACAGCGAGCATAAAACTCAAAAATAAAGGCCAGCGCTTTCGCCAGTCACCCATAACCCATAAAAGGAGAAAAATCAGCAAAGGAGCAACGAGTTGGGGCTTGATGGTGGAAACTGCCAGCAACAGCCCCGCCACTGCCAGCCAGCCCGCGCTGAGGGCTGCGGCTGCGGCTGCCATCAAAGCGGCCACGAGGATAGTAAGTTGCTGCAATTTAATGGCTTGCGCGGCGGGAAAACTGCCGACCGTCAGCAGCAGGAACATAAGCTTGGCGCTGCGTGAAAAACGCCAGCCCAAGGCATTGAGCCAAAGCAGGGTGGAGGCGAGTACCAGCCCGGCGAGCACCCAGGTGAAGGCGCTGCGCACAAGGGCAAAATCCAGGTGGATGAAGGGGGCGAGCAGGAAGACGACGTATACCGGGTAGGCGAAGCCCGCCTGGTCTTTGGGATCGTTGGGTCGGCCGGGATCCAGAGCCCTGCCGTAGTATCCAACCTGAATTTCGCGCGTCACTTGCTGACTGTAAGGATCGCGGCCGTGGAGGAACAACTCCCGCGCTCCCAACCAGCGCGGATAAAGGTCCGAAAGATTGCCGCGGGGCTTTCCGAAGCGCACCGCATCAGCTTTTTGGTACGGAATCAGCACGCCCTGCACGTAAAACCACATGCTGGCTGCAAACAGCAAAGAAATGGCTACGCCCAGCAAATGACGGGGTCGGCGTGGCCTGAGCCACACAGAAAGCGGCACGCGCTTGCCCCGTCGAGGAGCATTGCGGGGGACCCGCGGGGCCAGCACGCCGAAAGTTAACCCGCTCAGGGGTGAAGCCATGTTAAAAGTAGCTCAACTTCCATGTGGCGCCGCCTCGCCATCTCCGGAGCTATCGGCATCAGCAGCGGAGTACTCTGCTGGGCGATCATGCGCCATCTGGGCCTCGGGGCGTGTGATTTCAATTATGCCCTGCGTGAGGCTGGCGAGTTGCTCGCCGGGCGCGATCCTTACACCATCTTTCAGAAAACGCCATCCTACCCTCTTCCAGCGGCCATTGTTGGGCTAGCCTTCGTCTGGGTCAAGCCGGAAATCGCCGCCGGGCTCTTCTTTGGTGCGAGTTCAGCACTCCTAGCCTTTGGCTTAACGCGGCAGGGGTACACCCGTCTCCTGGTTTTTCTCGCCTACCCATATTGGGCGGCGATGATTACCGTGCAGTGGGCGCCGCTAATCATGGCGAGCGCTCTTCTCCCTTGGCTGCTGCCAGTTACCACCGCTAAGCCACAACTGGGAGCCGTGGTGGTCCTGACCTATCCCACGCGACGTGGTCTGCTTGGGTGCGTTCTGCTGCTGGCGGCCAGCCTGATCCTGATGCCCAATTGGCCGCTGCGATGGTTGGGCGGCGTCAGCCAACACACGCACTACGTTCCCATCCTGGCCCTCCCCGGACCGGCATTGTTGCTGGCGCTGTGGCGGCGCCGCGATCCTGACTCCCACCTTTTCCTGCTCAGTTCTCTGGCTCCGCAACATTGGTTCTATGACAGTTTTATACTCTGGCTGATTCCCAAGACCCGGCAGGAGATTATGGCTACCGTCTTCCTCAGTTGGGGCGCGGGGATTACGCGCTGGTACATGACGCCGCACTCATGGGCCGAGGTGGGAGCTTGGGCGGTACTGTGGATTTACCTGCCGATGCTCACCGTTATTCTCCTGCGCGGCACCGAAGCCAGCCTGCGTGAGCGCCGGAAGCAAATGTTTACTGGTGTGCAAACCCCGGCTACTGCGATAGCTGCCTTGTCAGTCGAGGATCACTGAGCGGGAAGAAGACTGAAATACGGTATGGCTTCTGCCCTTTGCTGGGAGTGGACTTCCTTTTTCAAGGAGCGCCCGATTCCAGAGGATGGCTGAGCTTGTGCGCTAAGGTGAAATCCTTGGCTCTCCGACCAAATGGCCCAGGGTTACAGCGGGCCGTTCCGAGCGGAGCATGGAGGTTTACTCTCGCGGCGTTAGCATCAAAACAACCTCTCGACGCCAAAAATGCCGACGACAGTTGCACAGCCGTCCACAGCCTGTAAATCCATGTTTGGTGTAAGCTAATTCCCGTTTGAGCCCCGCCCTGGACGCTTTTCATGAGGAACTCTAGGCGCGCTTTCGCCAAAGGCCGAAAACAGGCCCCTGACCGGCCCAAGGACGGTTTACACCCAACGCAGCCCTCCCCCGCAGGGCACCCGGAAACGCAGGCAAGAGTCGAGTTGGCGGCCATTGTGGAATCCTCCGACGATGCCATCTTGAGCAAGGACTTGAATGGCATCATTCATAGCTGGAATAGAGGAGCGGAGCGAATCTACGGATACTCGGCCGCCGAGATGATCGGCCGGCATATTTCTTCGCTGCTTGCTCCGAACTACCCGGATGACACGGTTGATATCATGCAGCGGCTGCGCCGGGGAGAACGAATCGAACATTACGAGACCAAGCGGCAGGCTAAAAATGGCGACGTGCTGAGCGTCTCGCTGACCATCTCACCCATTCGCGAGCAAAGCGGGACGATCATCGGGGCGTCCACCATCGCCCGTGACATTACCGAACGCAAGCAGTCGGAGGAAGAGCTGCGGCGCAGCCGGCAGGCGTTGCAGGAAAGCGAACTGCGCTTCCGTTCGCTGGTGCAGAATTCTTCCGACATCATCAGCATTCTGGCGGCCGACGGCACCATACGCTACGAGAGCCCCTCCATCGAGCGCATCCTGGGTTATAAGCCGGAAGAGCTGGTGGGGAAAAGCGTTTTTGGATTCCTACATCCCGACGACCGGCAGCGAGTCATAGAAGTTTTTCGGAAGCATTTGACCATTCCCGGCTCGATCGCCCCCATGGAACTGCGCTTCCGGCACAACGATGGCAGCTGGCGCACCGTGGAGGCCACAGGGAATAATCTGCTGCACGAACCGGGCGTCGCCGGATTGGTGGTGAATTCCCGTGACATCACGGAACGCAAGCGCACGGAAGACGTGCTCCACGCCACTGAGAAGCTGGCCACAACGGGGCGGCTGGCCGCCGCCATCGCCCATGAAATCAATAATCCTCTGGAAGGCGTAACCAACCTGCTTTACCTGCTGGAGAACCATCCCTCCCTGGACGCCGCCGCTCGGCGCTACGCACGCATGGCCCAGGAAGAAGTGGGGCGAGTGGCGCGGATCGCCCGCCAGACCCTCGCGTTTTATCGCGAACCGACGGTCCCGGTGGAAGTGGACGTGGTGGAACTCCTGAACGGCCTGCTGGAGCTTTACGGCCTCAAGCTGCAAAACCGCAGAATCACCCTGGAGAAACGCCTGGAGGGCTCAGCCTTCATCACCGCTTCACCAGGAGAAGTGCGGCAGGTCCTTTCCAACCTCGTAGGCAATGCACTAGACGCCGTCCCCGAGGGAGGCGAGATCAAAGTGCACGTATATCAGTCGCGCGATTGGCGGCACCCGTGGCAGAGTGGCGTGCGCGTGAGCGTGGCGGACAATGGCCATGGCATTCGCCGCGAACATCTGGAGAGCATCTTTGATCCCTTCTTCACTACAAAAGGTGAAAAGGGAACCGGCCTGGGACTGTGGGTCAGCCATGGGATTGTGCAGAAGTACGGGGGGAATATCCACGTGCACAGCAGCGTGCGACCAGGTCGAAGCGGCACCTGTTTCACCGTGTTCTTTCCCCACGGCGCCATCGTCGAAAGCCCGCGCAAGCCGGTGCGCCGCGCGAAAACAGAGGTGTGAGGCACTTCAGCGGTTGACGAAATCCGGACTCCGCTGCCCCGCCTGAACCACATTTCAGCACAAGCGTACGGGTCATTCGGCCCCAATTACCCTCGTACATAGACCGCAGGTACTTTTACCCTAGCACCATCAACAGTAACCTACCTATTCCGACGCGAACTCCGCTGGCCTGGGTTCCCCTTGGAGCAAACCAGATATGTCAGAGGCGTTCGACCAACTATTACTGCCGGAACGCAAAGTGAACTGGCGCACGCTGGCGGCCAGTTTCCTGGTCCAGGGTGTTCTGGCCCTAATACTAATCGAAGCCGGCGTTCTGCATCCGGAGCGCCTGGCCGTGGTCACGCAGCATTTGACGTACACCCCGCTGGTAGAAAAGAGTTCGGCGCCGGAGCGGGTGCGGCCCGCGTTCAAAATGGGTTTGCTTGCAGCGCCTGCCGTGAGCGCGCGCCTGATCGTCCCGCGGGAGATGCAGGTCAGGAAGTCCAGGATGGCGCCGATGATGCCGCCCAAGGTGGTATTCGCTGCACCGCAACTGGAGCCGGCGCTGGTACGCCCAGGGGGAGCGCTGCCCGCCATTGTGCATACCGGAAGTTTTGCGGGGAGTTCGGCCCAGCCAAGCATCGTGCGCTCGGAAGAAAAGGTGCAGACAGGCGGATTTGGAGATACCCGCGGGGTCCCTGCACAGAGCAGCCGGCGGGGCAATCTGGTAATGGCCAGCATGGGCAGCTTCGATACGCCGCAAGGCACGGGCACCGGGAATGGGATGAAGGGGACACGGGGCGTTCCTGGAACCGTAGCCAGCGCGGGCTTCGGCGATGGCATAGCCGCAGCCGGCCGGGGGGATGGCCGCAGTGATGGGCCAGGCAGCATTCACTCTGGTGGCTTTAAGGACGCGACAACCGCGGCCGCAGGACCGCAATTGCGTGCGGTAAGCGCGCCGGCGACCAGGCCGGTAGAGATTCTCTCCAAGCCGAAACCTGTTTACACGGAAGAAGCGAAGCGATTGGGACTGCAAGGCGAGGTTCTGGTGCAGGTGCTGTTCGAGGTCAGCGGGCAAGCCCACGTGCTGCGAGTGGTTCGTGGCCTGGGCCATGGATTAGACGAGGCTGCGGTGAACGCCGCCAGCCAGATTCGATTTATGCCGGCACAGCAGAATGGGCACGCGGTTGACTCCACCGCCGTGGTCCACGTTGCTTTTGAGCTGGCGTACTGAAAGAGGATGACCATGCAGGTTGGAAAATGGATTCTGGCCGCCGTGCTGGCGTGCAGTTGCGGCGTATTTGCCCAAGATAAATCCGAAGCAGCCGCGCCCAGCGTGACCATGGACCAGGTGGCCGATCAAATTGTTGCCCGTGAGCAAGCCCTGGTGAAGAACCTGGACAACTACAGCCCGGTAGTGGAGACCTATTTTCAGGCCATGAAACCGGATGCCGACCTGGGCATGGTGCCGGTGTCGGACAAGTATTTCCTGGGGCGACTGGACCTGATGCACGGGAATGAAAGCAGCTACCTGGGAACTACCTCGCGGCTGAAGCGGTTCCTGGGAACGCTGACGGAAACCTATTCCTTGCGGCTGAACCCCGCGGGGTTCGCCTGGATGATTTATGCCGACCGGGATGAGTTCGACCGCGAACATTATGAGTTCCACTATGTGCGCCGGGAATTTCTCGGCGACCTGCGCTGCCTGGTTTTCGACGTGCAGCCAAAGAAAAAGACCGGCGACGGCCGCTTCCTGGGACGAATCTGGGTGGAAGACCAGGGCTACAACATCGTTCGCCTGAACGGAACCTATTCCAATAACGGGAACGGCAAGTACTATTTCCACTTCGACAGCTGGCGCCTGAACCTGCAGCCGGGGGTGTGGGTGCCCGCGTACGTGTACAGCGAAGAGACGGACGTGCATTACGGGATGGGGCGGGCAACTAGTTTCAAGGCACAAACTCGGTTGTGGGGCTACAACCTGAAGCATGCGGCGCACCAGTCGGAGCTGACGCAACTGACGGTGGACTCGCCCGATGTGCAGGACCAGAGCGCGGCGGCCCAGGATGCCACGCCGGTTCAGAGCCAGCGCCTGTGGGAACAGCAGGCCGAGAGCAACGTGGTGGAACGGCTGCAACAGGCGGGACTGCTGGCGCCTCGCGGCCAGGTCGATACCGTGCTGGAAACGGTGATCAACAACCTGGAGGTCACCAGCAATATCAATCTTCCCTGGCCGGTGCATTGCCGGGTGATGCTGACCGAGCCGCTGGAAACGTTTCATGTGGGACACACTATTGTGATCAGCCGCGGGCTGCTGGATGTGCTGCCCGACGAGGCTAGCCTGGCCATGGTGCTGAGCCATGAATTGGGGCACATCGTGCTGGGACATCAGACCGACACTAAATTCGCCTTCGTGGATCGCATGCTGTATTCCGACCAGTACACGTACCAGCAGCTGGGGTTTGCGCACAACCCCAACCAGGAGCAGGCGGCGGATAAAAAGGCCATGGAACTGCTGCAGAACTCCCCTTATAAAGCTAAGCTGGCAAGCGCCGGACTGTTCCTCAAGGCGCTGCAGGCGCGTTCGGCGGAACTTCCCGCCCTGCTGACGCCCCACCTGGGAAACCCTTTGGCGGCAAGAGACCGTGTACTGCGGATGCCTGACCTGATGAATACAGCGCCTAACCTGGAAATGGGCAAGCTGGACCAGGTGCCCGCGCTGCCTCTGGGCGGGCGAATCAAGGTGGACCCATGGAGCGACCAGGCAGAACTGGTGAAATCGCCATCAGTGGCGCTGGCCTCGGCCCGGGAGAAGATGATCTTTGAGGTGACACCGGTGTTTCCGCACCTGGCACGGGCGGCAGAACCGGGTGCAGCGAACCCCACGCCGCAAGCGTCGGCGCAACCACTCACACCCACGGCGAGCACGCCTCAACCATAAGCCCTTTTCACAAGTTGCGGTAAGCAAAGCCGGGAGCGGGCCTGGGCAATAGAGGCCTCCCGGCTTTTGCCTTTGCGGCATTCCCTCCCGAGAACCGGCCGACGGCAGCTTTCTTTACGTTCACAACATTTACATTTTTTTACGAATCAAGCGCGCGGCAGCGGACATCGAACGGTAAGTAAGTGATTACATGCGTGTCCCGGCGAAAACACGGCGGCAGCAGATCATCACGGCCGCCACAAACTTATTTTCTCGGAACGGGTTTGACGGCACCACAACACGGCAGATTGCGGCCGCGGCGGAAGTAAACGAAGCTATCATTTTCCGCCATTTTACGTCTAAGGAGAAGCTTTATTGGGCGGTGGTGTCCGAGCAGATTGCCCGGCGAAACTACTCTGGCCGGGTTCAACACCATTCGCGTTCCTCGCAAATCACAGCCGAGAGGCTGTCGGAAATTGCGCAAAAACTCTTAGACGTGAGCAAGGAAGATGCTACTCTCACGCGCTTGCTGCTGTTCAGCGCGCTTCGCGATGGCGAACTCTCAGAAAAGCTCTTGCGTAATTACCTAAGGGCACCGTTGAACCTTTTGTCCGGCTACATTCGCCAAGGAGTGGAACGAGGCTGGCTGCGCGAGATTGATCCGGTGATGGGGGCGCGCGCATTCCTGGGCATGGTGGCTGCTCAGAACCTGATTCAGGAACTTTTTCCCAGCACAGGGCATCAAAAATATGATTCCCGCCGGCTGGGGCAACAACTCGCGGACATGTGGCTGAACGGAATCACCGCTCGAACTGGCAGGCCTGTGTCACGCCTGGGCTCCAATGGTTCGGCAAGAGGCACAGGCGGCAATGAACACAGCAAGGTTGCCGGCAACGCTTCTGCGTCAACGCGCAAACACGCTATTACGGCCTAAATGATGAAAAATGTGACCCATGTTGTGGTTGTAACGCTTGTATTAGCCGCCGTGTCGCTGTTCATTGCTTGCGGAGGCAAAACGCAGGAGAAAAGCGCGCGACCGGCATTTCCCCCCGCTCCGGTTACGGTGGCGGTGGCGGAGCAAGCTTCCATACCGATGCAACTGAATGCCATCGGAAACGCGCAGGCCTACCGGGCGGTGCAGGTGAAGTCCATGGTGGACGGCCAGATCCAGCGCGTGCTGTTCAAGCAAGGCGATGACGTTCGCGCCGGGCAGCTGCTATTTCAACTGGACAAGCGGCCCTTCCAGGCAGCGCTGGACCAGGCGCAAGGCAAACTGGCGCAGGATGAGGCGACGGCCGCCAACAGCCGGACGCAAGCGGCTCGCGACGACGCTCTTCTGAAAGCGGGCGTTCTGGCGCCGCAGGAGGCGCAGGCCCAGGAGGCGCAAGCAGCGGCATACACGGCCGCGGTGCAAGCGGATAAGGCTGCGGTGGAAACGGCGCGAGTCAGCCTCGGCTACACCGACATCCGCGCTCCCATCAGCGGAAGGGCGGGAGCCATTCTGGTCAATCTGGGCAATCTGGTAAAAGCCAACGATGCAAATCCGCTGACCACTCTGAACCAGATCTCACCCATCTACGTGGCTTTTAACATCCCGGAAGCGCAGCTGCCCGCGGTACGGGCCAAGGCACAGAGAGGGCTGCAGGTGCAGGCATTTGTGCCTAACCAGGCGCAGCCGGAATTGGGCACGCTGAGCTTCATTGACAATAGCGTGGACCAGACGACCGGCACCATTAAGCTGATGGGAACTTTTCGCAACCAGGATCGGAAACTCTGGCCTGGGGAGTTCTTCAACGTCCGTCTGGTGACCGGAGTAGACCCGCACGCCATTGTGGTGCCGGCCACGGCGGTGCAGAACGGAGAGAGTGGAAAATACGTTTACGTAGTCCAGCCGGATGCCACGGCGGTTATGCAGCCGGTTACATCCTCCCGGACTTACCGCCAGCTGGCGGTGATTGACAAAGGCATTCAGCCTGGCCAGCGCGTCATTGTAGATGGGCAGTACCGGGTCATCCCCAACGGCAAAGTGCAAGTAGTGCGCACGGTACCGGTGACCCCAGGGGCCCAGCAGATGGCCGACAACGGCCCCGCGGCAGGAGACCAGCAGTGACCGGTCTGTTCATTCGCCGTCCCATCATGACCACCCTGGTCATGGTGGCGATTGTGATTTTTGGCGTTTTTGCCTATCTGGCGCTGCCGGTAAGCGATCTGCCGAACGTGGATTTTCCCACCATCCAGGTAAACGCAGGCCTGCCTGGAGCGAGCCCGGAGACGATGGCATCTTCGGTCGCCACGCCTCTGGAGCGGCAGTTCACCACGATCGCCGGCATCACGCAGATGACCTCCACCAGTCAACTGGGGTCAACCAGCATCACCATTCAGTTTGATTTGTCGCGCAACCTGGACGGAGCGGCGGTGGACGTACAATCCGCCATCGCGGCGGCGGAAGGTCAACTCCCCACCAACATGCCCTCTCCGCCCACCTTTAAGAAGGTGAATCCGGCGGAGTCGCCCATCCTGTACCTTGCCATGACTTCTTCCGCCATGCCCATCTACAAGGTGGATGAAGCCGCCGAGACGACCATGGGCCAGCAGCTCTCCATGATTCCGGGCGTGGCTCAAGTGCAGGTTTTCGGCGCCTCCAAGTACGCGGTGCGGGTGGATGTGGACCCCAGCAAGCTGGCCGCGGAACAAATCGGCATCAATGAGGTGGCGCAAGCCATCCAGGCTGGCAACACCAATCTTCCGGTGGGCAGCATTTACGCTCCCGGCAAGACATACACGCTGCAGTCCAACGGGCAACTCTTGGATGCGTCCCAGTTTCAGCCGCTGATTGTGGCTTACCGCAATGGGGCTCCAGTGCGCCTGGACCAGCTGGCAACCGTGGTAAACGGCACGGAGGACCAGTATGTGAAGGGCGCGCTCAACAATCAGCGCGCCGTGGTCCTGGCCATTCAGAAGCAGCCGGGCACGAACACGGTAGACATTGTCGACGCTATCAACCAGGTGCTGCCGCGGCTGGAACAGCAGATTCCGCAATCCATTAAGATCACCACGCTTTACGACCGTTCCGTGTCCATCCGGAAGAGCGTCAATGATGTAAAGTTCACGCTGCTGCTGGCCATCGTGCTGGTGGTGCTGGTCATCTTCCTGTTCCTGCGCAACGCTTCCGCCACCATTATTCCCAGCCTGGCGCTGCCCATCGCGATCGTAGGCACATTCTCGGTGATGTACGCGCTGGGATACACGGTCGACAACCTGTCTCTAATGGCGCTCACGCTATCGGTGGGCTTCGTCGTGGACGATGCCATCGTCATGCTGGAAAACATCGTCCGGCACATGGAGATGGGAAAAACGCCGCTGCAGGCGGCCCTGGACGGATCCGGGGAAATCGGGTTCACCATTCTTTCCATGACGCTGTCGCTGGCCGCGGTGTTCATCCCCATCCTTTTCATGGGCGGAATTATCGGCCGGCTGTTGCACGAATTCGCCGTGGTAATCACGGCCGCCATTCTGGTGTCGGGCGTAGTGTCGCTGACCCTCACACCGATGCTGAGTAGCCGGTTCCTGCGTCCGCCTTCGGAAACGCGGCATGGCGCCATGTACAACGCCACCGAACGCATGTTCGACGGGGCGCTGAAGTTCTATGACTGGTCTCTGGCCAGGGTGCTGCGCCACAAGTTGGCCACCTTGCTGGTCAGCTTCATGATCGTCGGTTTGACAGTTTTCCTCTATGAGAACGTCAGGACCGGTTTCATCCCCAATGAGGATGCCGGGCTGCTTTTCGGTTTTGTGCAGGCGCAGGAAGGCATCGGCTTCGACCAGATGGGCCAGAACATGCAGCAGATCGCCGAAATCACGAAGGCGGATCCGAACGTCGAGTACACCATGACGTTCTACGGCAGCCCGGTGAACCAGGGCCGCGTCTTCATGCACCTGAAGGACGTAAAGGACCGCGCTAACCAAATCAGCGCCGATCAGGTCATCCAGGAGTTGCGCGGCAAGTTCGCCAGCATTCCGGGCGTGTTTGTGTTTCTGCAGGTGCCCCCGACCATCAACGTGGGCGGCAGCCTCACCAACGCGCAGTATCAGTACGCTCTGCAGTCGCCGGACATCAAGGAACTGTACGCGGACGCGCCCAAACTGGAGGCGGCGCTGCGCAGGATTCCACTGCTGCAGGACGTGAGCAGCAACCTGCAAAACCACAATCCGCAACTGGACATCAAGGTGGACCGGGATAAGGCGTATGCGCTGGGGCTGACGGCGCAGCAGGTTTCGGACGCTCTTTACTCCGCGTTTGGGCAGCGCGAAGTCAGCACCATCTACGCGCCGAGTAACGAGTATTACGTTATTCTCGAACTGGCTGCTCCCTATCAGAACAATCCCCAGTCGCTCTCCATGCTGTATGTGAGGACCAATGACGGCAAGCTCATACCCTTGAGCACCGTGGCTCAGGTTGTGCCGGACCTTGGGCCGCTGACCGTCAACCATCTGGGACAGCTTCCGGCGGTCACGCTAAGCTTCAATCTCAAGCCGGGCGTGTCGCTGGGCGACGCCACCAAGGCGGTCGAGCAAGTTGCCAACAGCATGCTGCCGGCCACGGTACAACGTAGTTTTCAGGGTACGGCGCAGGCTTTCCAACAGTCGTTCCGCGGTCTCGGACTGCTGCTGGTGGCCGCCATTCTGGTTATTTACATCGTTCTCGGCATCCTCTACGAGAGTTTCATTCATCCCCTGACCATTCTTTCCGGACTACCCTCGGCAGCGGTGGGAGCGCTCCTTACGCTGATCGTGTTCCGCCAGGAGCTGAACTTATATTCCTTCGTCGGCATCATCATGCTGATCGGCATCGTGAAGAAGAACGCCATCATGATGATTGACTTCGCCCTGGCGAACGAGCGGGAAAAAGGCGAAACGCCGGAGGAATCCATCTACCAGGGCGCCCTGGTTCGGTTCCGACCCATCATGATGACCACCATGGCCGCGCTCATGGGCATGGTGCCGGTAGCAGTGGGCTGGGGAACCGGCTCGTTGCAGGGCCTGGGACTGGCGGTGGTGGGCGGGCTAATCTTCTCCCAGATCATCACGCTGTACATCACGCCCGTGTACTACGTCTATCTCGACGAAGTGCAGAACTGGATGAACCGCAAATGGTCGGGATTTACTGGCCGCCGCAAACGCGGGGAACCGAGAACGCAGGAGCCAGTTCCCGCGGATTGAAGCGGGATGCCGATTTGGGACGGCCCCCAAAGTTTTTCCCTCTTTTCATGTAGCCGTACCCTATCCAGGAATGTACAATCTTCCCTAAGTGATATTGGTGGAAATCCGCCTCCAGAGCCACATTCGAGGGGCATCAATGTCGGGTGCACGTGTGAGGTCAAGATTAGACCACCGTTCTACGCGTGCCCATGGGCACTTCGCGATACCCCATCGCGTGCCACCGCCACATCGTCGGAAGGCTGGATAAAACTGACGCATTCCGGAGGTGTAAATGAGCCGTACTCATTTTGCATTATTTCTGTTTATTCCTCTGCTCTCAGGTATTGCCATTCTTACCGCCTGCAGTAGCGGGGGCGGCAGCAGTTCCCAGACCGGTCTCGTAAATACGGTAATCAGCGATCCGGCGCCCTGCACCTCGCCAACCGGACCTTTTAGCGCCGTGTGGATCACGGTCACCGATGTGCAGATTCACAACAGCAGCACCGGGAAATGGGTGGATCTCACTCCCGGTCTGACGCCTACCCAGATTAACTTGCTGAATCAGCCCAGCACCGAGTGCTTTCTGGCGCAGCTTGGTTCTAAGACCGAACTACAGGCGGGCAGCTACGAGCAGATTCGCATCAACTTGGCGGATACCAATGACCGCAGTGTGAAATTGCAAAGTGCGAATGCTTGCGGCAATCAGGCGAACGCGCCTCTGAACTGCGTAGCAACTACAGTCGGCAGCCTTACCACTTTTTCTCCTTTGCTGTTGTCCAGCGAAGACAAGAACGGCATCAAGATTCCATCTGGCCAGATAGCGGGAGGCAATTTCACCATCGCCGCGGGCCAAACCAAGGACCTCGACATTGATTTCAATTCCTGCGCGTCCGTTATTACCGAGGGTAACGGCCAATATCGCCTGAAACCTGTGCTGCACGCGGGCGAGGTGGCGCTCAATTCGGCTATCAACGGCAAGATCGTGGATGCTGCCAATAACAATCTGCCGATTGTGGGCACCACCCTGGTGGCGCTCGAGCAGCGGGAGGGCAACACCGACCGGGTGTTCTTGTCCACCCTGGCAGATGCCAATGGTAACTTTGCGCTCTGTCCGGTTCCCTCTGGAACCTACGATCTAGTGGCGGTTGCCATCAGCAATTCAGGCGTGGTGTACGCGGCTACCGTGCTTACGCGCATTCAGGCCGGTACCGTGGTGGGCAATGTGGCCCTGTTCCCGGAGAAAACTGCGAACACGGGAGCAGTCAGCATCAGCGGCAATGTGACCACCGTCGGTTCGGGCGAAGATGTGCTGGTGTCCGCCCTGCAACAGGTCAGCGATGGCGTGAACCCGTCATTTTTTGCCACTATTCCTTCCATCACTCCGCTTCCTTCGGCCACTTTTACTGTGCCTACCGCGGATTCGCCCATCTGTACGACCTCGCTCTGCGCTTTCCAGTTCGGCTTGCCGGGGGTAAACCCCGCGGTTGCAGTGTTCGGAACGGCGATCAACTACACGCAATCTTCCGGCGCCACCTACGTAGTGGATGCCCTTACTGTGCCGACAACTGCGCAAGTGTGCTCGAAAGCCGAAGTGCAGAGCGGCAAAATCACTCTGAACCCGGGAGGCTCACAAGCCAACATCAGCCTGGGATTCAGTGCTTGCACGCCGCCGCCTCCTTCAAACCCATAGCGCGAAAAAAGTGGGATGGCAGTTATTTGGAGGAGCTTTTCTTTTGAACGGCACCGGAATTTCAGCCGGCGAACATCACAGTGTGACCTACGTCACTCAACCATTGTGTCGTAGGTCACTGACGGGCTGCAGCGGGTGCCCGTAAGCTCGAATAAATTTACGCAGGCGCGCGTTGTGCCATCCTTACCCCACATTCATAACGCGCGCCGTTCCTTTTTTGCCTCGCGCACCCCTGCTTCGCCCTAATCGGCTTGCCTTCCCGCACCCGGCGGCCAATGCAGCTATTCACGCCCGTAAAGCGGCACGCGGTTGACAACCCACGTACACTGTTGCCCCGGGTTCGAGCATGAGCATGTGGGACGCCATTTTTGTCGGCAGTGGGATCAACTCGCTGGTAGGCGCGGCCTTGCTTTCCAAGGCGGGATGGAAAGTCTGTGTGCTGGAGCGTAATTCCTGGCTGGGCGGAGCGATTCGGACCGCGGAGATAACCGAGCCGGGATTCATGCACGACATCTTTTCCGCCTGGCACCCGCTGTTTGCAGGCTCGGAAGCATTCGGGCTGCTGAAGAAAGACCTGACGGAGCGCGGGCTGGAATACCTCAATACCGACTATCCCACCGCTTCCCTGATGCCCGATGGCAGTGCAGCTTTTCTTGCTACTTCTCAGCCGGCCAATGTGCAGGAATTCGATCGCCTGGAGCCGGGGGATGGAGCAGCGTGGGCCCAGACTCTTGATGAATTCCTAAAGAACGCGGACCTCGCTTTTGGGCTGCTCGGCACCGAACTCTGGTCCGGCGCCGGGCTGCAACTCGCGGCGAAATCTTTTCGCCGCCTGGGCACCCAGGGCACGCTGGAATTTTCCGCGGCATTGCTGGGCACCAGCCGCGACTGGCTCACCTCCACATTTCGCGCTCCCGCTGTGCACGGCCTGCTGGCTCCATGGGTACTGCACATGGGATTGGGACCGGAGGGCGCCGGCTCCGGGCTGATGAACACAATCATAGCGGTGGCCCTGCAGCTGGGAGGCATGCCAGTGCCGCGCGGCGGCGGCGCAAAGCTGGTCGATGCCCTGGTGCGCCTCATTCGCGATGCTGGGGGGCAGCTTGAGACCGGCGCCCACGTGGAGCGCGTGGAGGTAAAGAACGGGAGAGCTGTCGGTGTGCGCTCTCAGGGCAAGCTGATAGAAGCGCGCAAGGCGGTGATTTGCAGCGTGACCCCGCAGCAACTGTACACGCAGTTGCTGGAGCGCAGAGTTCTTCCCGACTGGGTTGTGGACCGCGCCCAGCGGTTCCGTTATGGACGCGCCGACATGCAGATCCATCTTGCGCTTTCCGAGCCCCCGCGTTGGCCGCATAGGGATCAGCGCTTTCTACGCACCGCCATTGTCCACGTCAATGACGGGCTGGATGGAGTCTCTCGTGCCGTGAATGAGGCCGAACGCGGACTGATACCCGCTGATCCCACAGTGGTCGTGGGCCAACCCGTGGCGGTGGACCCGTCGCGCGCCCCCGAGGGCCACTGGATATTCTGGCTGCAGTTGCAGGAACTGCCCAGTCTTCCCAAAGGCGATGCTGCTGGTGAACTGAACACCGGCGATGGCAGATGGACGGAGTCGCTGCGCGAGCGCTATGCCGATCGGGTCATGGCCAAGCTGGCGCGGCAGATCCCCAACTTGGAAAGCTCCATTCGCAAACGTGTGGTGCTCTCGCCCGCCGACTTGGAAGCCTCCAACATCAACCTGGTTGGCGGCGATCCTTACAGCGGCTCCTGCGCACCCGACCAGTTCTTCCTGTGGCGGCCTTTCGCCGGCGTGGCCAACCATCGCACGCCAGTTCACGGCTTGTATCACATTGGAGCTTCCACTCATCCCGGGCCCGGTTTACACGGAACCTCCGGACTTCTGGTGGCGAAACATCTCCTGGGACAGGGCAAGTTGCGCAAGCTCGCGGCGAAATGAATTTATTCCGGAATATCGGGATGCCGGGTGGCCAGCCGGTAGCGGCCGGAATGGAACACCAGCGGCTCGCCATCGGCATACTTGTAATCCTCCACCTCGCCCAGAAAAATCACGTGGTCGCCGCCGTCATACTGGCGGAGGTTGCGGCAAACGAAGTGCGCGTTCACGCCGCTGAGCAGCGGCACCCCGCCGGAGCCCTCGGCGAATTCTACTCCGGAGAATTTGTCGGGCAGCGGAGTGGAAAATTGCCGCGATAGGTGGTGCTGGTTGGCGGCCAGCACGTTCACCGCGAAGTGACTGGCGTGGGTGAAGTCGGCGAAGCTGGGCGCCTGGCGTGAGAGGCTCCACAACACTAGTGGCGGGTCGAGCGAGACAGAAGAGAACGAGTTGACGGTCACGCCCACTCTGCGGCCGTCGGCGGTGCGCGCGGTCACCACCGTCACACCGGTGGCAAACTGGCCAAGCGCCCGCCGGAAATCGCGCCGGTCCATGCGATCGGCAACCGCCTTGGCCTCCTGGCGTACGAAATTGTCTGCTTCTGCGGAATCCATGAACCAGGGAAAGAGCGTGCGCGGATCATCAAACCCGTTGACCACCGCCGCGCCCACCGCCTGGATCCTGCCAGCGCAGTCCAGCAACTTGAGCACGTGCCCCGGCGGCTTAAGCAGCAGGTTGGTCCAGTTGACCACCCACTGAGCGTAGCCGGTCCAATAACGTTCGAACGTCTGCTGCATCCAGGCTGCATCAGCGGAGTTTTCAGCGCGCTCCAGGATGCTCTCCAGGTAAATTTCGGCGCAGCGTGCGGCATTGTTGGAACCCTGGCCGGTAATGGGATCGTTTAACACCACGGCATCGGCCATGCCCAGCACCGGCCGGCCTGAGGGAAGCACGCCTACGGGCTTGCGTACCGCCGGAATCACTCGTCCAGTTAGCACGCCGTGGTCATCCGTGAGTTCAACGCCGGCACAGCGCTCCGCCTCCCAAGGCAAGAAAGTTTCCAGGATCCACTTGCTGCGCGCGAGATGCTCGGCGGGACTTTTCACGTCGTCCCAGCAATCCATGGGGCTTCCGGGCAAGCCCTCGAAGACCATGATTTCGCAGGCGCCCGAGGTGGTCAGCGCAGGGAACACGAAGTATTCGCCAACATTAGGGATCAGATTGAAGCAGACGGCAGGATACGGCCGGCGGGGCCGCAGGTTGCGGACGTAAGTGAGAGCCAGCACGCGCTGCGGCTCAGCATAAGGCGAGCGGCTGGGATCACGCTCGAAAAGGCCGGCGAGAGAACCCTTCCCGCTGGCGACAATCACCAGGTCGTGACTTCGGGCGCAAGACTCGAGTTCGGCCACGCCGGCAGCCTGCACCTGCAACTTGCCGCCACGCTGTTCAAATTCGCACATCCAGCGGGGAATCTTCACGCGCTGGTCCACTGATTGCGCGTAGTCATCGAGCCGCGCCGCCCAGTCCAGGCTCTTGCCGCCCACGCCGTCGGGCACAGCAAAAGCAATCCCCTCCACCTTCGGACATTCCTCTTCCCAAAAATTCAGGTTGAGGTTGCGCTCGATCTCCAGCGCCGAATCGAACATGCATTGGCTGGACATCACATAGCCGTCGCGGATTTCCTGAGCCGAGCGGTCGGAGTAAAGCGTCACATCATAGCCGGCGCCCAACAGTCCCAGGGCAAGCTGCAAGCCCGACTGCCCGGCCCCGACAATGGCGATGCGCTTCATGCTGAAGAGCGAGTTTATTCCATCAGCTTGGGAATGGCAGGAGCCGCCATTTCCGGTCCCATGGCGGAATAGCCGCCGTCCACCGCCAAATCCGTTCCGGTAATGAAGGAGGCGTGGCTGGAGCAGAGAAACAAGACGGCCTCCGCTACTTCCTCCGGTTCGCCCACTCGGCCCAGCAAATGGAAGGGGCCGCCCACCCGGTTGGTCTTGGCTTTGTCACCATGGGTGAGGTCATCCATCAGGCGGCACCAGGTCCAGCCCGGCGACACCGAGTTCACGCGAATGTTGTCGGCGGCCAGATCCATGGCTTCATTGCGCGTGAGCTGCAGAATCGCCGCCTTGCTGACCGGATAGAGCCAGCGGCCGGTCTGCGCTACCTTGGCGCTTATACTGCCAAAGTTCACCACCGCGCCGCCGCCGCGCTTGATCATGTGGGGGCGCACCACTTTCAGCATCATCACGCCGCCAACCACATTCACGTTGTAGCTTTCCAGCCAGTCCTTGCGCGTGGAGTTGAGGGCGTCGTCTATATAAACACAGGCTAGGTTAACCAGAAAATCCACGCCGCCGAAGGTGGAAACGGCACGCTCGACACAGGTGGCAATCTGGGCGTCGTCGGCCAGATCGGTTTTGACGAAAAGCACATCTTTGCCCAACTCCTTGGCTACAGCTTGGCCGCCAGTCTCGTTGACGTCGGCAATCACGACCTTGGCGCCTTCACGCTGAAACGCGCGCACCACGGCCGCCCCGATCAGGGTTGCTCCGCCGGTGACGATGCTTACTTTACCTTTCAGTCCATCCATGCTGTGCTCCGTGCTGACTGCCGGTTTTGGGAAGGCAAACCGTATCACGCCGCTCCGTGGCTGAACAAGTACGCCAAATGCGTTTGGCCTGACGAGTGCATTTTGCGGCTGCGGCAGGATTGGGGTTATAGTATGCAACCTGCAACGGCAGCGAAGCGGTACCAGAACTACCCGGAGAGCCACAGGAGCGAGCACATGCGCAAAATCGCGATCATCGGCGGGGGACAATCGGGATTACAGCTGGGGTTGGGCTTGCTTCAACATAAGTATGAAGTGACGATGGTGTCCAACCGCACACCTGAGCAGATTTTTCAAGGTCGCGTTAGCTCCAGCCAGTTCATGTTTCACGATTCCCTGCAGAACGAGCGCGACCTGGGCATTAACTTCTGGGAAAAGGAATGTCCCACGACGGAAGGAATCGCCTTCACCATTCCCGGCCCCAACCGCGGCAAGGCGCTGTTCTGGGAGTCGAAGCTGGACCACTACGGGCAGTCCGTGGACCAGCGTGTGAAGTTTTCGGGATGGCTGAAGGAATTCGCCAAGCGCGGCGGCAACCTGGTGATTCAGGATGCCGGTCCCAAGGACGTGGACCAATACAGCCAAAGCAACGACCTGGTGATTGTGGCCGCCGGTAAGGGCGAGATCAACCGCATGTTCGAGCGAGACGCGGAGAAATCTCCCTTTGGTCAGCCCATGCGTGCGCTGGCTCTTACTTATGTGAAAGGCATGGTGCCACGGAAACCCTTCACCGCAGTGTCGTTCAACCTGCTTCCGGGGGTGGGCGAGTACTTTGTTTTTCCCGCGCTGACCACCACCGGTGCTTGCGAAATCATGGTCTTTGAGGGCGTGCCGGGCGGGGCGATGGATTGCTGGGCGGATGCGAAGACCCCGGAGCAGCATCTGGCCAAGAGCAAGTGGATTCTGGACACATTGATGCCGCTTGAGGGCGAGCGCTGCCGCGACGTCGAACTCACCGACGATAACGGCATTCTGACCGGCCGATTTGCCCCGACGGTAAGGAAACCAATCTGTAAGCTGCCTTCTGGGAAGCTGGCGCTGGGGATGGCTGACGTGGTGTGCACCAATGATCCCATTACCGGGCAAGGATCAAACACGGCCAGCAAAGGCGCCAAGATCTACCTGCAATGCATTCTCGACCGCGGCAACAAGCCGTTTGACGCAGCCTGGATGCAGGAAACTTTCCACCAATTCTGGAAGTACGCGCAGTGGGTAACGCGCTGGACCAATTCCCTGCTGGTTCCGCCGGAGCCCCAGATCCTGCAATTGATGGGGGCTGCCAGCCAGATTCCGCGATTGGCGTCCAAGATCGCCAACGGTTTCAATAACCCGCCTGACTACGCGCCCTGGTGGTTCGATGGCAAGGAAGCGGAAAAACTCATCAATGGTATGGCGGCAGCGGCCGTCTAAAAGGCGAGAGCGGCTACAGCAAAAGCAAACATCGTCTGTTGTGAATTTCAACGAACCGTCATTTTCCGCTGTTGACCCGCCCGAATTTCTGCTCAGGCTCTTGACTTTGATTCTGCTCCGTTGTTGAATAAGCCGCTTTCTTTCAGACCGGTGCCCGCGTTTGTTCAATGGTGGCCGGCCGATCACCGGGCCAGCAATAATACGCAACTATTTCCGTCAAAAGAACTCAGTATTCGCGTGGGGTGAGTGCTGAGGTGCGATTCAGTTAGCAAATACTAGCTGGAGCAGCGTTGTCCCGAGACGTCTGTTGTCGCTTTCAACACATATTAGAAGGTGCTGCGAGCCGAATCACCGCTGAAGGGGGAAAAATGCGCCGAACATCGCTTCGTCTGCTGGGTGCCGCGTGTGTGATTGCTCTGTTCTCTTGCCTGGTTGCCGCACAGGAACTGGCCACACTGAAAGTGACCGTACAGGACCAGACCGGGGCCGTTATTCCCGGCGCCACGGTCACGGTTAAGAACACGCAGACCGGAGCGCAGCGCACCGACACCACCGAATCCCACGGACTCTCCGTCATTCCCGGACTCCCCGCCGGCAGCTACCAGCTCAGCACTGACGTTAAAGGATTTACTCCGTTGAAGATGCCAGTCGCGCTCTCGGTAGGCCAGACGGCGTCGCTGACCGTCACCCTGGGCATCAGCGTGAAGCAAGAGGTGGAAGTGCAGGAAACGGCGCAGGGCATTGATACCGAGCAATCGGAAGTCAGCCAGGTGATTGACACCCCGAAAATCAACGACCTGCCGATTTCAGGCCGTGATTTCATTGATTTCGTGCTGCTTACACCGGGTGTGGACGTAGGCCGCAGCACCGCCGTGGGCTCGCAGTCGCCTTTCACCGAGACGGTGCTTAAATTGAGCTTTGGCGGTATCCGCGAGAGCCACAGCTCGTTTTTCGCGCTCGACGGAATTGATTACACCACCAGCATTTCCGGCGTGCAGCGCGTCAGCCCATCGCAGGACTGGGTACAGGAATTCCGCGTGGTGGACAGCCCCTACACCGCCGATAATGGCCGCAACCTGGGCTCGGTGGTCAACACGGTCACCAAATCAGGCACAAATAGTATTCATGGCGCAGCCTACGAGTACTTCCGCAACAACAATTTGAACGCCAAGAATCTGCTCTCCGCTCCTGGTTTCAATACCTTGCGGTCCAACCTGTTTGGAGCGGAGGCTGGCGGGCCAGTCCGCAAAGACAAGAACTTCTACTTTCTGGGATATGAGGGACAGCGACGCGCTGAATCCCCCCTCTATTCCTCATTCATCCTGCATTGCGTAGATACCCCAAACTGCCTGGGACCGGGCACGCCCAGCATCAACCAGGTGAAGCAAATGCTGGGGTTGCAGCCGGAAAACTTGGGCTCGCTTTTGCAAATTGATAACTATGACAAGTTTATCGCCAAGACCAATAACACGCTGAGCCAGAACACGTTTCTGAACGTCAGCTATCTGTTTAACGACTCGCGCAAGCAGAACGTGCGCGGTGCGGCGCCGGGAGAGGGCCTGCCTTCCTCCTACCGCGATAATCCGGTGCGCGACCAGACGCTGTACAGCAATTTGATCCACGTTTTCAGCCATGATCTGACCTCGGAAACGCTGGCGCAATATAACAAGCGCACATTCAACCTGCAGCCTAAGGGTCTGGGCTTTGAGCCGGCATTGGGGATCCCTGACCTGATGTCGTCGGGCGGATTTGTAGGCAGCGTGCGCTTCTACCGCGAGCAGCACTTCCAGACCGCCGAGAACCTGACCTATACCCGCGGCAGCCACACCTTCAAGTTCGGGGGCAGCTTCCAGCCGGTATGGACCAGCACGCAAGTGACGCTGTTCAGCCCGGGGTTCGCCATCTTCGCCCCGCAAAGCTTCTTCGGGGTAGGCCCTTTCCAGGGCCTTCCGCCGGGCAGCCCAGTAGCATTTCTTTTCCTCGAGCCACGCTCGCTATTCGGCCAGCAAATTCCCAGCCGCGATCCCAATTTCGAGAACGGTCTCTACGCCGGTCCCAGCCAGCAAACCTTCAATAACGCCACCTCGCTCAACTACCTGCACACCATGTATTCGATGTATGCGCAGGACCAGTGGAAGGCGCGTCCCAACCTGAGCTTTAACTTCGGCCTGCGCTATGACGTGGACAAGATGCCCTCCGCCAGCGACGTAAAGATTCAAGGCGCATTCCATCCCACCAATTACGGCAACGTGCAACCGCGCGTGGGATTTGCCTATTCCTTCAACGGGGGAAAGGGGGTGGTGCGGGGGGGCGCGGGGCTGTTCACCGGCCCGTTCGTGTACAGCGACATCATGGTGAGCTGGATCGGGGCGTCAGAATTCAGCTACATGAACCAGCCGCTGCTGCCGGAATTCGCCAATCCCAGCCAGAACCTGATTGGCTTTGGCGCGTCCGGCGCGGTGGGCGCGTGCAGCACCAGTGTTGTTCCTGGACTCTGCCTTCCCGACCCCGTTTTCCTCCGGCAGACGTTCATGAATTTTGTCAAAACCGGAGCCTATCCGGCGCCAAGCAACCTGGTGCAGGTGCCGCTCGGCTATGCGGCCCGCAAATTCCCGCAGCCGTTGTCGGAACAGGCCAGCCTGGAAGTGGAACATCAAATCGGCAAGGATTGGTACGCTTCCGTGGGCTACCAGTGGATGCATGCCGACCGCTTGCCGGTCTATTCCAGCATCAACGGGCTCCCGCTGCCGGGCTGCGATCCCCTGGTAACTTCAGGCTGCAAGCAAGGCTTCAGGCCCGCCGACCCCAACTTTGGTTTCGTACTTTATGTGAAGCCCATCGGGTTCTCCATTTACAACGCCGGAACCGCCACTTTGCGCAAAACCTTTTCGCACCATTTCAACGTACTGGCTAACTACACGTATTCGAAGTCCATTGACATTTCCACTACCGTCAACTTGCCCAACACGCCGGAGAACTACCTGTTCCCGCAGTATGACCGCGCGGTGGGTGACAACGATGTTCGTAACCGTTTTACCCTGGCGCTGCTGACGGATACGCCCCAGCAGTGGCCGCGCCTGGTGCGCGATTTCAAGTTTTCACTGCTGAACAACCTGCAAAGCGCGCGCTATTTCACCATCAATACGGGGTTTGACAGCAACGGCGATATTTTCCCCTTCCCTGACCGGACGGGCATAAGCGCCCGCAATGCTTACAGGGGCGATCCGTACTACGATACTGACTTCCGCGTGCAGCGCGTTTTCCCTATTTCAGAGCGCGTGAAGACGGAAGCCAGCCTGGAGATCTTCAACCTTTTCAACCGGCCGAATGTGCTGGATGTGGACCACGTTTATGGCGCGCCCGACTTCATTGGCCCTGCGCCGCAATTCTTTGGCGATCACATCTCCAGCCCCGCGAACCCCAGCTTCGGTTCGCCGAAGTTTGTTTCGCCGGCCAGGGAGCTGCAACTGGCCCTACGGTTCACGTTCTAGGTCCATTACGAGATTGAGCGCGAATTGATTGAGCAACAAGGCGGCGGGGGCAAGAGACCGAGGTTTCGGAGGGCTCTGCTTCAAACGAGCCGTAAAGAATGCGAACATATTGAGCTTTAGCCCTGAGGCTGGGTTCATCTAAACGCATCCCTCAGCGGCTGAAGCAGGATTCTCTCTAGGCGGAGCGACGGCATGGCTGAAGCCATGCCCTTTCGAAAGAAACAAGCTCCCGGTGCGGCTCAAGCCGCGCGCATTCAAAAAAGGACTCCAAAGAGTCTTTTTCGCAGGCCCTAGAGCCGCGCTCCTCTTGGAGGAAACTGCTGTTCGGCGGAATAAGATTGAGGTGCTGCCAATCGTGGTGAAACCTTATACCGCAGTAGGGCTCATCCCTTCGGTACGCGGAATCCGGCGCCGCAAAGATATCAAGATCAACCTGGAGCACCTGAAGCACCTGGTGAAGGCGGCGAGCTGGCTTTCCGCGCTCGACATTCCCGTCCGCCTGATTGCCTTCCCAGAAGGAGCGCTGCAAGCCTTCAATGACGAGGTGCTCGACCTCGACCACGTTAAATTTGCTCGTGAGTGTGCCATTGATATCCCCGGGGAGGAAACCGAGGAACTGGGCACAATCGCCCGCGAATATGACGCCTTCATCATGGCCCAGGCCAAGGCACGCCATCCCGACCTGAAGGATCGCTACTTTAATGTGGGCTTTATTCTTGATCCCAAAGGCAAGGTGATCCTGCAGCACTACAAGGTTTCGCCGTTATTTCCCGTGGAACACTCTGTGTGCCCGCATGATGTCTACGACTGGTGGGTGGAAAAATACGGGCGCACGTTAGACGCGTTCTGGCCCGTTGCGGAAACGGCGATTGGACGCCTGGGCATCATGATGGCCAACGAGGGCTCGTATCCCGAGAATGCCCGCGCGCTGGCGCTCAACGGCGCGGAAGTGGTCTACCGCGCATCTTACCCCCATCCCGCCACCGGCAACGAGATTTTTGAAATCCAGAGCCGTGCCCGGGCCTTGGACAACAATTTTTATGTCGTTGCGCCCAATATGGGCACGTACTACCTGTTCCCCGAGGAGACCATGCCCATTGATACCTTCGGCGGCCGGTCGTTCATCATCAACTACAAGGGACAGATCGTAGGCCGGCAGGACTATGGTGGAGGGTCAACTTATGTCGCCGGCGTCGTGGACATCGAAGCCCTGCGCGATCACCGGGCCCGGGCACAGTGGGACAACTGGCTCAAAGACCTGCGCACCGAACTTTACCAGATCCTTTACGAGCAGCCCATTTATCCAAAGAACCTTTACCTGAAGCGCGCTCCCATGAAGCATGCCGAATACCGGGAAAAGGTCATCAAACGGCAGATTAAGCTGATGCACGACCGCGGTATTTGGAAAAAACCGGAACGGTAGGCACTCGTCACGTTAGGGTTCTTCGTCAGGCGGACCGGCGGCCCCGGCAAGATCCTGAGGCTTGATCTTCTCGGTGTTGAACTTGGCCGCGCGGTCGCGCATGGTCTTCAGAACTTCCTCCAGGGGAGGCGGCTCGCCCTTGATCCAACGCAAGGGATTGATGCGCGCCACCACAAAGGCACGCAAATAGGGACTGACCAGGCCCCGCTCCTTGAGCTTTTTCACGGCGGCGGCAACTTTTTCCTCCAGGTCGAGCACCATCGCGGCACGTTTCTCGTGAAGTTTGATGGCGGCGCGCAGCGGCTCATCGCTTAGCGTTTCAAGCCGGCGGAGAATAGGGTGATAGGCGCCGCCGCCGAAGCGCGGCAGGCGCTCGTAACACACTCCCAAAGTAACGAAAGCGGCCTCGTCCAAATAGAAGGCAAACTGCGACTCCGGGCGCGAAGAATCGTCTTCGAGCAGCCCGCGGTAGATGCGAATCACCTCCAAGGACTTCTCTTTCAAGTTGTGCGCTTTCTCGGTATTCAGAGCGAGAATCTGCCAGGCCACCTCGGGCTCGGCAACGATCAAAGCGGCAATGGATTTGGCTCCCAGGCGGCGCATCGCTTCCAAACGATGGCGGCCATTGGGAGTCCAGAAACCAGCGCCGTTGGGCGCGACAACCGCGATCACAGGATCGAGAAAGCGCCCGGTGCGGTTAATGACGTCGGCCAGGCGCTTGTGGTGGGCGTCGGAAAGGTCGCGCTGAAAAGGAGTGGGCTCGATGGCGCCGATGGGCAAAATCGCGAGCAGCACAGGGTGGGCGCCGAGTGGTTCTTTATATATGCCCACCACGCAGCCGCCAGTCTTTTCCACCAGGTCGGAGGCAGAACTCGCCGGTCCTTCCAATTTTTCCAGGCGACATTCTCCGGCGGTTAGGCCCTTGGTACCAGGCTTAGCTTTGCGGGGACGCCGCCGTGCGGGTGCACGTTTTGCCATGGGCAAGCATTGTACTCGCCGGCTCAACTGCGTGGTCGAAGGCGAGCCCAGCCGCTAGCGCCGGGCGGCGAGCGTATTCGTATCCTTTTTAAGCAGATTGGCCGCCTGCGCCAGCGTCAGGTGGTCAGGTACCCGCTGGTAGTCCGAGCGAATGTCTTTCTCACGCACGGCGATGGTTTTGAAGAATAGCGCTTTACCGTTCATCTGGACGTTCATGTAGGTGACATCCCAGTAGCCGGGGGAAAACTCGGTCTGCTTTACTTCGAAGGTGCCCCCCTTGTCGAGGTGGCCGAGCAGGCCGGCGGCGAATTTTACTTCCTGGTTGAGGTGGCCGTTGATCTCGACCAGTCGCTGCTTCCGCAGATTGAGCCAGAGCGAGCCCACCATATCGTGGAATACCGCCGCTTTTCGCGAGTTGGGATGAAATTTTGGGTTGGGCCAGAAATTAAGCTTTGCCAGGTCGCCGCTGCGGCCAGCGTAGGTGTAGAGGAACGCGTCAGGCAGCATCTTCATGAGGTCTTGCGCCTGGCTCACGTCATTGCGAATGGCTTGCCAATCCTTGCGCTGCTCATCGGGATCCGAAAGCAGCTTCTGAATACGCTGGTTGTCTTTCGCCCGCTCCCGCGAGGTTAGCGGACGTCCGTTTATAGCCAAAAGTCGCCGTACCCAGCCCTGGGGGGTCTCAATAATCTCCTCCGTCCGGGTACCGGTGGCAGGCTGAGTTTCCTGCAAGCGGAACATCCAGTGGCTGTGATCCTGGTTTTCGGCTTGCAACTCGTGGGCAATGACCTGCCGCACCAACTCATTCGCGGGGACCTGCTGCCCCGCTTGGCCAGGAATGGCCGGGCAAACCAGAGCCAGCGAAATAAGACTCCGCCAGATGATTGCCCGTTCCATAGTGTCAGTTAGACGAAGTCACTCGAGCCCGTGTTGCCGGCCGTAAGTCAACAGGCAGAAGCAGCCGTGGGCAGGAGAAGATGAAGTAGTTGCAAGCTGAATTCATGTGTGACCGCAGAGGGCCGAACGTAGGTCCGTCAAGGCTTTCGACTACTGCGCAAATGCTTCCTCACGCGCTACAGAATGGGAAGTGCGACCACTCGAATTGGCCTACATACCTGCGAGGCCTCTGGCAAAAGCCGGTGGTGTAGGAACCCAGCGCAGGTCCTGCCGCAGTAAAACCGAAGCCCCGCACGCCAGTGAGCGGGGCTTTGCGCCACGGATTAGGAACAAACGGCCTCTACCGGCCATCCCTGCCGCGGTCATCGCGGTCCCGCCGCTGATAATCACGATCGCGGTGATCGCGATTGCGCGTTCTGTACGCATCACCATCACGGTCTCGGTCCTGGCTGCGGTAGTTCTTGTCGTTACCCTCACGATAGTAGCTGCCGTTGCGATCGCCGTTGTTCCGGGCACCGTCATCATCGCGGCTCTGGTGCTGGCTATAGACCGTCCGGTTGTTATTGTCGCGGCCTCTGACCCAGCCTTGGTCCTGTGCGAACAAAGCACCGCTAAGCCCAACTGCCAGTGTGGCGGTTGCCAATATCCATTTAAAGCGATTCATATGGCCCTCCAGTTTTCGCTCGATCTCTTGCCACACGATTGGATGAAACACGCCAGCGGCGGAACGTAACAATTGGTCAAGGAAATGTTAAGTGTTGTAAAGAAGCCGAGGAGGCGCGATTGGAAGGCGCTAGGGCCGGCGCTTCTGGCGGCAACGCTTGAGCAGCCGCTTGGAGTTGGCGAGCCCGTGGGAACGCCTGACGCGACTCTTCGACGCACCGCCGACTTCGGCCTGCGCAGGAGCACTTTTCGGGGTGGTGAGCCGCGCCACTTCTTTGAGGAGAACGTCGGGTGGACTGCCTTTGGAAACGACACCGTCCACACTCGCCATGAGCGCTTCGGGCACTTGCCCGGGAAAGCCGGAGAACAAAAGGATGGGAATCTCAGGGTGCCGGCTACGGAGCTCTTTGGCAACCTCGCTGCCGTCCATTCCTGGCATCTGAAAATCAAGAACGACGAGGTCAATCCGCTCCTGGCTGACAATCTCCAGCCCGGTGGGGCCATTCTCTGCGGTGAAGACGCGGAAGTCTCGTGATTCGAGTATCGCCTTGCGGATGGCGAGGCCTAAGACATTGTCGTCAATGCACAGGACGGCAGGAAAATGGGACACGCTTAGGCTCCCCAGGTTAACGTGACTGTAAGCTGGAGCAAGACTTAGGTCAATGCCCAAAAATTGGGCAGGACGTCAGAAAATCTCCTTTATTTGCCTAGTTTTGCACAAGCAGAGGCCAAGCTCGCGACCAGGTTGTGGAGCGCGGACGTGCCGATACACCCATTCCCTTTCGTTACTTGTAGGCCATGGCGGTGCGCTGCACAATCTCCCGGAACTGGAGGGAGTTATGAATAAAACGGTCAGAACCACTCTAAGTCTTTTCCTTGGTATGGCCCTTTTGAGCGCAGTGGCCCTGGCCGGGGTTAATGGAACTGCCGCCAAGAAGGACAACAAGGATCAGAAGGAACATCACAGTCGGCTCGCGAAGGCGGCATTCTGGCGCCATCACCACAACGAGAAAAACTCCGCTAAGCCTCAGGCCCATCAGTCGCAACCAAAAAAGGCCTCGGTTGACGCGCCAAAAAGCACGCCAAAGGCGGTAAAGGAGGCCAACAGCAAGCATGTCCAGAAGAATGCGGAGCAGGCCAGCAGCAAGCATGTTCAGAAGAACGCAACCCATGTCAGCAAGTTGAGCCCGTCCTCGGCCAAGAAGGCGCCGGCTCACAAGGTTGCCAGCGCCCACAAGGCGGGGAAAA